>CERX01007202.1_pt1 | contig 87138 bp, 72 predicted proteins | sample 350251 | NCBI WGS metagenome assembly CERX01 (sample SAMEA2621044, study PRJEB7988) | marine metagenome | biome: marine biome (ENVO:00000447); feature: deep chlorophyll maximum layer (ENVO:xxxxxxxx); material: "saline water (ENVO:00002010), including plankton (ENVO:xxxxxxxx)" | depth 50 m
TTTTTAGTAGCTTTTTTCTTAGCAACTTTTTTCTTAGTAGCTTTTTTTGCTACTTTCTTTTTAGCAACTTTTTTCTTAGTAGCTTTTTTTGCAACTTTCTTCTTTGTTGCTTTTTTAGCAACTTTTTTTGTAGCTTTTTTCTTTGCCATGTTTATCCTCCCGGGATGAGTTAAACTTGATGTTTAGACTAGTTGTTTTCTTTAGCTGCACCTATAACCAAAGTTTACACCCGTGACTTACATCGTCAATACTAATATTTAACTTAAGCACTTTTTTTGCAACCAAAAAATGATGGAGGCTATATCGCCATGATTTTGACGTTGTTAATTCTAGTATTCGCTTTTCGGATCAGACATTCGGTTTCTGATTTTTTTGAAATGACAAGAAAGCAGTATCGCATACTCACTTATGTGTTTCTCATTTTGGGTTTCACTAATTTATTTTTCTCTTTTCTCATTGGCATGAAAACGAGTCTTTGCTTGAGCCTTTGTATTTTTGTTTTGGATTTTTCAATGATGTTTGTCTTTCGAAAAATTAATGACAAAAGAATCTCCGAAGAATGTTTTCAGCTGGTTAAATTCATAGTCTACGAGATGAAATTAGGAAACTCTTTGTATACTTCCTTTCAGAGTTTTTTTAGTAAAACTGATGCAATTCCACAACAAAAGACAAAGTATTTTCTTGAATCTGTGTTTTTTCCGCAACAAAAAACGCAAGAAAAGCCAAAAAATCCAATGATTAATGAAACAAAGAAAACGCTAGAGTTTGCTAGTAATCAACTATCAAACGCAAGTCAGATTCTAGAATTTTACTTACAAAAATTAAAGAAAAGAGAAGAGATAAAACGGAAAATACACATCGCAAGTCAGTCGGCAAAGGCCCAAGCTTGGGTGTGTAGTTTGATGTTTATAGGTCTTTTTTTCTTTCAGTGGAACAACTTTGGTTGGCAACAACTACAGTTCATTTTCTATTTTTCGGTGACGATTTTCGGCATTGGATGCCTACTTATTCTTTATATTTCGAGGAAAATTTTATGAAAAACATGGCCTACAAGCTGGAATTTATTTCCGATTGGATTGTTAATTTAAGTGGTGCAATGTCTACAAGAAGCTTTCTTTTATATGTTTTAAAAAGAGACTTAGGTCGAGCCCCAGATGAATTATTTTTTATATTTAACATGCTTTTAGAAAATCCTGACTTCGATTTTTCTTATTATTGCGATGGTCATCTGGATTCGAACTTCCTAGAAATCGTGAGAAAAGGCCTTATTGGACACGCAGTTTTTCAAGAGTTAAAGGCCTTTCGAGAACAAATCTTTGAAGAATATAGCTACGAGTTGGATAAAAAAATTCACAAACTACCCGCTCAACTGAGCTTGGTTTTAGTATTTTTTATCTTTCCTGCTTATTTATTGTTGTTAATTGGACCAGTACTTACTGGAATATTGGGGGTTGAATGAGACAAGTTTTATTAATTGGAATGATGCTTTTAGGTTTTTCAAAGGTTTTTTGTGCAGACCTTTGGGAATCAGAAGAGATAATGGTGAGTCTATTAAATCAAAAAGGCTACTCTTATAGTAAAGCAAAGTTGAGTCTGCTGCAGCTTGAGTCCTATCGTAGTCATTGTAATGATTCTCTGGAAACAAGTTTAAAAAGATTGTTCTATTGTTACAAGGAATCAGAGCTTTTCAGTGAACTCAGTACTAGCAATGACTTTCTTAAACAGAGGCAAAGAGTTTTAGAGATGGAAATTTCTAAGTCGACCAGTCAAAGGGATCTGCAGGATTTGATGCAGATAATAGAATCGAATCCAAAATTTAAGAATAAACTGAGCCTTCGTCTTCGCGAGCTTGAATATATTGGATCTGAGTGATTTTTAAATGGTACAATTCTTGATTTTAGATTGGGTATGAAACAGATGCTTGCCCATTCAAAGACGTATAAAGTTCATAAAAAAATCGGTGAAGGGGGCTTTGGCGTTGTCTTTTTGGTTCAAGACATCACTACTGACCCTAATTTTCGTAAGCCATTGGCTCTAAAAGTAATTAAAGAGGCCAAATTGGATCTCTGCTTGAGAGATTATTATCTTAAAATATCAAATCTTGGACTCAGCAATGTGGTGAGCTTTTATGGTGTGGAGTATTTAGATCAAAAATTTGGTCTATTGTATGAGTACATTCAAGGTCCAAACCTGCGTGATTATATAAAAGAAGAAAAATGCTCTAAAAAAATTAAAAATTTGATCATTCAAATTTGCGTAACCTTATCAAAACTGCATCAAAATGAAATGTTTCACGGAGATTTAGATTTCGAAAATCTCTTAGTTCATGCTAAGCGTGGCATTATCTTTATAGATTTTGATCCAAGATTTAATGTGGCACGAAGGAATTTACATAAAAAAGCTATCGAAGCTGACCTAGAAAATTTGAGAGAGATGTTGTGTGAAATCATTGAAAGCTTTCCTGAAATTAGCATTGAGACCCAAAGTTTCCTATTTTCTCTCGCCACTGAGATTGAGGAGATGGATTCCAATGAGCTTCTTTATAAATTTTCAAACCTAAATGAAGAGCAGGGACTTAGTTATGAGTATAATACTCCAAATAAGCCGATTGATTCTAACGAGAAGTTTTATACCAGAGTGATTGAAAATAGAGGCTTAAGACCTCTAGAATTAGCGGTTTTTGTTTTAGTCAGTCTGATTATCTTTTTCCCTGGCTAGTTGAGAGTCTCTACGAGAGCTAGTTGTTCCAATCCTTTGTTTTCTAGCAAAAGATTTTCCACTGGATCAGTGACATCTTCAAAAAAACTCTTAAAATAAGAAGAATGGACTCAGTATCAGCATTTTTTCTAGGCGCAATTCAAGGTTTAACAGAATTTCTTCCCGTTTCCTCTTCAGGTCATTTAGTTATTGGTCAGAAGCTTTTCGGAATCGAATTTCATGACATTTTTTTTGATGTGGTTTTACATTTAGGTACTTTATTGGCCGTATTGATCGTTTACAGAAAAGTGATCATTGATATTGTAAAAGAAGTCTTTGAAGCGGTAATACAAAGAAAAAATACAACAGGTTTATTACTTTTGTTTTATATGTTTTTAGCCAGTATTCCCACAGGTTTAATTGGCTTAGGTTTCAAAGATCAATTCGAAGCAATGTTTCAAAATATACAAGCCGTTGCCGCTTGCTTAGCTTTCACAGGAGCGGTTTTACTTCTTCAAAAGTTTTTACGTAAAGAGCAGAAACAAGAGGCTTTAAGTGAAATTCGATTGTCTCCATCTTTGTTAAAAAGTTTTAGCTGGAAAATCGCGATTTTAATTGGAGTTGCCCAAAGCTTGGCAATTGCTCCTGGAGTTTCTAGAAGTGGAATGACCATCTCAATGGGCTTAATCTTGGGGCTTGGTGGTGCTGAGGCAGCACTTTTTAGTTTTCTTATAGCAATTCCGGCGATTCTGGGTGCGAGCCTTTTACAAATTAAAGATTTAGGAGACCAAGTCATTCATTGGCAATCGATCTCTATTGGGTTCTTATCCGCTTTAATCTTTGGATATTTAGGCTTGATTGCAGTATTAAAATTGGTACGCAAACAACGTTTAGAGCTGTTCTCAGTCTATCTATGGATTCTTTGCATTACGCTGCTAATGTTATAGTGTGTCAAACGGCCAAAAACTAAACTTTGCCGACATTTCCTTGAGTTCACTAGGCTTTACCAATATCTTCCTTTATGGATTTGTACCTATTATTTATAAGGACAAAGCTTCATGAAAATCCTAGGGAGGAAAAATGGCAGACATTAAAAACAGTGCACTTGAATTAATTGGTGGCACTCCCATGTTGAAACTTCAAAATATTGTTCCCAAAAACTCAATTCATAACTATTACGTGAAGGCTGAGTTTATGAACCCAGGTGGTTCTATTAAAGATCGAATTGCTTTAGCTATTATTGAAAAAGCCGAAGAAAGAGGTGAGTTAAAACCAGGTGCAACTATCATTGAGGCTACAAGTGGAAACACTGGCGTTGGATTGGCATTTATCGCTGCGGTTAAAGGTTATAAGTCTATTTTTGTTATGCCAGCCAAAATGAGTAAAGAAAAAGTGGACACACTTCGTGCCTATGGTGCAAAGGTAATTCTAACTCCTGTTGGTGTTGAGCCGGATGACCCTAGATCTCACTATTCGGTTGCTAAGAAGTTAGTAGAAATCACTCCAAACTCTTATTATGCCAACCAATTTTTTAATGATGATAATCCACAAAAACACTACGAAACAACTGGCCCTGAAATTTGGGAGCAATTGGATGGAAAAGTAGATGTTTTAGTTTCTGGTGCAGGAACAGGTGGTACGATTTCTGGTGTGGGTAAATTTTTAAAAGAGAAGAATCCTGATTGTAAAGTGGTATTGGTTGATCCTCCAGGAAGTATTTTGCACGATATGTTTCATCATGGAAAGGTAGTTACTCCTCCAGCTCCCTATCAGGTAGAAGGAATTGGTGAGGATATGGTTCCAGGAAATATGCATTTTGAAGTGGTGGACGATTCGATTTACGTAGATGATAAATCATCCTTTATGATGGCTAGGGATGCACTGAAAAAAGAAGGTCTCTATGTTGGTGGTTCAGCGGGAACTAATATTGCCGGTGCGATTGCCTATGCTGAAAAAATAACGGATCGTTCTTTGAATGTAGTTACCTTTTTGTGTGATTCAGGAAACCGTTACCTTTCTAAGCAGTTTAATGATGACTGGATGAAAGAGAACGGCTTTTTAGAGTCTCCAATGCAAAACAATTCGGTTTCGGACTTAATCGCAAAAGTACAACCAGACCAAACATTGTTTTCTGTGAGTTCATCAGAGTCTATATTTAGAGTGATCGAGCTTTTTAAAGAATATCGTGTTTCTCAGTTACCGGTTTTAGATGGTGATACTGTGGTTGGTTTAGTGGATGAGTCTGATTTATTGTTTCCACTGGCTAAAGGTGAAATTAAACCTACAGACGGAATCATCAATTTTGTGAAAGATAAGATTTTGTTTGTAGAAATGGACGATAATTTGCAGAAACTAGCGGATATGTTTCAAGATGGCTACGTAGCTCTTTGTTACGATGCTAGCAAGAAGCTACATGTAATTACTAAGATTGATTTAATTGATTTTTTAAGTGAATAACGAGGAATATTTATGAAGTGGGATATCAAAGAATTCGGATTCGAAACAAGAGCAATTCACGCTGGCCAAGAGCCTGATCCAACCAATGGCGCAATCATGACGCCTGTATATCTTTCTAGTACTTACGTACAAGAATCACCAGGTGTGCATAAAGGATATGAGTACTCTAGAACTTCTAATCCAACACGTAAGGCTTATGAAGATTGTGTTGCCAGCCTAGAGGGTGGACGATTTGGTTTTGCATTTGCATCTGGTTGTGCGGCAACTACAACTGCCGCTCATTTTTTAAGAGCAGGCGACCACATTATATTGGGCGATGATTTGTATGGCGGGACTTTTCGTTTGTTTGACAAAATTTTGCGCCACAACGGAATCGAAATGGACTTCGTTGACCTAACGAACATTGCAGAACTTGAAAAGGCCATTAAACCAAATACAAAGATGCTTTGGATTGAAACTCCAACTAATCCAATGTTGAAAATGGTAGATATCGAGGCTTGTACAAAAATAAGTAAAGCGAAAGACATTTTGTGCGTAGTAGATAACACCTTTATGAGTCCATACTTTCAAAAACCATTAAGTTTCGGTGCTGATATCGTCATGCATTCTTCTACAAAATTTATTAATGGCCACTCTGATGTAGTGGGTGGAGTACTGGTTACGGATCGCGAAGATTTGGCAGAGAAGATTCAATTTCTAACCAACTCAATGGGTGGCATTCAGGCTACTTTTGACTCTTTTTTATGTATGAGATCTTTAAAAACTCTAGCGGTACGTATGCGTGCCCATCAAGAAAATGCTTTGGCGATAGTGGATTTCCTTGAAAATCACCCAAAGGTTGAAAAAGTGATCTATCCTGGTCTTAAAAGTCATCCTCAACATGATTTAGCAAAAAAGCAAATGACTGGTTTTGGTGGAATGATCAGTTTTTTTGTTAAAGGTGGTCTGGATGAGGCGAGAAGCTTTCTAGAAAAAGTACAGGTCTTCTCATTGGCAGAGAGCTTAGGTGGAGTAGAGTCTTTGATTGAGCATCCTGCGATTATGACTCATGCAAGTGTACCAGCAGAAACTCGTCAAGCCTTAGGTATTCATGATAACTTCATTCGTTTGAGTGTAGGGATCGAAACTCAAGCTGATTTAATAAAGGACTTAGAGCAAGCTCTTGGTTAATTACTGTAAAGTAAAAGTGTACAGAAAGGTTCGTCTTAAATAGGCGGACCTTTTTTTATGTGAGGCTCTATTTAAAGAGCTTTGCGACCCTTTGCACCATGTCTTTTTCTATGAAGAGTGATTGAATTTTCTATGCAAAAAAAATCCAGGGGGGATTTCATTCTTGCTAAAAAGAATAGGGGGAATAATGTTTAAAATCATTCAAGCACTGATCTTAATGATATCAGTTTCAGCATTTGCTCACATTGGTGATGATCCGATGGAATTGCGTAGTGACTCTGGAATTCGTGGACCAAGCTATATAGACATGAAAAAGGGCTTAGCCGAGTTACAAATGAAATATCCAAATGTTGTAGAATTAATTCCTGTCGCAAAAAGTTTAGGCGGCAGACACCTAGCAGGTGTACTTTTACTAAATAAAGAGGTTGGCAGAATTGATAGACTTACTATTATAACTGGTGCGACTCATGGTAATGAATATTTGAACATCGCAGATCGACTACCAAAAGCATTTATCGAAACGAAAATGCCATCTTTAGGAAATTACATTGCTAATAATGGAGCGGTATTAATTGTTCCAATCATTAATCCAGATGGTTATGAGAGACGCCGTCGTTATAACAATAATAATGTAGATTTAAATCGAGACTTTCCAAATGCATTGATTGATTTAGATGGATTAAGCCAACCTGAAACAAACTCCTATGTTAACTTTGTTCGTCATTTAATAAAAAAATCTGGTGCAAAATTAGATATGGTTGTGGACTACCATTGCTGTCATGGAAGTTTGTTGTACCCATTTGGATATACTTCTAAACGCATAAGCAAAGCGGATTTGGATAGACATGTTTTTGTTGCGGAACTAATGCAGAATTGGTTTAAAGGTTATGTTCATGGGATTACTGGTGAAGTACTTGGATACTTTCCTCGCGGAACGACGAAAGACTTTTGGTACCTAGAGTATGGTGCTCTTGCATACACCTTTGAAGGAAAATATAGGGTAGAAAAAAATAATCTGGTGAAACACCTGAATTGGTGGGAACAAGTGTTTGCTTATTTAAACACACCAGCACTCCCTTTCGAAATGTAGTTGTTGGTAGAATGATTAAAAGGCTTTTCAATTCGTTGGAAAGCCTTTTTATTTTTGTGGAGAGAAAAGCCTGCTTTTAGAAGCTAAGACAGTTGCTAAAGAGTAGTTTGCGAGCCAAATAAAATTTAAGTCTTTAAATATCTAAACTCAGTTCGAAGTGCGAACAGAAATCTAAAATTTACTACAATGTTTAAACCTAGAATGGCTAATTAGTCTGTGTATATGCCGTTTCCTTACAGTTTTCCTGAAAATTACAAAGCTGATAAAAAAGCCAAACAATGATCATTGCACAAGCAATGACTCGAGGCGCGTTAAAACTCAATCAGAAAAATTTACTTTAAACCAAATAAGTTTCACCTGGCTTAGCTCTTTGGTGATATTTGTTTTTAATACTAATGATTTAAAAATTAAATAATGGGGGCGCGCTTGAAAAATCTTTCGAAGCTAATATTACAATTATTTTTATTCTTCGTTCTAACAGCTTGTTTGTTAGAGAACCAAAGGCCTGAGAATAACTTTGTCGAAAAACGTTTACCAAAGATGTTGGAAAAAATGGCCAACGACGAGTGGCAGTTGAAACGAAAAATGCCGACGATCGATAAACTTATCAAACGAAATCAAGAGAAACCAAGATTTCTAATCGGTATTATCGATAATGGTAACGATATGTTACACCCTGAAATGTTTAGAAATATCAACTGGCAGAGAAATGAGCGAGGGGAGCTGGTTTCAGGCTTTGACCCGGCTGGGGGAACACGTTTAGCCAATGCAAGCTTTATCAATCCAAAGCCTTTTGCTTTCGGTGCAGAGAAAATTGTTGCAGGGAAAATCAAAGGAGCTCCAGAGAATCCTTTAGACTTAATGAAAAGCATTAATGATACTTTTCATAAAATTCTGAGCCAGGAAATCGCATTCAGTTCTCATGATTTTACAAAAACTCATTTTACAAAGATTGATTCTTTAAACTTCACCATATTTGATGCCATTGATATTTTCTTCGGTTCCGCCGAAGAGAACATCGAAAAATTTAGAGAGAGACAAAAAGAAGGAAAATTACTTCCATTTAAATTTGTAAATCGTGCGTATCCAAGAAAGTTAATTGAAAAAAACATCATTTTAGATTTAGACACTCTTTATCTTGATAAGTGGGATGCTCGTAAAGGCGAGAAACCGATTAGTTTGAGTGAATTTTGGTGGTTAGAAAGTGCTGAAGAGTTTTATAAGGTTTTAAAAACGGTATTAGCAAAAGTGGATGCAGAGACTGATCTTTATCGACACATTCAAAACTACCACCTTTTTATTAAACACCAAAAATCTTCCCCAAAAGTTAGAAAAAAGTTTATTGAAAATTATGAGCTAACATCTACGCCAGGTAGTTTACACACCTACCTTAACTTCAAATTGATGGGGCCGCGTTTTGTTCACCCGTTTAGAAGTTTTATCTCTATTTTAGAAAACAATGTAATCCGTAAAAAGGTATATTCTGGAAAAACAGTTAGCTTTCCAATGAAGGTGACTCCGGAAGAAATCATCGATTTACTGAAAGTTTCGATGGATATTACAACCGAATCTTTATTGCGAGATCACCAGAATCCGACAGGTTTATTAGAAAAAACAAAAGCTGAAAAAGTAAAAATGAAGCTTCAAGAAATGCAGTCGGTATATGACTACCTAATTGAAAAAAGAGGTCTTAGTCTCGATGGAGTATTGTCTGAGCTAGATAAGCAAATGGAGCAAAAGATCACTCGCGAAATGATTTTTTACAAACATCCATTTTACTCGTCTAAATCCACTTCGAAAAGTCATGGTACACACGTAGCCTCTGCCGCTTTAAACGGTAATCGCAACGATGCCTTGATTGAATCAGTTCGTCCATTGACTGAGTCTATGGATATTAGCTATGAGCAATACCAAGAGATTCAAAAGAACTTTGAAGAAAGTTTTAAAGCTTTCCTTGAAAACCCGGTGATCTATAGAGGTTTGAAGGATCTTCTAGCTCAATATGAGCTAGACCTCAGTGGAATGAAAAAGGAAAAAGTAGTATCTACTGTCCTAGATTTTACGCGTGTACACGCTCATGAACGTGCAAAGAACTCTGCTTTAGACTTTTTGTTTGTAAATCAAATCGTCGATAGTATTAAACATGTTGGTGAAAAAGGGATTTTACTATCTAATGTTAGCTTGGGTTACGAATTTAATAAGCCATCAGATACTGCCGATAAAACGGATCCAATGAAGAAGCTTTTTGATTTCTTAGCATTTGAGTACTTTAAGTTTCAAGTGTCTAAAACTATTGTAGAACATGCCCCACACTCAATTTTTATGGTCGCGGCAGGTAACAGTGGTGCTTGGATTGATGGTCTTTCAAAAAGCGCTTTACCATTTGATTTGACCTCAACTTTTTTTAGAAGATATGAAACTAAAACTCAAAAGCTACCTAACCATATACAAAACAACGTTGTGGGAGTAGTGTCTTCGGGTGATTTCAGAATGTTATCTTCATTCACGAACCTTCCAATTCACAACAATGTACCTATCGTTGTCTCTCATGGTGAGGATGTTTTAAGTGCTGTTCGTACAATGGATCAGTCTTATAACAGTACAGTGGCGGATGAATACATTGATACAAAAGTGGATACTTACCTTTTCTACGAAGATTTTACCGAAGAAGAGCAAAAGGAAATTTTTGAAAAATACCTTGGTAAAGAAGGTTATAAAGAGTTTGAAAGTAAACTTTCAGGATTAAATCCAGTAAATAAGGAAATGTTTAAGTCTCGAATGTTCCTGCAAATCACAACAAATGTGAGCATGATCGAGAGTACATTTAGATCTGATTTAACGAAAAACTATCCAATGACTAGAAGTCGCTACAATGGTACTTCCATGGCAACTCCAAATGCTCTTCAAGTAGTGGCAAGAAGTTTAATTGCAAAAGCAAAATCTTTGGGAATGCCTTTAAACGAGCTTTACGGCAAGCCAGGATTTACTACGGCAGAGATTATCGCTGATCTGAAGTCTTTAACAGAGCCGCTTAGTAAAGACGTTTATTTGATTCCTTTAAACAAAGTCAAAGGAACCAAAAATTATCATCCAAATGAAACTGAAAAAGAACTTAGAAAAATCCTAAACGACGTAACAGGAAAAGGGAGCTTGAAGCGTGATGCAAAAGCGAGCCCAGGAACCTTGAAAAGCTTTCCTGATTATCAAGATCCAATCGACCTTAAGAAGCGCAAAGATTTATTTCTTAAGCTATCTGAACAAGTAAAGATTGAAGATGTTCAAAAGGTCCTAGAAGAAGTTGAAACAGCTGTTTCTTGTAGAACAGCGGCAAAGTAAAATAGGCCGAATCTCATTTTTATTAAAGATTAAAGCCCTGCTAATATAAGCAGGGCTTTTTTATTTTATTAGTGCTTACTCTCTAAAAATATCTTCCAATGAATAATTAAAATCACATTTTACTCGCAGAGGCCTTCCCTTGGTCTAGGACTGTTGGATTCAACAAATTGTAATGGTGGTAATGAGACAGTCAGTTCGAAAATACTGACAGATAGAATGTAAAATGGAAGACTTGGAAAGCTTCTTCTGACTATGTTGTACCCAATATCCACGAGGAATACCAATCGTAGTTTTTTGTGCTTAATATAAGAATATCTTATTTCAAGAGACCTTAAATCAAAATAAGTATACATTGAGATCTCTTTCTAGTTGCATATGTTATTTTGTGACAGTCTGGGGTCTTTGCGCTCAAAGAGGAAATTACGGTAAATATAAAGCAGTTTGTTGAGGGATGTGTAGATTTTTAAACATAATTTAGAAAAAGCCTTTAGGAAAAGAAAGCTCCAAAGTCATAAGCTAGTTACATCAAGACAAACACAAACCACAAGGAGAAACGAAAATGAATAAAGATATTTTTAAAGCAAACTGGAAAGAATTAAAAGGTCATGTTCGTAAAACTTGGGGAAAAATCACAGATGATGAAATTGAAGAAGCAAAAGGAAATATGGAAGTGATTATCGCCAAGCTACATGAAAAGTATGGAATGGAAAAAGAAGAGGCAAGAAATCGCCTGAATGATATCTATAAATCCATCAAACACTAATACACATTAAAACTCCCTGCCAATTTGGTGGGGAGTTGTCATTTATATTTAGGGATAACTTAAGGAGTATTCAATGAAAAATACCAAAACAATATTTAGAACGACAGCACTAGTGGCATCTTTTTCTTTACTAGTGTCTTGTTTTCACTCAGTGGAGAAAAAGGAATTTAATACGGATCTTTCCAAGCAAGATGTTATGCAACGATTAGACAATCAATATTATAAAGCTTATGGCCTACACGCAGACTTGCTAGCATCAGATTCCTTTGAAGAAGGAAGTGAAATATATAAAGAACTGCAAGAGGAAGTTAACGAAACAGACAATACTGAAGAATTTTATGAAGATGCAGCTTATGCAAATGCTTACTTCACTAAAGCAGTACAAAAAGCGGAATCAAAAAAGGAATTAGTGAAGCCGATTTTGGAAGCCCGAATTAATGCGGTAAGAGCGGGAGCGCAAGATTATGAAGACACCAGAGAAGCTCTAGAAGAAGTTGATGATGATGTAATTGCATTTTCGGAGAACTTTTCGAAAACTCTAAATCCTGAAACCTTTGCTGGTCTACAAAAAGATTACCTAAGTGTTGAGGCTGATGCCGTTAAGAGAACTCAACTAAATTTAGTATATAATGTTTTAGACCAAGTAGAAGAAAAGGATGCTGAAGATCTAGCTCCGAAGACTTATAACTCAACGATCCAGTCTCTTAAGACGGCTGAGAATGCAATTGCTAGAAATGTCAGAAACATGGATGCCTACAGTGATGAGGTATTGAGAGCGAAAAAATCTGCTGTTTTACTTCAGGATGTAATTGGGGTTATTACTTCAAAGGAATCGGATGTTGCTGAAGATGTGGCTCTAGATATTGTTAAAAAAGATCGCAAACTAATGGATTATAATTCTCGTATTTCTCAGATGGATGCTGAGTTAGAGAGTGCGAATACAGTGATGTCATCTCTTAGTATGGAAGTTGCCATGAATGAAAATACAATTTCCACATTAAAGTCAAAAGAAGCACGAGAAAAGCAGGTAAAAGAAGTAATTGCTAGTTTTTCTGATAAAGAGGCAAATGTAGTAACAAAAGGAAATGATGTTGTAATTCAAGTTACAGCGTTTAACTTTCCTTTTAATAGTAGCGAGTTGCCAAGTGGTGCAGATAAGCTAATCGCAAAAGTATCTGAGTCAGCGGAGAAACTAAAAGCAGACAAAGTTTTAGTTCAAGGACATGCTGACTCTACTGGTGATCAAGCATACAACGAGAAATTGAGTGAAAAACGTGCCGAAACGGTTGCCAAAGCTCTTAGGGATCAAACAGATATTTCTATTGATACCGAGGCAGTAGGTGAGCGAAGCCCAATTATCGGTAATGATATTAAAGATAAAAGGGCAATGAACCGCAGAGTTGATATTATCCTTAAGGATGTAATGGCTCTGTAGTATTAACATTTTTTTTCAACCTTGAAGGGAGCTGTAACAGGCTCCCTTCTCTTTTTTTGGCTTGAAGAACTGAAATCAGTCTCTTTGATACAAAATGAATCTAAGACGAAAAAGCATAGAGAGATGGGAGATTCAATTTTTTGCAAAGCTTAATATTAATTTTAAATTTGCGAACTTCATTGGGGATGGATCTAAGAAAAGTTAAAAAAGTCTCTATTTGTATTCCCTGTAAATTGAAATCTAATGCGGCCAAATCTCAATAATCTAAAAAATTCTCAGTATTGTGTGTTTCTACCGCTATTAAAAAGGCCAGTGATTACTAGTCTTAATTTATACTTTGGTTCTACTAAGTGAAGCTAAGAAAATTTTCTGAATCAGAACTAGTCTTCTAATAACTGTAGATCTATGTGAGCTTTGAAAAAGGATAAAGCCACAAAATTTCTAAAGAATTATATTGTTGAAAATTAATTGTGGGATTGAGGATTAAATCAATTCTTCTTAAAAATATTTCGCTCGCGGAGGCCTTCCCTTGGTCTAGGACTGTTGGATTCAACAAATTGTAATGGTGGTATGTAGACAGTCAGATCGAAAACACTGACAGATAGAATTTAAAATGGAAGACTTGGAAAGCTCCTTCTGACAATGTTTTATCGAATTTTTCCTAAAAATAAAAATCGAAGTTTTTTTCGTCATATATAAGTCATTCTTATGGAAAGAAGCTTATTATTATCTATGTTTCATTTGATTTGCTTTTATATAAACTAACTAAATTACTTAGTAAGCAAAATAAAATCTAGGGAGTCAAAAAAAGCCTCTTCGTAAAGAGGCTTTTTATATTTTAAAATAGTTTATCTAAGGACTACAACATGGGTCATTAGTTGCCTTAGGAAGCTGATGTCCACGTGAATAATGCCATTGTCACCATAGCCTTCACCCCACGAGTTTTGTACTCTGAGGCTAACGATACCACCATTAACATCGAACTCAGCCCCTACAATCACTAAAGCATGCCCACCGCGGATTTTTGGCTTTCTCGGATAGGGTCTAAGTGTAGAAAGACCAGAAGCTGCATCCATTGTTTGAAAGCTTTCACCAGTCATAGGGTTCTTAACCATACCTTCAGGGATTTGTAGAGAAATATAAACCGGCTTTCCTTCATCTAACTCTTCTTTTATTTTTTTTGAAAAAAGCTCTTCTTTCATATCCCTAACTTGGTAAGGGAAGCTTTCGTAATGAATATTTAAATTGTGATCAACGAGTTCAACTTCACTGTAATGATCTATTTGATCTTTATTGTATGGCTTGATCCTCCAAACTTCGCTTTTGGAAACCTGACTAAGAATAAAGTTTTGGTAAAACTCTTGAACGCTAATTTCTTTCCCACCAACCGGGATACTCACATGTAAATCATTAGTATAGAACTCTACTTTTGTTTCTACGTCTCTAAAAGCTGCTTCCCTTAGTTTTTCTCTTTGTTCTGCAATGTCTTTTCGTGCGGCAGCGACGGATTCAAACTTCCCATCATTTAACTCAGCAAATGGATTTCTTTTTTCGTTTTCCTCTAAAAGCCTATGGTGATACAGAGCCATATTTTTTAGCGCATTTAAAAATTTGTCTTTAAACATGGCTTTTTTGTAGGATTTAAAAGGTGCCCATTGCTTACTAGGTACACCTGTTCCTAATGACTTTGCGTAGGCCATAAAGTTTAGAAACATTCCACCTTGTTCAAAAAGCTCCTCATTTTCTTTTACCTGGCTTGTTAAAATTGTGCGCCTTACTTCATTAAGAATGTACATCGCATAAAAGTGTTCCACGGCAATTTTAAGATGGTCTTCTGAAATGTCTTTGTAGGCAGCTAGGGCCGGGTCTGTTTCGGCTTTGGATTTGAAGTACTTCATTAAAAGTTCGATATAAGCGATTGAAGCATAAGCCCAGCAGCTACCAAGACGGCATTGATCCTTAACACCAATGATATCTATCATCGAATCATATTCTCTTTTATCGGTGAAGTTCTTGTCTCTTTCTCGAAAGACTTTAATGTTGTGTACTAGAACTGCTCGGATATGATCTAAGCCAACAGTAAAGCCAGCGGTTTCAAAAATTTCTTTTGAATCAGAGATAGCGTTGCTAATTTCTGTTCGAGGATACTTAAGGTCTTGTACATAGGGGCTTTGAAAAAGCAATTCTTCAATGAGTTGTTTAGGTGCAGAGGTTTTCAGGGAGCTAAAAATAAACTGAGCTATATTTTCTGGTGAATTGATTTTTTCAGCTTCCTTCACGAGAACATCTGAACTTGGTCCTAAGAGATCTAGGAGACTCTTTTTCGTCGTAGCACTGATCTTACATTTATGCGCAGGAATAAACTCTGCCAGAGCAAAGGCTCTTGTTGAACCGAGTAATATTAAAGTTAAAAGCAAAAACAACTTCATGCTAGAAAGCTTGCAATTCTTCAAAATAGACCCCCATTAAAAAGTGTGACTGTTTTTCTCATTATTTCGAATACTTAGGTAAATTATTTTGCTTTTTTGAAAAATTAACTGGTGAAAAAAGCTGTGTATTTCAAGTTTTTAGGGGGATTAATGCTTGTGCCATTAGAAGTATTCTGAGTTTTGATTTAGTAAATATTTTTGGAATTCTTTCAAAGAACAAGGGGATTAATCTGAGATTATGCAAACATCTTGCGCATTTTTTGCTATATCCTTCCATTTTCCAACGAAAACTCAGAAGTCTTTTGACTTATTCCTACACAAGCCTTAAAAAATTGCTTCATCGATTTATCGAGACGGCCAGATAGCTCAGTCGGTAGAGCAGAGGACTGAAAATCCTCGTGTCGGGGGTTCGATTCCCTCTCTGGCCACCACTTAATAAAGAAACTTAGCCTTTAAAGCTAAGTTTTTTTTGCCCAAAATTAGAAATTCAGAATGGCCAGAGAGGGAATCGAAGTGAGCAAGCGGCCTTGTCAGACGTATACGTTTGATAAGGCAAGTCAGCCACGACGGCTGACTTAGCGAGTGAGGCGGCAGTCTGCAGGAAAAGGCAGGAGCCTTTTCCGAAAAGACATTCCCGATTCGTGTAGTACTTAATAAAGAAACTTAGCCTTTAAAGCTAAGTTTTTTTTTACCCAAAATTAGAAATTCAGAATGGCCAGACAGGGAATCGAAGTGAGCAAGCGGCCCTGTCAGACGTATACGTTTGATAAGTGCATGTTTAGTTCCACGTTTGACATTATGAATGAGCCGGCGGACTCTTAGATCCTGGAATAGTAGTCCAAAAACCTGAAAAAAACTCACCAACTAGCAGTAATTTCCATCTCACCCATGGCATGTGTCTTGCCTATATTAATTTCGAAAACAAAAAAAGGGGAAAGCATTTGTTGTAAAAGAGAGAGTATCAGGCTACGCAGGAAAAGTTGCTGGTGGTGAGGGGCATCAGTTTTATGTGCCAGAAGGCACACCATTAAACGATATTTTTGAAGAAATAAAATTTTAGGGATAAGTATGAGTACAGACAATTGGCAAAGAACGATTTTGGATGCAAAATTAAAGTTAAAGCAAAAAGATTTCGACGCTGCAGAAGCATTATTATTACCGGCAACAAAATCCAATAATGTTTCGCTTCAAGCTTCAGCCAAACGAGTTTTGGCTGAACTGAAGGGTTTTCAAGATGATATGAGGTCAGCTCTTGAAATCTTGATGTCATTGCCGAGTGAAGAGCTTGAAGTTAGTGATTTTGTTAAACAGCTTGAACTATGTCGTAAGCTTAATGATGATAAAGTATTGAATGAAGTCCTAGCTGAATTCGAGCAATACACAAAAACTACTTTGAAGGACGATCATCAAAAAATTAGTACTGCTTTTGCTATTCTCGAAGAACATATTAGATTGGGTAATGTTGAAAAGTCGAAAGATTATTTTGAAAGCCTAACGGAGAAATATAGAGACTTGGGTGTTTATGATAATCACTTTGTTAGTACTCGTGGATATCCTTTTTTGTACAGCTTCTTGTTACTAGCCAAATCGTATTTTGATGCTTTTTCTTTGCAAGATTTTAAACCATGGCTGGACCAGTTCAGTAGTTCCTTAGATGACTTTGGTAAAACTGAGCTAGCAAGTTTTGTGAAGAATGAATTGAAGGACTAGATATTCAAAAAATTAAGCAGCCCTGCAAAAGCTTGTAGTCTGAGCTAGTGCAATTTAAATTCCATTTCAAGAGTTAATATTGCCTATACATAGCGATATGTAAGGAAGTACTGCCTAGATATGTTTATAATTTTCACTGCTGTATAGAAAATTTAAGTTGTCGTGTAAAGTCAGTTAATCACTAATATCTTCTCCAACCATAAACAAATCTAGGTTCATACAAAAAATTTCTTCGCTCGGAGCAGCTCCGCTAACAGATTGACTTTCTTCAATTAGGTTTAAAATCATTTTTCGAATTTTAATGGCAGTGTCTTTATCTATGATACTTGGTGCGGTAAAAAAGACTTCGGACTCTTTTGGCTTTCCCTGCTCCATTCTTTTAATGGCTTGTATTCGCCAGTTTTGGTGATGACGATTTACGAGGGGGGAGTCAGATGGAATATGTGTACTGGTGCCTTTCCAAGAATAAGCTTCGCTGGTTTTCTCGATAAGGTCATGTTCTTGCAAGAACATAAGTGCTGTATTCACTTTGTCTAAAGGAAGCTGAAGTTTTTTAGAGATGCTTTCAGGGCTTGAAAAATTTTGATTGTTAACAAGTAAACGAATGGCAACCATATACCAGTTTGCGTAGTAGAAGGCCTTGGCCTTGTCATCTAGTTCCTTTTTTTGTGAAACGCGGCTACGTATTTCTGATAACTGTTCTCGCAACTTGTTCAACTTAGTTAGGTGGTAATCCTCTAACTGCTTGCTTCCAGCTCGGTCTACTTGGACCATTTCTAAAAAATATTCCTCTTCGATACTTGATAGCCCCAGCTCTCTGGTCGTCGCTAATGCTTGCTCCATGGAAAAGGATCTAGTTCCTCCCAGAACCTGACTAATAATCACAGGAGAAACTGAAATCGCTTTTGCAAGCTGGGCAGAAAAGCCTCTGCCTTGCTTTGGAAGGGCAGAAATATAAGCCTTCAAATAGTCTCTGTAATCGGTGAAATCGCTAATGTTCAACTCTAAGCCCTCAAAATTATTAGATTTTATATATATTAGCATAATTGCTAATAAAATGCTTAATAAATAGCAATCTTTATATGGAATGATGCGTAATAATACCGCATTATCTGCCTCGTAGACAGGAGGCAAAAATGAAAAACTTAATTCAAATCACCCAAATCGTACTTTTAGGATCATTCGCTTGGATTCTCAATTTTCAGGTTCTTTCGGCTAAGACAGAACTAAAAGCAGAAAGCCTAACTAAAATTGCGCAGGCTCATATTCAGCAGAGCCAGCCAAAACGTAGTGCAGAGTTTTTAGCTTATTCGAAACAAATAGAGAGTTTGTATCAGTGGATCGACGAGCAAAAGAAATTAGATTTAGAAATTTTGAATGAACAGCAAATCTTTATCGCTGATCAAAAGGACTAAAAAGTAATTATTACTTGGGCTGTCTAACGTTTTTCGGAGCAGCCTTCTGTCTTGGGCTCAAACTACATTTAAAAGCAGTAAAAACAGTTCTTTAGGGGAACATTTTTTGAAAAGGATAATATAGATGGAAAAGTTTAAAAAACTTAATTTAAAACAAATGGGATTAAGCTTGGTTGTGGGACTAAGTTTGGTAACGGGGAGTGTTGCCTGTAAGGATAAAAACACCCCGTCACTTTCCAATGAAAAATTAGTGGTAGATAACCCAGAAGGACCATCAGAGTCTGGCGGGGCAATTATAAACGATCTAAAGGCAAAAGGTCTCTATGATATGTTTAATGAACATATTGCGGAAATGGATCGTAACGCTCATGTTTACATGTCGGATTTAAATGCTGTTTTCGAATTCTTAATCCTAACTGAAAACGAAGGAAAAGAAGAATTTGAGAAAATTAAGGAAGAACCGCTATTTATTCAAATTTCTGAATCAAAAGAGTTTAATAAAGTTTTAAACCCTGAAATACTCTTAGAGATCGCCAAAGACTTAGATGGCGGCAAAAAAATGCAAGCAGCACTGGAACGATTGGACCAAGCTAAGGTATTGGTTCACGAATCATGTAAGGCGAAAGAATATATTGAAGGCAAATATGTTTTAGTTGAAAAAGATGCCAGCGCTGATTACGAGGATCAAATTTGTTTTAGTGCCACTCGGATATTGGCAAAAACTTCTATTTCAAATTTACCAGTAACATTACGTTCTCTTTTTATGCACGAATTAACTCATAAAGCAGGGATAAAAGATGAGAAAAAAGCACAGGCTATTGAGGCTTTGTTTTGGTTCTTAAGTGTTAACGGAGTGGAAAAATATTTCTGGAATCTAAGTTCGGTTGATAATAACTTTAATGCCGTTACTAAGTACTTTCAAAATATTCTAGAGAAGGTCGAAGATTTAAAATCAAAAAAAGACACATTGAAGAGCAAATACATACAAAAAGTAGAGGCCAATCCCTTTATGAAAGCGCTTAGTGCGACAGATAATGTGGAAGTTCAAGAATCAGGTTTGAAAAATATTTGGCTTAAAGCTTGGCAATCAACCTATGATAGCAATTGGGAACATAAAGTTAGTATTGATGAAGCAGCTAATTCTATGCTCCTACATAGAGTGCGTTTTGATAGGAGGGAAAAGCCAGATTTACCAGAAACTCTACTTTCATTATACGAAATTCAAAAAAAGCTTTATGAAAGAAATAAAGAGTTTCTTGAATATGAGCTATATGAGCTGAGCCTAAAGGAGGGAGAGTCTTTTGAGAAGTTGTTAGGGAACCCAAAATTAGAACAGATTTTAGACTCTACTCTCTTTAACAATGAAATCAGAAGTTCTGAAAGAAATTTGATGAAAGCTTTTCAATCAGTTTTCAAAGACCTCTACTATCTATTTTTTTGGAGTACTAAAGGCTCTTGGCCTAGTGAGTATGATAATTTTGTTAATGGCGATAAATTTGAATTTTGTAATTATATTAAGTTCAGGGCTGAAGATAGATTCATTTACTCCGAAGACCAGACTTATAAGATCTGTTCTGATCTATTTTTAGATGAAGTTGAGATGTCGGAAGAAGGTGTTACAGCTGCATTGAGATGGTTAGTTCCTTACTCTCAGGCAATTTTCACTGAAATATTCACAAAAATAAGACTTAGAATTCATAACCGTCAGGTTTTCGAATGCTCTACCTATTCTCAATCAAGATGCGAAGATGTAATAAGTGGTGATAAAAAGGATGATGAATTCTACCACCTAGTAGAAGGCCTAAAATCCTTAAAGCGTAAACCATCGTATGAAAAGGTAGTTTCAGTATTTCAGAACAATTTAAAATGGGCTATCGAATACTACAAAGCCACTTACGTTGAAAACAGAGGGGGAAAGAATGAGTAAGCTTTCAAGCCTTTATCAAAAAATCAACGGTCAAAAATTTGGGAATTGTAAATTAATAAAATTAAATGGTGTTAAAATGAAAAAAGTAAGTTCAATTAAAAATATAAGTTTAAGTGTTTTATTATCAATCAGTGTTTTAGGAATAACAGCCTGTAAGGATAGCAACTCACCCTCGATACAATCCGATAATATTGTAACCGATCAAGCACAAGGACCATCAGAATCTGGTGGTGGTGATCCAAGTAAAATTAAGATGGATGGAATGTATAAACTTCTTGAATCGTCCTTTGTATCGGCTCATATAAATGCCAGATCCTATGTGCAAGCTTATAAAGAATTATTTGCAGTATTTTATCTTTTAAGAGATCGAGTAGAAGACAGTCCTTTGATGGAAATGATTAACGAATCTCCTAAGATGGCAGAGTTTATCAATATGGACTTAATACTGAAAACTGGTTTGGCTTTAGAGGGAGGTAAAAAATTAGAAGAGGCTCTTGCTGAACTAGAAACTCCTTTAATTTTACGAGATAAACCTTGTACCGATAAATATGCTGATCCCGAGAATGCAGAAAAATCTGCAAGTGCGACTCATGAAGGAAGGATCTGTTTTAGTTTAATGAAGTTTGCAAAAACCACAGAGCTTAATCAAGTTGATGCTGTGGCAAGGTCTATGTTAATGCATGAACTTGCACATAAAGCCGGTATAACTGACGAAAAACAGGCACAAAGCATAGAAGCATTATTTTGGTTGTTAGGAAAACAGGTAGGCTTTGATACAGTAACATCTGAAAATATTCTTTATAAACTTAGGTCACCTTTGTGGGATTTAGAAACTAGTATTCGAAAATTAGAACATGGAATATCAGAATATTTAGATGACAAAGCTTATTGGCAAGAAGATTTAAATCAAGATCGTTTTTTTGTTGCTATGAATGCTTTGAGAAATCCAAAAGAGCCTTTAGATAAAGTAAAAGAGCTTTGGAGATCTGCTTGGATAGATACTTATGCTCATGGAGTAGAAGGGCATTTGAATATGGATTTGGAAAAGCTTTTAAGTGCCTTCACTCAGAGAGAACAAAAACCTGTTCATATGCTTTATTCAATGGATAATATACCTAGCCCGATCATAAAATATTTAACTCTAAAGAACAGAGATTTTGATGATATTTTACGTGATCTTGAGGCCATTGAGATGAGAAACCCTTATCGTCTAACGAATGAAATAACATCTGATCTAAGTGAGGCACTTAACTTTTATTCATTTCTGCATGAAGATGAATTTAAATTCCAGTTTTCTCAGTGGAATCGAGATTCTCTGAATGGTATTTCACAATTTATGTCGTCATTTGATAGATTGGTAAGGAATAACCCTCAGTTTGATAATGATTTCTACAACACGAAAAAGTATTTAAAAGAAGATGTGATAGATATTTGCGCTTATCTTATGGAAGATGGTGATCCTAGCGATTTCTACAAGAATTTAGTGAATGACTTTTGTGACAATTTTGCACTTCAAAAGGGTGTAGAACACTCTAAAGAGTCGATGGTTAATCTAGCTCCCAAAGTCGCCCAATATTTATTACCTATTCTGAGAGAGGAAGCTTCACGAATTAGTAATGAAATTAGAAATGTAGAGATTTATAAGTGTGCTTTTTTGGGTGAAGAGGAATGTGAGTTTTATGATGATCCAGAATTTGACTACTCAGAGGAAGCTCTACTCGCTAATAAACACTATAAGGCCTTAAGGAAATTGAAGAAAGCTCCTTCCCTAGGAATGGTCCATTTTAAATACAAAGATGACCTCGCAAAGGCACTAGAAGATTACGAAAAACTACCAGAGAATTTACCAACTACTGAACAAGTTAAATAATTGATGAGTCGTATTTCAATAAAATATTAGAACCCAAAGGGGGAGTTCCCCCCCCCCTTTTTTTTTAAATCAGGAAAATAAGATGAGAAAAATAATTAGTATATTACTAAGTTTGGTCTCTATGAGCGCATTCGCAAATCCAGAGTCTCCACATATAGAGCCTTTTAAAGAAGTAAGTTATTTGGATGTAATTCAGTTTGAACGAAGCGAAGACATTATACATAAGGGAAATGAGGAGCTCTTTTTTGTTTCTGGTGAGCTGAGCTTAGGCTCTTTGGACGAGAACACAGAAACAATGAATTTTGATGCTAAAAGTTTAACTACTAGCTTTTGCGAAATGCATTTATTTGAGCCTTCAGATGATGAATACAAGATTGCTAATAATGCAACTGCCAGAGTGATTAGTTCCGGGACTGATTCTAGTGGTACTGCTCGTTTGATTCTTCGAATTGGTTTTAACGACTATGTATTAAAATGTGGTCAGCTTACTAGAGCTTGTAAGCGAGAATATCATGAGGTATGTAAAATGCCGCATATCGATCGTTTGAGTTCTAAAATTGAGCATGGATTGCTTCGCCTCACGCTTGGAGCAAACTCAGGTGTCATTGAATAAAACCAAGCAAGGAGAAACGAATGCAAGTATCACTACAACATATTCACATTGTGACAGAAAACAAGTTTCAACTTGCAAAGTGGTATTGCGACAATCTTGGCTTTGAAGTTTTAGGAGACATTGAAGCTATGGGTGAAAGTGAAGGGCCGATTTTTATTTCTGGTGATGGAGGTAAAACGGCTCTCTCCTTATTCAATAAAAAAGCGCGGCACAAAGTGATTGGCACAAACTGTATTCCTGCTTTTGAATTAGAGCCTGAGGATTTCATTCGTTTGTATACAATATTTAAAGACAATGAAAACAATTTAGAAATTTTTGATCACTATCTGTTTTTAAGCTTTTATGCAGAAGACCCAGATGGATCAAAACTAGAATTCACAAGCTTAAAGCACGAAGAGTTAAGAAGTCTTTTAAATCAAAGAAATTTTACTTATAAAAAAATAAATCCCGCCAGTCTTAAGGATTAATTTTTCGTATAGATTAATACCATTACAGTAGATTACCGATAAAAGTCTTAGAAAGATAAGAGATCGACTGTATGTGGAATGAAAAAGCTTTTTCTTTAATTGAATTAATGGTTACGGTTGCCATAATTGGTGTACTCGCAGGGATGGCTGTGCCGAACTATTCACTCACTGTTCATAGAACGAGAGTGAAGTTAACCATTTCCCAAATGATCCAATTACGCAATGGTATTATCGGCCTAAGAGAAATCGAAAATGACATATTAAGTGGAATTACAGGGACAGGTTGTACCTATTGTAGCTTTGCAAGCGTTGGAACCAATGCGAATTCTTGGTCTCCAGACGCCACCGCAATTGCTCGCTTTAATCGTGCAGGATTTTCTGGTGCCCAGAGAGATGCTTGGGGAAACTATTTAATTCTAAATGAAAACGAAAGAGAATACGCCGACTGTAGACAAGACATGATTACTTCAGTCGGGGGAAATGGTATTTGGGATGGAACAGGTACCATGACGGTTTTCGACTTTGCAGTGGTTGATGATATCATGCTACTAGTCCCATTTAAGACCAATATGCCTGGCTGTACTGAAATCAAAAATGTTCTTGTTGGTCCCCAAGCTTTTGATTTACCAAACTAGCTTATTTTTAGAAATAGTATGTACATTGTATCTAAGGCTTGTATTCAAAGATCGGCTTCCAAACGAAATTTAATTATTTTAGCAATCTGAGCGTTCAAATCGAATCTAATCCATCTAGAGGCCTTGAAAATAAGAAACAAATTATAGACTGAGTAGAAATCTCCTATTTCTTATGCTAAATCTAGCCTCCTTGGATGAGGTAAGAATGTCTGAAAAAATTGATCTTAAAGCTCGACTAAAAGAGAACCCTTTTATTTTAGCGCCCATGGCTGGAATAACTGACAACGCGTTTCGAAATTTTGCGAGTGAAATGTCTTCCAGTGTTGTAGTGAGCGAGTTGGTTTCTGCTTCTGGTTTGCATTATGGAAGTCAGCAGACTTTAAAGTTAATGAAGTTTGAGGAGATGCAAAGGCCTGTTGGAATTCAACTTTTCGGAGAGACTCCTGAGATCATCGCTAAGGGAGCAAAGTTTGTTCAAGAACAAGGGGCTGACTTTGTTGATTTAAACTTTGGGTGTCCTGTAAATAAAGTTGTTAAAAAAGGTGCTGGTTCTGCTGTGTTAAAAGACATGGTTCAACTTCGCGATATTTTGAGGTCAGTGGTTGCCGCCATCGACATTCCTTTGACCATTAAAATTAGAACTGGTTGGACCTTTGAATCCAGAAATGCAGTTGAAGTTTGCCAAGTTGCCCATGATGAGGGAGTTGCTTGGGTAGCGATTCATGGTCGAGACAGAAAACAGGCTTATACAGGCCAAGCGGATTGGGATTATATCGCCGAAGTAAAAGCAAAATCGAAACTACCCATCATCGGAAACGGTGATGTTCTTAGTGCGGTAGGAGCAAATAAGCGCCTCCAGGAAACAGGAGTTGATGGTGTTATGATTGGCCGCGGAGCCTTGAAAAACCCTTATATTTTTCAAGAGTCCTTGGCTTTGTATAAAGGATTAAGTTTTGATCCTGAAGACCGTGATTATATGAAAGCCTTTCAACGATTGAGGTATTACCTAGAAAGAGATTGCGATGAGAGAATCCTTAAAATTCAGGTAAGAAAATTTGCGTCTTGGTTCTCGGCTGGCTACCCAGGTTCAGCGAAATTTAGAAAAAGTCTCTTTCAAACCCAAACGGTGGATGAGGCGATGGATCTGGTGAATGACTTCTACAATTCTATCAAAGGTGTCTTGCAAGAAGACACATCAGGAGACGGTTTCCTAATGGGTGGTCACGGGTGAAATACCCCCTTTTAAGTGGATTTATGATTGCTGCGGTATTTGTCTTTGCTACAAATGCTTATGCCGTAAAGTGTAATACTGTATTGTCGAAGTACAAAATATATCAAACTGAAAGTTTCCCTATTCCTTCTAAGATTTCTAATCAGGCTCATGCATTGAAAAGAACAGGCTGGTTGAATCATAAAATTCCCAAGCACAAAGCGGAAAGTGTTTGGCAACACACAAAAAAGTTTGAGAAAGCTACCTTAATTTTATTTAGCAAAGCGAAAGAAGCAACACGAAACAGGGCTGGCTTAGTTGCATTGGTTCATGATTTAGGGGAAGTAATTGCTGGAGATTTCACCCCGTTTGATAATATCACTAAAGAAGAGAAGTATCAGTTGGAGAAAAAAGCGATAGAAAGCTTGGCTCCACAGTTTGGTGCAAACCAGGATCGACTTTTAGAGCTTTGGCTCGAGTACGATTTACAGACCTCAGAAATTTCTCCTTATCTAAAAGATTTGGATAAAATCGATGCCGCGATTCAGGCAATGGTATACTTGAAACAAGGCTACAAAGTGGAATCCTTCTTGGATTATGCAAAACAAGTGATTAAAACCCCCGAGTTAAGGCGAGTTTATGATTATATACTCACGGAATTTTCTCGTGATAGAAACATTAGCCCCTATAAGGTCTATTATAAAGCTCTAGAGGACATTTCTGTTCAATTTAGTGCTTTTTGAAAGCTTCTGTCATAGGCAAATCCAAATCATTTCCTAAATAAAGAAGCCTCTTACTGCCAAAAGCTCTTTAAACCGGGTTTTTCTTTCTAAATAGCGTCTCTGAAGAACATTTTCTTTTCCCTTATTTGTAAACTACTGTATATTCGAGGCTCAAATTTATTAGGAGATAAAATGAATATTCGCAATATCGCAATTATTGCCCACGTTGACCATGGTAAAACCACTCTTATTGACCAGTTATTAAAACAAAGCGGATTATTCCGTGATAACGAGCATACCGAAGATCGTATGATGGATTCTATGGATCTTGAGAAAGAGCGTGGTATCACTATCTCCGCAAAAAATGCTTCTTTTACTTATCGCGATACAAAAGTGAATATTATCGATACCCCAGGTCACAGTGACTTCGGTGGAGAAGTTGAGCGTATTTTGAATATGGTGGACGGTGCGATCGTTTTAGTGGATTCCTCTGAGGGTCCATTACCACAAACACGATTCGTGCTTTCAAAAGCTTTAGAGCAAGACATTAAAGTAATTGTGTGTGTTAACAAAATTGACCGTCCAGATAGACGTATTGACGAAGTACTTGACGAAATGTTTGACCTTTTCATCGATGTTGATGCAACGGATGAGCAGGCAGATTTCGAAACATTATATGCTGTTGGACGTGATGGTTGGGCTACTACAAATCCTGACGAAAAAACAGATGATTTGAAGGTTATGTTTGATTGGATTATCGATAAGCTTCCTGAGCCTCGTGTAACTCCAGAAAAGCCACTTCAACTTCGTGTTACTAATATTGATTATTCTGAGTATGTTGGCCGTTTGGCATTAGGACGTATTCAGTCGGGTAGCATCTCAAAAGGTCAGGATGTTACGTTGATGCAAAAAAATAAAAACGTAAATTTCCGCGTTTCTGCTTTGTATACTTTTGATGGAATGAAGCAAGTTCCTGTTGAAAAATTAGAAGCAGGAGACGTTGGTGTAATTGCAGGTATGGAAGACGTTGAGATTGGTGACACCATTGCTGATCGTGAAACTCCGGTGGCTCTTGAGCGTATCGAAGTAGAAGAGCCTACGGTATCCATGGTATTCTCTGTAAACGACGGGCCTTTTGCTGGTTTAGAGGGAAAGAAAGTTACTTCAAGAAACATTAAAGACCGTCTTGAAAAAGAACTTCTTCATAATGTTGCGATTAAAGTGGAAGAAACTGATACTAACGATGCTTTCCGTGTGATGGGTCGTGGTGAATTACAAATGGCTGTAATTATCGAGCAAATGCGCCGTGAGGGTTTTGAGTTACTAGTTAGTAAACCACAAGTAATCATCAAGAACATTGATGGTGTTAAGTCAGAGCCAACAGAAATGGTAACTATCGACGTTCCAGAAGAGCACGTTGGTGTTGTAACTGAAAAATTAGGTATGAGAAAAGGTGTTATGCAAGACATGAGCAACAAAGGCTCTGGTCGATCTCGTGTTAAGTTTTTAATTCCGTCTCGTGGTTTGATTGGATACCGTTCAGAGTTTTTAACAGACACTCGTGGTACAGGTTTGATGAGTTCTGAGTTTGCTGGTTGGGCTCCTTATGCGGGTGATATTTCAACTCGTCGTAATGGTATCATGGTTGCAGACCGTAAGGGTGGTGTAACCTCTTATGCTCTTGCTGCTCTAGAGCCTCGCGGTAGACTGTTTGTATACCCTGGTGTTGAAGTATACCAAGGTATGGTTATTGGTGAGCATTCTAAAGAATCAAATTTAGAAGTAAATCCATGTAAAGAGAAAAAACTAACTAACGTACGTGCCTCTGGTACTGATGACGCAGTTCGTTTGTCTCCAGTTAAACCGATGAGTCTTGAATATGCTATGGAGTGGATCACTGACGAAGAATTAGTTGAAGTAACTCCTGAAAATATTAGAATCAGATGTAGAGAATTGGATCCTAATAAACGAAAGAGAAAATAGTGTCTAAAAACATCATCGAAGCTCGCAGTCTGGTAAAATATTTTGGAAGTCAGGCGGTAATCAACGGAGTCCACTTGGAGATTCCAGAAGGCGAGAGCTTCGTGGTGCTAGGATCAAAAGGGGCAGGTAAGACCACTCTCTTAGGCTTACTTGCCAATTTCATAACTCCCAGTGCGGGAGATCTTTTTATACAAGGTCAAAATACAAAAGTGGTTGGCGAGGCAGTTCGTAAGAAGCTTGGCTACATCATGGACAAAGATTTATTTGATCAGCAATTAAATGTAGAAGAAAACTTATGGATTTATGCTCGATATATGGGGCTTAGCTCTTCTGAGGCTAGGAAGCGTATTGTTGAATGTATGCGTTTTTTCGAAATCGCTGACTATCAAGAATCTAGTATTGAGAGCTTGAACACTTTTGAAAAAAGATGTCTTAGAGCTTGTCGGGCTATTCTTCATAAACCAAAACTGATCATCGTTGATGAACTTCTTTCTGGTCTAGGGCTTTTAGAGCAAAACTTTTTAACAGATCGATTGTTGGATTTAAAGAAACAAGGCTTAAGCATTATTTTTAGTACCGACTCAATGATGGAAGCTGATCGCCTGGCCGATCGAGTAGGTATATTATCAGCAGGAAAACTATTGCTAGAGGGAAGTCCAAGTAAAATCATCGAAAACGAGATTGGTTTTGAGGTGGTTGAATTTGATTGTCGCGAAGACGAAGTTGAGTATTTGGTCTCTAAAATTTCTAGCTCTTATGAATATAGAAATCGTGGTACGAAGATTTATGTTTACATCCGTAGTGGGCAAGATAGTCGCAATGTTTTAGATATGATTTCTGGTGAAGAGATGTCTTTGCGAAGAGCCAGATTGAGTGATGTTGTTACCAAACTAGAGTTATCACATTAACATACTGATAGGGGGGGAGTTTGAGTTTACAGGCAGTCAAACCTATTTTTCGTTTAAGTGCTTTTAGTACAAAGGCCTTTACTAGTTTAGAAAAAAACTTTCATATTTTTTTACAGCGTTGGTTCCTAAATTCTTTTGAGATCGTGGTTCAGCCAATCCTTTATTTTGTGGCCTTTGGCTTTGGCCTACAAAAGTGGATCGGTAGTATTGATGGTCAGGATTATCCATCTTATGTTCTCACTGGAATTTTGATGGCCACCTCAATGTCGACCAGTATTTACGAGTCTGCTCAAGGTGTTTATCAACGTTATTTTACCGGAGACTTGTACCTTTTGTTAAAGACTTGCCCGGTTCGCTTTGAGCATATGTTGTTTGGCGAGTTTTTGTGGAGTATTTTTCGTGCGACCTTAGCATTTTCTATGCTTTTAATAATCGGAAGTTCCCTAGACTTGATAGCTGTAACTGATTTTTTACCTTTGATAGCTATTTGTATTTGGCTATCTATCTTTTTTTCCAGCTTGGGACTCTTGTTAAGTTCCTTGGTCAGGTCGTATTCTCAAGTTTATCAATATCTACCTTTAATTGTGATTCCACAGTTTCTTTTTTGTGGTGTGTTTTTTCCAATAGAAAGACTTCCAGAAACTCTTGCTAGGTTTGTTGCGGTTCTACCGGTAAGTATAGCGGTGGACTGGGCTCGAAAAGCTAGTTTTATGGATGAAAGTGTATTGTCATTTTCCTATGTTTTTCTCTATCTATTGTTGAGCTTTTTTATGTTCAATTTTGCCAGCAAGAGAATTGGGGAAACTTTGAATAAAAAGTCTGAGGTGATGAAGTGAAAGTTTTAGTAACTGGGGCAACTGGTTTTTTAGGTGGGGCACTTTGTAAGGCTTTGGTTAAAAAAAACTATGAAGTCTATGCCTTAAAACGTTCAAATAGCGACACAGAAATGTTAGATGATCTATCGATTCAATATGTAGCAGGAGATGTAACTAATCGTGAGTCTGTTTTTAAAGCTATAGAGGGAATGGATCTTGTTTTTCACCTTGCTGGCCTCATAGCTTATGAGCCGAGTAAAAGAGCATTGATGGATAAGGTGAATGTTGAAGGGACTAAAAACGTCGTAGATGCTTGTGTTGAGTTTAAAGTGAAGCAACTTATGTATGTTAGTTCTGTGGTTGCTATTGGCGCAAGTTTTGATGGTGAACCATTAAATGAGGAAAGTGAGTGGAATATCAATCACTTAAATCTTGGTTACTTTGATACAAAAAAAGAGGCAGAGGAGCTTGTTGTAAGTGCCGTTACAAACCACGGTTTAAAAGCATACATAGTTAATCCTTCAACAATCTACGGACCGGGAGATGCTAAAAAAGGCTCTAGGTCCACGCAGAAGAAAGTGGCTCAGGGAAAGTTTCCTATATATCCTCCTGGTGGTGTAAATGTTGTTTCTGTGGATGATGTGGTTGAGGGAATGTTTCTCGCCTTAGAAAAAGGTCAGCCGGGGAGAAGGTATATTCTAGCCGGTGAAAATATCACCTTAAAAAAACTTTTCGAAATCATTGCTAGTGAGGCCGGAGTTCCAGCGCCGAAGTATCCATTACCTAAAGCTTTGATGGGAAGTTTAGGGAAAATAGGAGATATGGCCAACCGCTTTGGTTTTTCATTTCCATTAAACTCCGAAAACGCTTGGACAGCTCAACTTTATCACTGGTTTGATAATTCAAGAGCGAAACAGGAGTTAGGTTTCCAGCCGAAGAGTGCTCAATATGCAATTCATCAATCTATCGAGTGGATGAAGGAAAAGGGGCTTCTCTAAGGAGAGGCTTGTTTTTTTAGTTAGAGTTAGTCCGAGAATTCAAAGCAATAAAATCAATTAAAGACAGGTTCTATTTGTTTTCCAGTTCTGTTCTAGGATTGGCACAAGTATGTTTTTAAGTATGCAACAGACTAATGGTGGTAGGCCTTAATCCATACCAATCAATTTGATTGCTAGAATGGTAGGATTTGCCTAGACAAAAGTATTCTAGCTCTTGGGTAGAGCTCTTCTTATTCAACTAAGTAAAAAATCAAATATATTATATACTTAGGAGAATTGCGACATGGATAGATCTAGCCTACTTGGAATCATCATCGCCTTTGGTGGAATTGCTTTAGGAAACTTTTTAGAAGGTGGCCATTTTGGTGCATTGATTCAACTTACTGCTGCCATCATTGTTTTCGGCGGTACCTTGGGAGCAACTCTTCTAAACTCGACAACAAGAGATCTACGAGCCGCGAAAAAGATGCTACGTTATGCATTTCGTGATGATCATGTACCGAGCAAAGCAAAGTTAATTGAAGAAATCGTGTCTTTATCTGTTGTTGCGGCAAAAGAGGGGCCTGTAGCTCTTGAAAAGAAACTGGGAGCTTTAAGTCATCCTTATATGAAAACCGTTTTTCGTTTTGTGGTTGATGGAATCGATCCTTCTCAGATGAAAGAAATCATGGAAGATCAAATTAGTATCGAAGAGGAGCAAAAGCTCGCAGGAGCAAAGGTTTTTGCAGACGCTGGAGCTTATGCACCAACTATTGGTATTTTGGGTGCGGTCTTAGGATTAATTCACATCATGGCAAACTTAACTGACACCAGTTCGTTGGGATCAGGTATAGCCGTTGCTTTTGTTGCCACTATATATGGAGTGGCTTCGGCTAACTTATTATTTCTTCCCATATCCAATAAAATTAAACGCAAGGTCTATGAAGAGTCTAATATTCAAGAGCTAATTCTTGCAGGAGCACTTGGGGTAACTAGAGGAATATATCCAAGTTTACTACGAGAAAAGTTATTTGCTTTTCGAGCTGGAGAACAAATTGCGTAAGCGAAAGCATTTAGAAGAATCTGAGAATCACGAACGTTGGTTAGTCTCTTACGCAGACTTTATTACACTTTTGTTTGCCTTTTTTGTTGTTATGTACGCCATTGGTCAACAAGACATTCGCAAGGCTGAGCAGTTTCAAAAAAATGTTCGCAAGCAATTTAAAGTTTTAGTGGCTAAGGTAAAATCAGGTGGAGCAGGTTCTTCAGGAGCGGGGGGCGCGAGTGGCTTAGCCAATCCAAATGCAGGTCCTCAGGAACTCGGCGGTGCGATTAATAGTTTTTTAGAAGGTGAGATGTCAGAACGTGAAAGAACTGAGGCCATCGAAAGTTTAAGAGCTGATCCTGATGGTGTGCGAATGAGTCTTCTTAGTTCCAATTACTTCAACGAAGGCTCCTTGAAAATTAGGACAGAAGCTCTTCCTGCATTACTAAAGATTGGTAAAGTGCTGGAAAACAGTAATCGTACGGTGATCGTTGAAGGTCATTCAAGTTCTACCAAAGATGGTTTCGGCAAAAATGCTTGGGATGTTGCCGCTATTCGGGCAAACCAAATTTTAAAATACTTTGTTAAAAACCACGGAGTTGCTGAAAATAAAATTCTGAGTGTAAGTTATGGAAGAACTCGTCCGGTTGTGGATGCTCAAGATAAGAAAAATGATCGCATCGAAATATTTATTTTAACTAAAGACCTACAGCTGTGAAGGGATTGGATTTTTCCTAAAAGCAAAGAGTTCTTAGTAAATTTGTCGACCCGTTTTTAAAAGACGATTTAAAAAACATAATATTTAAAAATCGATTATTGAAAATCAGCGGAAAGGAATTTTTTCCCAAAGTTTCAAATCAAGACTTCCTAGCTTTAAAATAATATTTAGCTGTTTTTGCGCTTTTAGAATCAGTCTTTCCATCAACTCAATGCGACCGTGATTTAAACTGCAAACACCAGCTTTTTTTTCTGAAGGAAGTTTCTTTAAAATCTCAAAGCTATCTTGAATTTTACCTAGCATAGATAATTCTCTTTTCTTAAGAACTGCTAAGATGACTTTGATTAAGTTCGGATTCGCCTCATAAGTCATTGTACATGAAGGACCTTTCCCAGCCTCAATTACCACATCGTATTCTAGAAGGTCTTTCAAAGTTATACTTACCAAAGCTTTTGAGATTCCTAATCTCGCCATTAGATCCTTGGCATCGAGAGGCTTGTTGGAAAGGTAGATATGAGTCCAAATTTGACCATGGATTCTTTTAAAACCCCAATATTGAATAAACTTGCCCACTTCAAGAGCAAAGTCATTTAGCTCATCAGGAGCGATACAGCCTTTGGCTGTAGCCGTCTTCTCTGAGGGATCAGCTTGTTGGTCTACGGATTCGTCTGTCTTCATATTTATATTATTATTGATTTCCTTGTAATATAGCAAGTTTGCTAAAAATATAAAACAAAATGTTTATGAATCATTTATCAAAATAAACTGAAGTGTTTCAAATTAATATGATTTAATATTTCAAAAGCATTTCATTTAGTTTTCAATTTTTGCTTTATCCTCAAAGTTTATCGGTTGTTTGTTGTGTTTTCATTATTAAAAATAAAGCAACGAATCAGATAGTAAGAAAAAAAGCTAGAAACCAAACTTAAGCAGGTGATTAAATTGCTTCTTGGACTTTCTCTTCATACTGAACAATAAAAGAAGTTAGCACACAATAATTTGGGGAAATCTTGAATACTAAGAATAGGCTTTATCTAACTAAAAAGCGGCTTTGAACCATAAAAAATGTTGTTTAGAAATTGAGTACTGTTTCTTCTTTTAGGTATTAGTTAATGTCTATTTAATCAAAAGTCTATTTTAGTAAAAATCATTTTGTATCAAAATAAGATGTTAAGGACTCTTAAAACAATTCTAAGTCTTTTGTTTTATCCTGTCGAAATTCAAAAAAATTGAAATATATTTGGTATTATTAAAAGAACTCAAAAGGGAGAAGTGTCTTGAAAGTTTTAGTAACGGGTGCCACTGGTTTTGTTGGGAAAAAAATTTGCAGAAAATTGATTTTGGCAGGATATCAACTTGTCATTAGTACACGCTCAAAAAAAAGAACTGAAAAAGACTTTCCTTATCCAGCAGAAATTATTGAATGGGATTATGCGAACCAGGACTTCGATGCAAAGCACTTAGAGGGCGTAGATTCGGTGATTCACCTTATGGGAGAGAGCATTGCCTCAGGGCGCTGGACTAGTGATAGAAAAGAGCGTCTTTACAAAAGTAGGATTGAATCAACCAATAAAATTGTGAAGGCCATTCATCAGTCACCTTCTGTTAAAAGCTTCCTTGCCGCCAGCGCGGTAGGTTATTACCCTTTTTCAGATCAAGAGGGTTTCGACGAGTCAGCAAAACCAGGTGATAGTTTTCTTGCGAATTTATGCGTTGACTGGGAGAAGGCATCTGAAAATTTACCTAGCAAGGTGCGACGCTGTGTATTTCGATTAGGTATGGTGCTGGGTCATGGCGGTGCCATGGAAAAGCTAGAAAGCTTATTTTCATACGGCCTTACTAGTCCGCTGGGTTCAGGTAAACAATGGATGAGCTGGATAGCCATCGAAGATTTGGTCGATATCTTTTTTAAAGCCTTAACGGAAGAATCTTTCCATGGTGTTTACAATGCGGTCTCACCACACCCAGTTCGAAATAAAGAATTTCATAAAAGTTTAGCGAAGAGTTTTTCGAGACCTTTGTTACCGAGCACGCCGAGTTTTATATTAAAAACAGTCTTAGGAGAAATGAGCCAAGTGGTTTTGGGCTCACAAAAGGTTTTGCCAAAGCGTTTATTAGAACAGGGTTTTAGCTTCCGTCGACGTACTCTAGAGGAGTGTTTTCAGCATCTTTATCCTCATGGGGCATTTACAAAAGTCGTCGAAAAAGATCTTTTCTTGGAAGGGCACGACTTATCCATATTTGATTTTTTTCAAGACGAGAAAAATTTAGACCAACTGACTCCTGATTTTTTAAACTTTAAAGTTCTAGGGAAAAACACTCCAGAAATTCAAGAAGGAACAGAAATTTATTATCGATTAAAGTTAAATGGCATTCCTTTTCGCTGGAAAACCTTGATTCGTCGCTGGGAGCCGCCTTATTTATTTGTGGATACTCAAGAGTCAGGTCCTTACCAGGTCTGGGATCACACCCATACTTTTGAGGCCACAGATAGGGGGGTAATGGTATCTGATAAGGTCTACTGGAAGTTGCCCATTCCCTTTATTAGTCTGCCTATAGCGGGTTTTAAAGTTCGTTCTGATGTGAAAAAAATCTTTGCGTTTCGAAAACAAAAGATGGAGGAGCTCTTTGGACGATAAAATACGAATCGGTGTTAGTTCATGTTTAATGGGTTTGGGGGTTCGCTTTGACGGAAACCACAAACATTTCCCTTGGCTTACTAAAGAGCTCTCCAAAGCCTATGAACTACAAACATTTTGCCCAGAAGTTATCATGGGCTTAGGTGTTCCGAGGCCTGCAATAGGGCTCTATATCAATGAGAAAAGCTTTGAGCTACGTCGTAATAAGGATCTGGAAAATCTATCTGAAAAAGCATTGAGCGCGTGGCAAGCTTTAAGCGATGAGCTTCTACAGTTAGATGCTTTTATTTTTAAGAGTAAATCGCCAAGCTGTGGTTTAAATAGCGCTTTTTATGACAAAATTGATGGTGATCAAACCAAAAAAACACACCAAAAAACCGACGGTTTTTTTGTTCAGTTCTTAAAAGAAATTCATCCAGATTGTTATTTGATTGATGAGAGGTCTTTAAAAGACGATAGCCAGAAAGGGCAATTTTTAGATTATTTAAAGTCTTTGCAATAAAAAACTTAAGCTTCCAGGTCCTTTAAGGTTAAAACAGAGCCACTCCAAATAGAGTGGCTCACACCTAAAAGCTTAAATTATTATCCACAATTTCCGGCACGCTCAGCGATGTTCTCACCAAGAATTTTTGGAAGCTCAGCTTTGCGGGCAGCTTCTAATGAGCTATGTTGACCAGCTTCAACACTTGAACGAACCATTTGCATACCTGCAATAATTCCATCAAGGTTTTCAAAAGTTCTAGCCACTTCTAGAGGACCGTAACCTTTGTTAGCATAAACCATGGCCAAGCCATTTGAATAAACGTTTGCAGGAGTAGTTGAAGCAAAGTTTGGAACGTTATTTGTAGAACCTAATTCTAAAGTTAAAGCTAAAACAGCCTCTTCTAAGAATTTTTTAGCGTCTTTTGACTCGCCTCTAACTTCGTTAGCAGCTTCTAATTCAGCAATAAGTTCAGGGCTTCTTAAAGTAGCAATAGCTTCTGCTAAGAAAGCAACTAAGTAAGAGTTTTTAGCGTTTTCAAGATTGCTTTTTAATTGTCTTGCAAAAGCTCCTTTTGATAATTCTTTAGTACCTAAAAGAGTAGTAAAGCTTTCACCCAGATTAGATTCAGTGATTGTTGCTTTAACTTGATTCGTTAAACCTTTTACACTGATTGATCCAGATTTAGTTACAACGCCTCTCATACCTTCTAATGCTTTAACAACACGTTGGTCTTTAAAAGATTTTACGTTGTTAGCAGCACTATTGTACTGTTGCATAGCTTCTTGAGATTTTTTAGCCATAAGTTCTGGGCTTCTCATTGCTTCAACGGCATTGTTTCTTTTTTCAACGGCCTTTCTTTGTGCGTGTGCTGTGCTAAAAGTTAAAGTAGCAACTGTTAGTCCTAATAAGATTTTTTTCATTAGCTTTTCCTCCTAATAATTCAAGCTTTAAGGTACATTCACCGCACAACTATAGTGCAAAAGGAGTACCGTTTTTTTTGCTTTAGATGGCCTTATATTAAAGCTAGAAAAGCATTTTACCTAGTGAGAATCGGTGATTAGAAAAATTGACAAAAATGGTTAGACACTAGACAGATCGCGGCAAATCCCCCAAATAAACTGTTAAATATTTTGCGATTTTAGAAAAAATTTTATGAACATCAGAGCTATTTTTGCTTTCAAAATAATGCCTAATATGAAAAATAAGCTACGCTTAGAACGCTTTGTTGAAATAATTACTTAAATTAGATTTGTTGAGCAAAAGCAAAGGTAGATAGTTTTGTTTTTGTGCCTTTTGAATTCTGCAAAAAAAGCTGGATCTATTATGGTTAAGAATTAGTTGATAGATCCAGAGTAAAGAATTTAGAGTTAAAACTTATTAGTATACTGGCTTTGATGGTTTGCAAGGTTTTATAAAAAAATCCCTCAACCTTTTGATTGAGGGATTTTAAGAGTTTACGAAATATTATTTGAGTGTCTTAGTTAAACAATCCTTCAAAGGCAGGGAACAATTTCCACCACAATTTGGAGAAATTGTTGCTGTAATCTTCCCCGTACTTCTTTTCTAACTCAAGCTGGTTACGAATCCTATCTCTCCAGTATTGAGGGATGTCATCATTAGATAATTCATATCCAGCGGTGTTTTTACTACGACCCATTTGTCCACTAAACTTCTTTGGAAGACTCTCTAGGTACTTACTCCAGTAGTTCTTTAAGTCATTTTTAGAGATGATGTATTCAGGGCTATTACAAAGACTAGTTGAACCTGCTAGCTCCACTGGAACACCATTATCAGCGGTGTAGGCAGCAGCCAATTGACCGCGAATCTCGCATAGTCTTAGAGTAAAACTATCTAACTGGCTATATCCATCACTTACGTCAGCACCATACTGTCTTAACTTCATAAAGTACTTTTGGTAAGTTGCACCTTCTAGGTACATTGCATCTCTAATGATTTGTACGCTTTTGCTCGCAATGGCCGTTCTCATGCTAACTCGCGGAACCGCTACATCACTGCTTTGGATTCTGATTTTACCAGATTCAAGGTTTTCTGCCTGCATGATGTTTTGTAGCATTTGTTGAGCATCCGTTGGAGCTTCATTTTGTACGAATTCTTCAATTGGCTCATCTTTGATGTAGTCATACATTGGACGTCCACGCTCTTTTAAGAACGGGTGGCCGTCTAGCATTTCGTGCCTAACAGCGCTTTGTGCGTTCGCTTGTTGAGCGGCGATTACAGAGAAAGCACCTTGTGGGTTCAGGGCAGCGTTTGACGGGCCAACCACAAGTAGGTCAAAGATTTTACCAAAAAGCTCTTGGTTGCTCTCGATGTTAAACTGCTCTTGTAAAGCTTCAGGGCTTGCGGTTGCCGGGCTCAAAGGCTCTTTACCTTCTACTTCAAAGTTTTTAACCCATTCATCAAGACCGATTTTCTCTAATCTATGAGGAATATCATTGTCTTCCTCTTCAGCCGCAATTGTTTCGATTCTATGTTGAATTTGGTCAACATCACATTGGTGATTCTTTTCAATTTTTGTATACACAAAAACATCATCGTTTTTATCGTATCTACGATAGAAGCGATCGTCTCGGTTGTTCAATTTAATGGTAACTATACCGTCATTTTGAGCATCAGCTGGAGCCGGATTTCTACCATGAATGTAGCAAATGGCAGAGTTGTAGCTTTCCTCGATTTTATCAATAGCCTTATTGATTTGCTCAGAATTATAAGCTCCTCCAGTGGCTTTTGTTGCTGTGATGTAGTCTATGTAGTTCATAGTAATCGTACTGTAGGAGTCTTTTAAGAATTTTGCGTATTTTTCTACTCCATAAGCTTTGGCTCTGGCGTATTGCTCAGGCTCCTGCTTTGGATCGAAATCTGAAGGGCGTGGCAAAATGAAACTTATAAAGCCTGTACCAACGATGAAGTCTTCGATCACGCTAAGCACAGGGCTTTCTGCACCAATGTTAATGTCGGCAAGATTCCCTTTGGCATAGGTAGCGCTAGTCTCTAAACCATCACCAGAACCTTGTTCGGCCTCGATAGTCCAACCAAGTGTATCCATAATTCCCCACTTAGGACTTAGTCCATTGAAGAATAAGTAGTTCATGGCCGAAACGGCTCGGCTGAATTTAGAGTTAGCTTGGTGACTTTCTCTAGTGAAAACAGGAGCCATGATGTCGCGATAGAAACTCTTCATATTGTGCTCAGCTTCTTCGTAAACACTTTCCATGGAGTCAGAAGCACAATTTTTACCGATATTTTCAAGCTTTTGAGCGCCTGATTTACAGAAAACTTCTTTCGTTAAATAATCGCTCATAGTGATCTTATTGTAATTGCTGCTACTGTCACCAATTTCCCATGCTAAGTCAGAACCACCACCAAGGTGTAACTCAGGTCTTTTGAATCTTAAAATGATTTCAAAAATACTCATTAATTCCGTCTTAGTTGGTTTTCCAGCAGCGTTAAACTCCACCGGCACCTTCCAGCGAACGCTTGTTAAAGGGTGATAGAATGCCTTTGCACCGTAAGTTGGTTTACCTGCATAGTCAGAACCAGTTACTGTAGCTGAAGCACCGACTTCCGCAATGTTCATATCTAATTCCATATTGCGACCTAATTCAGGATTAAAACCTAAATTACTAATTGTCACACGTGGATATTCAAATTCTGGTGAATAACCCCAAGGAACATTAAATACATCGCCACTTTCAGGACTAGGTCCGAAAGCCATACCATAAAGCATTCTCTCGGCGGTACCATTTCTAAAGTAAATGAAATGCTCGTCCTTAGGGTTACCAGATAAGTTTTCTGGAGATTTAATTTTAAAAGCATAAGCTGCATTGGAAAGACCATCTAGATTGTGTTGGCCTAATTCAGTTTGCCATTCCATAAAATCGAATTCATCAAAAGCAGAGCTACGACCACGTTCTGCCGTATTCAGGATACTCAGATAGTTGTCAAAGATGTTGCGTGATTCTTCATGCAATGAATAGTAAGCAGGGTAGTTTAGAAGGTTAAAGAAAAACTCGTCCGTAAGAGGAAGTTCTTTGTTATCTTCAGCAGCCATAATTTGTCTGTCTCTAGCAAAGTCCATAGCTGTTTCAAAGTTAGTGTACATTTCCTGAGTACTTACGTAATTCAAAGTAAACTTATCCATGAACCTTGATAGGCCTTGATAGTTATTATTGAAATTTTCTAATTGTACATAACGGTATTGAAACTTCGCATCTCCATAGTCGCGAAAGATTCTAAAAAAGTCTTCTAATTCACGGTCATCTCTACTGTTCCAGTATCTAGAGAATGCAGTGGATAGCTCAAAGCTTGCCGTAGTGCTGCCACCGTTAAATAGCGACTTAGCAAATGGTTTTGCTAATGACCAAAGGCTACTTGCTTCGGAATCTAAATCCATGGTCAAGCGGTTGTAGTTAACTGGTGCTTTTAAAAGTTGTCTTTCTTTTGCAGTATATGATTTTAAACCATCAATAGATTCATAAGTCTCGGCCAGAAGTCCTTTAACTTCTTCTACCTTGTTACTAGCCTCGGTAGCAGCTACATGTTTGTCAAATGGACGAACCATTGGACGAACAAATGGATCAGCAACTAAGAAGGCAGTAAAGTGCCAAAGCTTACCAGCAGGGGTCGAACCAAGGATTCGAGTAGCTGCCCAGCCAATGTCCGAAAGAATTTTTCTAGACCCAGTAGTCGCTACCAAAGCTGCTTTAGCGGTTACTTTTTGTGCTTGGCTTTTTGCAGCCTTTTCCGCTGTGAAAGCATTTACAGCTTCCATTCTAATTCTTGCTTTTTCTTTAAAGTTCAAGGCACCACGAGAAGCCTTAACAGCACCTTTAGAAACCATACCAGCAACAAAAGAGGAACCTAAAAGGGCGGTCACTTGGCCAAATTGTTTTTGCCAAAACTTACCACTAGTAAATTCGTGAATAAGCACTTGTTGGGAGTAATCAGCAATTTGATTCCATTGTGCGGCTTCTTCTTCAGAACTAGCATTGAAAGCTTTAACTTTTCCGTTCCACCAGCTTGAAAAAGCAGGGTGATTTAAAACTTCGCCGGTCCAATGTGAGGCGATGGAACCTACACCCATTCCGATGTATCCACGCATCCATTGCTTTAACATATTTTTGCCAGTGGCTTTTTTGATCATATAGTTAAGTTTTGGAGCTACTGCTTGGAACTTTTGGTTTGCTAAAATGAAAGCCCAAAATCCTACGTGACCTTTCCACTCAAAAAAGTGGTGGACCGCATCTTCTCTCCAAAGAGGGTTACTGGTTTCATCAAAGCCCAACTGCATTACCGTAGCGGCAAGCATTGCCAGTGTGAAATAAAATGTCTCAATGGGAAGGAGACGCATTGATTTCCACAAAGGAGCGTCCCACATAGTTTTCTTTAATGCGAAATCTAAGCCAACTGTATGTTTAGAATCACCCTTCATATGCTTAATCATATGAAATGTTTTTTGGGCAAAATTTAGAACTTCTGTTCTTCGACTTTCCAGTAGGTTTCTAAATTCTTTCTCATATTTTCTATCATAAACTTTTGGGTCAATTTGAACTCGAGTTCCTTCGATTTCCATTCCTTGTGCTAATACTGCTTTGGCGGATTGAAGGTACATATTAATGTATTGTTCAGCTAAAGAAAGTGTTGAATAGTGCTGGCCGTAACCTTTTTGATCCACCCAGTTGTTAAATTGTTTGATAAAATTTGCACGAATTTGCACATGTACATAATCGTGTGAAATCAATTGGTAAGTAGGGCTACCATACTCAAGTTCTAAACGTTCTCGATTTGCTCTTCTACGCATTTGACGAGAAAGCTTGTTATCAATTTGAGTAGCAACAAAGTGTGCTCTTCCTTTGTAATAATCGGCAGTTGATGTTTCAGCTTGTTTTGCTGGAATCGCGGTAACTACCGTAGTGTTATTTTCTTTATCGATAACTCGGTAAGTTTCTTTACCATTAGATTTTTCAACGTATCTTTCAACGCCTTTCTGTTCATCTTTTACTTCTTGTTCACTTTTTCGTACCAAATCACGAAAAGCTGCAATGGCTTTTTGCTTAGCAGAAGTGATTTGTTCTCTAGTGGCTTTTGCACCTTTTACGATTGAGTCTCTGGTTTGACCACGAGTTAAAACATCCGCTGTTGTTACAGCGCCATTCACAATAGCTTTACCGGCTCCTTTGGCTCCATTAACAAAGTCTTTGCCACCATTGGCAACAAACTCTTCCACTGGCCCCATAGTGTATTCACGTTCTTTACGTTCGAACTCAGCTTGCTCTTTTTCTTTTTCGATTTCAGCCCATTGCTTCTCTTGTTCTTTTTTAGATCTTTCAATGCTACGTTCGCGAGCTGCTTCCTTAGCTCTTTGGTCTCTGTTTTGTTGGCGATCACGCTTTCTTTTTTCGCGCTCAGCTCTTCTAGTAGCTCCTGAATTGTATTTACTTGGAGTATGAGACTCCATATTTGGAGTAGAGCCTTTGGACTGCTCAGAACTTTTACGGTAGCGTTCATCAGCCTTAGACCTAGTGTTTCTCTGTTTTCGATCGTTATTGTTCCCACCGTCATTCTGTGCATAAAGGAAAGGACCAACTACAATTAATTGGATAACTAACAAAGGGTAAACCAAAATGTCTCTAAAAAATCGGATCATAAAAAACTCCTCAGGCCTTTATAAGGCAAGAAGAGTGCCAAGAAGTCTCAAATTGAAAAAGTAAGCTTTATTCTTTATTTTCAAGGACTTAGGGGCTTCGATTTGAGAGAAAATTGCGTACAAATTAAGTCAAAAAAAAGCTGATTTTAGGCTAAGCTTAAACTATTTATAAAAATATCAGTAAAATCAGATACTTAGATAAATTTTCTTGTGAAAAATGAAATTAGACAGTGGTGACCAAAAGCGCGCACTGAATAAATTAAATTAATTTTTATTCGGAAAATCTCTGTAAATAGCCTGAACATTTTATGTGTTAGTTTGAATATAGTTCAGTGATTTTAAAGCCTTAGCCGGTGCTTTCTAGCTTGTAAATAAAAATAAAATTACTTTCTTAGGCTGCGATCGATCTTGATTTCAGTGATCAAAATTTTCTTTTTGGGCCTTTCATTCGGTAAGGTAGGAACCTTCCCGATGCTTTGAACTACATCCATACCATCGACAACTTTTCCAAAAATACTATAATTTTCATCGAGAAATTTGGCTGGAACCAAAGTGATAAAAAACTGTCCGCCATCAGATCTCCCATCTCTTTTAGCCATGGCAAGCATTCCTGGACCATCAAAACTTCTCAAAGGGCTTGGCTCAAGAGGTAAAGTATAGCCAGGACCGCTGGTACCGTTACCTAATGGACAACCCATTTGAATGATAAAGTTAGGGGAGATTCGATGGATTTTTAGTCCGTCATAATATGGTTTCGTAATCTTTTCTTGTTCAGGAGATCTGACGTCAATAAACTCTTTGTTCCCCTCTGCCAACTCGATAAAATTGTCCACCGTGATTGGGGCTTGGGCAGGAAATAGCTGAACCCTAATGTTTCCGTAATTGGTTAAAATATTTGCTTCAAGTTTTTTATACTTTTTAAACTTGGTAAGGAGTTTTTCTTTTAATTCTTCGTCACTGCTTTTCGTCGACCGAGTTTGAATTTGAGCATGTAGCAAATTGAATTGCGCAAAGATGGTAAACAAGAGGAAAAAACAGATTTTACTAGTCATACTTTCATTCTAAGCTAGTGACTTTTTTTAAGCAAGTTTTGCTATATTACCAAAGTAGAGTGAGTCTGTTTTTTCTAGCGGCATTTAGATGGGCTTGGATATATCTGATAGTAATTTTTGGTTTTCAGCTAAGACTTTAGTGATGTTTGCAAGTCTATACTCTTGATTTAAATGTGTGGCGATTTTTTCAACTAGATGAAAGTCATCATTCTTTGCGATAAGACTGGAACTTCTGTTTTTCATAAGTTGTAAAATCTGTTCTAAACTTCGTAATAGAAAATAGTTTTGACAGACCTCGGACCATTTTGAATTTCTTTTACTGGCACTGAGATACAAAGCTTCGCTACTTTGGTGACTGTCTTTAATCTGGTGCTTTAGAATAAACTCTTGAACTTGTAGTTCACAGTCAATGAGACCACCGGGATTATATTTTATATCAATAAGCTTCGAACTCATTGGCTTTAAGAGCTTTTTACGAATTTCCGCCAATTCTATTTCTTCTTGTGGACTAATGGATCGTTCGATAATGATTTGCTGAATTAGTTTGGAGTCGTGCTGAGCAAAAGAGGCCTTTAAGTAGGCTTGCCTCTCCCAGGCCGCAGCTCGGTTTTTTAGATAATCTAAGAGCATATCTTCAGTAACTAACATGGGACCAGCTTTTCCAGACGGCCTTAGTCTCATGTCAATTTCATACAAGTTTCCAGCTCGGTAAGTCGATTGAATTAAATTTAGAAATTTTCTGGCTTTTTTGTGAAGTAATCCATTTTCATCTTCCTTTTCAGTAATAAAAATGAAATCTAGATCAGAATGCAGACCCAACTCAGTGCCACCCCATTTACCAAGTCGTAAAATACGAATGTCTTGGTCTAATCCCACAGCTTTTAGCAATCCTGATGTAATAAAATCAGCACTGAAGCTTAGTTTTTCGAACAGCTTATTTAAATCATGGTCTTTTAAAAAGTCAGTACTGTAAAGAATTTGACTCAGTTGTTTATGGTCTGCCAAAAACTCTAAATAACTCTCTAGGTCTTCTGGTGGTGAGGCCTGAGCACGATAGATAATGCTATCAATCAGCTCCGGTCTTTGTGTGATTTTGTGGCTTAAAAACGGAGAGTAGCTAAACAGATAACAAATCTCTTTAATGATTTCTGGATGAACTTGAAAAAAACGAAAGAAGCTATTCTTAGCTCTAATTCTTTTAAAGAAATCTGTTAAATGTTGGAGAGACATTTCTTTATCAAATGAGTGTGTGCCAATTTCTTGAATAAAACTGACAATCACTTGTTTTCTTAAATCCTCTCTCTCACTAGATTTAGAGCTTAGAACAGTGTAGCTCATTAGCTTATTCCAGTTATCCCAGTTTTTTTCACCAACAAAGCCGTTCTTATTGAGAAATAGTTTTTGTTCTTCTTTTTTATCGCCAAAACTTTTTTGAAAACTTTCTTTTGGCTTTATAAAGTCACTAACGATCTGATTACATCGTTCGATTTGTTCATGAAAAACATCAAAACTTCCAAAGCATAAAGCAATTAGCGGGTCAGTTAAACCACAGTGGTGAATCTGAGAATCATTTTTAGCCTGGATTAGATTTTCGAGGCGTCTTAATCGCCAATAATGCGAAATTAGAAAATCTTGATCCTCTAAGGGAATCAAGTTTGCCACTGCCATATTTTTTAATAGAGTGTCAGTGGCATGGGATATGATTTGTGGATTTCTCCCGCCGTGAATCAGACACAAGCAATGACTAAATAACTCAATATCTCGTATTCCACCAGGGGAAAGCTTTACGTTGTAATCTCCGTCTTTGAGCTTTTTTGATATTTCAAAATGTATCTTACCTCGAAGCCGAGAAAATTCGTCAAAGATGTGGTAGTCGATGTGCTTTCGAAAGCAAAAGTACTTTTTTAGTTGGTCTACCTTGTCATCTATACTGTCGTCATTTCCGTATATTTTTTGTAAGCGAATCAGTGCCAAACGCTCCCAAGTTTCTCCATGGTTGTGGTAGTAATTTTCGATTTGATCGAAGCTCTGAACAATGGGAGAGCTTTTTCCTCCGGGACGAATATCGATGTCTACTCTCATGATAAAGCCAAACTGATCTCTTTCTTCAAAAAAATTAATCCATTTTCTGAGTTTGGCGGGGCTTGTGTTTTGTGGATCACCAATTAAGATTAGATCCACATCTGAGCTTAAATTCAGCTCTTCTGCTCCTAATTTACCAAGAGCAAAAACCTCAAGATCGGGAAGTTGCTTGGCGAGTTGAGTAGCTAGAGACTGCTTGATGAAATCACTCCAGCGCTTTAATAGAGATTTTTGAGCCTCGCTATTGTAATAGGAGTGGCCGACGACTCGAAGCCACTCTTCATGACGTTGTTTTTTTAATGGATTGATATCTGCTGAATCGTTTTTTAGTAGCTGTAAATAAGAACGAACTGCAGGGAAAAGTCCTTGCAGTTCGTTAAGTTGATCTTCAGAAAATTCTTTGGATAAAAATTCCACCTTACTCCATCATATAAGACCATTTTGGCTTAAAGTAGTTGTCGTTATCAAAGGTAAGTCGACGTTCATTTTTGCCATCTGGGCTGATCATATAAAGTTGTTTCTTTCCAGATCGGTCACTAACAAAAACGATATGTCTACCATCAGGTGAAAATGATGGGTCTTCGTTGTTAGCCCATTTTCCATTGGTCTTTCTTGCTTTTGTTAAACGTTTTAAATTAACACCATCCTTACTAACCAAAAATAAATCAAAATGACCATTGTCAAAACCAGCAAACACAATGTTCTCGCCGTCTGGTGACCAGCTTGGTGTGGAGTTATATTTTCCAGCTTTGGTAATGCGTTTTACATTTTTGCCATTGATGTCCATAACATAAATCATTGGATTACCGTGACGATCTGAACTAAATGCAATGCTTTTTCCATCTGGTGAAATCGCAGGTTCCACGTTCAATGCACCGAGAGGTCCATTGGTAATGTTTCTTAGCTTTTTACCGTCTTTGTCCGTGCGATAGATGTCAGCATTACCGCCTTTGGTGATGGTTAGAAATATATTGTCACCGTCTGGTGTAAAGGCAGCACCGGAATTAACACCCTTTCGCCAACTAATGAGGAAAGATTTTTTGGTGTCTAGTTCGTAGCTAAATAGATCAGGGTTACGTCGTTTTGTTTTAGGGTGATATGCATAAGAAGTATAAAGGATGCTTTTTCCATCTGGTGCCCAGGCAGGGGAGATAGAAATGGTTCTTTGTCTTGTGATTCTTGTTACATTTTTAACATTATAGTCACTTACATAAATTTCTTTCCATTTTGTACAGTTGGGTGTTTTCTTAGGGCAAACAGCATCTCGATCTGAGCTAAAGACCAACTTTGTTTTAAAAACCCCTTTTCTACCAGTTAAACGAAAAATGATGTCATTGGCCATGGTATGTGCGATTTCATCTTCACTTCCAACATCACCGGTATATTTTCTTGCCACCAAAGTTTCGCCTTTTGGTACATGATATAGATAAGCTTCAACTTCGATTTTATTGGATTTAATATTATAGGCTGCTCGGTATAAAAACTCTGTGCCTATGCTGCGCCAGTTAGAAAATAAAAAGCCATTTGGAGCAGAAGGTTTTGGTCTAAGTGCGGTTGTCGCCGGGTCTTCAAGGAAGGCCTTTCTATCGACAAAATCAAAGAAGTAACTAGTGTCGAGATCGTTCTGTAGTGTTTTGTAAAGCTCACTTCCCACTCTTACGTAATTAGGACTACTAACAGTGGAACCTGAAAATTGAAAAGCGGGAAGTGCGAACATGCTTTTTTTCACACTGGCGTTACCCACTTTAATATAAATCTTTTCAGCATTTGCAAACTGCGGAACGAGCAATAGTAACATTAAAAGTATTTTCATTCGAAACTCCTTTATTCTGGAAAACCGAGACGGAAGCCTTCGTTAGCCAAAATATCTCTAAATTTTTCACTTGGCCTTGGAAAAGGTGAGGCACGTTCAATGGTAGCCACTACCTGGTCATCATAACTTTTATTTCCAGAAGCTTTTGTGATCTTTTTTGAAATCACATAACCCTCTGGAGAGATACGTACACTGATTTCTGCTCTTAAATCTAGATTAGCCATCCATGCTGGGATGGACCAAAATGATTTAATGTGACTTTCTAATCGCGCTAAATAGTCATCGTATTGAAGCTTTTGAATCCCTGATAATTGGCTACCTTTTGAAATTTGATTGCCTTTAAAAACTTGCTTCGCTGCCTCTTGTTCTTTTTGTTCTTGTTCTTCTTCTATTTTTTGTAATGCTCTTAATCTTTTAAGTGCATCTTCTCTAGTTTTCTTCTGCTTTTGTAGATTAATCGCTTTTTTCTTTGCGATGGCCTTTAAATCAGGTTTTGGTTCAGGTTTAGGTGCTGGTTTTGGTTTCGGGCTTTCTTTCTTTGGCTCTGGCTCAGGGGCTTTGGCTTGCGGCTTTGGCACATCTGGAAGTTTGTCTGGTAAGGCCACCATATCAACTCGTATAGCACCATCTAAAGAAATAGGTTCACTAGGAAAGAATACTGCTTGGACACTGAAAAGCAAAAAGATGGCGATGTGTAAAATCACTGATTTTACAAAAAAACCACTTAAATTGTCCTGCTCGTTCGTTTCTTTCATAATTAGTTTTTCGGCTGTGTGATTAAAGCGATTTTAGTCAAACCAGCAGCTCTAACTTCCGCCATGGTTTCCGCAACAATACCGTATTCCACTTTTTTGTCTGCTTGAATAAATACTTCTTTACTCTTTCTAGATTGGAAGATTGCTTTTAATTTTGTGCTTAGTGAGTTTATTGGGATTTTTGTTTTTTCAATAAAAATCTCACCTTTAACATTCACACTCATGATAAAAGGGTCTTCAGGAGTAGAAACACCAGAACTATTTGTTTCTGGAACATCCACTTCAATTCCCTGTTTCATCATAGGAGCTGTCACCATAAAGATAATTAAAAGCACCAACATAACATCCACCAATGGAGTTACGTTGATTTCGCTAATGCTCATTCTTGATTTTCCGGAGCCACCGCTCATACCCATAATTTGCTCCTAGTTTTTGAACCAGTTTCTTTTCATCACATTTGTAAAATCAGAAGCGTAAGAGTTCAGATCCAATTCGATCTTTTTAATTTGATTGATAAAGTGGTTGTAAACAATAACTGCGGGAATGGCTGCTGCAAGACCGATTGCCGTTGCAATTAATGCTTCCGAAATCCCTGGGGCCACTACCGCTAAACTTGCTGCGCCAGTTAGACCAATTTTTTGGAAGGCACTCATGATACCCCAAACAGTACCGAATAAGCCAATGAATGGACCTGTACTTCCTGTTGTGGCAAGCCAAGTTAGATTTTTTTCTAATTTCGAGATTTCTTGATCGGCTGTAGTTCTTAAGACTCTTTCGATATTGTCGATTCCAGAAAGCTTTGAAGGAGCCTCGCTATGTTCATCACTTAGTTCAGCCAAGCTTTGTAGTTCTTCGTAACCATTTTTAAATAGTTTTGCAACACTGCTATCGCTATAAGTTTCCATTTCCCTATAAACATCTTCCAGAGACTTGGCTTTCCAAAAGAATTTTAAGAAGGCTTTGTTTCCCTCTAGTTGAGAGTTTATTTGTTTTCTCTTTTGAAAGAAAATACTCCAACTTAAAATGGAAAGAAAAATTAGGATTAATAAGGTAAGTTGAACGACAGGAGATGCTGCTAAAATAGCATCAAATGCATTGTGGTTTAAACTTACTTGCGGATTCTCTGCTGCGTGGGCTACTTGTATACCAATCATGACTTAAGCCTACTTAGGCATTTAGAAAATGTAAAGAAAATCTGATAAAAAGCTCAACTTAAACTAAGCATGCAAGTTGTCGAAATTATTTTGTTTTTTTCAAATAAAAGAGATGCTTTTTTAAACAGAGTCCATACTTTCCGCGGGGAAAAATAAACTCTAGTTTGATGCCTATGCGAATTTACGACTAGCATCCTGGGGACAAGCTTTTAAGCTTGCAAGGACTTAGCTATTAAATGTGTCTTTTTTATTAAAGGAGTGTGAAGTTAGGTTCAACCGGTGAGTCTGCTGGAGCGATGAAGAAGAGGTTTCTTCTTTTGATTTCCTCATAAAACTTTTCGCTCAATTTATGAACTGTTTTTTGCGGAACAAAATAATACTCTGATGGCATAGGAGCTAAACTTTCTAAGTAGATGCTACTCATCATATGAGCTTTTGTCAGTTCGTCCATACTTGCACAGGTGCTCCAATGGGGCTTTTGCTCTCGTAGGTTTCTTAAAAGATTACCAAATTCACTACAAATAACATAAGAGCTATAATGCTTGTTTTCAGCCAAGATTGGAATCAGCTTTGTGTTTATGTTGGGTCTGTCAGCGTTTACTTGTAAAAGGCCTCGGGCGTTTGGAAATTCAATTAAGAAATCTTTCAGGCTCAATACGGCCGGATTGGCTGTTTGCAATTCATTGCTAGACTTGATGTCCTCTTTGCCAAGGTGTTGGTACTGGTTGGATTTTTCTAGGAAAACAAAAAGCTCTTCGTCACTACTGAAGTAAGTTGGCAGGTTTAAGTAACATTTTTGCTCAGAACACATTTCAATGAGTTTTTGTAATTCGTTGGCATAGTTTTCGGCGTCCAGCTTGGGGCTGTAAATTTCAGCGCTTTTTTCAAAAATAACGCTTCTTTTTTCTGCGTACTGGATTGTATAGCCATAGAATCGGAAACCAAAATGGATTAAAAAGCTACTAACAAAAATACTCAAAATTAAAACCAGGCTTTGCATAAATTGATTTCCTTCAAAAATTTAATCATCTGTAACTCAAAAATCATAAAAGGGCAAAGTGTGATGATTAAATTGGAGGATTACAAACGATCATTGAAACTCTAAACAAATATTGCTTCCAAATTCTTAGCGCGAGACTCTTAATGAGGTGGAAAAATTTGGTTTTTAAAACTTTGTATTGGAAGTGAGATCGGTAGCAGCTATTTTTGCTTATTTTACGAGCTGTTTTTGCAATAAAAGAATAAATTTCTGCCCCAAAAAGAAACAATTGCTTAATGCCTAAAAATCAACTAAATCCTCTCTATCAATCGATAGCTATCTGATATCCTTCAAAAAATTTAAAACTATGATATAATCTACAGTAAATAAGTATAAAAAAGGCGTATTTATTGACCCTCAGCCTGTTTTCATATAGTTTTCACCTAGATTTTAGCTATAAAAGCCTAATTGTTAATCTAAGCCAAAGAGGATTTGGAAATGTTTAAGATTAATAAAAAAACCGAATATGCGTTGATCGCACTTCGCTATATGGAATCAAAAGATTCCGAAGATCTTACTACGGCGAAAGAGATTAACGAAAAGTTTGGAACGCCTTTTGATGCGACAAGCAGGGTGTTGCAAATTCTTGCCAGCAAATCTTGGTTAAAATCCATCCAAGGTGCTCACGGTGGCTATCGTTTAGAAAGACCACTTAGTGAAATGTCTATGCGCGAGCTTTGTGAAATTATTGAAGGCCCACAGGCGGTTGTAAAATGCTTATCAGATAAGTCTGCAAGCTGTGATTTAGAATCCACCTGTAGCATGAAATCGCCACTGTTAAATTTAAATAAAAAATTGATCGAGTTTTTAGACTCTTTATCGGTGACTGAGCTTTTTTACGAGAATGGAATTTCTCTGGGCTTAGACCAAAAAACAAAAAACTCAGAAGAGTTGATTGCACAAGGAAAGTAGGAAATGAGTAAAGTATCCTCCTCCACAGAAGAAATTGTTAATAGCGAATACAAATACGGTTTTTATACCGAGATTGAAGCGGATGAAGTTCCTTTTGGTTTAAACGAAGATATCATTCGTTTAATTTCTGCGAAAAAGAAAGAACCTGAATGGTTATTGGAATACCGTTTAAAGGCTTTTGCTTATTGGCAAAAAATGACAGAGCCAGATTGGGCGGAGCTTGATTATCCGCCAATCGATTTACAAAAAATCAAATACTACTCGGCTCCTAAGTCGGTGAGTGAAGCTGATAAACCAAAGTCTTTGGATGAGCTTGATCCAGAGTTGTTGGCCACTTTTGAGAAGCTTGGAATTCCATTGATGGAACAAAAGAGGATTTCTGGAGTTGCCGTTGATGCGGTTTTTGACTCTGTTTCTTTAGGTACTACCAACAAAGAAACCCTAGATGAAGTAGGAGTTGTTTTTTGCTCCATTTCCGAAGCGGTTAAAGATCACCCTGAATTGGTAAAAAAATACCTAGGTAGTGTAGTTCCATACCAAGACAACTATTTTGCGGCATTAAACGCAGCGGTTTTTACTGATGGTAGTTTTTGTTACATCCCTAAGGGTGTTACTTGTCCATTAGACTTATCCACTTATTTTAGAATCAATGCACAAGACTCAGGGCAATTTGAAAGAACCTTACTTGTTGCCGATGAGGGTAGCTTTGTTAACTACTTAGAAGGTTGTACGGCTCCTCAACGTGATGAGAACCAATTGCACGCAGCAGTGGTTGAATTGATTGCATTGGATGATGCTGAAATTAATTATTCAACCGTGCAAAACTGGTATGCAGGTGATGAAAACGGTGACGGTGGAATTTATAATTTCGTTACCAAAAGAGGGAAGTGCCAAGGTAAAAACTCTAAAATTTCTTGGACCCAGGTGGAGTCAGGGAGTGCGATTACTTGGAAATACCCAAGTTGTATTTTACAAGGTGAAAATTCACAGGGTGCTTTTTATTCTGTGGCATTAACTAAAGACAAAATGCAAGCCGATACGGGGACGAAGATGATCCATATCGGTAAAAATACAAAGTCTACCATTATTTCCAAGGGAATCTCGGCGGGTGAGAGTAAAAATGCTTATCGTGGTTTGGTTAAGGTTATGCCTTCTGCCCATGGTGCTAGAAATTATTCGCAATGTGATTCTATGTTGGTTGGTGATAAATGTGCGGCCAATACTTACCCTTACATTGAAGTAAAAAACAAAACGGCTACTGTAGAACATGAGGCTTCCACTTCGAGAATTAGTGAAGACCAATTGTTTTACTTACAGAGTCGTGGAGTTGATCCAGAGACTAGTATCTCGATGATTGTAAATGGCTTCTGTAAGGAAGTGTTTAAAAAGCTTCCACTAGAGTTTTCAGTAGAAGCTGTAAAATTAATTGAAATGAAATTAGAAAACTCTGTTGGATAATTAGAGAGGCATATTAAATGTTAGAAATTAAAGACCTACACGCAAGCATTGATGGAAAAGAAATTTTAAAAGGCATTAACTTGTCAGTAAAGCCAGGTGAAGTACACGCAATCATGGGACCAAATGGTTCTGGAAAAAGTACTCTCTCTAAGATTTTGGCAGGACATCCCTCTTATGAGGTAGACTCCGGTTCTGTGAGTTATGAAGTGAACTTTAAAAATGAAGACTTATTAGAGTTGGAAGCTCATGAGAGAGCGCAAAAAGGAATTTTTCTTGCGTTTCAATATCCAATTGAACTTCCTGGAGTTAGCAACTTTGAATTTTTAAAAACTTCTTTCAACGAAATTTGTAAATCGCAAGGCGTGGATGAGCTTGATGATGAAGCTTTTGACAAATTTGTTCGCGAAAAAATGAAAATCGTTGAGATGAGAGATGAGTTTTTACACCGACCTGTAAACCAAGGTTTCTCGGGTGGTGAAAAGAAAAGAAATGAAATTTTGCAAATGGCAGTTTTGAACCCGCATTTGTCCATTTTAGATGAAACGGATTCCGGTTTGGATATCGATGCCTTAAGAGTTATTTCTGAGGGTGTAAATAAATTAAAGAAATCAAGTAATGCCATTATTTTGATTACTCACTACCAGCGATTACTAGATTATATAAAACCAGATTACGTTCATGTATTAAGTGGTGGTCAGATCATTCGCACTGGCGACAGTAGTTTAGCGAAAGAGTTAGAAGACAAAGGTTACGACTGGATCGTTTCATAGGATTAAATATGAAAACAGAAGAATTTTTAGAACAAATTAAATCATATATTCCAGCAGATCAGCTAGGGAGTTTTCTGAGTCAATCAGAGGCTTTGCCAATGCCAAATCGAAAGTTGGAATCCTGGAAGTACTTTCCGACAAAGTTTCTTAACTTTGAAAAACAGGAGCAAAGTACGACTTTAGATCTTGCTAAAGAACTTAATCGTTTAAAAGCTCCAGGAATGGATGTCTTGGTTACTAGGAATGGCCAAGTACAAACAGATTTAAGCACTGATAAAGTAAAGCTTAAAGAATTGAGTGCCTCTGACTTCCAATTAGAGAGCATGGAAACTAAATTGGATGTTTTAAGTGTTTATTCTGAAGGACAAAAACTTGAGCTGGTTATGCAAGATAGCAAAGCTCTACAAATCATTCATTTTATTGATTCGGACAAATCCTTTTTTAACTTCAAATTGAATGTTGATGAAGCTGTTGAACTTGAGATTTATGAAAACTTTGTGGCGGTAGATAAAGTTCAAGCACATTTTGTGAGTGAAATAGAATTAAAAAAAGAAGCAAAATTGAAATACTACTCACAATCTGAGTTATCCAGTAGTGCACAAGTTTATACACACTCTAGTATAGGCTTAAGTGAGGCCGCCCTTTATAAGTCCGTGGTTTCTGATACGGATCCTGGAAAATTTAGACGTAAAACAAAAGTGAACCTCAATGGCGAAAGAGCTCACGCAGATATGAAAGCGTTTTATTTGTTAAACGAAGCTGCAATCGTCAACCATAAGATTGATGTGAATCATAATGTTCCCAATGCTACGAGTGAGCAATTGTATAAAGGAATTTTAGACGGGGAGTCTAAAGCCATTTTTGATGGAATGGTTTACGTTGCTAAACAAGCAATGGGAACTGACAGCCAACAGCTGAATAAAAGCATGCTTTTTGCTGACTCTGCCGAAGTGATTACAAGACCTCAACTAGAAATTTACGCAGACGATGTGGCTTGTGCTCACGGTGCAACTTTGGGTGGATTTAATCGTGATGAGGTTTTTTACTTTCAATCTCGAGCCATTCCTGAGGAAGTAGCACTTAGAATGTTAGCCGTTGGCTATGCAGAAGAAATTTTTCAAGAAGTAGAGAATAAAGAAATTCACAAAGACTTTTTAGATCAATTTTTAGATCGTTTTAGCCAATATAAGGTGGATATTCATGAGCTTTAGTGTGGAAGAAGTCCGAAAAGACTTTCCAATATTTAAACGCGAGATCAATGGCCACAGTTTGGTGTACCTTGACAATGCGGCGACTACATTGAAACCAAAACAAGTGGTGGATGTAATTTCTGAACACTATCTAATGGGAACATCCAATGTACATCGTGGCATCCATACTCTATCGGCCCAAGCGACAGATGCTTACGAAGAAGCAAGAAAGACACTTGCTTCCTACATTAACTCACCTAGTGAGAAAAATATTGTTTTTACCACTGGTACTACTGCTTCCATAAATTTAGTTGCGCAATCCTATGCTACTAACTTTTTGAAGGCAGGTGATGAAATCGTCATTACAGAACTAGAACACCATTCAAACATTGTACCGTGGCAAATGGCATGTGAAAAAAACTCCGCCATTTTAAAAGTTGTACCAATACTAGAAGATGGCTCTGTTGATTTTGAAGCCTTTAAAGACATAGTTACTTCTAATACAAAATTGATTAGCATGAATTATGTGTCTAACTCCATTGGGGTTATTAACCCTGTAGAAGAGGTGATTGCTCTGGCAAAATCGGTTGGTGCTAAGGTTTGTATAGATGCTGCTCAAGCTGCGGCTCATATGGCAATCGATGTTCAGGCTTTAGATTGTGATTTCTTGGCTTTGAGTTCCCATAAGATGTGTGGGCCGACCGGCATGGGTTTACTTTATGGAAAAGAAGAGCTCTTAGAAATGATGCCTCCATTAAATGGTGGTGGCGATATGATTAAAGAAGTTCGCTTTGAAAAGTCTACCTGGAATGATGTGCCATTTAAATTTGAGGCAGGTACTCCACATATCGCGGGAGTCATAGGCTTTGCAGCGGCCGCGAAATACATTCAAAGTCTTGGTTTTGAAAACATCCAAAAACAAGAAGAGCATTTATACGAGTTAGCCAAAAAAGAACTGGAAGAAATAGAAGGTTTGGTGTTTTTTGGTACTAGCAAAAAGAAAGTAGCTCTTTTTGCATTTGGTTTTCCAGGTGTTCATCCCTCTGATTTAGGAACAATCATGGATCAGTATGGGGTTGCGGTGAGAACTGGTCACCATTGTACTCAACCTTTGATGGAATTATTTAAGGTACCAGGAACCACAAGGGCATCCTTTGCGTTTTACAACAATGATGACGATGTATATCGTTTAAAAGCAGCTATTTTAAAAGCGAAAGAATTTTTACTGTAGGTAATGTTATGGATATTAAAATTTTAACTCAAGATACACCAAATCCGAATGCCAAAAAGTACATCATGAACCGTCCCGTGAAAAGGGAAGGGAAAATTACTTATCAAAACCAAGATGAGTGTTTTAACAATCTTTTGGCTCATGATCTTTTTGGTGTCGCTCATGTGGAAGCGCTTCACTTTTTTGACAATGTTATCACTGTAACTCAAGACGGAGAAGGGGATTGGGAACACGTTGATTGGTTGGTGAGAGCAATCATAGAAACAAGATTGCCTATTCACAATGCTGACTTTAAAGATAAGCCAGACGTGATTGAGAAACCAAAGCCCGTGGACCCTGAGCTAGCTAAAATAGATGATATCTTAGATACAACGATTCGTCCTGGTTTACAGATGGATGGTGGTGATGTTGAGCTAGTGTCTTTAGACGCCCACGTTTTGAGTATTCGTTATGAAGGTGCCTGTGGATCTTGCCCAAGCTCAACCATGGGAACTCTACATGCCATTCAGAGTATTTTAAGAGAGAACTATAATCCCTCTATTATTGTAAATGTAATTTAAAAATGAATTTTCACCTTGGGGTCTTTAGGGACGTTCTTCTCTTTAGACTTCAGGGAAATGTTTCCCGTGTTCTTTGCATCTAAATAGTCGTCCAAAGCTTCCCTTAATTTTAAAGACTGTACGGCTCCTAATTTATTTCCTGAAATCGTTGAATTTACTTCCACAAAGCTTGCTGGGGAAATCGCAGGATTTCCTAAAACCGTAACGGAAAAACTTTTAGTATCTCCTGCGGATATTGCTTGTAACGAAGTGCTTAGCTCGCCTTCGGTAATGCTATAGCCTTCTGGCAATTTCCAGCTAATGTTCACAATATCAGTATCAATTCGAGGACTGAATTCGAGTCGAACCTTCATTTCAGCCATTTTATCCTCGGGGCGATAGTTCATTACAGATACGTTCACATCGGTTCTGAAGGTCCCGTTTGGTTTACCAGATAGCTTTGATGAGTTCTCTCTATGATTTTTCTTTTTGCGATCAAATTTATGTTCATAATACAAATTTTTGTTCACCGGTTTTTTGTAACTGGCTGGGGCTCGTTGCTCGAAATAGCTTCGGCCATGCACGAAGAGAACTGGTAAAGCAAAAAGAAATGCTAAAACGGGAAGGTGCCCTGTTAGTCTTTTTTGTTTGCTTAAGGACATGTAGTTCCTCCTGGTAATTCTAAGGTGTATGAGTTAGAAAATCTTCCGTTGCTTGTATCGGATAGAACATTAATCATATAGTTTCCGGCAGGGAGATTATTTAAAGAAATTGTTTCTGTCCCTCCGCCAGCATTACTTCCAACAGAATATGCTTGCATGCTGCTCTCGGTACCGAAAGTGTAGTCTTCTTTATATAGGTAAAGATCTAAGTCTCCAGAACCAGTAAAACTTAAAGTAATATTGCCGGAGAGGGCTGAGTTAACTTTTAAATGGTAGAAGTCATTTGAGGCTTCCATATTTGAGTTAGAATAGGTACCGTTTTCGGTTTTATTGTTAGAGTTAGCTGGTGTGATTAGTTTAGGTGTACAAATAGAATCAGTTAGGTAGCTAGCGTAATCATCGCGATTTGCTTGTATAAAATTAGTGTGTTCTCTACCGTAAAGAGTAGTGAGACTGGTACTACCTAAAGTTCCTTGTAGCTCAAAAAATAGACCGGCATTGATGAATGCGTAAGAGCTATTTTTTACTCCATTCGATCCAGAAAAAATGGCCCATAGCTCTTGAAAACTACCTTCGACACCATCATTGTCATCATCGGCAGAGTCTGTATCAATAGAATCCCATAATGTTCTCAGTAAAGCCATTTCGCGAAAATTTCCTTCTCCTTCATTAGGTGAATAACTTCCACTAGAGGGATCTAAACTGCCTGAGCCAGTACTATTATTTTCTACATCGTATTTAAAATAGAAGCCCGTTGTGCCATCCGAATTACCATAGGTATCAACGTATTCTCCTTTGTCTCTTACGGCTGATGCAAAGAATGAAGCCCAGGCTTCACTCCAAGCGAGGCGTGGATCGATGATGCTATTTCCATCATGGGATCCACCAGGAGAATCAGAACGTGAATACTTTGATTCAATAAAATGACCATATTCATGCAGAATGATTACATCATCAAAATGGTCAGTATCAGAAGTGTTCACATCATTATCCAAACCGCCAAGTATATAGAGGCGGTTTGTGCCTGAAACAAAAAAGCTTAATCCAGAAGTTGCATTGTTATAAAAGTATTTATAAGGGTTACAACCAGGGCTCCAAAAAATTTGAACTTGTGGTGCGACATCAAAGTCACTACAACCTGCACTAGAAAAAGCTGTGGCACAGCTAGAGGCTTGAGTTCTTAAATAGTCGTTGGCTTCATAGATTTTGTCTAAAATGTTAAATGCACCACCTTGAAGGTCACCGTTATAAGGAGCATAAATAGATCCAACACTTTGGCTAGAACTTGCGGTCACTGTGGTTGCGACAGAATAGTATTTCATTTCACTATGATTGTTTAAAACCGAAGCCTTATAGGTTGAATTGTTTGCTCTTGAGTGAACTGAGATTGTGTAGGTTTCAGAGCCTCTCGGCAATGTAATGCTATAGTTTCCTGAAGCGTCAGTTTGCCCACATTGAACAACAGTACCCGAGCTATTCGAAACAGAAATCTCTGCTAAACGAATTGGGTAGTTGGTACTGTCAGCAGAGCCTAAGCCGGAAGTTGTTGTTAAGCGTTTTTTGTAATAGGCAGTACCGGTGATTGTTACTGGATCGCTAAAGCTAACAGTGTCACTGCAAAATCCTGGTTCATCAATTAAAGGCTCACTAGGAGCTTGAGGACAATTGTAACTATCAAAGTACGGAACATAAGAATCATCTGATTCAAGGCTTTGTTCACAAGCGCTGAGAAAAATCAAAAGTAGAATTGCAAGTAGCTTTTGCGGCATAAAGGTCCCTCTAAATACTCCTATTTAATCGGACTTTTATGTGGCTTTCTGAAGAGAAAATAGACGAATTGGCTAGTTACTAGACCTTAACAAGATGAGCACTTTGTAAATGGAAGGCTTTGTATCAATTTGATATGCCCGTGAAAAATTCTTTTGTTGCATCTAAAACAGATAATTCCTCATAAAAAATTAATCTTCCATTAAGACTCCGTCTTCGAATTAAACAAAAGTGTTAAGCTTTCTTGGGTATCTATGAAATTAAATCTTTTGCGCCGATAAAAAGGCCTATGAAAATAGAAGATTTTGATTTAACAGAATGGCTAAAATTTTTGCCAGAAGAAGGTAAACTTTTGTTTGGTGAAGACCGTATGCTTTTGCTCCGGCAAGACACTATGGGACGCCTGTGGTTTTTGTTAAACCAACATTTGGGCCAGGAGCTAACCAATACAATTATGACTCAATTTGGTTTTCGTTGTGGTTACGGCGACTTTAAAGTTTTAAACCAAATCCTACATATTGATGACAACGAAATGAAGATTGCTACTGGACCCATGATGCACAATTGGGAAGGAATCGTGCATGTCCAAATGGAAGATATATCCATGGACCTTATTGATAATAAGTTTTTCTGCAAGGGAAAATGGTTTAACTCCTACGAAGCCGAGAACTATTTAAAAAACTTCAAAAAGTTTAGTGAGCATCCTGTTTGTCACTCTCTCACTGGTTATGCAAGTGGTTGGTGTTCTGCTTTTAGTGATTTAGAGACAGTGGCTATTGAAACTCAATGCATTGGTATGGGCCATGATCATTGTTGTTGGGAAATTAGAGATATAGCTTCGTGGGAAGGCAAAGCAGATCGTTGGGTTGCTTATTTAAAGAATAGCACTGAAAATATCAGTAAAAAGTTAGAAAATGCCGTTTCTGAGCTGAATCATTTAAATGAAAACTTAGAGGAAAAGATTCAAAGACGAACTGCTAAAATAAAATCTCAACAACAAAAGCTCCTAGCATCGGCTAAATTAGGAGCTATAGGGGAAATGGCAGGCGGAATCGCGCATGAGATTAAAAACCCTTTAGCGGTTATTTCGGGACACTCTAGTGTAATCAGAAAGAAACTACAAAAATCAAAGTTAACCGACGAAGTTTTATTGGAGCATCTTGATAAGATCGATTCAACTGTAGAGATGACTAATAAAATCGTAAATGGGCTTAAGAACCTTTCAAGAGACACATCTATGGACGGCTTTAAAGAGTTTGAAGTGGATCAACTATTAGAGGATGTCTTGGGTATTACGAAAGCTAAATTTAAAACTGGTAGACTTTCTTTGGAGGTTTTAAAGCCTGACGAAAAAATAAAAGTTTTTGGCGAACGAGTGCAGTTAGGGCAAGTGCTTCTAAATTTACTTAATAATGCTTATGATGAAGTTTCCGCAATTGAAAACTCCTGGGTTCGAATGGAAATCTCCAAAACAAAAGACTCTATCACTTTCAAAGTTATTGATTCGGGGTCTGGTTTGAATGAGGAAGCAGCAGAGAAAATTTTTGATCCTTTCTTCACTACAAAAGAAGTTGGAAAAGGGACCGGCCTAGGATTGTCCATTAGTAAATCAATTATAGAAAGTCATAATGGTAGGCTTTATATAGATTTTGATTCCAAAAACACTTGTTTTGTAGTCGAATTTTCATTAAATCCCGAATCTTCAAAGAGTTAAAAAATATTTACCTAAGCTTTACCATTAATGGTTATCAATCAGTCACTCCATTGCAGAAAAATTCGGTGCTAAGCTATTTTTTGACAAGTCTTCGGATAGGACTTGTTTTAGTTTGATTTTCCCCATTCCCAAATAAAATAAAGCTGAAATGACGAAAAATTAAAGTGCGTCTTATGGTCGAGAAATCCATTTAAGGCTAGATGGTCTAGGGTAGGAATGATAAATTATGCATTGGAGATAGAATGCAGAAGGGCCACAACACAGACCTAAGAATAGATGGAATTCAATACCATATCCAAACTGAAGATTGGGGGGTAGAGAATCCTTTTTTAGTAACCAGAGTCTTCAAAAATGGTGCTGTGGTACGTAGTGTGAAACGCTGTTATGAAAAAGCTCTTGTCCTTGGTCCTAGGGAATTATCAGAGGCAGTGAATATAGCCCTAAATGAGCAGCATTCTAAAATTCTAGACCTATTGCAAACTGGTCAATTTTCCTAGCTAAGTATAGACTAAAAACATGATCGATCTTACTCATGTTTACAAAACATATCCAGGCCCGGTACACGCTTTAAGAAACATTGACCTTCATATTGGTAAAGGTGAATTTGTTTTTCTAACCGGACCAAGTGGCGCTGGTAAAACCAGCTTATTTAAACTTTTATCTGCCTTTGATAGAGTCTCTAATGGCAGTTTAAAAGTAGCAGGTTATGATTTAACCAGTATCACTGACGAGAAAGTTGCCTTTTTCCGAAGAAACATTGGCGTAGTTTTTCAAGACTTTCGATTGATTCCAGACCAAACGGTATTTGAAAACGTCGCTTTGCCACTTCAAATACGAAAAGAGAAACCAAGTTATATTAAAAAACGAGTCGACGAGGTTTTGGACCAGGTTGGTTTAAGTTTTAGATCCGATCATTTCCCCACAACCCTATCAGGTGGAGAACAACAGAGAGTGGCTATTGCTAGAGCCCTTGTTCATAAACCAGGTTTGTTAATCGCCGATGAGCCAACAGGAAATCTAGATCCTGAACTTAGCCTAGATATTATGGAGCTATTTAAAAGAGTAAATGCACAGGGAACTACCGTTTTTATAGCCACACATGATCATGATTTAATTCCCGCTAGTAGTCGCGTAATAAATATCGAAGCGGGCTTTTTGGAGGAAGTTGTTCGATGAGCGTTTTTGCCCAAGCCTTACAATCATGGAAAAGACAATTAAAACTACAGTTAACCAGTGTTTTGGTGATGGGACTATGTTTTACCACGATTTTGGTTGTGAGTTTGATTAGTAAAAATATAGAGAAGGGGTTTTCATCTTGGGGTAATAAAGTTGAAATGAGTGTTTATATGAGCGAAGAAAGTGGAGTAGAACAACGCTCAAGAGTGGAATCAGCCCTAAAAAATATGAAGGAAATTCGTAGTTTCAATTTTCTTGATTCCAAAAAAGCACAAAAAGAGTTTATGGATCAGTTCTCGGGTTTGGTTCCTGAGTTGAAAGAATTGAAAGACGTAAATCCATTTCTTGAATCCTTCGAACTAGAGTTAAGTGAAATACCAGCCTCGATGTTTAGTGTTAATTTTGTTGAAGACATTGCTAAAAGAATTCATGAAATGGATGGCGTGGAAGAGGTTAGCTATGGAAGATATTGGTTTGAAAGCTATATGGGATTTATGCGTGGCTTGAAAGCCTCAACCTTTTTGATTGCCATGATTCTGAGTTTTGCGAGTTTGATGATCGTAGGAAACTCAATTCGTGCTTTGGTAGATCAAAGACGAAAAGAAGTGGAGATATTAGAATTAATTGGTGCAACTCCTCAATACATTCGAGTTCCCTTTGTACTTTCTGGTGCAATCACTGGTTTTTTAGCTTCGGTATTTAGCTTAGGTTTAGGCTTTCTACTCTATGGATTGGTACTTAGTAAGTTTATGAATGCCGTTAAGATTTTAGGTATTTCCGACAAATTAAGTTTTTTCAGTCCATTAGAACTTCTAATAATCATTGTATCCGGTATTGTGATTGGCGCGGTTGGTTCTTATCTTTGTATTAAAAACATCAACAACGGTTGGTCTGCGGTTCAGACAAAGGCGTAGGTTTTTGAAGCTTCTTGTTTTACTTTTTAGTTTTATGAATGTTGTTTCGGTCCAAGCGGGGATCGAAGCAGTTTCTATTGCTAAGCAAATAGAAGAGAAGTCCGAAAATTACCTTAAGCAAGATCAGAAAAAACGAAAATTACAGGCATTAATATTTAAAATCTCAAAAGAATTAGAAAAATTAGAAGATGAAAGACGAGATATCGAAGAAAAAATTTATCTCGCTAAGAAAAATGCAAATCGTGGTATCACGGATTTAAAAATACGCGAAGAGATGATCAAAAAAGAACGAAAAAAAATTCACAAGCAACTTCGAATGCTGGCGAGTTGGTATAAGTTAGGGATAGGTGATGTTCTTTTTAGTTCTACATCTATTAAAGATCTCGATAAACGGGTTTTTTATGTAAAGAGATTTTTGTCTGCCCAAGGTTCAAGGTTGAACCAATTTATTGATGATAAAAAAGACTATCAGGTGAAAAAAATCAGTCTCAAAGAGCAATTAAAAGAGCTTGCCGGTTTAAGAAAAAAGCTTAAAGGAAGAGAGAGTAAAACTAAAAAATTAAAAAACTATCACACGAGGCTTTTTAAGAGGGCAGATAAAAAACAAAAAGATTTATTTGCTAGTATTCGCTCACTTAGATCTAACCTGAGTGAAAAAGAAGAACCTAAGTTAGAATACTTTTTTACAAAAAAGGGAAAACTAGATTTACCGATTAATATACAGAATTGGGAAGCTTTTGGAATTTACCCAACAAAACATCGAAGAATTCACATGAATCGTAGTGGATTAGAGTTAACAAGCAATAGTACCCAGAGGGTTAAAATAGTTGCCTCAGGAAAAGTCGTGTTTCAAGGTCTTCTACCGGCTTACGGCAAAACAGTAATTGTGGATCATGGCAATCGGTATTACACTGTATATGCCGGCCTCAATCAATTTCATACAGATTTTGGAGATGATCTTGATGAAGGTGAAGACATAGGAAAAATTGAAGAGGGTAAAAAACTTGTCTTCGAAATCAGAAAATTTTCGGAAGCAATGGACCCTAGGCAATGGTTAAAAAACAACAAACTTTTGATGGCAAAAGATTTAAATAAAAAGTCAGGAATTCAACTATGAAGAAACAAAGACGCGCGATTTTGGTATTTCTATTTTTAAGCTTACTTGCAGTAGGTGGTCTTTTTCTTGGAGCTCTAAGTTCAAAAACAGCTTTGGCTATTGCCTCAGACCGTTACGAACAATTACAGACTTTTTCTAAAGTTTTAAATTTGATTCAAAAATATTATGTAGAAGATGTTGATGTAGATAAGCTTATTCGTGGCGCGATTAAAGGAATGTTAAACGAATTAGATCCTCATACCAATTATATGCCCAAAGAAATGTTTTCTGACTTTGAAAAAGAGACATCTGGAGAATTTGGTGGTTTAGGAATTGAGATTAGTGTTCAAAACGGAATCCTCACGATCATCTCACCAATTGAAGACACGCCTGCTTGGAAAGCCGGAATCAAAGCCGGAGATAAGGTGATTTCGATTGATGGAGATAGTACTAAGGGAATGAATCTAGTCGATGCAGCACAAAAGATTAAAGGTAAAATTGGTGAAAAGATTCGTTTGGGAATTTTTCGCGAAGGTTTTGAAAAACCAAAAGAATTCGTAATCGTTCGAGACACGATTAAAATCCGATCTGTAAAATACACTAATCTTCAAGATGGTTATGCTTATGTTCGCCTGACGAGTTTTATTGAGAACTCTTCCACTGACATGGAAAAGGCTTTAAAAAAGCATATTAAAAAAGATAAAGATCTAAAAGGTTTAATCATCGATTTAAGAAACAACCCAGGTGGACTTTTAAAACAAGCGGTGGAAATTTCTGATTTGTTTTTGGAAGAAGGTTTGATTGTTAGTACGATTGGTAGAGATAACAAAGACAAAGAATCACAATTTGCTCGAAAAGGTGATGATTTAGGAGACTTTCCTATCATTGTGTTAATGAATGAATACAGTGCAAGTGCTAGTGAAATTTTAGCAGGTGCTTTACAAGACAATAAACGAGCCTTAATCATGGGACAAACCTCTTTTGGTAAGGGCTCTGTCCAATCTGTCATTCGCCTAGGTGATGGTTCTGGTTTAAAACTGACCGTAGCTAGATACTACACTCCATCAGGGAGAAGCATCCAGGCGGAGGGAATTGCTCCAGATGTTAGTATTGAAAATGTTAATGCTGAAGCTTTTGAAAAAGCCATTGTCAATAAAACGGTAAAACGCGAGGTAGACATTCAAGGTCATCTTGAAAACGACCGCTCTAAGGCGAAAAAGGATTCTTTAGAAGTAGGTGGTCTTGCATGGTACAAGCATGTGCGCTCACAGAAAGAAAAGAATTTGAGTAATCGAGATAAGCTTCTTAGTAATGATTTTCAAGTTCTTCAAGCTTATAACTATTTAAAGGCGTGGAAGGTTTTTAACAAAATTCAAAACTAGAAAAATACTTCTGAATGAGCTTGAAAAAACAAAAAGGAAGAGAGATCTCTTCCTTTTTTTGGATTTGGCTGAGTTGATTATTAATACTCGTTTTTATATAAGTTGCAGGCGCTTTCTGCTGAAACATCAGTAATGTTCATACATCTACCATTCACTTTGATTGCCCATACATCTTTGTCCACATTGGCAGCGAATTGTGAGCAATTTGTGTTACGATCAATCAAACCTAAGGCGCCTTTATAGCAATTATCGTCGTAATACAATTCAACGGCTCTACCAAGTCTTGCATTAGTAAATGCTCTACAAGCCTTAATTGCATTAGTATCATCAATATTTAAGCACCGACCATCTATTTCTACAGCCCAAACACTTGAGTTAACATTTTTCGCAAAAGTATTACAATCTCTTTGGCTAGAAACACTTCCAAGGTAATCTCTACTGCATGAGTCGTCGTTATAAAACTTCACCTTCTGGCCAATAGGTGGCATTGGAGCTGGTTGGTCGTATCCACAGTTGTATGCCATATTGTCTAGTCTTCTATTTAATCTGCTTACAAAGCGACTGCAGTAGCTAGAGCATTCTCTTTCGCAAATTGCCATATCACGGTTTAAGTCTCTTTCATTCACTACTCTTTGTTGTGCGACTGCTGTTAAGCTACTTAAAGCTAAGGCAATGCCTAAAATCAATTTCATATTTCCCCCTAATTTAAAAATGTAAAACACCAATAGTTTACATGGAGGTTTTAATCCGGTTTTTCGGATATTGATATGATTTGCGAAGATTGAAAAAAAGTAATAAGGGGATTTAAGCCGATGTAAGACTTTGTCTTATTTCCTAAAAATATAGTGATTTAAAGGGATAAAAGCTAAATGCATGATTAAAATGAGAGCATATCTTTTTTGTGCAGAATAAAAAAAGGCTACTTTCTTGCGAAAGCAGCCTATTTTTGGAATTGAAATTTGAAGATTAAAGTTGGTCTTTAGCCACTTCTTCAATCTTCGCTTTTTCAATTACGAAATCCATCACTTGCTCTTCTAGGATTTGGAAATCAACTCGAGCTTTTGCGTCTTCGTTATTGTAGTAAGACATCAACTGCTCAGCAGGGATACCAATCTCTTGAGCTCTTGCGTTGATGAACTTTTGGAAAGCTTCAGGAGTAGTTTTGATGTCTTGAGCTTTCGCAATTTCACTGATCAAGTAACTAGACTTGATAATGAACTCACTAGATTTATCAAAATCAGCATCATTTGTTGCTAAGTATTTAGTTACGTCTTCAGGGCTCATGCCTTGTTGAGACATACGCATTTGCGCATCCTGAACGATCAATTTCTTTTGCTCAACTTTCAAACCTTTAGGAACTTCGATTGGATTTAACTCAACCAACTTTTCCATCAAACGAGTTTTTAACTCGTCTTTCACTCTTTTTTCTTCGTGCTGAGAAAGAGTTTCTCTGATGCTATCTTTTAAAGCCTGAACGTTTTCGTGGTCACCAACATTTGCAGCGAACTCATCATTTACTTCTGGCAATTCAAATTCTTTGATTTCGTTTAATTTCACTTTGAAAACAACATCTTTTCCAGCGATATCAGAAGCGTGGTATTCTTCAGGGAACTTAAGAGTAAGTTCTTTTTCTTCACCCTTTTTCATTCCAACAACACCTTCTTCGAAACCGTCGATGAATTGTTTTGCTCCTAATTCTAGGTCATGGTTTTCACCTTTACCACCCTCAAGAGGCTCACCATCAATGAAACCCTCAAAGTCGATAACGGCAACATCACCATCTTTAGCGGCTCTATCTTCTTCAACAGGCTTTTGAACGCCTTTGTTTTTACGAAGATTTTCAATTACATCACTAACGTTTTCGTCAGAGATTTCTACTTTTTCTTTTTTAACTTCAACGCCTTCGATGCTTTTAAGTTCAATTTCAGGCTTTACTTCAAAAGTAGCAGTGAAAGAGAAAGCTTGGCCTTCTTTTACAGGCTCGTGATCAAACTTAGGGTTCATCACAGGCTCTAAATTGTTATCGCGGATGGCTTGCGCCCAAGCTGGACCAATTAAATACTCAAGAGCATCTTGGTCAACCTTGTCAGCAAACTTAGACTTAATCACCTGCATAGGTACTTTTCCTTTACGGAAACCTGGCTGGTCATATTGACGTTGGATGGACTGATAAATTTGTCCATAAGTCTCGTTCACTCTTTCTACTGGGATCTCTACAGATAGTTTTCTCTCTAATCCAGATAGTTCTTCCACATTGATATTCATCCGTGTCTCCTTCGTCACATTTAGGATGTTGGGGAATTTGGCATTTTTCTACGCGATGATGAGATTCAAAAAACAGCAAACTGCTATTTTAGGAGCTAACAAAAAACCCGAAATTCTTGCTTAAAACGTTGGCCAAGGTATTTGAAAACGCAAAAAAAATCAAGTAATTTGGGGACTTAGACTGCAGCATCTTTGCGGCTTTTTGCATTACCTTTACAGAATTACAAAAACCGGTAGTGGATTATCCAAAAACATTCATTTGATTAGCTGCAATTTTTTTTGTTTTCCGTTAAATTTATTGGGAAAACCATTACTTAGCGGGGTTAGTATCTTTCAAGAGGAAATATTTTTTGTTACAGGCAAGGGTGGCGTTGGAAAATCCAGCGTCGCTGCGGCAATTGCTCATAAAATAGCCAAAACTTCCAATGATGTAAAATTGGTGGATTTGGACCAATATTTTCGCAATATGTTTGAGCAAGACAAACAAATAGACTTTTCCGTTGAAGAGTGGACCGGGATGAAATGCTTATCTGAATATGTAGATCATCTGGTTAAATTACGTGGTTTGGGCAAATTGTTTTTTGACAACCCTGTAATGTCTAAGCTTTTAAATATTGCTCCAGGATTATTTGAATTGGCCATTTTAGGAAAGCTCAGCTCAAAGCAAAGAGAGCATGGACCTCCACTTAGTTATGATAAATTGATTTTAGACAGTTACGCTACTGGACATAGTTTATCCATGTTAAAAGCACCTTTTGTAATGGCGGAAAGTATCACCCGCGGACCAATGCATGTGCAAAGCCAGGGAATCATTTCTGTCTTACAGAGTGAGGCCTTTCAACCTGTGGTAGTGGTTACTCCAGAGTTAATGGCTGTAGAAGAAAGCATTGAGCTAGCCACAGAAATCGAAAGGCTATTAGGGAAGAAGTCCCTTTTTGTGATTAATCGAATTTACAAAGAATTTGCGGACCTTCCAGATTTAGAAAACCCTTGGGAGAAGTTTTTATACCAAAAGAAAAATGAACTAGATAAAGTTCGCGAACTTTTAGAGGCTAAATCCTACCAATATTTAGAGTCCCCATTAGTAACGAATGCTGAGACTAGTCTTGATCTACTAGAGAAAATGGGGGCACAGTGGAAAATTTCGTAGACTCCTTACTAGAGAAAAAGGTTTTAATTTCTGCTGGGACGGGTGGGGTAGGAAAAACTAGCACCTCAGCTGCCTTGGGGATTTTAGCTGCTCAAAAAGGCTTGAATACTTTGGTTTTAACCATTGATCCAGCGAAACGATTAAAAACAGCTTTGGGCTTAGATAATTTAAATGATCACAATTCCATCGTAGAAGTGAAATTAGAAAGACCGATGAAAGGCAAGCTTTATGCCGGAGTGGTCAATGCAAAAGCCGTATTTGATGACTTTGTTACAGAAGCTAGTCCAGATGCGGAGTCGGCGAACCAGTTGCTTAATAATTTATTGTATAAAAAATTAAGCATGGGATTGCAAGGTTCTCAGGAGTTTACTTCGTTGCAAATGTTTTATAAGGCTTATGAATCTAATGAGTATGATTTGATAATTGTGGATACGCCTCCTGCTCAACATGCATTGGATTTTTTAGAAGCTCCGGAAAGACTGTCGAAACTTTTTGACGAAAAAATCTTAAAATGGTTTGTGTCTGAAAAAGAGGGTTCCTTTGGCTTTATAAAAAAAGCAATTCGAACCGGGACCAGAAAAGCCTTTTCTATTTTAGAAAAGTTAACCGGTGATCAATTTGTAGATGAAATTTTTGATTTCTTTGTTTCTATGAAATTCATTCGATCAGCACTGGTGACTCGTAATCAGCAAATTGCTCGCCTCTTACATAGCAAAGAAGTTGGTTTTTTACTGATTACTGCCTATGACGTTAAGAAGCTTAAGCATGCCATTGAATTTAATGGTAAGTTACAAGATTTAGGCTTTTCCTTAGCGGCAGTTTTAGTGAACCGATGTTTTCCAGCTGAAGATTCACTATACTTAAGTTCAGCGAAAAACGAAAAACAACAATACTACCATGAATTAAAAGACTATTATAAGAAAGAGGAAGCGAGCATTGAAAAGATCAATGATGAGTTTCCACAAGGGATTCCTGTCTTTAAGTTAATGGAAGTGATCAGTAGCACAGATCCTTTAAAGACGGTAGAAGAGATGGCCCAACAGTTTCCTTGGAGAATTTAGCGGATGAAGATTCTTTTAGCTTTTTGTTTAGTATTAGCAGCTTGTGCAATTCAATCAAGAAACGATAAAGCCCCTGCGAAAAAATCAGTAGCAAAAGTTAAAAAGTCGAAAATGCAAAAGTCTTTTGAAGAAATTAATGAGTTGTATCAAAACGGCTATTATCCTGAAAGCATTCAAAAAATCAAAGCCTTTCAAAAGAAGTATGCCGTTAGTAAGTACGAGGCAGAGCTACTTTTTTTACAAGGAAAAGCCTTATTTGCTGACGGCGACATTGCAGGTGCTGAAAAAAGTTTTAGAGCTAGTCAGAGTATGTGGTCTAAGAGTTTACTGGGGCAGGCAAAAAGCCTTTACTTTTTATCGCAAGTCTACGAAAGACAAAATCTTGATGCAAAGGCCATTGCCAGTCTTTTGCAGTTATTGAAAATGCCAAAAGTATTAGACGAGCGCTTTTATCAACTGGATGTACCGGCCAAACTAGCTGCTGCTTACGCCAGAGAGGGAAATATTGCAGAAGCATCTCGTTACCATAGCCGAGTGGATGCTTATCTAAAAAAGTTTATACCGCTTGAGGAGAACCTTGAAAAAGAGTCTTATGGTTTAGTTAACCTAAGCCTTCACTCTATTGGCGAAAATTCATTAGTGAACAACAAAGCTAGAAACTTTCAAGAACAAGTTGAAGCCATTCGATATTCTCAAGAGTTTTTACTTCGCTCCATTGAAATGGGCGGGGAGCCTTGGGCAGCCAAATCCCTATATCGTTTCCAACTAGCTTACCGAGATTTACTAAATAGTGTTGTTGCTAGCTGGGCTGAGCTTTATCGCTGGAAAGACCAGGTGGCGGCGATAAAAATACAAAAGCAGAAATTAGCTCAGTTGGATCAAATCCATAAGCTTATCCTTGCTTTGGAAGAGCTTTTACTTCCTAGAGATGCAGTAAATAACGATGTTTATAAGGACTTTTTAGTGGCAAAAGATGCTATTAAAAAAGAGGTGGAAATTTATTTTCATGAACCAGAAGTGGGCCAAGGTTTAACGGATGCCGCCAAAAAGTTAGAGGGCATGCCTGTTCCAATGAAACTTAGTAGTCCCAAAGAAACAAAGAAAAAATATCAGAAGCAAATGCAAATCCCATTGGTCGATCCGAACCTTTGAGTCTCTATGAAATTGCAAAAAATTTCTGGTCTCTACTCAATTTTAAAACTGGCATCGGATGCAAAAATTCCTGAATGGGCTTTGCAGTCAGATTTTTTTTCAATCAGTAAGAGCTCAGAAGAATTGTCTATAGTTTGCCAAGAGAAACTAGTTCCAAACAATATTAATGCAAATAAAAGTTGGTCTTTAATCAAAGTAATAGGACCACTGGATTTTTCGTTAACTGGAATTTTAAACTCAATTACCCAGCCGTTGGCAGAAGAAAAGATTAGCATATTTGCAATTTCTACTTTTGATACTGACTACTTGTTGGTAAAACAAGACCGAAGCGAAAGAGCCGTAGCGTTATTAAAAGCAAGGGGCTTTGAGTTTGTTCAATAGGTAGAGGAGAACTTATGGGCGCTGTTGAAGCATATTTAAAAGGAATGGGTGTTTTTTTTAAAGGCTTTTCCTATTTTTGGGCTAATAAATCTCTAAGAAGATTAGCGATTATGCCTGTAATTATAGTTATGATATTAATGGCCTTCGGAATCTATTCCTTGATCGGAATTTCACCAATCTTAGAACAAAGCATCAGTCGTTTCACAAGTTCATGGGTAAGCGAAGGCTACTTTTGGATCATCAAAACCTTTCTTTATATATCGTACTTTTTCGTGTCTCTAGGAGTTTTGTATATATTATCAATGATCGTCGCAATTCCCTTTAACTCTTTGATTGCGGAAAAAACCTTGGAGCTAGAAAAGGCCGATTACATTCAACCAAAGGGCATGGGGGATTGGATTAGTTTTAACTTTCAAATGCTTTTAACGGCTTTGATTAAAGCCTTTTTACTTTTATTAATTAGCATTCCAATGCTGATCTTTTCATTCATTCCTTTTTTAAGCTTGATCGCTGGTTTTTATACAGTTTTAGTGATTGCTTATGACTCTTGTGACTACGCTCTTGAGTTGAAGGGGAAGAAGTTAAAACAGAGGTGGCAATTTTTTAAAGATCATTTTTGGGCATTGGCAGGCTACACAACGATCTTGTCTGTGTTTTTTGCTATACCTTTTGTGAACATCTTTTTAATTCCAGTTTTTATTACTTCAGGTTCTCTTTTTGTTACTGAAGTTTTTTCTGAGAAAGAATTTTAAAACAGAAGAAAGTAGCGTCGAAAAGTACTTTCTTCGCAGTTCATTTACGAAGCTGAACCTAAGATAATTTCATTTAAACTCTTAAGTTCATTTTTCATTGAGCTGGAATAGCCATTGAGAGACGTAGCTTTGCTATTTGTGTCTGAGGCAGCTTCTGTATTCATCATTGCTGACTCATTCAATTGCAGCATGGCAACATTTGCTTGTTGAATCCCTTGTTTTTGCTCGGTGGATGCTGAGAGTATCATATCCATCTCTTGCTCCATCTGGCTTACTTGCTGACCAATGGTATTGAAAACACTTTTAACTTGCTCAGATACATCAGCGCCATGAGCGCTAGACTCTTCTGTGTGTTTGATCAAAACTTCCATTTCTTTAGAACTTTCGTTTAATAATTTATTAATTTCACTTGCGGCCGTTCCACTGGTTTTAGCAAGATTACCAATCTCTTCGGCTACTACAGCAAAACCTTGTCCAAATTCACCGGCTCTAGCCGCTTCGATGCTCGCGTTGAAAGATAGAAGTTGTGTTTTAAAAACAATATCATGAATGATAGAAGTCTTTTCGGTGATGTTGGCAAGTATACTTCTCATATCTTTTAGTCGAATGGAGTTATTTATTATTTCATCCATTACATTTTCTAGTCCTTCAATGGTTTCCTGACCACGATTGGTTTCGTTTTTGGCTGTACCAACCAATTCCTTGGTACGAGTGGAAACTTCTTCTGTTCTTTCTATCATCGCACTCATTTCAGACAATGAGGAAACACTTTGCTGTGTGGCAGCTGATTGCTGTTGGTTTGCTGAGTTCATCTTTACAGAGGAATTCACTAGCTCTGAAGAGGCTTGCGAAAGGCTACCTGATACTTGCCCTAATGATTTTGTAATGAATAGGGAGGGTTTGATCACCAAAAGTTTAATTACCAAAAAAGCAATCAATGAGGAAATTAAAATACTAACTAGGATTAAAGAGAGTATTTTTGTAAAAATACTCTGAGAAATATTTCTCAAATAAACCAGGAAAGTTCCCGAACCCACAATCCATTTCCATTCAGGGTGCATTCTTATAAAAGACACTTTTTGTTCAATATGGTTTTTGTCCTTACCATATTGCCAATCGTATTTTATGTAGCCACTTCCTGACTTTTTTGCGACTTTTGCCATTTCGACAAAAATCGGGAGTCCATTGGAGTCTTTGATGTGACTTACGTCTTGTCCTGAAAGCTCTTGCTTAATTGGATGCATTACCATTTTTGAATCTACATCACTGATCCAGTAATAGTCTTTGAAATCTTCACCAAAGCGCATTTTAGACACTAAAAATTTAGCTCTTTCTTTAGCTTCTGTTTCTGACATTACACCTGTTTTTGCAAACTGGTAGTGTTGTTCGATAATTGCATAAGCATTTTCAACGGTATTCTTTACCGCTAAATTTATTTGTTTTTCTACACTAGTGTGGAGGGATTCATTGATTAAAACAGAGCCAAGCGCAAAACATATAACAAGTGGACCTACGAATGAAATCAGTACCTTTTTTTGTAAAGATAAGCTCTTTAAACTTTTGAACATTGCTTCTCCTAGCTAGAAGATAAATCGGTCTAAGTGAAACTAGTGTTTAAGGATAAACTCTGTGGGACGAAAAATCCCATCATTAGGCTGGCTTCTTTCTTCAGATACAAACTAAACTGTTTTTGACGTTTTGAATTGAGAATACAGCGCATTGTCTAGAAGCCGCTGTCTTAACTAAAGCTGAGTATAAGGCCGTATATCGTAATATATTGAGAAACTTAGATAAGATTTGGAAGATTACTTCAAGCTTGTGAAAAAAGTTAAAGTAGATTTTGCTGAGAAATTTTGTCCTACATTTATAAATTAGTAGTGGGGAATTCCTCGCTTTTTTTGTGAGGAAAAAATATTTTGATGATAAGTCCAGTCTGCTGATGGAATTCATTTTCGCTGGACTTAATGAAAAGACATTATGATCGGGGAGTTGGTAGTAGATTTATATTAAGATTTTTTATCTAATTTTTAGGTCAAAAAAAAGCCCCGCGTATAGCGGGGCTTTTGTACTTATGATTTTTATAGCTTAGTGGTAAAGCTCTTGTCCTTTGTACTGAGCTTTGATTCCAAAAGACCTTTCTGACTTTAACTTGAATAAATCTTCTGGCTCTTTGATGTCCAATGCATTTACTAATACTTGGTCAACATGAGTAACTAAGATAACTTCAAGGTCTTTCAAGATTTCTTCAGGAATATCCATCAAGTCTTTTTCGTTGTCTTTCGGGCAGATGATCGTTTTGATTCCAGCACGGTGAGCGGCCAAGATTTTTTCTTTTAAACCACCGATTGGAAGAACTCTACCACGAAGTGAAACCTCACCAGTCATTGCCACAGTACGCTTCACAGGAATCTTAGTAATGGCACTTACGATACTAGTAGTAATCGTGATACCAGCACTTGGTCCATCCTTAGGGATTGCTCCTTCAGGGGCGTGAATGTGTACGTCGATATTGTGGAAAGTCTCAGTGTCGATTTCAAACAGAGGTCCACGACTTCTTACGTAACTTAAAGCAGCAGTACAAGATTCTTTCATTACATCACCCAATTGACCAGTGATGATGAACTTACCTTTACCAGGAACTACACTTACTTCAACAGGAAGAAGGTCTCCGCCCACTTGTGTCCAGGCCAATCCATTGGTCATACCAATTTCATTGCGAGACTCAAGCTTTCCATGTTTAAAGCGTATTGGTCCAAGCATCTCTTCAATTGCTTTAGGAGTAACTGTGTAACCTTTTTTCGATTTTTTTAGTTCCGTGTAAGTGGACTTAGCTTTTTTAATACCAGCCTTGCTCAACTTTGCCTTTGGTACATCTTTTGATTTCTTCTCAGTTTTTAAGATGTGGCGAGCCGTCTTACGACAAATCGTAGCAATGGTTCTTTCTAAGTTACGTACCCCAGATTCTTTCGTGTAGTGGCGAACTAAATGTTTAATTGCCGCTTCAGAAACACTAACTTTATATTCGTCCAAACCATACTCTTTAACCTTTTTAGGAACGAGATAGGTTTTAGCAATCGCAATTTTTTCGTTTTCTGTGTAACCCTCAAGGCTGATTACTTCCATACGATCTAAAAGAGGTCCTGGGATTGTGTGTAGGCTGTTAGCAGTACAAACAAACATTACTTTTGATAAATCATATTCTACTTCTAGGTAATGATCGGCAAACTCAGAGTTTTGCTCAGGATCTAAAACCTCAAGTAGGGCAGCGGATGGGTCACCACGGAAATCATTACTCATTTTATCAATCTCATCTAAAAGGAATAATGGGTTTCCTTTGTCAGCTTTTTTCAAGGCTTGGATGATTTTACCAGGCATTGCACCAACATAAGTTTTTCTGTGACCACGGATTTCAGCCTCATCTCTCACACCACCCAAAGAAATTCTTACGAATCCTCTGTTCATTGAGCGAGCGATGGATCTAGCCAATGAAGTTTTACCAACCCCTGGAGGGCCCGCTAGACAGATGATTGGAGCTTTAACGTCTTTAGAAAGAGCTGTAACGGCAAGTGCCTCTAAAATTCTTTCTTTAACTTTTTCTAGACCCCAGTGATCTTCATCTAAAACATCTTCAGCGTGATCAACATCATTATTTAGATCTTCGTAGTCAAACCATGGAAGTGAAAGCATCCAGTCGATGTAGTTTCTAACAACAGTCGCTTCTGCACTCATTGGTGACATCATTTTTAATTTGCGAATTTCTTTCTTAATTTTTTCGTCCGCTTCTTTGCTCATACGCTTATCTTTAAGACGCTCTTCCAATTCAGCGATTTCATTTTGGAAATCGTCTTTATCGCCAAGCTCTTTTTGAATCGCCTGCATTTGCTCGTTTAGGTAGTATTCTTTTTGAGAACGCTCCATTTGCTTTTTAACACGAGTGCGGATTCTTTTTTCCACTTCTAAAATTTCAATTTCAGAAGTCATCATATTTAGAAGCTCTTCCAAACGAAGACCAGGATCAGCGATCTCAAGGATTCTTTGTTTGTCTTCTAGTTTTAAGTTTAACTGAGCAACGATGATGTCAGCTAACTCACCAGCTTCTTCGATTCCAGAAACTCTCATTAAAATTTCTGGTGGAATTCTCTTGTTCAACTTTACGTAAGTTTCAAAAGTCGATTTTACAGAACGAGTTAAAGCATTTGCTTCAACTGGTTTGTCAGAAGACTCGTCTAAGATTTCTGCTTTTACTGCAAAAAATTTGTCTTCGTCTAAGAATTCTTTAATTCTTACTCGGCCTTTACCCTCGATCAAAACCTTAACCGTTCCATCTGGAAGGCGAAGAAGTTGAATGATAGTACCTAGAGTACCAATTTCATAAATGTCTTCTGGTTCAGGGTTGTTTGTTTTCGCGTCTCTTTGAGCAACTAGTACGATGTCCGTACGATTACTCATGGCATCTTCTAATGCTGCGATGGATTTGTCTCGTCCAACAAAGAGAGGCATCATCATGTGTGGGAAAACAATCAAGTCTCTAAGTGGAAGAAGAGGTAGTTTTTCAATTACTTGCTTTTCGGTTTTACTCATCTTTAGTGGTCCTCCCTGAGTATTGCAAGGACCACTAAATCAAAAGCTTATGCGATTTCTTTAGAGTCCTTCGCTTTTTCCAGTTCGCGAATTTCTTCTTCTGTGCGGTAAACTAGTTTCGGCTGTTTGCCTTCTAGTATGACTGCTTCATCTATTATACATTCTTTTACATAGAGTTTGCTAGGAATTTCAAACATGATGTCTAGCATAGCACCTTCCATCACACCTCGTAATCCACGAGCCCCTGTATTTCTTTTAATACTTTCCTGGGCTATAGCCTTTAATGCAGCGTCTTCAAAACGAAGTTCAACACCATCGAATGAAAATAATTTTTTATATTGATTTACCAAAGCATTTTTGGGCTTAATCAAAATGTCTAGTAATGCCTCTTCAGTAAGCTCATTTAATACAGCTAACACAGGCAAACGTCCGATGAATTCTGGTATTAAGCCGAACTTTGCTAGATCTTCAGGCATGGTTTGCTGAAGAATGTTGCTTCTAATCTTTTTCTTCTCTTCACCGGTCTTGATTTCAGCAGCAATACCCATAGATTTCGTCGATTGACGTCCTTCAATGATATTTTCTAGACCTGCGAAAGCACCACCACAAATAAATAAAATGTTAGAAGTATCCACTTGAATGAATTCTTGTTGCGGGTGTTTACGTCCACCTTTTGGTGGAAGGTTGGCAACAGTACCTTCTAAAATTTTAAGCAAAGCTTGTTGAACACCTTCACCACTAACGTCGCGGGTGATGGATGGGTTTTCAGCTTTTCTGGTAATTTTATCAATTTCATCGATGTAAATAATTCCACGTTGGGCTTTTTCAACATCGTAATCAGCAGACTGAAGTAGGTTTAAAACAACGTTTTCAACGTCTTCCCCCACATAACCGGCTTCGGTTAGAGTTGTGGCATCGGCCATTGCAAAAGGAACTTGAAGAGTTTTAGCAATGGTTTGGGCTAAATAAGTTTTTCCTGATCCAGTAGGTCCAACTAGAAGGATGTTACTTTTTTGTAAATCAATACCATCTTTCTTAGATTTACCTTGCGAAATTCTTTTGTAGTGATTGTGAACTGCTACTGCAAGAGCGCGTTTTGCGGCATCCTGGCCAATAACATATTCATCCAATCTTTCTTTAATTTCGATTGGCTTTGGCACTTTAAACTGTGGAGAAGCATCTGTCGTTTCACGCTCTTTCTCTTCTATAATAATGTCGTTACAAAGATCAATACACTCGTCACAGATATATACCTGTGGTCCAGCGATTAGCTTTTTGACTTCTTTTTGCGATTTTCCACAAAAACTACAATGTAATGTTTTTTTATCACTCATATACCAATAACCTTGTTAATTATTTAGCTGTCTTTCTAGATTCTACTACTTGGTCGATCAAACCGAACTCTTTTGCTTTGTATGGGTCCATGAAATTATCACGTTCCATTTGCTCAGCTAAAAAGTCGAAATCTTTGCCTGTGTGTTTTACATATATTTCTGTTAACTTTTTCTTTGTAGCGATTAATTCTTTAGCGTGAATTTCAATATCAGTAACCTGACCAGATAATCCTCCGCCAGCAATCAATGGTTGGTGAATCATGATTCGACCATGTGGTAGGGAATAGCGTTTTCCTTCAGTACCTGCCATTAAAAGTAGAGAACCCATGCTTGCAGCCATACCCGTACAGTAAGTAGCTACATCGCATTTAATAAATTGCATCATATCGTAGATACCAAGACCTGCAGTAACGCTACCGCCTGGGCTGTTGATATAAACATGAATGTCTTGATCTGGATTTTCCATTTCTAAGAAAAGCAATTGAGCCACAACCACATTGGCCACTTGGTCATCAATAGCTTGTCCGATGAAGATAATTCTATCTTTCATAAGACGTGAATAAAGATCGTAACTTCTTTCTCCTCTAGGAGTTTGTTCTACAACAACAGGAATTAGTGCCATAATAAATTATCCTCTCAAGCTGTTTGCGCACGTGTTTGTAGTGGGCGATTGTAGCGTAAAAATCAGATCAAAGAAATGATTCCCGTACTTCTTTATTGTTTTTCGGTATTTGTGTTCAGTTTCTGAAGTCCTGGAACCAGATTTCCCAAAGAGGAACAGGCTTTGGGCGAAGGTCGAGTTTAGCTACGCCATGTCATTGAGTGTTCGTTCGCTGAACTTTATTTAGAGACTTAGCAAAAATGGTATTTAATACAGCGATAAAAGCTTTTTGAAGCTTGGACTTCACAGAAACCATTAAATCTTAGGATTCTTGTTTTGAAAATTCGGGAGGCTTTTCTTAATAGAAACCCAAAAAACCTGCCAATAGATCTAGTCGAGCCACCGAATTACAGTCTTTAAAACTAGGAAAATGTTTACTTTCCCTACCAACTTAGGGCTGGCTGTGTTAATTTTCATCATTAATTTAGAAAGTAAGCAGAGCGGAATTTCTATGAAAACAGATGAAAGATTTTCCCCGTGAGGAGAATAAATAGGAAGTCCTTATAAGGTTCTGTTATTTGAAAATTTCCAGGAGTGAAAGATGTTATTAAAAATTGCAAATTCTTATTCAAAAGCTGCCACTCAGTGTTTGACGGTTTATGTGGGTCAAAGTGGTAAAGACAAAGTAAAAACAACTAATAAAAACTCAATCGTAGGTGAGTTGGTAAAAAAATATAGTGCCTCTGGGGAATTTAAAGCTGGTTTAGGTGAAACCCTAATGTTACGTGCTGCTGGTTTGGAGAACTTCCAAAACGTAATGTTGGTAGGTATTGGTAACACAAAAAAATTATCGGAAGAAGTACTTCGTAGAGCAACTGCTTATGCCTATCGTGCTTTGCGCTCTGAGAAACAAAAGGCTTCTATGATTTGTTTTGATTCCACAGAAATTTTCAAGCTGAAACTCCAAGTTGTAGGGCATGTGATTTCTGAGGCTGCGGAACTTACCAACTACAAATACACTCAGTTTTTAACAGAAGCTAAGCAACACGAAGTAAAGCTTGAGTTGGTTTCTAGCAAGGCTCCAGATCGTAAAGCTTTGTCTACTGGGGCAAAAGAAGGATTCTTAATCGCAGAGAGTATCAATTTTTCTCGTCGTGTAAGTGATGCTCCTTCAAACTGGATGACACCGGATCAATTGGCTAAAGAAACTAAGAAAGCAGCAAAAGACACTGGATTAAAAGTAAGTGTTTGGGATGGTGCTAAAATTCAAAAAGAAAAAATGGGTTCCTTATGGGGAGTTGCTCGAGGTTCGGCACAAGACCCTCGTGTGATTATTATGGAATACAACGGAGCTGCTAAAAGCAAAACTCCAATCGCCTTCGTAGGTAAAGGTTTAACTTTTGATACTGGTGGTATTAGCATTAAGCCAAGCGCTGGTATGGAAGCAATGAAGTACGATATGTGTGGCGGAGCCAACGTAATCGGGGCGATGCTAGCGATTGCAAAATTAAAGTTAAAAGTAAATGTGGTTGCGTACATTGGTGCGGTTGAAAATATGCCAGATGGTTTAGCGATTAAACCAGGTGATATTTTAACGGCAAGAAGTGGTAAGACCATTGAAGTTACCAACACAGATGCAGAAGGTCGCTTGGTTATGGCAGATTTATTGTGCTTGGCTTCTGAGAAAAAACCTTCTTCAATTTTTACAATGGCAACCTTAACTGGTGCGATCATTGTGGCTTTAGGTCATTTACACACTGGTTTCTTTACTCAAGATGAAAAACTAAATTCAAAAGTTCAAGATGCCGCGGATCGTGCAGGTGAAGATCTTTGGAGAATGCCATTATTGGATGAGCACCAAAAACAAATGAAGAGTGCTTATGCTGATATTGGTAATATGGGTACACCATCTCGTGCAGCAGGAAGTGCTCAAGCAGCTGCTTTCCTAAAAGCATTTGTTGCTAATGATGTTCCTTATGCTCACTTTGACATTGCTTCACAAATGAGTGACATGGGATCTTACTATCCGTATCACCCCGACAAAGGAGCTTGTGGTGCGATGCTTAGAACTTTCCTAGAGTATGCTCGTAAGTCTTAAGACTAAGAGAACAATTAAAATTGTTAAAAAGAGATTCCTATTGGAATCTCTTTTTTTATTTGAGTCTTGGGATAGGGTTTATGAGATAGGTTAAAATTTAAAAGATTCGTTAGATTTAGCGAAGTCGTCTGTTTTAGGAGTTTTTTTAACTAAGCTTTCACCGATTAGCTTTGTGTCACATTTAAAAGTCAATTGGGATTGATAGCTTAAGCATTTGTTATAGGCCTTATTAATGGGTGCATTTTCATTGGTTAGCCCATAAATTCGTTTCACCTCTGTGATATTGTCTTTCGTGATTTTGTATTCACTGCAAATACAAGCCAGTTTTGAATTGGTCGATAAGGCTGGAATACTAAATAAAACTAAAATAAGATTTGAAAGCAATAACTTCATAAGCTTCTCCCTTGCGCTTAAAATACCTTATAAAAGGAAAAATCTGGAGAAAAAGATTCTAAATCAGAAAGGCTGTGCTAAGCACAGTTTATTTTACAGACTTGGCAATAATTTAGACGCTGCAAGCTACTGACTAAATGACTATGTCCTCAAAAAGTTTTTAGAGAGACTTGGTTTCATCTCCAAGAAAACAGGCTTTATAAAAAAGAAGCCTTAGCATGAAAAGCTTTTTGAAGCTTATGTAGATCACTTATTTAAAGTCATGATCATCTCGGATAATCGGAATCAAGACGTCTTTACCGATATAAATGCCTTTCTCGCCCATAAAGGCTTTATTTCTATTTAGATATTGGAAGAAATCAGGGCTCATTGGAAAGTCAGTTTCAACGCGATGAAAGAGAGGCTTTTCTCTAGTGAAATCAATCACTATTAGGGAGCCTCTATTCATACCGGTACCAAAACCCAGAAAGATGCTGTTTGCAGTATCAGCCACTGGTTCTAAACTCGTGTAAGAGGCATTTTGGGGATAATTATAGGAATTGGTTTCAGGTTCTTTTTGGGAAAGATCAATGACTAATAGTGATTTAACAAAGGAAAAATTCAATAAGTATTGGTTTTCAATTAACAGATTAAGTTTGGGTTGAAAATGTCCACCCTCGACTTCTTTGACTAATTCTAAGGATTTGCCATCTTCAGTATTTTTATAAATGCTGAGTTTCATGTTATTTGTAAATAAAATATAAGGCGCATGGTATTCTAATGCGCCATTCATATTTAAATCCGTAACAGTAAGGTTTTTTTCTAAATTGATTTGAAACCATTGTTGCTCCCTGTTCATTCCAAAAAGCATAGTGTCAACTTTTCTGAAAAGATTAAAATAGGGAAAACTAGATTGTTGGACAAAATTTCCTTCCGAGTTTTTTCTATACCAAAGGGTGTAGGCCTGGGTGCTGTCTTCATTTTTGGGGCCATTTGAAACAGCCTCTTTCATTTCGGGAAAATTAAAGGTAATTAATAAATTATTGTCGTCCACTCGAAAAACCATGCTGTCTTCTCTTAGGTTTTCCACTTGCAGAATTTCAACGGAGCTCTTACTTTCGTGTTTAAAATGGATCTCTAGTTTTTCATCCTTTGCTAAAAATGCCTCAATATCATTGCTCGAATCTAGCTTTTCAATTAAATCATCACGCTCCTTTACCTCTAGATTTCTATTAAGTTCATAAAAATTAGCTTTGGGAAAACCGTTAAATGGGTCTGCCTGACTATTGATGATAAATTTATTTTCTGAGATTTTGTATAATTGAGGACTTCTTAGTTTCTTAAAAGACGGATAACTAAACTCCAAAAGCCCGTTTACCATGCTTACTGATTTGATGCTGTCGCCATCAAGGAAAACAATTTTATCTTTGGAGAGGTCTATGATGTTGTTTAGTCGAAATTTTGAATACTGAGATTTGCGCCCAGGGGCATTCATCGAATAAAGTTCAATACTATTTTTATCTGAAATAAGCAAATTGCCATTCCACTCTTGGATCTTGTTAACATCAAGACCATCCTCTTTCACGTCAGTTTTGAGGTCTTTATAGCGAATTCTAAATCTATTTAATCCGAGACCTTTTGGGTTTCTAGAAGATATTCTCCAGTTTTTGCTCGGTGATTCCCATATGACTTTCTCTTCAGAATCTACCAGTTCTGCTTTTTCAATAAACCGACCTCGTGCATTTTTTAAGATGTTTTCGCGAATTAGGGGTTCTACATTTTTGGCTTCAAGTTTAGTGGATGGATTGGTTTTTTTCTTAATGGCCTTTATTACATCATTCGGGCTATTGAAAACATCTTGATGAAGTTGAAAGAATTTACTGACGCCAATGTAAAACTGCTCAACAACTTGGGTATCTCGTGAACTATTTGCTTTAATTTTATCGTAGGCTTTAGAAAGAGCTACCAGGCCTTTATCAACGGAATCTGCTTTCACTTGAGAAGTTTCGGATGCGCTTGAGGTGCAATTTGAGTTATTGGCGTAAATAAAGAGCGGGGAGAAAATTAGACCAATAATTAGAATACAACAACGGGGACTTGTAAGATCCAAGCAAGTCTTAATAAATAAGCGGAAATACAATGCCTTCGGCGGTTTTAGCAAATTCATGAATGTCCTAATATTAACACTCTTGATTCACGATGTGATGAAATTGGCCCAGTAGTGAAATAATGCTAGGTTTGTCTAATTTATAACATACCCATGGAAATGGCTCACCTCTGGAAGAGATCTTTAGAGGCTGATTTAATGGGAATCACTAATAAGAAAGCTGGATAAAGCTAGGTTCTGATGAAAGAAGAGCCAATCTGGGCTTAAGCATTGAAAAATCTGCTAATAAATTGATTGAAATACTTTCCGAACTAGGCTTTTTGCTGGAATTTTTGACGGCGTAAATAGTTTTCTATTAAATTTACCGATAGGGGGACTATGAGCGAACGTAAAAAAGACTATACCAAGAATATGATATTTGTAGCTTTAGCGCTATTTGGTTTTGGCAGTGGCTTTTTGTATCTTAGTATCAATCAGTTTGGTGGACCACGCCAACTAGCCAGCGTAGAGGCTGGAGATTCTAGTGTTAGTGATTTTATTTCTCTAATAAAAGTAGATGATAGGGAAGATCGTTCTGTATTAGAAGTTACTCTAAAAGATAGTAGCGGAGTAAACTACTGTGAAAAATATGAAAATGTAAATCTTGTTTTTCATGCTGCTGACATGGCTATTTCTGGAGATAAACCAGAGATGAGCATACAGATTATTTGCGGAGCTTACTCTGGTAAAAATTCTGTGGAATTAGACATACTTAATCAAAGTCTACTCAAACGCCAACCTTCTTCTTATACAGAGGAACAAGAGGGCGTTACCGTGGAATACAAAGACATTTCGTGGGAATGGCCTGATGCATGGGCGCTTTCAGAAGTTAGCTTTGAAGGAAAATTACCTACCAAAAAGCTAAGCCCTAAAACCACCACCGAGATTACTCGCATTCAGTGGAAGTAAACTGAACACCGGCTTTTTGGATTTCCTTGCCAATTGCCAAAGAACTGATTCTGCCAATCCATCCATAAACATTTTCCATGGGAACTTTTTCGGAGTGAATCAATAAGTCTGACATACAAAGGCGTTTGTAGGCGGCACCAGGGCTATTTAGACTGTCGTTTTCTCCTTTTTTACTATGAGTTCGTAAAAAACCACCAAGCAGTTTGCAACCCATCAAGTAAACTACAGGTTCTGCGACAGCCTCTTCTACTTTAATTCTAGATGGAATGCCTTCTTGAATGATGAGAGAACTTACATCTTTACCACCTTTAGCGGCCTTCATCTTTTTTCTGGATTTATAGTTCCACTCCATGATCTCACTACCAGAGTTTACTTTGTTAACCGCCAAGCCATAAGTTCCAGAGTTGTTTTTTACGAAAACACTTGGGCTACTATCAATCCCTAGTTCTTGGTATTTATTAGAGAGATCGGCCAGTATTTCATCCACTCGCTTTGCCAATGCCGTTTTTGAGTCCTCATCACTAATGTCAAAGTTATCAAAAACTTCAGTGTATATTTGGAAGCTCTCTTTAGGCACTTCTAGAATATCAGCAAACTCACCAGCGATTTCGTTATAGAACTCAAAGTGGGTAGATTTTTTTCGTTGAAACCATCCCATTTCGCGTGGTGGATTTAAAGGTGTTTTTAAGTTGCTTGCCCACTCACTCAATTGGTCAGAGAAATCGTTATTGGTTAAAACTAAATCGGCTTGAAATCCGTTTTCTAAAAACAGATTTCCCGATTCGTCAGTATAGCTGCCATGAACTTGTAAAGTCTGACCATTGGCTGTTTGGACTTCGATGCTTTCCATTTTTCTAGGTAAAGCAATTTCAACATTATAGTCTGCTTCTATTAATATCTGTCTTAGGGCGTAAACATTTTGCCAGTAGTAAGCGTTGTTCGTATGTTCCTCGGTAATTAAAATAATATTTTTTGTTTCTTTACCATAGGTGTTTTGTAAGTAGGATTTTGCCAAGTTGTGACCAGCTTCACGGTCAGTGTCACAAATGTTATTAAAACCAGCAGGATAAATGTTTGCATCAACACTTGCGATTTTAAAACCGGAGTCTCTAACATCAATGCTTGTGTAGATTGGAATTGGAAGACTTTTCCTAAGATTGCCATGCCATTCGTTTAGTTGAGATTGTTTTTCATAGATACGTTTGTGAATTTCTTCGAAGTTCAGCATTTCCACCCCATAGCTTATTTGTGATTAGAAAACTATAAAGCATGTCAGACACTTTGTCCTTAGACTAAATAGTGCGCTGTTTCTTTTTTTTGAATGCAGCTTGGCGAGAAAGTTTTTCTTACATGTCCTTAAATTTAGTAGGGAAAGTATTTCAATAGGCAGAAAAGCATGAATTCTAACTAGTTAAGGGTTTAAACTGCTCGAAACTAAGTCGTTTCAAGCCAGGAACGGGTGCTTAGAAGGGGGGAATCTATTGACCACAGAAACAGATTCTGTAAGATCGCAGCCGGGAAAATCTTTTAAGGGGCTACAATCTGTGACATCAAACCAGCTAGATGCAAAAGCAGTCTACGATCAGGCGAAAGTATTTATCGCCGCCGGAAAAATGGAGGAATCCATTCCGATGCTTCGTATGGCAATCGAGCTGTATCGTAAAGAAAAAAAATACGATGATTTGTTGATGGTGCAAAATTCAATTCTGCGCATTCACGCGGAAAGAATGGAATACGATAAAATCAACCAAATCAAAGAAGAGATTCAGGATTTAGTATTAAAAGAAGGAATTAAACTTAGCTCTAAAACTTACTACGTTTTAGGAGTATGTGCTGCTTATAAAAACCAAGTAGACCTTGCTCTTGATTATTTCCAGAAGGCATTAACCAATGCCCTAGGAAAAGACTCAAAAGAAGATATGGTTTATGCCATCTCAGGAGTGACTCTTTGTTACGTACATAAAGGGAGACTAGAGGATGCTTTAAGTGAAATTTATAACTTAAAGGTCTTTTTTGAGGTTTTAAATTTACCGGAGCTAAAACTAAACACACAAATTATCAATGCAATGATTTTACGAAAGTTAAATCGCTATGATGAAGCCCTAGATGTTTTGTGGTCTGCTTATGAGGAATTAAAATCTCCAGACACTAAAATGTTCTTTTATTCGCTTTTATACAATATAGGGGCGACTTATTTTTATTCAGGTAATAAAGATTTAGCAAAGGTTTATCTGCAACTTGCTAAGCGTTCCATCGATGAGTTTAATTTTAAAAGAACCGCACAAGACATTGATAATTTATTACTTAGATTGGGTGCTTCTGATACACAGTTTGATCTTGTGATCAATGAGGCTGAGCAGAGTGTAAGAGAAAAAACAAAAGGTCATGTAGAGTTTAAAAACCAATTTATTCTTTTAGACCTTTTAAATTTATTTGTGAAGAATCCTGGTAAGGTTTTTTCCAAAGAAGACTTGGTGGAAATGATTTGGGGTCAAGAGTACAATCCAAGTGTTCACGATAATAAAGTATACGTTACCATTAAGAGACTTAGGAAGTTAATCGAACCTGATATCGATAAGCCTCACTATATTTTTAGAGGGAAAAACGGATACTACCTAAATAAAGCAGCGAGAGTTTTACTAGAAAATTAGGAAAGTATTTTGGGGGAAAATATGATCAAATTAACAATTACAGCAGTAGTAATGTTTTTAATGTCTTGGCAAGTTACATTGGCTGAAGAAACTGCTAATAATAATTATCCAGAAACCGCAGTGCAAATGCGTTTTATGAAAAGTGGCGAATGGCCATTACCAAGAATTGCTCCATTTTTAACTACTGATATTGTTGGACAGTGGATAATTCAACCACACAATACTGAAGTTATTGATGTGAGATATGTTGGAACAGACAATCATAACCGTGACCATGTAGATATTAGATTGTATGACCGTCAAAGCGGCATGTTGATAGGAAGAGGCCCAGCCTTAGTGACTAAAAATATTCTGCGGTCTTATAATTTGAATTACAAAAATCAACCATTTTACTTTGAGATGGTGTCATTGATTCCGCCGAAAAACTCGAAAGAGGCAAAGAACAACGAGAAGATGATTTATGCTTACTTTGAAAGCCGTAATGATGAAAATCTGGCGGATACACTAAGCATAAAAAAAATTCAGCCTCCCGTTAAAAAAGGCCAAAAAAAATAAAAATAAGCTCGACAAGCAGCCAGGACTTGAGTAAGTTCTGGTTTCTTCTTTAGGAGGTTAGCTCAGTTGGTAGAGCGCCACCCTTACAAGGTGGATGTCGTCGGTTCGATCCCGGCACCTCCTACCAAAATTACCACCAGTTAAATGGTGGTTTTTTTATGTCCTAAATTTGAAACCAGACATTATTTATTAAATTAGATCGGCTCTACTCGATTCGAGGGGTAGTGCGCCTAAAAACCTTATGT
>CERX01161476.1_pt1 | contig 87097 bp, 82 predicted proteins | sample 350251 | NCBI WGS metagenome assembly CERX01 (sample SAMEA2621044, study PRJEB7988) | marine metagenome | biome: marine biome (ENVO:00000447); feature: deep chlorophyll maximum layer (ENVO:xxxxxxxx); material: "saline water (ENVO:00002010), including plankton (ENVO:xxxxxxxx)" | depth 50 m
CGCGGGGGTATGGGGCGGCTTTGCCGCCGTTTGCTGTTTGAGGCTTTTGACTTAAAGGTGCTTTTGTTTTTTGTTGCTTAAAATGTTGGCTTTTGTTTTTTTTGGAAAGTGATTTGCTTTTGTAAATGTAAAGTTTTGTATTTGGGCTATAGGACTGTGCCTTTAGGGGGAGCTATGCTATAATGGTGCGATCAAAAAAATAGGTGGTTAGATTGAAAGCATTAGATGTTAGTGGTGTTAGCAAGAGTTATGGAAGTTTGAAAGCTCTTGATGATGTTAGTTTTTCTATAAATCCAGGAGAAATGTATGCTTTGCTTGGACCAAATGGTTCAGGGAAAACAACTTTGATTTCTATTATTAGTACGCTTTTGCGTGGTGACTCAGGTTCTATTAAAGTTTTTGGGAATGAGGTTGGACCTGAGCAGTATGATACGAAAGCCTTGATTGGATTGGTTCCTCAAGAAATTATTAACCATGGATTTTTTAAAGTTCATGAAATTCTTCGTTTTGTGTCTGGTTATTATGGACTTTATGACAATCAAAAGCGTTGTGACTATTTGTTAGATAATCTTGGGCTTACTGAGCATAGAGATAAACTGGTTCGTGAATTATCTGGAGGTATGAAACGCCGTTTGTTAATTGCTAAAGCCTTGGTACATAGTCCAAAACTTTTATTGCTTGATGAACCGACGGCAGGGGTTGATATAGAGTTGAGAAACTCAATGTGGGCTTTTGTGCGCGAGTTAAATGAGAAAGAAGGCATGACCATCATGCTTACCACTCACTATCTAGAAGAGGCAGAGGAGCTTTGTGATCGTCTTGCTATTATTTCTAGAGGAAAGCTTTTAGAGGAAGGTGGAACCAAAGAATTGATTTCGAAGAGAACCAATAGACAAGTGGTAATTAAGACAAATACCGAGGTAGATTGTAGTTCTCCTTATTTGTTAAAAAAAGAAGAGAACTCTCTATTGTTTCAAATTCCTAATAAAATGAACTTAGGTGGCTTATTGAAAGAGTTAGATATGGATCGTGCGGTGATTGAAGACATTTTTATTAAAGAAGGAAGTTTGGAAGAAGCATTCTTGGACGTAGTAAGTACGTCTGCAAAAGGAGGTCTGTAATGGCTAGCGCTAGAAAAAGTGGATTTCCTATGTTGTATTACCGAGAGTATCGCCGAATCGTTCGTGTGATTAAGCAAACGGTTTTTACGCCACTGATCAACACCGGTTTGTATTTAATGATATTTGGTGTTTCTTTGGGAGAAAGTATCACAATGGACACGGGCTTTAGCTACCTAGTGTTTCTAATTCCGGGCCTAGTCATGATGGGAGCTTTAAATAACTCCTTTCAAAACACTTCAAGTTCAGTGACCAATTCAAAATTTCATGGAGAGCTTCAGGATTTACGAGTGATGCCATTGAGCTATTCCAGTATCGTTTGGGCTCTTTGCCTTGGTGGTCTAACTCGAGGACTAATGGTGGGAGGCTTGATAGGGATGATGGGCTTTGTATTTAATTATTTTTACTATGGAGACTTACTAGGGGTTGCTCATCCATTTTTACTTTTTGCCTTTCTTATTATCGGTAGTTTGATATTTGCACAAATTGGTATTGCCGTGGCATTTTGGGCTAGCTCTTTTGAGCAACTCAGCGCTGTAGGGAATTTTATTCTACTTCCTTTGATGTATTTAGGAGGTGTGTTTTATTCTATCGATGGTTTATCACCGGTTTGGCAAAACATTAGTAAGTTGAATCCTTTGTTTTACCTAATCAATGGCGTTCGCTTTGGTATGTTGGGCAAAAGTGATGTTGAGCCATACTTTGCCCTGAGCGTAAGCTTGGTTTCTTTTGTTGTACTTTTTTTCGTTGCAAGAAACTGTGTTAAAAACGGTAAATACCAAAGGTTCTAAGCCGTCGTTTTATACTGGTTCATTAATTTTATGGAAGGGTAGTTTGTTTTTTCGTCATGCACAGCCTTACGAATGGCAGCTACCTTATCATCAATCTCAGATAAATTTTGTTTAAAAGTATTAAGAGGGTAATGAAAATTAATGTCCTCTGATTTTCTGGATGCATCCTCGATTTCTTTGATGGCCGTTAGTGCTTTGCTTTTTCCAAAATACATCAATGAATTTTTGATGGAGTGAGAGGCAAAGGTGATTTTTTGAAAATCATTGTCGTTAATTGCATTTTCTAAGTCTTGCGTTTTCGAGCTGATTTTTTTCATCATAACTTGAAAGTTCTTTTCCATAAATTCAACGTCATCATCAAAGTAGGCTAGAGTCTCTTTTAATTCTTCTTCCGTAAATAGTCGCGCTGGTTGCATAGCTTTTTCAATCCCTTGTGCTAGTGTTTCTGCGTTTAGTGGCTTTAGTAAAAGTTCTTTGAAACCATGATTAAGGCATTCTTCTCTGGAATAACTTTCTACGAAAGCAGTGGTGGCAAGCATGTTTAAGTCAGGACAAATTTGTTGAAACTTATCTGCCAAAAGTGTTCCAGCAATGCTTGGATTGTTTAAATCGATTATCGCTAAATCAAAGGATTTTTCTTTTAAACTTCGTAGTGCATTTTCTGGATCGTCAAAGACTTGAAAATGGCATTCCATTTTTTCTAAAAACCTTTCAATGATTTTCGCACAAACCACATTGTCTTCTACTGCGATTACTCTTAGGCCTTTGAAATCTGTATGTTTTTCCATTTTGCTCCCTTTGTCGACAAACCAGTATTTTATCGGCAGAGTCTTTCTATTTCTAAAGCTCGTATTGGTTTGAAACATTGGGCAATATTTGATATTAAGCTATCTAAACTTTAGTTTACGGACTTACGTATAAATGGGAGAAATCATGTTCGAAAGCCTTTCAGATCGGATTATGGGGAGCGTTAAAAAGCTCAAAGGCCAGCATAAAATTAGCGAAAAGAACATTGAAGACGCTGTAAAAGAAGTTCGCATGAGCCTTTTAGAGGCCGATGTAAACTTTAAAGTGGTTAAAAGCTTTATTGATGAAGTAAAGAAAAAGGCTCTAGGAGAAGAGGTTCTCTCTGCGGTTTCCCCAGGAGAGCAATTTGTTAAGATTGTAAATGATGAGTTGGTCAGAATTTTGGGTGGCGAGGCAGAAGGCCTTGATACTAAAGGCTCACCTGCGGTTGTTTTCATGGTGGGTTTACAGGGTGCTGGTAAAACGACCACTTCTGCTAAATTAGCTCTTCACATTCGTAAAAAATTAGGAAAAAAGCCAGGATTGGTTCCGGCAGATATTTATCGTCCAGCGGCAATCGATCAGTTAAAGCAACTAGCTAAAGACAATGACTTTCCAGTTTATGACACTCAAGTTGGTCAGAAACCAGAAGAAATCTTAGAAAAAGCAAAGGCTTGGGCTAAAGACAATATGGTGGAAGTGGTATTAGTGGATACCGCTGGTCGTTTGCAGATTGATGAAGACTTAATGGGTGAGTTGGGGCGCTTAAAAGACATTTGGCAGCCTAGAGAAGTTTTGTTAGTAGCGGATGCAATGTTAGGGCAACAGGCCGTTAATGTTGCCGAGGGCTTCCATGCTCGCCTTGGAATTACTGGCTTGGTTCTGACCAAGGTTGATGGTGATGCTCGTGGTGGTGCGGCTCTTAGTATTCGTGAGGCCACAGGCGTACCTATTAAGTTTTTAGGTATGGGTGAGAAAGTTTCTGAACTAGAGGTATTTCACCCGGATCGTTTGGCATCGAGAATTTTAGACATGGGAGATGTCCTAAGTCTTGTCGAGAAAGCCCAAGAAGTTGTGGACGAAAAAGAGGCGATGAAAACCGCCAAAAAAATGATGAAAAACCAGTTCACCATGGAAGACTTCTTAAGCCAAATTCAACAGATGAAAAAACTAGGCTCTATGGAGTCTTTGTTAGGCATGCTACCAGGAATGGGGCAGTTAAAAAAACAGCTTAAAAATATGACTCCACCCGATGAGGAGTTGAAAAAAATTGAGGCCATTATTCGCTCGATGACACCAAAAGAAAGAGCGGAGCCGAAGATTTTAAATGGTAGCCGACGAGCTCGCATCGCTAAAGGTAGCGGTACTGAAGTTAAAGACGTGAACCGTTTTGTGAAGCAATTTGAGGAGTCTAAGAAGATGATGCAAAGCTTTATGAAAATGGGTGCTGGTGGAATGTTCGGAGGCGGCGGAATGCCAGGAATGGGCGGTGGTGGCTTCCCAGGAATGGGTGGCGGCAACCCATTTGGCGGCGGAGGCTTTCCTGGAATGGGTAAAAAAGGTGGAAAAGGTGGCAAAGGCGGCGGTGGAGGATTTCCTTTTAGGTAAGGAAGTCTATAAATATTACATCCAGCGTTAGGTGCAATGCACTTTTAGGTTGAGGATTAAAGCGGAATTAGATACAAACGGCAGTCTGTATTAATATTTTAAAAATGCAAAGTAAACTAGCAGCAAGATACTGCAATATTTAGGAGAACAAATGGTAGTAATTCGTTTACAACGTTGTGGAAGGACTCATGCAGCCAAGTACCGTCTAGTAGCGGCTGATTCTCGTCGTTTTCGTGATGGCAAATTCTTAGAGATTTTGGGTCAATTCAACCCAAGCCCACGCGGAAAAGAAGAAGGAATTCGCTTAGACGAAGAAAGAGTTAACTATTGGTTAGAAAAAGGCGCTCAAGCTTCCGAACGCGTAAAGTCAATCCTACGTGAAGTAAGAAAAAACTAGTCTTTGCACTTGTTTTTGCTTGCTTTATAGTATACCTAGTAAATTAGTTTAATACCTGTTCGGGCCCAAGTTGCTAGGAGAGTAGAAGATGGAAACTACAAGCTTAAAAGACTTAGTTGAGTTTATGGCAAAGTCACTGGTTGATAACCCAGATGACGTTGAAGTTAGTGAGATTGCTGGAGAACAAACGACTGTAGTTGAACTTAAAGTGAGCAAAGATGATTTAGGAAAAGTGATTGGTAAGCAAGGTAGAACAGCTCGTTCTATGCGTACCATTTTAAACGCTGCAAGCACCAAGCTTAACAAACGTAGCGTTTTAGAAATCGTAGAATAAATCATATTTATCTCTAGATTATCTAAAGGGATAGTTCCAATTCGGAACTATCCTTTTTTCGTTTCATATTGAAAATTGTTAGGGTTTGGTTAACTCAAAGTGCTTTAGTTTTAACTTTGGTACAGTTTATCGAGTATAAGGCCTTTCTCCTATCAAAGCTCCGTATTGACGATAGTTATATCGAATTAGGAGGTTTTTTCAGCATGTTACAAAGACTCAAAAAGTTGTCGTTCAATGCACGTTTGGTAATAGTGATGAACTTATCCATGGCGTTTATAATGCTAGCCGCTGGAGGATTTTTCAGTTGGCGTTTACTACAAAATTTCGATAAAAGTTTAGAACATGAAATTTTAGTAGAAAGTAAGATCATTCACCAAGCCATCAGTCGCTTTGGCGAAAAAAAGGAATTGATTCAGGAGTTCATTTCCGACATTGCCAATAATGATGATGCGGTAAAGGCTATTGAAGTTTTCTATTCCTCTGAAAAAGTCGCCTCTTTCACTAAAAAATCAAAGATGGAGAATCTTTCTACCAAAGATTTTAAACAAAACGACGTTGTGGTGAAGATTCAATTTACCTACGATCTTTTAAAGGCAGAAAAAACAGAATCTATCTCAAGTTTAGTTTTCTATATGTGCTTTGCCATGGTGTTTTTTAGCGCAGTACTTTTCTTTATTAGTAAAAGTCTAATCAAGCCACTACATGAAGTGGTTCATGTTTTAACCGAGGCTACGGAGTCCACGGGGGAGCATGCAAATAAGTTGAAAGAAATGTCTGCCTCTGTGCAGTCCTCCGGCAATATGATAGACACAGGTTCTGAGCATACTACCAGTTCGATGCGTGGTCTCACTGAAGCGATTAAGAAGAGTGCTGAGGAATTGAAGAAATGCCTTCAGTTGGCAAACGCTGTTAATACTAAGGCTGATCAGGGTACTGGCGTTATGAAGCGCTTAGTAGATAGTATGGAAGTGATTGAAGAAGCTAATAAGAAGCTGAACGAATTGGGTAGCATCTTTGAAGAAATCTCGTCGAAGACTTCTGTGATTAATGACATCGTATTTAAAACCCAACTCTTATCTTTTAATGCTTCCATCGAGGCTGCGCGAGCGGGTCAGCATGGAAGGGGTTTTTCTGTGGTAGCTGAAGAAATTGGGAACTTGGCGCAAATGTCAGGGAAATCTGCGACAGAAATTTCTAATTTATTAAGCTCCTCTGAGGAGCATGTTAAGAACATTATCTCTGGAACGGATGAAAAAATCGCTGAAGGACGCTCGGTGAGCTTAGAAGCCCTACAGTCTTTTGATGATATTCGTAGAGACATTGGTGAGATTACAGAGAGCATAGGTGAAGTGACGCAAAACTCTGAAGGTCAAGAAAGTGTGATTAAAACTACTTTAGATACCATGGTGGAAATGAAAGAAACTGTAATGGAGCAGGGGATTTTTACTCGATCCATCGGTAAGTCAGCTAACGTGATTAAAGAACAAAGTGATGTGTTGAGTAAAACACAAAAGAAAGTAGCTAAAGTAATTTTTGGTGGTGAAGAACTAAGTGGCAAAGATGTGAATAAAGAGAAGCTCTTAAGTCTTGTGGACAAAATGAAAAATAAGGAAGCTGCTTAATTAAAGGTACAACTTAATGGAAATTAGTCCCATCCTATTTTGTAGGCTGGGATTTTTCTTTTTCTTGCTGGTTATGCTAGCAATTGATATTTTTTGAAGTCATTTACGCACTGCTTTTTATTGAAAAACTTAAGGAATTTTAGGACCTTATTGGGGTTATTTATTAAAAACTTTTCCCATGACTAACTGGGAGAAATATTCCAAAGGAGTTCCTAAATGATTGATCATGAGATTCGCGTTTATCCGTCGAAAGAACACTTAGCAAAAGAAGATCAGTTCGCTCATAAAATTGCAAGTATGGCTACGGATTATGTAGATATTGATGCTGATGTTACTGAAATGATTATTAATAGAATCATCGATAATGCTTCGGTTGCCATCGCTTCCGCAAACAGAACTCCGGTGGCCAATGCAAGAAGCCAAGCTCTTTGTCATCCAAGAAAAACTCGTGGAGCCAATGTCTTTGCTATGCCGAAAGATCATTTAGTAAGTCCGGAGTGGGCTTGTTGGGCCAATGGAACGGCAGTTCGTGAATTAGATTTTCACGATACTTTTTTAGCGGCAGATTACTCTCACCCGGCAGATAATATTCCGGCCCTGTTGGCAGTAGCTCAAGCGCACGGGAAAACGGGTGCTGAACTAAATCGTGCCATCGCCACAGCTTATGAAACTCAAGTAAACCTTGTAAAAGGAATTTGCTTACATAAACACAAAAAAGACCATATCGCACATCTTGGAGTAGCTGTTGCCGCAGGCTTAGGGACATTGCTAGGTCAAGACACTGAGACGACTTACCAAGCGGTTCAGCAGGCTTTACATGTTACTTTTGCAACTCGACAATCGCGTAAGGGAGAGATTTCATCTTGGAAGGCTTATGCTCCTGCTTTTGGTGGAAAAATGGGAATCGAAGCTATGGATCGCGCTATGCGTGGTGAAAAAGCTCCTTCACCAATTTATGAAGGAGAGGATTCTGTAATTGCCTATATGTTAGATGGAAAAGATGGACGTTATGTGGTTCCACTTCCAGCTAAAGGCGAAGCGAAACGTGCGATTTTAGACACTTATACAAAAGAGCACTCTGCAGAATACCAATCGCAGGCTTTGATTGATTTGGCTTTTAGAATGAAAGAGAAGATTTCAAACTTTGACGATATCGAGTCGATAGTTTTACACACTTCTCATCATACTCACTACGTAATTGGAACGGGCGCTAATGATCCACAAAAAATGGATCCAAATGCAAGTCGTGAAACTTTAGACCATTCTATTATGTACATTTTTGCAGTGGCTCTACAAGATGGTGAGTGGCATCATGTGAGATCTTACGCACCGGAAAGAGCGAAGCGTGAAGATACGGTTCGTTTGTGGCACAAAATTTCTACTTTAGAAGATCCTAAGTGGACAGAGCGTTACCATGAAACCGATCCAAAGAAAAAGGCTTTTGGCGCAAAAGTGGTAATCACCATGAAAGATGGATCTGTGATTGAAGATGAAATGGCTCTAGCCAATGCTCACCCAGACGGAGCTCGTCCATTTAAGAGAGACAACTACATTCATAAATTTAAAACTTTAACAGAAGGAATCATTACACAATCGGAAAGTGACCGTTTCCTTGAGACAGTACAAAATCTTACAAAATTGAGTGCCGATGATTTGTATAATCTAAGTGTAACTGTAGATGCTATCGAGCTGATGCATAATGCTCGCGATGAAAGAGGGATCTTTTAATGTTATTTGCAGAAAAGTCCGGGGCACAAAAACGTGCTGATTTTAGAAAGGCATTAGACTCAGGAAAACTGCTACGTTTTCCTGGTGCCTTTTCTCCTTTGGTAAGTATGCTCATTGAACAAAAAGGCTTTGATGGAGTTTATATTTCTGGAGCTGTTTTATCTAATGACTTAGGTTTGCCAGACATTGGTTTAACCAATATGTCAGAAGTAAGCAGCAGAGGAAGAGCCATTGCTCGAACTACGGAGTTGCCAGCGATTATTGATATTGATACCGGTTTTGGGGAGCCAATGTCAGCGAGTAGAACTGTGATGGAGTTAGAAGACCTTGGTTTGGCGGGTTGTCACCTTGAAGATCAGGTGAATCCTAAACGCTGCGGCCATCTAGACAACAAGAGCATTGTTCCGCGAGAAGAGATGATTCGAAAAGTAAAGGCGGCAAGTTCAGCTAAGCGAGATGAAAACTTTGTGATCATTGCTAGAACTGACTCCCGAGCCAGTGAAGGTTTGGACGCGTCTATCGATAGAGCGAAAGCTTATGTGGATGCAGGGGCTGATATGATTTTTCCGGAAGCTTTGCAAAATGAGTCTGAGTTTGAGAAGTTTCGTAAAGAGATTAAGGTTCCGCTTCTTGCTAATATGACCGAGTTTGGAAAATCAAAACTTTTAAACAAAGAGCAACTAGAGAGGCTTGGGTATAATCTTGTAATTTATCCCGTAACGACTCTTCGATTAGCGATGAAAGCTGTTGAAGATGGTTTGGATCATATTTTAAAAGAAGGTTCGCAAGAGGGGATTTTAGAGGATATGCAGCATCGAAAGCGTTTGTATGAAATTTTGCGTTACGAAGAATACAATCAGTTTGATCAGGGCTTATTTAATTTTGATTTAAAAAATAATTTATAGTGTAAAAACTTTGATGAAAAATAGGGGGCTTAAATGTCTGAAGTAAATGTAAAAAAAGGTTTAGAGGGAGTCATTGCGGATACAACAAAAGTATCAAAAGTAATGCCTGAGATTAATGCTTTGGTTTACAAAGGATATCCGGTAGGGGATTTAGCAGAAAATTGTGAATTTGAGGAAGTGGCATACCTTCTTTGGAATGATGAGCTACCAAATGAAAAGCAGTTGGCAGATTTTAAAGCTTCTGAAAAAAAATATAGAAACATTTCTAATGACTTAATTGAGGTGATTAAAAAGTTTCCTAAAACGGCACATCCAATGGATACCGTTAGAACTGGTGTTAGCTTTTTAGGAATGGAAGACGAAAGAACCTTTGATAACTCTGAAGATGTAAATAGAGATAAAGCTCTTAGACTTTTCGCTGCTATTCCTACAATCATTGCAGCTGACTATCGTGCAAGAAACAACAAGGAAATCATTGCTCCTAAAGAAGAACTAAGTTTTTCGGAAAACTTTTTTCACATGTGCTTTGGCGAGGTGCCAGAACAAGAAGTGGTTAAGGCTTTTGATGTAAGCTTGATCTTGTATGCCGAGCATGGATTTAATGCGTCTACTTTTACTTCTCGTGTAATTACATCAACAACATCAGATATGTATTCTGCGATTACTGGAGCTATCGGTGCATTAAAAGGACCGCTTCATGGTGGTGCCAATGAGCAAGTAATGCATATGTTAAAAGAAGTAGAAAGCCCTGAGACAGCAAAAGAATGGATGTTAGATGCACTTAAAAACAAGAAAAAAGTAATGGGCTTTGGTCACCGTGTTTACAGAAGTGGTGATAGCCGTGTCCCTACAATGAAAAAATATGCGGCAGGATTAGGGAAATGGAAAGGGGATGAAAAGTGGCAAAAAATTTCTGATATTTTAGAACAAACTATGATTGAAGAAAAAAACATTTATCCAAACTTAGATTTTCCGGCTGGCCCTGCTTATTATTTGATGGGTTTTGAAATTGATATGTTTACTCCAATTTTTGTGATGGCTAGAATTACAGGTTGGTCAGCACATGTTATGGAGCAAATTGCCGACAATCGAATTATTAGACCTCTATGTCAGTATGTGGGCCCAGGGGAGAGAAAGTTTATCCCGATGAAGGATAGATAAAATCTATAGATATTTTGATTTTATTACACGAAAAGGGAGCCAAAAGGCTCCTTTTTTTGATTCCAGACATTTCTTTCGACTTAAACTCCTTAGACTTTTTGGGCGGTCCATAAATTTTTTTTAAATCCTTTTAAATTACTCAAACTTACAAGATCAAGCTGCTAGATATGATGAATTCTTTGAGCACTAATAAGGAGAGCTAATGTGAAGATTTTAAAAATGGCCTTTTTAGGATTTATTTGTGTTGAAACTTTTCTTTTTGGCTCGCTTGCTCAGGCCAATCCTGGGATGAAGCGTGCGGATAAAACTAGAATTGCTTGTGCCATTACTGGGAGTTATGGGCTGATCGCCAATCGTTTAGAAAAAGACTCCGATGCTTTGAATAAATTAATTATTGAGATGGACGTACTAATTGATACTTTTCAAAATTCTGATGCTGGGATAGAGCTGTCGCAAAAGTCCCAACATTATCGCTATTACTTGGCTACCAATGAGGTTAAAAGGGCTGATTTAAAGCTTTATAAAAGTCGTCCTGAGCAGCTTGAATTTGAAAAAGGACTTGCTCTTGCTAATGAACGATATTTTGAGATAAGAGATATGGAAGACCTAATTAAGTCTGATATTAGTTTGGGCTTAAGAGCCAATTACCAAATAAAGACAAGTAAAGAGAGTAGTCCCGAAACAGGATTTGCGGTTCGCTCTGCGATTAATTATTTTAACTTGGTTTATAAATTAGAGAAAATGTTAAGGAAGAGAATGAAGGATGATTATCAAGTTTATCCTGAGTTCTATAAGGAAAACACTGAGGTTTATAATCAATACACGAAACTGCTCAATAAGATTGTTTCATTTAAAAATCAAATTTTAGAAAATATCTATAGTTCTATGGGAGGCCTTGAAAACTCTAGCACCACACCAGTTTCATTGTCTGAATTTAAAAGTATATTGGAAACGATGTCATTTCGTAGTGCCGAAGAATATACCAAGTTTTTTAAAGGAATCTATCAAAGTCAAAATAACTTGATTGATGCCTATTTGGCAGTAAGTAGGTACCAAACCAAGATCTACAAAATTTATAATCGTTTTAATGCTGGAAAATACATTTTAGATTACAGATCTAGTTTACAGGATTTTCAACCCATTAAAAACTGGGACTCTGGTCTCGATGCTTTGAAGTTAGAAATCATCGAAAAACTGGGAAGTGTGGCACCAAATTTTAAATTAGATTCGCAGAGTCCGTTTCTTGCGAAAGGGATTACTCTAGAGTCTTCACAAATGTTTTTAGACAATTTACTTTCTAGAAGAGATGTTTTCTTGGATGCGTATAAGGCTCTAGGAAGAACGGAATATGATTTGGATCTGTACTACCTAAATATTTTACTAGGTATGAGTAGAAACAAAGTTTCCGCTCAGGTTTTTGGTATTCCATCAATTGCAAAGCGCCTAGGGGAGTTACCGGATCAAGTGATTTTGTTGATGCAAAAAGAGGTTGAGAGATTTAACTCCGCTTACTAGATTTTTACTGTAATCTAGTGTTTAATAGGAAGGTGTGTAAAAGCCCTTCCTTTTTTGTTTTTAGGGAATCAATTTTTATTCTGTGAGTTTAGGTGATTTATGGAAGCAGAGAAAAAAGTAATCATAGTTAGGTTTTCAGGTGAATTGAGCATCAAGCCAGATGCCGAAAAGTATCAAGCGATCGAAAGACTGTGTAAGCAAATTAGTCTACGTTTGTCAGAGAAAAATGTTTTTATTGATATCACGCATTTTCATGACCGTTTTCAGATAAAAGTTTCTGAGCAAGAAGTACAAAGTGTTTGTGCGGTTTTAGATAGAAGCTTTGGTGTAGGAAATTATTCTCTAGTTGATTTTCAGTGCTCCAGTAAGGAAGAGCAGATTTTAAGACTGGTCCCTAATTATCAAGATCAATTTTCTGGAGCAGAGTTTAGAGTTCGCGTAAAACGTAGTGGACAGCACTCTTATTCCTCCATGGATCTTGAGAAAAAAGCGGGTGCAATTTTAGGGAAAACAGCGAAAGTTAATTTAAGTTTTCCACAAAAAGTATTGCATATTGAAGTTATTAACGAAGAGGCTTTTCTTTATTCCGAAAAAAGAAAAGGCCCAGGTGGTTTGCCTCCACACAAACGTGAAAGAGCATTGGTTTTAATGTCAGGAGGCTTTGACTCTGCAGTAGCTGCTTGGATGTTGATGAAGAGAGGCGTTTGTGTTGATTATTTATTTTGTAATATGGGTGGAAAAAGCACTGAACGACAAACTCTTCAAATAGCAAAGGTTTTGTCTGATCTCTGGAACCCTGACCCAATCGCAAAGTTTATTTCATTAGATTTCACGGATAGCATTGAAGACATTAAAAAACATAGCTCACTGACCTATCGGCAAATTTTATTAAAATGCAAAATGTATGAAGCGGCCAGCAATGTTTCTAAAATACTTGGTTGCTACGCCATTGTCACTGGTGAGGCCTTGGGGCAGGTGAGTAGTCAGTCATTGCAGAACTTACGCGCCATTGACCTTAGCACTAGGGTTTCGGTTTTGAGACCTTGCATTGGCATGGACAAACAAGAAATTATCAAAAAAGCTTATGAAATAGGAACCGGTGTTTTATCAGCCAAGGTATTAGAGTTGTGTGGGATCACCCAAGGAAAAGCGGTTCGCAAAGCCAACCCTAGTAAGACGGACGAGTATTTACAAAGTTTGGATCAGAGCCTGATTGAAAAAGCCATTCAAGAAAGAACAGAAATTTTGTTGAAAGATGTGGATGGTAAAATGCTACAAAGCGAGTATTTGTTTGTAGATGAAATTTCTGAGGGCTATGAAGTTATCGACTGTCGAACCCAAAAAGAGTTTTCTCAGTGGCACTATGCTGGTGCAAGAAATCTTTCGTTAAGAGAGCTTCTTGCAAATTTAAAATCATTAAATAAAAAGAAGAAATACGTTTTGTACTGTAGCTTTGGAACACAAACACCAGTTGCTGCAGAAATCATGCAGCAAAGTGGTTTCCAAGCCTATGCTTTTAAAGGTGGTATTGGTAAGCTTCGGAGTTTACAAAAATAAGTAGTTTCATTTTTTAGACTAAGCTTAATTATTGCAAGAGTCTACGTAGCTTTCTGGTATATCAACCTCATCCAAAAGCTGATTATTGATTTGTAATTCTATCGCATTTCTTTGGGCTACAGTAGTTCCAATGCTATCAAGCCATGAATTAAAACTATTTTCTAATTGGGCATAGGTTTCACAAATCTCAGCAGACTTAGCGGTTACACAGGTGTTGTATTGGTTGATTAAATTCGTTCTTTTGTTTAACCATGTTTTTTCTTGTTCCTCTGTTAATTCAGGATAGTCGATGCGTACCCGAAAATTCATCTTTGCAGAATCGTATTCTGCAAGCATTGGAATTTCCTCATAATAGAGAGGGATGCTGTAGAAGTTATCTTTACTTACAAAGGACAATTTTTTATCCTGTAACATTATTGGCAACATGAAACTTACAATTCCTTTGTCTGCATAATTTAGGTTCACACATTTAGGAGTATAAGGATAAGTTTGTCTTGTAGCATATTCTTTGGCGTAAAAATAAGATGGAGCTTCGGATCGTCTTTGAATTTCTTTATCAGAACGATCGATAAAAATAGACCTAATAAAAGATGACTGATGTTCTTCCCATTGTACAGACTCGGTGCTTTTAATGTAAGAATCTAAAATGCCTCGCTGCTCTTCATTAATGTAGTGGGCGTGCATTTTACTCATTTCTTCTCCAATATTATCAGAGTAGGAGTATTGATTGTAGTCACAAGCGGTATTTCGACTTTGGTTAAAATAAGAGATACAGTGGATGTTGTTCCCTAAGAAACTCAGTTGAGGGAAATTTATGTTTTTACCAAAATAGTAGGTGGAGTTGTTTTTTGCACTAGCCTTTTGGATTCCTGCGTTCATCAATCCTAGTAGTTCTAAGTTTTCGTTAAATAAAGCCGTTCCAGAGTTTCCGTTTACGACTTTAAATTGGCAAGTTCCTGCAAGCATATAGCTTTGTGGATGATTGTATTTGACGGATACAAGGTGATCCATTCGCGCAATGCATTCATTTTTTTGAATTCTTGCGTACATATTTTTATTTTCATCTTGGCCAATGATACTGAAGTTTACTGGGTAAGTAGTTAGTCTTTGAAAGGCAGGAACTCCTACATTGTTGGTTTTGGCAATTTGTCGTGAGCTAGGATTTTTTAGGCGAATCACTACCCAATCCGGTTGGTCAACAGTTTGGCTGTTGAAATGTTCACTGATAGCAACTACTTCCTTACATTCGATGTTTTCTGCCGCAGATATATCGGTCTGGGCAAAGCTAATTTTTAGCCCATCACAAGAGTCTCCTACCTGTGAATTGATATTTGGTAAGCAATGACGGTTGGTTAAAACCTGATCTTTTTTTATTAATGTGCCAGAGCAGCCATAGACTTCAAATGTACTTGATGAATTTTCTTTTAACTCACGAAGTCCAACCAGAGCGGCTAGATACTCTGGGCAATCCTCCTGCTTGTCGCATTGGACGCTTAGGTTTTTTTGCACAGCGACGGCATTCGCTTTATTCTTAAAACGAGATTTAGCGGAATCATTGTCGACTTCCCCTCCGGGGCCACAATGAACTAGCAAAATAGCAGAGCTACTCATGACTATATATCTAAGAAGTTTTGTAAGCATAAATGTCCTTTTCTAATCGCCTAGAAATAGGAAATGCATACTATATGCCTTTCTAAGTTGTTTATATTTGATTTGAATTGGATTTATTCATTGAATGACCTTTTTTGTAAAGCCTTGTTCAAGAGATTTACATGTCTGAAAATACCTAGGTTCGATTGTTTCTACTTTATTTTGACTCTGAATTAGCGACATTTGTTTTTGTTCTTCAGCCTTTGGGTTTTTCCGCATTTGCTATTGCCATTAGCAGCAAGTGATAGGTATTTGTCAATTGATGTTCAGTTAAGAAAATTGAGGTTTTAAGCATGAAACAAGCAGAAATATTAAGTTAAAATTTTTCACAAAATAATTGGGGGGAGTTTAATGAAAGCAGTTGCTTATATTCTGTTTTTTATTCTATTTATAACGGCAAACTCTGCCGCTAATTCTGATGCAAAATTAAAGCAAATCATTCAGAGATTTGGCTTACAAAGTGTTGAAGCGCCTAAGGGCTTTAATGAAGCTCAGTATAGATTAGGAGAGTTATTGTTTTTCGACCCCATATTGTCTGGATCAAAAAATGTAAGTTGTTCCAGTTGCCATTCCTATAAAGCCGCTTTGGGGGATTCTTTGCCTCTCGCTTTAGGAGTAGGGGCTGTTGGTGAAGGAATTGAAAGACAACGTAAGAATAAAGCTCCCATTATTTCTCGTAATAGCCCAGCTCTTTTTAATGTAGGGCATGAAGATTTAGTTGCTTTGTTTTGGGATGGACGAGTGAGCTATGATGAAGATTCCGAAGAGTTTTTTACACCAGAAGCAGGATTGAATGGCGAGTACCCAAAGTATCATGAAATTACTAGGGTTATGAAATCTGCATTGAGTGCTCAAGCTCTATTTCCAATGACAGACCATAAAGAAATGCTTGGTAAGAACAATGACTTGTCTAAGAAGAAATCTCGAAAGGCGGTTTGGGATGGCATCACAAAACGATTAATGCAACATAAGACTTACCGAGCTTATTTGCAGCATATCTATCCAGAACAAAAAATTAATATCGGACATATTGCAGAAGCCCTTGCTCACTTTCAGAAATTTCGTTTCGCTAGTTTTAATACTCCATGGGATCAATATTTAAGAGGGGATTTAAATGCATTGAGTGAAAATCAAAAACGAGGGGCTTTGGTTTTTGCTGGTAATGGTCGATGTGTGGTTTGCCATAATGGAAAGCTTCTGGGGGGAACTAGTTTTCACAATGTTGTTAGCCCTCAAATTGGACCTGGTTTTGACATTCATAAAAATGATGAAGGTCTTTTTTATACAAGCAATCGTAATTCTGATCGCTACAAGTTTAGAACGCCAATGCTTAGAAATGTAAAATACACGGCTCCTTATTTTCATTCAGGTGCTTTTGCGACAATTGATGCTGTGATAGAGCATTACGTAGAAGGGGCCAATGGAATTGATAACTATGATTCCTCCTGGTTAAGTTACTTTGAAAAAAACAATTATGGACTTAAGCTATTTGTCGAAACTGATCATTACAGGCTGTTTCGAAAAAAAGAAACGGCTCATCCATTAATGAGAGCGAAGGCGATTCGTTTGAGTGAGAAAGAGAAGTATTTGTTAAAAGATTTTTTGATGAATGCTCTTAGTGAAAAGCGCCTTTAAAATATAAAACTGAAGCCTTTAATTGCGGATGAACAAGAGTTGAAGGCTTGAAATTCTTTTCTGCATTCATTGTAGGGAAGATCAAAACTCGGAAAAGCTCATTTAAACGAATCTTTTGCAGTAGTTGCTAAAGCCTATCCGCAATTAAAGGGGCTAGTTTATAAAACATAGAACAAAAAAAGGAAGCCTAAGGCTTCCTTTTAATGTTTTTGTATCCATTTTTTATTTTAAATTTCTAACAGCTTCTTTAACTTTTTTTACATAATCTACATAATTATTTTGCAGGTCATTTACCGTCAATTTCGCTTCGATATCAGGGCTAACACCTAGGTTTTCAATTGGATTTTGGTCAACCCGGTAGGCAAGGCTTTCTGTCACGCGGAAGTTACTGATTCCTAATAGGTTCGGGAAAGAGTATCCTAGCACGTATCCACCAGCTCCAGCTGTTCTTACTCCCATGATTGTTGCTCGCTTGTTATCTTGCATAATCGTTGGAAAAAAGTCTCCACCGGAAAAATCAAGTTCATTGATTAAAACTAAAATTGGTTTCGTGTAGTGAGTGATATTTGGATTGATCTTATCCACACCTGCAATCCAATGCGGTTTAGACATTGTTTTACCTTTTTTCCACTCTTCTAGGAAAAGCTCGCAATAGCCTTTGTAGAAGTTTATGAATTGTAGACTAACTGGGAAGCCAGAGATTCTTTCACCAATTAATTTGATGGCATCGGAATCGCTTCGGATTGCATTTAAAATACCACTTAGAGCAGCACAGCTTGCAACCTGTGTTGGGGTAATGGACATTTTATGTTTAGGTGTTTCCAGTGCTTGATCACTCAAATTGGAAGCCAATGCGTATAGGTAGAAAACGCTACCACCTGGGTTATTTAATTGGTCAATAACTAGTTTGTCTGTGTGCTCTTCCATATAGGCGATGATTTTCTCAAAGCTCTCAATGGATTTGTTGTAGTCTGATACTGAATAAGTTGGAATACGAACAACTCCAATTTTTTCTTCACCTTCTTGGTAAACATAAGCGCGAAAAAGGCTGTCTTCTAGCTCTTCTACTTCTTCGGCTTTTCCTAAATCGGGCAGGTAACCATTTTTTTCACCAATGTTTTGCGGATTTAAATCAAAAGTGTCTGCCGCGTAGTTCATCATTGGACTTTTTATTTCTGGTTTTGCAAAAAGTGGGTCTTTGATTGGATCTTTCATCGACATATCTAGATTAGGAACCAATTCAGGAGTGTATTCCCAGATCAGTTGTCTAGATACAATTTTATCTTTGTTCTTTGGTTTTACTGTAATTAGCAATGGCCCTCGAGGAACGGAATAACCACGGTTTGCACGTCTGTTTGTCAAAGCGAATTCTGCCAAAGCTTGGTCTGTCTGTTCTACGTTGTTTTCATAAATTTTTAAGGACTGAACCACTTCGTTCACCGGCTTGCCATCGAACTCAATAATTTCGTCTCCGGCTTCAAAAGGGAAGCTATGGGCTGAAAGTTTGTTTCGGTCTACGTGGACAATAAAGTATCTACCTTCGGCACTGCGTACAGTGAAACCAAGGCTTGATTGCTCTGTCGAGTGAAAACGGATCGAAACATGGTAATCTCTTGTTGAGTAGACAAAACTCATAATGGCTTTTTTAGCTTCTGCAATTGTAAGATCTGAATCTTGCTCGATGAGCTCTCTTGCTTTTTGGTATTCAAGCTCAATATCCCAGTTGTCGAATTGTTTTTTCCATGGGGCAGGTGAGTAACTGATTGAATACACTGAAGCGATAAAGTCTAAAGCTTCTAAGCTTGCTTGTTTTACCTGTGGGTTCGCATTGGCAAGCACAGACATGGATAATATTAGAAAAAGTTTTACGATGAATTTCATTGACCCCCCGATCACTTAGATAATGTGTTCTTCTATAAGAAACTTGAATTAAAAGCTAGGTTTCGAGTTAATGGAAATTCTTATGCCAGCTATTAATTTTGTTCTTATATGCTTTATTTGTATTTGAGACTATTAATAAAGAAAGTTTGCTTAGCGATCCGGTTTTCTATAGAAAAATTGGATGGGTGAAAACTATAGAGTAGCTGTAATAAATTCAGCGGGAGTAGACTTTCTTGGCCCTTTGCGGCATATTTTGCAGTCTTAGGAGACTGAAAATGACAGGTACAATTATCGAATCTTGTGATCAATTTAAAAGTGTTGGAAAGATCAGACGCGCTCACGGAATCCGTGGGGAATTATTTTTAATTTCTTTTTCGAAAAACTTTGATTGGTTAGAGGATGTGAATGAAGCGACTCTAGTAAAGCGCGAGGAAGTAGAAGAGGGAAATTTCAAAGAAGTTCGTTATCAGTTTCCAATAAATAAAGCCAAAACTCACAAAGTGGGAAGAATTTTAAAGCTAGACGGAATCACTGATAGAAACTTAGCTGAGAGTTTTGAAGGGGCTGTTTTTCAAGTTCCACAGGGTCTTTTTGAGACTACGGAAAGTTCTGAAGATTTTTATCTCCTTCAGTTGAAAGATTTTGATTTAATCGATCAAGAGCAAGAGCTTCGAGGCAAGGTTAGTGCATTTGGCAACAATGGCGCGCAAGATCTTTTAGTTATCAGCACTGCAGAAGGAAATGAATTTGAAGTTCCTTATGTTGAGTCTTGGATCAAGCAATTGGACTTTACAGAAAAGAAAATTGTTATGAATCTTCCTGATGGGATCGAAGAAAACAATTAATTCATGAAATTCACAGTCATTAGTCCTTTTCAAGAAATGTTTGAAGGACCAAGCAAACTAGGTTTGGTTGGTTCGGGAATTCAAAAAGGACTGATTGATCTTGAGTTTATTAATCCTCGTAAATTTACTAGCGATATACACCAAAGCATTGATGATCGCCCTTATGGCGGTGGTGATGGTATGCTGATGAGCCCAGGCCCTCTGGGTTCAGCCATTGAAGAGTTTAAAAGTAAAAACCCTAAGGCAAAGCTGATCTATTTAAGTCCGCAAGGAAAAGTGTTTAATCAACAAATGGCCAAAGAATTTTATAAAGATGGTAATGTCGGGCTTTTATGTGGACGCTACGCAGGTGTTGATGAGCGCTTGATTAGTTCTGAAGTAGACTTGGAAGTGTCTATGGGGGACTTTATATTGTCCGGCGCTGAGATTGCCTCTATGGCTATTATTGATGCGGTTTCTAGGCTGGTGCCAGGGGTTTTGGGGAACTCAGAATCTCCAGTAAAAGAAAGTTTTGAAGAAGGTCTTTTGGAGTGGCCACAGTTTACCAGACCACGTGACTATAAAGGAATGACAGTCCCTGAAGTTTTATTAAGCGGGGACCACAAAAAGATTGATAAATGGCGAAAATTACTTAGTATCCTTAGAACACTGGATAGACGCCCCGAATTATTAAATGATTCTGGTGTGGATGCTGCGGAAATTCAGGAAGCTAGGGATTTATTTCAAAAAATGAGCACTCATGAGAAGCAAATTTGCGGTTTAAGTGAGGGGCTCGAATAATTTATTTGACGCACTTACCAGAAAGTGATAGCACAAGTGCTTCGGATTAGGAGTTTAGACATGGATATCGTAAAAAAAGTTACTGCTGGAAGACATAGCTTTAATGAAGTACCAGAATTCGGTACTGGAGATACAGTAGAAGTACACGTAAAAGTAAAAGAGGGTGAAAAAGAACGTATTCAGAAGTTCAAAGGCACCGTAATTAAAACACAAGGAACAGGAACTGCTCACAGTTTCACAGTTCGTAAAATGGCTTCTGGTGTAGGCGTGGAAAGAACTTTCCCATTTGCTTCTCCTAACGTGGCTCAAGTAGACCTTTTAGCTCGTGGTAAAATTAGACAGTCTCGTCTTTATTACTTACGTGAGCTACGTGGTAAGAAAGCTCGTATTACTTCTGAGCTTGTTACTCCTGCTTCAAGCAAGAAATCTAAATAATCGATTTATCTTTTATAGATAAGATTTCGAAAGCCACCTCTCAAGGGTGGCTTTTTGTGTTTATTGAGAAGGAAGCTGACAAAAGTTTTTTTCCTGAATAAACTAATTGAAAAGAACTGAGGGAAGTCATGAGTAAAATGCTTCAAACATTAGTATGTTGTTATTTCTTACTTCAGTGCCTTTGCTCGTTTGCTTCTAACTTTTCAGAATGTCGTTTTAAAGTAAAGGTACTAAAGAAAACCAATAAAGAGATTCACTTAGAATATATAGAGAGTCTTTCTGAAAATCCAAGTTGTCGTATTAATGAGAAAAATAGCGCAATGAAAATAGAGAACCTAAAATCATCGCCTGACTTATTTGTTGTAGGAAGAGAGCTGGAATTAAAGCTTTGGAAGTATTCTGCAATGGGAGTAAATGGGGCTGTAAATGCTGTTGAGTATACAGTGATTAAGTAGCCTGTAAAAACAATGAACAAGCAAGGCTTGTTTGTATAAGTTGTCGTAATTAAAAAAGAAAATGTAGTTTTAAGCTGTATCATTTTGAAAGGCTGCCAATCTGTTTTACAGGCCTTGTTTCATAATGCTACGTTTTTAAAGTAGAGTTTAGAGATAGTTTGCGTGCCTGATATATTGGATTCACTGTTGAGTGTATTGATGCAATTCGGGGGATTTTGTATGCAAGTTCTTACTCTAATTCGTGTTCTATTTTTTAATCTTATCTTTCTTTTTTGGGCATCAATTGCATTTTCAGGTGTCGCCCATCAAATTCCATCAGACCTACTAGCTGATGATTACGAATCAAGTGATAAGAGTGTAAATATCGTTGTTAGAAATGGTGTAAAAGAATTGCGCTTTAAAAAGAACCAAAGCGTAAATTTTAAGGTGAATCTTTCCAAGGCAGGACTCTACAAAGTAAGAGTGCATTATTCTTCAAAGGGCACAACTCCACAATTAAACGCAAAAGTGAACGACGGACAAAAACTAGATTTTAATTTCGAAGCCACTCCCTATAATTCCGATTATGTGGATCGCAATATTCCTGAATACTTTGAATTTTTATATGGAGAACAAATTTTTACTCTCAAGGCAAAGTCGGACAACTTTTATCTTGTTCGATTGGAATTTATAAAAGTGGACTATCTGTATGAAAAAGTACCTGGAGAAATTCGTGCCGGTGCTTTTTTTAAAAACCCAGATCCGGTTACAACCTATGTCCGTGATGGGCAACAGGAAATTCAATTTAAAAAAGATCAAAAAATATTTTATAAGCTCGATGTAAAAGAAGCTGGTTACTACGATTTGTACCTAGAATATTCTTCTCCCAACTACAATCCTTTGATTCGTCTTGATTTTCAAGAAGCTAGTGTGGATGATTCGCAACTGCCAAAAACTTCTAGTGCTTCTGATTTTATCGATGAAGCAACAGGGCACAGAATAAAGCTTTACCCCGGTTACAATGAGATGGAGTTTTTGTCTATGCGTGCTGGTTTCAATTTAAGAAAAGTAGAGCTGAAGCGAATTGGTTCTTTATCTACCGATGTTCCAGGGAAAGTGTCGGCTGCAGAATTGCTGTCTACGAGTGGCTATGGAAAAGTTCTTAAAAATGGCGGTGAATGGGAATACCAATTTCAAAAAAATGAAAGAGTAAAATATAGAATTAATGTAGCAGAGGATATGTATCTTAAATTTGATTTTAAATACATTGCGCAAGAGGAAGATGCTTTGATTGAATTTGGTGTTGGCAATTCTTTGTATAACTACGGAGCTGAAAAAACAAATGAATGGAAGAATATCGAGGCTAATGACTCAATATTTTTCAGTAAAGGTTCTCATGAAATAACAATCCGAGCTAAAAACTCTGGTTTTCGTTTGCGAAATTTTAATGCCAAAGAAGGCAATGCTGGACAGGCTTTGGCATTGTATCAGGTCAACAGTGGCGGTCCTACAAAGGCTGAGTTTAAAGCAGAGTTAGGAATTAACGATAGTTTACAGGTTTTTAATGGAGATCAAAATTTAAAAATGGCAGTCTTTGGTAGTTTTGCAGACTCCACCAGAGAAATTTCATTGCACTCCCGTGATTCCAGCGTACCAACGGAAGTTCCTACGGATATTTTCAAAACTTTACGGGTAGAGAAAAATACCGCGGATTACCACTCCTCTGGTTTAGTGTATCGGTTTTCGGCAAAGCCCGGCAATTATAGAGTTCGACTTCATAGTGTGTCTTTGAATGTGGAACAACGTATTCGGGTAGAGAGTGAAGATGATAGTTTAAAGGAAGTGTTTGTTGTCCCAAGTAATTCGAAGAATGTTGCCTACTCGGTAGAATATGATTTGAGTCTTGGCAATGGGGAGAGGGAATTGATTATTAATTTAATTCCAGAGTTCCCAACCGAAAAATTTCAATTGGCAGGGATTGAAATATTCAGTGATTCTGAATTAAATTGGAGTTTTCCAAATTTAGCAAAACGTTATATCTCAAATGGTGGTCGTGGCAGTAAAGATGGCTTGAGTTGGGAAAATGCTGCAAATATTGGTAAGTTAAATCAAATGATCGGAGAGCTTTCTAATACTGGAGGCGAAGTTTTAATAGATTCTCAGTCTGGCGTTTATGAGCTAAACAGTGAGCTAGTTATCAAAAAAGGCGGAGCTTCTTCTTCTAAGAAAGTGATAGTTCGTTCTAGTAGTCCAAATGCTTATGTAGGTAGAGCAGAGTTTGCTGGCACAAGGATTGATCCTTGGCCTGAGGCTGGAGCTGGTAGTCCCAAGGGAAAACAGCTTTTTGTTTTACTAGATGGTGCCGATAACCTTGAGTTTAGAGATATTAGTGTCAAAAACTTTGGGAATGGAGTCGTTAGAGTTGGTGCTAATATTGAGAACCTTAGTCTGATCGATATGGACGCTAAAAATGTTGCGAAATTTTTTGAAAATTACATCTCTGATTCTGCTCAAAGTCCAAGTGCTGATGTAGATGGTTTAGTTGCAAAATTTATTGATATCCGTGGTTACGACCAAGGTGGTTTTCGATTTAAACATCATTCTAAAAATTTGTTGGTTCGCCATATTTATGGAGACTCTGAAATGCAAAGGGGAGCCTGCACTGCTAAGGATAAATGTGATTTTGCTATGGGAATCTCAGTAGAAGGGCATAATGAGAATGTTGTATTGAGGCAATCTACCATGTTGAATCACCATCAATTCAATGATTTTTCTGGTGCTTATTACAATGGTGACAGTGTTGCTTCAGAAGGGGATGTTACCAATTTATTAATTATGGATTTTATTGCTGCAGGCAATACTGATGCTGGCTTTGATATTAAAACGCAAGATGCAGTATTAATTAGAACTGTAGCCATTGATAACAAAAGAAACTATCGTAGCTGGAAAAGTATGGAGTTAGAGCAAGTTAGCTCCATTTCTCCAAATCATCGAGGTGGTAGTGGCTCTAGGAATCATTTTTGGGCTTATAAGAATAGTCCGCAAATCTATATTTATAACTCTTTCGTTTACGATGAAGAAGACATCCCAACTTTTGCCTGGGATGATAATCCAAAAGCCACTTTTCACGTATCGGACGAGAGTATTTTTCAAATCAAAAATCTAGATTTTCTGCGAGAAAAGCAAGGCTCTTATTTGAAAATTTCTGAAGATACGATTCTTATACAAAACTAAGTATTTTATTTTGTCAGGCTTTAGCCCTCTCTCTAGGGCTGATGTCTGATGTTTTAGGATTTTTGTGCTGTTTTGATAGGCGCGATTTTTTTCTGTTACTTTCAATGTGCTATTTGTCTAAAACTTGTAAAAGCTCGTTATCAGTTGGCTGTCGTTTAGCTTTATTTTAGTTTTCATTGGGCTTTCTCTCTGCTTTCAATATGTTTTCTGTAGGTTTGTATTTAGCTTTAGGAAGCTAAAAATCTAGGTCTTTTTTGCTTTTGAATTTATAAGACCTCTTTTGAAGGAGATCAGTATGGCGAAAACAAAGCGTCTCAAAAGTAGTTTTAAAATTCAAAGAAGATTGATGTGTGAGTTGCCAGGCTTAGGTAAGCCAGGTGCGATGGATCGTAGACCTTATCCACCAGGGCAGCACGGTAATACTAGAAGAAAATTTTCTGACCATTCTTTGCAGTTAATTGAAAAGCAGAAAGTGCTTTTTCACTATGGTTTAAGAGAAAAACAATTACGTCATTTTATTAAGAGAGCGAAAAAAGGTTCTGGTTCCAATTGGACACAAAAAACCATTAGTCTTTTAGAGTCTCGTCTAGATAATGTTTTATTTAGAGCTTCCTTTGCAAGTAGCATCGCTGCTGCCAAGCAATTGTGTTCGCATAGGAAGGTTTTGGTAAATGGTAAAATCGTAGACATCCGTTCTGCTATTTTAAAGCCAGGAGATGTGGTTAGCTTGAAAGATTCTTGTTACCAAAACCAAGTTTTCATGCACGCACAATCTGTGAAGCGCCTAGAGCTTCCATTGCACTTAGAAGTTACTGAAAAAGATTCTAAGCCAGCAATTTTGGTGAAGGACAAACCTCCGGGAGATGCGAATCCATTTCCTTTTAACGAAAATCTTTTCACCGAGTATTATTCGAAACGAGGATAGTCATGAAGCAAGCAATGGAAAGGCTTGGTGAATGGGAAGAGATTAGTTTAAAAGCGATTCATCAATGCGAAAATAATGTAGAGAAGATTGCTCTTTTACAAAGGGCTTTCTCAATGAGCCTTGATTTTCTCAAAGAGGAAATTTTATTTTTTCATTCCATCAATAGCTTTAGTCTATTACAAATTGCTACGGAAAATTTAGTCCATGTGATGTTGGAAGAAGATTTAAGTGATGAAGCCTATGAAACAATTATGTTGGCTGAATCAGCTCTGAGAGGGTTTTTGAAGCCTGAATATCCAGAGGATATCCAAGAACTTGCCCTTAAGGAAATTGGTCTCCTGGTAGGGGAAGGAACGGGAGCTAAGGCTTTCGATGGCAATCAAAATTTACAGTTAGTAATTCATTAAAAAAAGCCCGATTTCATCTGTTAAGGCTTTTCTACTAGTGGAAGGCCTTTTCATCATTTTCCAAAACAATCCACGGTGATTTCTTGATAGATAGTCACTAAACTCGGCACTTGGATCGAAAGCATAGGACTTATAGTTTTCCCAAGAGGAAAAACCCTCTTTGAAAGCAGTAATTAATTGCTTTTCTCGAGCCAGGTAGTGTTTTTTGCTTGATAGATTCATGCTCTCACTCAAACTACAGTTTAAATAAGATGCGGTTTTTTTGTCGTAGCCTAGCTCCTTCATTAGGCGTATTGCCAATGACTCTAGAGTCTCATTTTCTTGTTGGTAAAAGCTCTTAATTGCCAAGAGGTAAGTTTTATCGATATTACGTCCCGTTTGTGGAAGTTTTCTCTGTGCTAATTTTCTTAGTTTTGTTCTTTCATAGGAGCGCATGCGATTAAGTGTACTTATTATTTTATCGGTAAGTTTGCTTCTACGAGAATAATTGGCTCTATCAACAGGCTCTAGAAGAAACATGGACATTTCTCTGGCAATATGCGTTTTGTGAAAGAGTTCAGTGTCTTCTCCGCAAGCTTTTTGCTCCAGTGCTTGCATGGCCTCACCGCATACCGAGATCACTGCTTACTCGCTAGAGGACTTCCAGTGGCTATTGTTGGCAAAACAGTTGTCAGAGTTTTCTGTATATTCGATCTTAAACTTACTTGAATCCAATCCAAGTAAGAGGCTAATTTCAGCCACAATTTGTTCTGCGGGATTTTTATCTTCTAAATTTAGAATTTGTACTCCAGGGATATTGATTTCATGCGCGCTTAAATTGATAGCGCCAGAAAGCAATATGCTTATCATCAGTAAAACCTTGTTCCAAATGTCCTCTCTTGCTTTTATTACGATTACTTTAGATGCAAAGTTTGGGCTCAATAGATTTTATATTATATTTATTTATAAGCGGGACCATCAATTCCTTAAAAAGGATCAAATGCAGATTATTTGTATTTCATAGCTTTCAGAGGCTATTTTAATTTAGAGGATTGGATTGAGCTAGACCTAATTGGTCGCTTTGGTTGACCAAAATGGTCAGCTGAAAACTAATAATCAAAGCTTCTCTGGTATTTGTATCGAGGGGATCCGTTAAGAGATTTTTTACCATAAATAAAGCTGTCGTTATCAATTAGTTCAATGTAGAGACTTTTATCAATAGACAAAAGGAATTGCTGTTCCAGTTTACTGTAGTTATAAATTAAGCTTTGTCCATCGTATTGGCAGGTAATTCCAGGGTAAAGATCTTGATTGATTGTGTTCCATTGAACCTCAATGCTAGTTCCATAGTTATGAAGAGTGGCCATGCATACTCCTACTTCATTCGAAGTATAAGTTCCGCTAGATAAATTGTTAGCGATTGCTGGGCTAGATAGACCTAGTAAGAGTGCGCAAATAAGAATTCTCATAAACATCCTTCTTTTGATTTAGCTAATTTCTTCCAGTGGACTTTAACATAAAAGTTTTCGCTTGATCGTAAAACAGGCTTTTAAAGGAGAGTATTTAAATTATTTTCAGAACTGTCTAATTTTTAATAGTATGTATGATCTTGTTTGAATCCTTAAAATTGGCCCCTTTAATTGCGGATGAAAAGCTGCAAAAATATTAAATCATTAGCTAAGTTAAGATTCTTCAAATTGGGATTTACTTTGCAGGAAAAATAGAAAGAGATTGTCGGGACTTAACTTACAGCCATCCGCAATTAAGTGGGCCAGTTCTTGAAACTCTTTTTTGTATTCATTAGCGGGAAAATCAAAATGGACAAAGTCACTTAGAGGATTGTTTCTTGAGAGCTATTAAAAACTATGTGCAATGAGAGTAGATAGTTCGTAAAGTTTACAGGCAAAATAATGAATCAATTGTAAATTCATACACTTAACGCAAGGCGCCTAGCTCTCTCTCATGGTGACTTATTGCTAATTGTTTTCTAATTTGAACCCATGAAGGACTACTCATTAACCGTACCGAAGAAAGCCGACCTTACTTATAACTCTTATATTAAAGTACACGAGCTTTTAGACTTACAGAAGTTAGAATCAGATCCACCTCAGCATGATGAAATGCTTTTTATCATCATTCATCAAACCTACGAATTATGGTTCAAACAGATCCTCCACGAGTTCAACAAGGCGGTGGATTACTTAAAAAAAGATCAAACGGTACTGATGCTAAAGGCTATGAATCGGATTTATAAAATTCAAGATGTCTTGGTTTCTCAAGTAGATATTTTAGAAACCATGACTCCTAATGAGTTTAACTATTTTAGAGATAAATTGACTCCCGCAAGTGGTTTTCAAAGTCATCAGTTTCGTCAGTTAGAATACTGCTTAGGACTTCGTAACGAAACTTACTTAAAGTTTTACAAAGAAGATGAAGAGGCTTTTAAAATTTTGTCGAAAGCGATTCAGGGGCCTAGTATTTATGATGAGTTTTTGAAGTTTTTTGCCAGGAAGGGACTAGATGTACCGCAAGAGGTTCTGAACAGAGACTATAGTAAAGCCTACGAGGAGAATGATGATTTGGCTAAAGAGATGGCCAAAATTTATGATGATCCGCTTAAGTACAATGAGCTTTATGAAGTTTTAGAAGTGATGATGAATGTGGACCAGAAATTACTCTTGTGGCGCTATCGACATGTACAAATGGTTCGTCGAGTGATCGGTATCACCATGGGAACCGGTGGCAGTATGGGTGTTCAGTATTTACAATCGACATTAAATAAGTTGGCCTTCCCTGAAATTTGGAAAGCTCGCCAATATATCATCACTCCAGTAACTAGAGACAAAGAGGAAGAAGTATGACTTGGTCGGCCAGTTCCATTCGCCCACAATATTCTCGATTTATTGACTCTTATCCCAATTTGTTGTTCGCCAACCATTCTCATCAAGCATGGCCCAATGTGGCTAGATTTGGCCAATTAAAGGCTTTTGATCTAGCTGCAGAAAACCACGGTGCCAAGTGGATTGAAATAGAGAAAACTCGTAGCTATTTAAAAAATTATATCTCTGAATGGATTGGTAATGATTCTTTCGGAGCTGCGGATGGAATTTGTTGGGGGCAAAATACCTTTGAACTTTTAGGTAGTTTTTTAAGTTCTTTAAATTTAGATAAAGACTCAGTGATTGTCACAAGTGATACTGAATTTCATTCAATGCGTCGCCTTTTAGCGGCTTATGAAGAAAATGGCGTAAAGATAGTCCGGGTTGAAACCTACACAGAAGAAGAACTTTTAAAAGAAGAGCCATCTGCTGGATTCTTTGTTCGTCTAAATGAGCAGATTAAAAAAGTAGATCCCAAAAAATTAAAAGCAATCATGTTTTCTAGTGTGAGTTTTCATACAGGAAATTTATTGCCTGAATTTGAGGGTGAACTATCTAGGCTCCTTACTTACTCTTGTCCTGTGTTGGTAGATTTATACCACCATATCGGGCCAAAAAGATTTAAGCTTCCAAGTCTTGGTCAGGAAAATCTCTACCTTGTTGGTGGTGGCTATAAATACCTTCAGATGGGTGAAGGTAATTGTTGGATGAGAGCTCCTATAGACTCTAAGCTTAAGCCAATTTTAACAGGTTGGTATGCGGAGATGGAAATGCTTAGTGCTAAATCTACCGAGGAAGTGATTTATCCAGACAATGCGGAGAGATTTAGAGGGGCGACTTATGATGGTAGCTCTGTATTACGAGCAAAAGAAGTAGCAGGGTTTTTTAAGGACATTGGCTTTGATCCATCTTCTCTAGAGAAAAAATACACTGCTGACGTTAGTTATTTGTACGAGCGAATTCATAGGTTGGTGAGCAGGCTCCCTGAAAATTATAAGAAGTCTACAGGAATACGTATATTAAGTCATAAATCTCAAGATTTGAGAGCCGGTTTTTTTAGTCTTAAATTTAGAGACGCTGCTCTGTTAAATGCCTTTTTATTGAAGAATTTTATTGAAACAGACTACCGAGGGGAAATCATTCGATTTGGTCCAGCCCCTTATACTTTAAAGACAGAAATGGATCGTTTGTTGGATGTTGTAACTGATTTTTTTGAGGGTGAAATATGAAAAAAACTTATGAAGCTTTTGACTGGAAGTCTCTACTTGAGGACGGACCAATAATTGGTGTTGATGAAGTTGGCAGGGGTTGTTTGGCGGGGAGAGTTTACGCCGCCGCTTGTATTTTGAATCTTAAAAAAGATCATATGCATTATACGGATTCTAAACTCTTGTCCGAAAAACGAAGATTAGAATACTCAGAACAAATTAAGAGAGATCATCAGTTTTGCATTGCTTATGCTGAAGTGGACGAGATTGATGAGTTAAATATTTTAAACGCCAGTCTTCTCGCCATGAAGCGTGCCGTAGACGGTTTGCAAGTTGGAATGGGAACTGTTTTGGTGGATGGCAACAAAACAATCACCAATTTGGATACAGCCTACCAACAGATTACATTGGTAAAGGGTGACCTTCGTGCTCAACCTGTTGCTGCCGCGGCCATTTTAGCAAAAGTAGAAAGAGACAGGTATATTAGTGAATTGGGAGATCAATTTCCAAATTACGGATTTGCAACTCATAAGGCTTATCCAACAAAAGTGCACAAAGAAGCCATCGCAAGCTTCGGCCCAAGCCCAGTGCATAGAAAAAGCTTTAAAGGCGTTAAAGAATTCCTTTAATAAAAATCAATACCTTGGCGCGAGAGCAGAGTTGTTGTTTCTCGCTTACTTAAATCGAGATTCAAAAACAATAGATTCCCACTTTAGAAGAAGGCTATTTTCTGTGGAAATTGATATTTTTGAGTTTTCAATTCTAGAAAACAATCATAGGAGAAAATGTCTTTTCTCAGGGGATTTGGAGGAGGCTTTGTCTTCTTTCTCAGGAAAAGCTGATTCTCTGTGCCTAGATTTTTTTGAAATTAAATCAATGTCTGGCAAGCTTTACCAGGAGAAAAGAGTTTCTAAGAATCAAAAAAAACGTCAATCACAGGTAGCAATGCATCTTTACTCAATGGGTTTTGATAATATTCAGTTTTATGATGTTTTTGTTTCAGAGTCGAAAATAGACATTAGAAAAAGGGAGCTTTGGTAGCTTCCTGTATTAGGCTTTGCAAATAAGTTTCTTCTAAGCTTGGTTTACAAAAGACATTTGTGTTTGTTTTGTAAAACTAATCCTAAAATTTTAAGTTGCTAAATATGTGAGTGATAGTTCTACTTTAAGATTTTTGGTCTTATACAAATTAGTCCTTCATTTTCTGATCTTTAGCACTTTAGTTGCGGATAGAAATGAAGCCTTCTGAGTAATCAGGAGCTTATTTAAAATCCTGTCAATCGTGCCTTTATCGGCGTAGAGGGCAAATAGGGGGCTTGTCTACTTATCTTAAGAGGATTAGCAATTTAGCGAGCCAGTTATGCTTTTATTAGAAATAAGAAACTTGTTTAGAAAACTACTTAAAAAATTGTTTATAAATTTGTAGGAATCAACAAGTTTTTTACACAGGCCTTGGAATATAAAGTTTCTCATTTTTGTAGAATAGAGCCATCAGACGGGAGGCATGAAGTCTTTCGTACATTACAAAGGAGACAAAATGAATTCTGATAAAATTAAAGGTAAAGTAAAAGAGACCAAAGGTAAAATCAAACAATCTGCTGGTAAGACCTTTGATGACAAAGAAATGCGTGCCGAAGGTATGGCCGATGAGGCCGAAGGTAAGGTGCAAAAAAATTATGGTAAATTGAAAGACTAATTTACTTTTGAAAAGCGTCGGCCCCAGCCGACGTTTTTTTTATTTTCTTCAATGAATATCGCGAAACGATTTAGCGAAACTGCTCTTGGCAGAGCTGGTATTTATTAAACTAGTTCAAAGAGGTAATTTTAAAACGCCTTAGTGGTCAAAATCCCAAAAAATTCTTTCCACTTTGTCCTCAGAGATTTCAAAACCTACACATTCCGAAGTCTTTTGTTCTGGATCACAGTAGTAAATTCGGTTTTGATTTTTATCTACTCTTTGAGGACCACCGAATAGCTGAGTGAGCTTCTCGGCTTTTTCTCCAATTTTTATCCCATAAGGAAGTTTTAATACATTGTCATGCATGACAAGTTTCTTCATATAAAAATCGCCTGACGATTTTTTATTACTAGATTCAGCGATGTTAATTTCGAAGCCATCGTAAACTAAGGTGTATATTTTTTCAGTCTCATTTTTATTGGTTTTTTTGGCCACTTGACGAAACTCTTGATGCTGTGGCTGACCAAAGTCTTTACTTAAGGTGTAAAAAAGATTCTTATCAGATGGTTTTTTGATTGGTGATTTTAACAGTCTTGTTAGGTGCTTTTTATGTTCCGGTTGGATTTCCTCTGTTTTTTCAGGAGCGCTCGTGCAAGAAAGAATTGAGAAAGATAAAAGGGCCATGGCAAATATTGTTGCTAAACTTTTCATAACTAAATGCTAGCAAAAACTTCGAATTGGTCAAGACTAGGAAGTTGGGGTCTAGCAGAATAAAAACGAGAAAAAATGCCACTGCCAAGTCTTTATATTCAGCGATAAATTAGCTGATTTTTTAGTTTTACTGCCCTTAGAAATAAAATGCTGCTAGGATGCGAAAGAAACTAGAGGGTGATTTATGGATTTATTAAATGACTATAAAGGCGAACCAAAAGAATTGTTTGAGAAGTGGTTTGAGCACGCAAAAAAAATCGGGATTGAGAAGCCTGAAAAGTTTTATTTAGCTAGTCTTGGCTTAGATGATTTTCCCCAAGTCAGGACTGTTTTATTCAAAGGCTTTGTTGATAATTGCTTTAGTTTTTATACCAACTATCAAAGCCATAAGGCGAAAGAATTGGCCGAAAACCCTAATGTTAGCGCTCTTTTTTATTGGCTAAAAGATGATATGGATCACCAGATTCGAGTTTGTGGCAGTGTTCGAAAAATGTCTAAGGAAAAATCAGAAGAGTATTTTCATAGCCGCCCGAGAGGGAGCCAAATCGGCGCTTGGGCTAGTCCGCAAAGTGAGAAAATTAGTAGTCGTGAAGATTTGGATAAAAAAGTTCAAGATTTAGAGGAGAGATTTGCAGGTAAAGACATTCCATTGCCGGAGTTTTGGGGTGGCTATTTGATCGAAGCAAAATCTTTTGAGTTTATGATTTTAAGAAAAGATCGTCTGCATGATCGATTCTTGTATAAAATGCTGGATGGTGTTTGGCAGAGAGAGCGTCTTGCTCCTTAGTCCTCTAAAACAATTCTGAGATTTTTTGGCATTTGTTCTCTGGCTTTAAGGTATGCTTTGCGCTCTATTAGACTTAGATTTCGCTGCGTTTGGGCTGGGTATGATATAGAAGCCTAAAAAGTACTCAAATTCGTTCAATATTTTTCAGCAAAGCTTCTCTGTCTTGCAGAAAATCGGGCATCTAGCTACAATGGGGCTTGTTCAATTAGGAGAATCCCGTGGCAGATAAATCAATGATCGTAACCGCAGCCCTTCCATATGCAAATGGTGAAATCCACCTAGGGCATTTGGTAGAATATTCACAAGCAGATTTTTGGACTCGTTTCCATAAGATGAAGGGTAGAGATTGCCACTATTTTTGTGCCGATGATACCCATGGGACTCCGATTATGGTGTCAGCTAGACAGCAGGGAATAACACCTGAAGAGCTTATTGCTGGAGCTAGAGAAAGACATTTGCGAGACCTTAATGGCTTTCAAGTTCATTTTGATAATTTCTCAAGTACTAATTCACAAACCAACAAAGAAATGTGCAGCGAGATTTTTTTAAAAATGCAAGAGAATGCGCACATTACAACTCGCTCTATTAACCAAGCTTACTGTGAACATGATAAAATGTTTTTGCCAGATCGTTTTGTACGTGGGGAATGTCCTAAGTGTGGAACAGAAGATCAGTATGGGGATTCTTGTGATTCTTGTGGAGCCACTTATGCTCCTACGGATCTAAAAAGTCCCGCCTGTAGCATTTGTGGAAATGCACCTGTTGAGAAGGCTAGTGAGCATGTGTTTTTTAAGTTAAATGACTTTAAGGAATACCTTCGTTCTTGGTTGTTAGAAAATTGCACCAAAGAAGTTTCTAACAAAATGTTAGAGTGGTTTGAAGAAGATCTTAGAGAGTGGGACATTTCCAGAGACGCTCCTTATTTCGGCTTTGAAATCCCTGGTTTTAAAGATAAGTACTTTTACGTTTGGGTGGATGCTCCCGTAGGATATATGGCCTCTGCTAAAGAATGGTGTGATGCCAACGGCAGAGATTTTTCTAAGTATTGGGATGATAGCGAGATCTATCATTTTATTGGGAAAGACATTGTATATTTTCATACTTTATTTTGGCCAGCAATGTTGAAGGCCGCAAACAAAACCACTCCTTCAGGGGTTTTTGTTCACGGTATGCTAACCGTGAATGGTGTGAAAATGAGTAAATCAAAAGGAACTTTCATCAATGCTAAGACTTATCTTGAGCACTTGGACCCAATGTATTTGCGTTACTATTATGCCTGTAAGTTTAATTCCAGTATGGAAGATGTGGATTTGAATCTTGAAGACTTTGTGAGTCGGGTAAATTCTGATCTAGTCGGTAAAATCACTAATTTGGCTTCTCGTGGAGCGCAAATGTTGAATAAGCGTCTTGGTGGCGAACTATGTGCACCAGATGCAGATGGTCTGAAAGTGATTCAAATGGCCATGGAAAAATCTGAGGAGATTGCTGCTCTTTATGCGAGTAGAGACTTTTCAAAAGCTCTTAGGCTCATCCGTGAAATTGGCGATGAAGCGAATCGTTATTTTGATGAGAAAGCTCCATGGAAATTGATCAAAGAAGATGAAGAAGAGACTAGAAAAATCTTAAGTTCAACTTTAAATTTATTTCGAATCTTGGCTGTATATTTGAAGCCCATATTACCGGAATACGCGAAAAAAGTGGAAGTGATGTTTTCTAATTTAAAAGTCATAGAGCTAGATGATTTAGAAAAACTTACGGACTTAGAGAGTCATGTGCAGGCAAAAGTTTCTGATGCTAAAGATCATGCCGGGCATTCTGAACTTTTTTGGAAACACAGTTTAAGCCTGATTGTTTCTGGAAAACTGAATGACTATGAACACCTTGCTACCCGAATTGATCCAAAGACAATCGATCTCATTTTAGAAGCATCTAAAAAGGATTTAAAAGCCAAAGAAGCTAAGACCAAGAAGAAAGACGAGAAAAAAGGAAACTCCTTAATGTCAGAAATTACGATTGATGATTTTATGAAAGTGGATTTACGAATCGCCAAAATTGTTGATGCGGGACCTGTGGAAGGTGCTGATAAATTGATTCGATTGCAGTTAGACATTGGAGAGCATGGAACTCGTCAGGTTTTTGCTGGGATTAAAGCAGCTTATGATCCAAAAGATCTCATTGGTAGACACACGGTAATGGTTGCTAATTTGAAGCCAAGAAAAATGAAATTTGGCATGAGTGAAGGTATGGTTTTAGCTGCGGGTGCAGGTGGTTCTGATTTGTTTATTTTGAGTCCTGATGACGGAGCAAAAGCAGGGGATCGCGCCAAATAAATGTTAAGTGAAAAAGAAAAAAATAAAATTCGAAGTCTTAGCCCAAATCGAAGAATTGAGATTCTTTATGGTCTTTTACGTTCTAATGAAAAAGAACTATCTGACTTTGAAGCTAAGGATTTTTTAAAGGCTCAATTTTTATTAGATAGTCTGACGAAAGAAAAAGATTTGGGTTTTGAACGTTTTAAAGAGGTTCTTAAGGAGATTCCTGAACCAAGGAATCTACAGATTTTTTTAAGTTTTTTAGAAAAGCATCAGGGTATCAGTATGAAAGACGAAGATTTTGTCTTTCAGGTTAAAGAAGGAGATTCTGTAAAATCAGATTTCCAAAAAGTGCCTCTTTATTTTGTTCTACATAATCTTCGATCTAGTTTTAATATTGGAAGTATCTTTCGAGCCGCTGAATGTGCGGGAGTTGCAAAAATATATTTGAGTGGCTATACGGCCTCGCCAGACAATCAAAAAATTAAAAAAGCGGCTATGGGAGCTGAAAAGCTTGTGGATTGGGAATACATTCCAGAGTTTCAGTCTGTATTGAAAACTTTAAATTCTCAAAATATACAATCCATTGCCCTAGAAACTGTGAAAGATAGTACTAGTGTTTATGATGTTTCTATTAAGGACAAGACAGCGATTTGGGTGGGTAACGAAGTTTTTGGTTTAGAGAAAGAAGTTTTATCTGCGGTTTCTCGCTTTGCACAGATACCACTCTATGGCACTAAGAACTCGCTCAATGTGGCACAAGCCTTGACGACAACGGCTTTATTGTGGGGTGAGAGTTTACGAGCGAAGGGCATTTATTTATGAATATCAAACCAATTGGTGTGGTTAAAAGTGATTTGAAATTTAAATCCGAATCTCCAACCCAGGGAACCTATGTTGAAAATTCCGAGGCAAAAATTGTTTTAAACTCGGGAAGTAATTTCGAACAGGCCTTAGATGGCTTGCAGGACTACGAGCGAGTTTGGGTGATCTATCAATTTCATAAAAATGAAAACTGGAAGCCAATGGTAAATGTACCACGCTTGGAGAATGAAAAAAAAGGTGTCTTTGCAACTCGCTCACCTTATCGACCGAACTCCATTGGAATGACTTGCGTAAAGTTAGTAGGGGTGAATGGTCGAGAAATTACAATTGCTGAAAGCGATATGCTAGATGACAGTCCTGTTTTAGATATAAAGCCTTATATTAATTATTCAGATTCATTTTTGACGAAGCAGCCAGACTGGCTCGATAAGGCTGAGGAAGATGAATATCAAATTTTCATTCCAGAATATTTACAAAAGAAGATTCAATATTTAGAAAAAAGTGCGAAGTTAAATCTCCGTCAGTTTATAGATACCCAACTTCGTTTTAAACCATTGAATCAAGATAGAAAAAGGATTGAAATTTTAGATGATTCCGAGTCAGGGACAAAGGCTAAAATATCTTTCAGAACATGGCGCTTTGAGTATAATGTAGACCGAGAAAGCCTAAAGGTTTTCATGTTAAATTTATATTCTGGATATCGAAAAGAAGAACTGAAAGAGGGCGAAGAAGACCCTTACGGTGATAAAAACATTCACAGAAAATTTAATAAAAAGTTTAACTAGTTAGAGTGCTTTAATCATAGCCTTTGAGTACGTAAGGGCAATGGTTAAAATTAATCTTTGCATCTCCTAAAATTTGCCCTTCCTTAAATGGGCTATCAGAGATTAGCTTTCTAAGGTAAAAGCCATGGTAGGGATTCCATAAACCACTTTGAATCCAAGTAGCAAGATAAAGGCTTTGTGAGCTGCTGACAGGTAAGAAGTCTGCCAAGGCTCGATAGGTTTTACTGCCGATATATCCCAATTGCCAGGCGTTACTGAGGTCAATGATCGATATTTCCATGTTTTTTTCAGCAATGGCCTTAACGAGCTTTTGTCTTTGATTTTCTTTGGAGAAATCAATGTCGATCACTTGGATCTTGCCTTGCAATGCCATATTTCTTAGTTTTTGATAAAGCATATCATTTTGCCAAAAAATAGTATCAGGTCTTTTTAAACTGTCGGTCATATAAAACCAGTTTTTATTGCTAAATAGTTTGTGGCCACGATAGCGTTTTAAAAAGTTGTAAATGCTCTCATCACTTAAAGGGGAGTTATGGTAATGGGAAAAAAGATCGGCCATATTATTAAAATTAGATCTAAGATGATAAAAGGCTTCCTTACTTTCTGCGTACTTTAAAAGTTCGATCATCATGCGATTGTAAGTGATGATATCTTGATCCAGGTCTGCCAATAAAAGGTGGGTAGCTTTAGATAGGGAAGCGCCAACGAAGCTTCTTTCAGTTCCTACTCCGATGTATATACCTTCCTTGCTATTGCTAAAGATAGGTCGTGCTTTTTCCATGCTATATTCATTGGGCACTAAGTAGCTTTCCGTCCAGCTAAAATTATTATTTTCAGAGTAATCAATGAAGTTTGCTTTTGCGGAATTACTTCCTACAAACACGAATAGAATGATTGTATAACATAGGCTGTATAAAAAGTTCATAGTTCCCCTGGGCCCTCTGCTCTTTATAGAAAAAGCTAGGGGGAAGATCTATGAAAAAGAATAATTGCTCAGACTTTTGCAGTTTTTTTAAAGCTCCGTTGCCATGATTTCTTTGGAAAAATCATTTCCTTCAAATTTCTCTAACTCTTGCAGTCCGGTAGGACTAGTTATGTTTATCTCTATGAGAAAATCTCCTAAGAAGTCGATGCCAGCAAAGTAAATGCCACGTTTTAAAAAGTCTTTTGCCAATCGCTCAGAGATTTCTTTTTGTTTGGCAGATAGCTTGGTTTTTACGGCAGTCCCACCTGCATCAAGATTGTTTATTTTTGAACCTTCTTTGTGTACTCGTAAAATGGCTCCCAGCACTTTTCCGTTGAAAATTAAAACCCTTTTATCTCCCTGGTCTGCTTCTGGGACAGCTTCTTGAACAATAATTTTTTCGCTAAAATCTTTTGTGATTTCACTTAGTTTTTCCAGGATTTTTGGATCCTTTTTGTTGGTGAAAAGAATGCCTTTACCACCAAAGCCGTCAATTGGTTTTAAGACTGCTTCTTCGATGGTTTCGATAAAGTGAATGATGCGTGTTTTGTTTAGGCTTACAAATGTTTTAGGTTGGTACTCAGGGTAGTAGTGAGCGGCTAATTTTTCGTTCCAGTCTCTCAGGATCTGAGGGTGGTTGACGATGGTGGTATTATTGCCAACATAATCACATTGTAAACTTGTGTAAAAGTAGCGCCTATCAAAAGGAGGGTCCTTACGGATCCAAATTTGTTTAAACTCTGAAAGCTGCATAGATACATCTTTTTTTATAATAATTTGCTGGTCATTTTCTAGTTTTAATAAAGCGCATTCAGCCACGGCTTTATCCTGCTGTAAATCAATGTCGTTTTGGTCAATATGATAAACTTCAATACCTAGTTTTAAGGCTGCGCGAATAAGTGCAAAACTAGTGTCTTTATGGCTTTTCATTTGCGGTATTGGGTCGGCGATAAATGCGATTTTTTTCATGCTATTAGCATGAATCTGAGAGCCTGCTTTGTCATGGAAAAAATAGAATAGCTAGATTGTTATTGTTTTCTAAAGATAAGACTAAAATTGCCTAAAACATTGCTTTGTGGCATAAAAAAGCATGGAAATTCGTGAATTTGCAGAAAATTTACTGCGAGAAACCAATCTCGAGAAAAAACTCTTTTTACCGGATGAATTCACGGATAGGGACCCGGTTTTTAACAAAAAGCTACCAAGCCGACCGGAGCGCTTTCAAACTTCAAAAAAAATAGAAAAACCAAGCTATCAGTTTCCAAAAGCCAAAGATTTGCAAAAATCAGAAAACGTAGCTCGAGCGATGCATTTTTTTGCCAATCATGAACTCTTGGCCATAGAGCTCATGGCTTTGGCTTTGTTAAAGTTTCCAGAGGCACCAAAAGCCTTTCGCCGTGGATTGCTCAAAGAGATAACTGAAGAGATCGATCATTTAAAGCTCTACCAAGGAAGAATGGAAAAAGAAGGAATGAGTTTTGGTGATATTTCTCCCAATGATTACTTTTGGCGAGTTCTTAGCGATATGAAGCATCCCATAGATTTTTGCACTAAAATGTCGCTTGGTTTTGAGCAAGCGAATTTAGATTTTTCGAAGTACTTTCAGAACTGTTTTCAAGAACTAGGAGACCAGGAGAGTCTGGATATTTTGAATGTAGTTTATGAAGATGAGATTCGGCATGTGGCTTTTGGGCTGCATTGGTTTGAAAAATGGAGCGAGAAATCCTCAGAGACTTTATTTGATCGTCACAAAAACTCACTATCCTTTCCTATGGGGCTTCAGAGAGCAAAGGCGCAAGGTAAATTTTTTGATGAAGAAGGTCGAAGGAGAGCGGGCTTTGACTCTGATTATATTCAACAATTAAAACTCTATAGATCGTCCAGAGAAAGGCCTCCTGTTTTACGTTTGTTCAATCCAGAGGTAGAGGCGGAGATATCTTCTTTAAAAAACACTTACACTGCAGATAAGTTGACGCAAAACCTAAAGCGATCTCTTCAGCATTTACCGCATTTATATGCATTAGAACAAGACATTCTTTTAGTGGAGAGTTTGAGTTCCCCTGAATTTAAAGAAGATCTTTTAAAAGTGGGGTTTTCTTATTGTGAAGAAATAAAATTCTCTGACTGGAAAAAGCTGAGAAAATCCCGAAAGATCGCTGGTTTTAGACCTTGGGGTGATTCTTTTTCAAGCGCAAAGGTATTGCAAGAAAAGGAAAGCATTGAGTTTCGAGATAAACTAGATGCTTACCAATGTTTTCACAGTCAGCAAAAAAGTTTAGAGCTTTTGCGGGAGTTTTTACAATTATTTGCTGATAAGTACCCTCAGCTCATTCAAATGGAAGATCTGGCAGTGCAAGTTAGTTGTCTTGCTGATATTGAAGATTGGGCACATTTTCCCGCTGTATTAAAAGCGCCTTTGGCTTTAAGTGGTCGCGGTTTAAATTTTGTGGAAAATAAAGAGGAACTTGTTGCTGCGGCAAAGAACTTGCTGAAGTCACAAAAGAGTTTTGTTTTAGAGAAGAAGTTTGAGCGAAGAATGGATTTCTCACTGCAAATGGATTTTAACGAACATAAGAATGCTTTTAACAAAGCTCTTGCAAGGTTTTTTACGGATGCAAAAGGTAAGTATCAAGGGGGCGTTGTTGGCAAAAACTTTTTCGATTCCCTTGACGATAGGCTGCTACGTTTTTGGAACGAGCCTAACGAGTTTGGCTTTAATCTTTATGATATGGTCGAGGATTTAAATTGCTTTTTGTCAAAAAAGTTAATGGACACAAACTACACTTCGGTACTTGGTGTGGATTGTTTTGTTTTTGAAAAAAATGATAAGCTTTATGTAAAGCCTTTGGTAGAAATAAACTTGCGCCATAATATGGGTTATGTGAAATCAAAATTATCACAGAAGGTTCGACCAGGTGTTAAGGCCTTCTTTCATGTGCTTCACAAGAGGCATTACCCACTTTTAAAAAATCTTAATATAGAGAGTTTTGCAGAACTTCGCGAGAAATATCCATTAAAGGCGGATGAAAAGGGATTACATGATGGTTTTGTCTTTTTGTCTGAACCTTTTGTTGAGGGTGATTTCGTTGCCATCTTACAGACGGCTGAGAGTTTTGAAGAATCCCTTAGTTTATTGCAAAAAAGGTTTGTGTAAAATATGAGTCAAAAAAAGACCTTCCATTTTGAAACCCCAAAAGAATTAGACGGCTACAGCTTAAAAGAGTCCGTTTACCTTTTTCTTACAGACATACGCCACATCCCAATCTCTAAAAGAGAGGTAAAGAAAATCATTGATTCTGGTGGTGTTCATCTAAATGGTGATAAGAGGCCTCGTGCAAGTAGGGCTTTGGCAATCGGGGACAAAGTTTTAATTTTTTTACCGAGAGAGTTTCTCTTAGCAAAAGATGAAGAGATTAACATTCAATTTGAGTTGGACTCTGAAAGAGTTGTTTTTGAGGATGATGCTATCATTGTTGTAAATAAGCCTTCTGGCTTGAACACCCAAGCTTCTTTGGATCCGAAGAGAGATCATTTGTACGCGGCGGTGAAAAGGTATTTAATGGCAAAGTCTAAGTATCCAGAGAAAGTTTATGCGGGATTACATCATCGTTTGGACGTGGATACCTCTGGCTTGGTTTTATTTACGAAGAAAAAGTCAGCCAATAAAAACATAACAAAACAGTTTGAAAATCGAAGCATTCAAAAAGAGTATATTGCCATTAGTTTAAATCCCGAAAGCAAGGATGTGCCTGATCAATTTATTGTTGAGAATCATCTAGCTCGTAAAAAAAGTGGCATTGAATCCAAACAATTGAGAATGGAGTCGGTTGCTTCTGGTGGGGATTACGCTAAAACTGAGTTTAAAAAAATGGATTGGCAAGAAGCTCTGTTGAGTAAAATTTCAGACCAACAAAAACAAGATTTCTTAAAATTAAAGTGTCTGGCTTTTCATGTGAAGCCGAAAACGGGTCGAACTCATCAAATACGTGTTCATTTGTTTGAAAGTAAATTGCCGATTTTAGGTGATCCATTTTATTTTTACGAAAACAGCTCTGAAAAGCATCGACTTATGCTCCATGCTGCCAAATTGAGTTTCGTTCATCCTCTCACTGAAGAAAAACTTAGTTTAGAAGCTGAGTTTTTGATCGACTAAAATTTTCCTTGTGACAATTCTAGGCTGACCATTTTGGGCAAATACTGAAAGCCTTACTTGGTAGAGTTTATAAAGCAAAAATGGTCACAGGTGCATTTTGGCGGAAGTTCGTAAGTTACCAAAATCACGACTAAAAAAATGAAAAACTCATCTGGTTTAATTTTTTTAAACTGGGCACAGACTTTGTATTAGAAGTCTGTGACAAATAACGAGGTGTTGTGAATGTGGTACGTAATTAAAAATAAGCCGATTGTATTTGCCTTGAATCTATTGGTGTATTCAATGTTAGTGGTAATGATGGGGAGCTGTGCTCATTTTTCCAGTTTGAACGAAGTGAATCGTTCTGACTACAATCAAAAACAAAATACTTACATAGCGATGCAGTATGATTTAGTGAACCTGCCAAAAGGGGAACATAAGTTGTACTTACGGGATTCTGCTGGAGACTTGGTAGAATTGGTGGTTGTAGATGATAAGAATCCAAAAACAGGTGTTATCTTTGAAGTAGCTGGTAATAGGACTTATCAAGTGGAAGCCATTTCCTTTGGGCAACGTAATTTTCTATTAAACAAACTTACGCAAAAGTTTTTCGTAAAGAGAGATCGAACCAGTTATATTGGCGCGATGAGATTTGAGCTTAAGAATGATGAAGTCATTTTTTCGTATCAATCGCCGGTGCAATTGCAAGACTCTTTAAAGCAAATGTCTTCTAGTTGGAAGCTTTCAATGAAGGACTTGTTAAACCCTTATACCGGAAAAACATTAAAATCTGCTTTGAACCCAACGAGAGTGGAGCTTAAATATGGTAGAATCAATGCCAGTTTTAAAAACTACATTGAGGCCATTAATCCATGTTATGTAAAAGAATGGAAGAGTAATCCACTGGTTTTGGGAAAACTTGATTTTATGGTAGCAGAGGCAAATGGAGTTTTAAGGGTTTCAAATGTTGGTTCAGAGCATTCTGCTAGTGAGAGCTTTGAGCAATGTGTTTGGAATAGCGTTGCTAATACGAAAATCACAGACCGTGATTTTCAAATTAAGCTCCCTGGTATTTTATACTTCTAATCTATTTCGGTAAATTCTGTAGAAGCTGACGATATTCATTAACTGTATTTTGAATGATTTCGTCAGCACTCAATATTTCATCAATCATGGCTACGCCGTGGCCCGCACTATAAACGGTTTTGTAACTAACTTTGGTTTTGTCTGGAGCAAGTAAGCTTTTACCTGCGCGAAATAAACTGATGGCTCGTTTTACTTTTTTGTTATGACTAGCAAGACTTTCAATTAAGCCCGGTTCAATTCCCATTTTTTCTAAAAGGGGAGTGCGAATAAAGTTACCAGGAAAACCATCCACTTGAGCTGTATTTACGATGTCTTGTGGGTGGGCATTGATGATCGCGTTTTTATAATCTTGGTCAACGGTAGATTCTTTAGAGGCAATAAAGCGAGTTCCCATATAAATTGCATCGGCACCTAAAGCAAGGGCAGCTGCCATTCCTTTTCCATCTACGATGGAGCCCGCAGCAATCAATGGAAGATCAACATGTTTTTTTAAGTAAGGGATTAAAGCAAATGGAGAAGTTTCTCCTGCATGACCGCCGGCTCCAGCTCCCGCAGAAATTAAGCCGTCGGCACCGAGGTCAGCAACCTTTTTGGCGTGTTCTAGGCCTACCACATTACAGAAAATTTTTGTCTTAGTACCCTCGGCTCTTTTGATCACTTCTTTCGGTCCACCAAGAGAGGTAATGATCATGGGAACTTCGTTTTCTAAGGCGTGCTCAATATGTTGCTCTAAAAACTTATTAGAGCTTTGAACGATAATATTAATTGCAAAGGGTGCAGAGCTTTGGCTTTTAATGTCTTTGATTGCCTTAGCGTAATTTTCAATGGGACGATAGTTAAAGGCAGGAAACGCGCCTAGGCCTCCGGCTTGTCCTGTCGCAACAACGGTTTCAACGCTACTAACGAGAAACATCGGCGCTGAAATAATAGGGTAATCGATGTTAAACATTTTTGTGAATCTAGTTTCTACTTTTGCTGCTCTCATTGAATTTCCTTTGCTGCTGATATTTTAAGTGGGCAAACTAATCTTGGCAAAAGAAAAAAGTCTGCTACTAAGTCTTAAGTTTTTAAATAGGCTAAGTTTTTAGCACAATCTAAAATCTAGCTTCAAAATGCCAAGCTAAGGTCTTTTCATCAATGTCTGTAGAGGCTTCATAAGATTGGAACCTATAGGTGACTGCTGTTTTGATGCCATTTTCTAACCGAAAGCTTGGTCCAAAAACATAAGAAAATACTTTGGAATCACTTTGATCCCCAGTTTGATCATCATCGTCTTTGTTAAGGGATAGGAAAAAGTTTTTGTTATCCGCGTAATTGAAATCAGCAGTGAAGTGAATTCGCTTTGGTTTATTACCTTCGCCATTATCATGAATATCATACTCCGCTATTAAATCTAGAAAGCCTAGATTTAGTGTATAGTCAAAAGCCATTGTGCTTTTTGCGGGGATGGTGCTCGTGAAATTGGAGGAATTTTGATAGGTGGATTTTGAAGTCGCAGTGTAAAATAGGTGGAAGGCGTGAAAGCCCATTTTATAGGAAAAATAACTGCCAAATCCGATTTTGTCGTTGGTGTTATTTTCTGTTCTTGCGGTATCTGTTTTTGCGTTTTCCTCGCCATTTATCAGATCAAATCCAAAACGAAAATTTCCTGGCATATACACATAACGTAGGGCAGCGGACTCTCCATTTACATTATAGCTTTCATCGATATCATGAAGGCCAAGTTTGTTTAGCCAGCGAGTGCTAGTGTGTTGGTAGATGTAGGTTTTGTAGAAGTTGCTAAAGACTCCAACTCGAACCAAATCCTTTTCGCTAAAAAGATTTTTACTCTGGATGTACGCGCTTCGAAGGAAAGCATCTTGACCATTTTTCATTTGAATTCTTGAAACAAATTGCCATTGCTTGTTTAGATTGGCTTTTAAGTTGATGCGGAACCTTTCAAGGTTAAATGCTTTTCTTTTTCCTTCTGTACCTGGATTTCCACTTTCATGTTGTTGCATATAAACATCAGCGAAAAAGTGCCCACCTAGTGTGATTTTATGCTCATTAGCCATAGTGATTTGACTAAAACCAAGGCTGATTAAAAACAATATAAAGGCGCAGTTTTTCATTGTTATTCTCCGGTGGATTGTTAAGTTATTCGTTATGTTTATGTAGATTGTCGGATTTGAAAAGTCTTATCATTGTGCGTAAGCATCGAACTTAGCGAAAGAAAACTTGATTTTTTAATTGTTTTAAAGAGGAAGGATTGTTCTGTCATGAAACTATTGTTGGGAAGTACATCACCTTATCGTTTGGCGCAACTTAAGCAAATTTGCTTAAACTTTGAAACCTATAAGGCTGAGTTTGATGAAGAGCCTCTAAAATCAAAGTTTAAGGATCAAGCTGTAGAGTGTGCTTTGGCACTCTCTGAGGCAAAGGCGAAAAATGCTTTGCTCAGGTACCCAGATCACATTGTGATTACTGGTGATCAAGTTGCAGAATTTGAGGGTAAAATTCTTTCCAAAACAGGTTCTAAGGAAAAATCCATTGAACAGCTTTTAGAGTTTTCAGGACGGGCTTTAAGTCTTCATACGGCAATTACATTGGCAGCAAAAGACAGTTCACAAAGTTTTGTTGTCCCATCTCATTTTCATTTTAGAAAACTAGAGAGAGCTGAGATTGAGGCTTATGTGGATTTTGCAAATCCCATTGATTGTTCAGGTAGTTTTAAAATTGAAATGGGCGGGATCGCTTTGTTTGAAAAGATCGAAACCTCTGACTTCAGCTCTATTCAGGGTTTACCCCTGATAGAGCTAAGTCGCCGATTACGATCCATGGGTGTGGAACTTTTTAAATAGGCCTTCTGTCTAATCGCTTAAACTCTTCAGAAACTTGGTAACGATTCTTTTCATTGGGAGAAATTTTACCAGCACTCATGAAGGGATCATGGGTAAAGCAAAAGATGGTTTTTTCTAGATTCATTTCTTGGTACAGAAGTTGTTTTTCATCAATCACTTGTTCGGCAAAACGATCGTAGCCCATGGTAATCGGGACATGAACCCAATGGGAGCCAGGCACTAAATCGCCACAAAAAATCATCTGTTCTTTATCGCCTCTGAATACACCTAATAATTGCCCTGGTGTATGGCCATGAGAAACGCGAAAACTTAGGCGGGAGTCAAAAAACTCATCTCCCTCTTTTACTAATGTAAGTCGATTGCTCTCTTCTAATAGTTGTGGAAGATTAGGAAGGAAGGAGGCTCGGTCGCGAGGGTGTGGTTTTTTATTTCTTAAAAAAGCTTCTTCTCCTACGTAAAATTGAGCTTTGGGAAAAAGGATTCCCTCTTTTCCGTTTTGAATTTCTGTAAAGCTAGGAAACAAGCCACCGGCGTGGTCAAAATGGAGGTGACTAAGAACGATATCAGTAATCTCGGTATGATTTAACCCGTGATTTTTCAAGCTTTCTAAGAGCATATGAGTGTCACTGTTTTGTATTCCATAACGCTCTGCTAGCTTCGGTTCGAAAAAGGCACCAACGCCAGTTTCGAAAAGAATTTTTCGATCTTTATACTCTACCAAAAAACAACGGCAATTTAAGGGGATTCGACCTAAGTCATCAGGCTCAATCCAATTTTGCCACATTGCTTTTGGTGCATTGCCAAACATTGCTCCGCCATCTAGTTTTTGTGTATTGCCCTCAATGGAGCTTAGTAAGATCTGGTCCATGGATATCCTTAAATATTGTTCGTGCAAACTAACCAATTGCATTTTCTTGTTTTATGTAGCTTCCTAGTTTAACTTAGATCCAGTTTATTTCAATCTCGAAGGGAGGGGCTTTTATGCAGGATTTCACAGAAGAATTGCTTAAATTAAAAGAGCATTTTTCTTTGCAAAAAAAAGTACCTATGATTGAATTACCAGCAAATTATCCTGTGCTTGATCTTTCAAATGGCCCAGTGGATTTAGATGCCAATGTTTTTGCGGTTGCTAAGTATGCAGAGCATAGGCCTGGCCAATACATTTCAGAAATTTATAACAATGACCGCGATTTTCATATTGGTTTAGATATTATAGCTCCAGTTTCTACTGATGTGTTTGCTCCTTATACAATGAAGATTTTAGAGACTGCTTATCTGCCTGCTGATAAAGACTATGGTCACTGTCTGCTTGGCCAGATTTTATGGCCAGGTAGAGATTTGTTTATTTTGGTAGGGCATCTTGCTAAAGATGTTTTAGCACTTGGCAAAGAAAAAACAGTTTTAGAACAGGGAGAGAGATTTGCAAAGATTGGATCTGAAGCTGAAAATGGCGGCTGGTTTCCGCACATTCATGTTCAATTTAGTTTTCTAAAGCCTGAGAAGTGTGATATGCCAGGAGTGATACGTAAAGAAGATAATCCTTATTGGAAATCGCAATATCCTGACCCTAGAATTTTACTAGGTGAATTGTATAGGGAGTAGTTAATGAAAGTTTTAAGCGGTATTTTTTTAGTCCTATTTTCTGTTTCACTAAAAGCGGAGACTTTGGAAAAAACATATTTTATAAAAGGTATGCATTGTAGCGGTTGTGAGAGTGGCGTTCGTCAGAGTTTCATTCATCTTGCTGGATTGAAAGACCAACAAATTAAACGAGTCGATCACAGTACGCCAGATGCTGAAAATCAAATTGGAAGCGCTATTGTCATATGGGAAAAATCAGAATACAAAGGCAAAGAAAGCGATTGTAAGTTGGCAAAAGCGGTTAAGAAAAACCCTGGCTATCTTTTGTTTTGGGATAGAGAGAATCAGAATCCATGCAATTTGTAATTGTCTTATTTAGCGTTTTAATTGGTCTGTTGGCCACTGCGGATGAGTTTCAGCCGAGTCGGCAAAATGAGTTTATAAAAACATCTGCCGATGATATTCCGTCGAATAAAATAGTTTTTTTTGTTCCTGGATTGAACTTTAATTCAAGTAGATTTGATAGTTTTGAAAGGGATTTGCATGCCAATGATGTGCAAACCTATCGGCTTTTTCTTCGCTATAGCTCTTATCGCCCTGGACCGTGGGAATCGGAAGATTTGGGGGCCATTTGGCAGCAAGGTTTTGTACAAGCCCTTGAATATTTTGCGAAATTATGTGAGGAAAATAGTAATTTAGAAGTGGTCTTGGTGGCGTATAGCTTAGGGACGGTAGTTTCTGAAAATGTTCTACAAAACCTTAAAAGCATTCCCTCTTGCTTTAAAAAGAGCATACATTTTGCGCCAGCCTATCAAGTAAATCCTTGGTTGCAGCCAATACTAGCAAGTACAAAAATTCTTTATTCTGGTATCCATATTCCTTCTTTCAATTTGGAAGAATACCAAACTAAGAATTATATCTACGTGGGTGAATATGAGGGTTTAAGAAATAATATTTTACAGCTCGAAAAGCGAGAGCCCAAAGCACTAAATCTCAAACACTACCTAGTGATTTCTAAAAACGACGAATTGGTTGATGTGGACTATGCCGTGGATTTTACTAAAAAAATTCGTCAAGACTATGAATATGTTTTTGTAAAAGAGGAGAGAGAAGACATTGTTGGAAAATATCATTTAATCATTGATGACAGTTCTTTAAGTGCTCAAGACTATCAAAAAGTACTTCAGCTTTTTTAGCTAAAAAGCCAATTCACAAAGTTCTGTTTTGATTGCAAAGTCACTGTCAAAACAGCTAAATAAAAAATCCAGATTCTGCGAATACGCATCATTTAAGGTGGAAATGTTTCGACCCTTATGATCGTATTCGCAAGCGTTGCTCGTGTCGCATGGCGAGCCATTGTCGTGATGAGCCGAGTTATGCAAGCCTATTAATTTTTTAGTGCCTTTAATAATAACAGCAGAGCCCGAATCACCTGGTTTTGTATTTATTAGACAGCGATTTAAAACTAAAACATCGTGCCATAGGTAAGGACCGGCTGCCACAAAGTTTTTAGCAAAGTATTTGAATTGGCAATCATAGATTTGCTCATGGTATGAGCCTAAGATTTGAAGCGAATCCTGGGCTTTTAGGTCTCGGCTTGCCTGTAAAATATAGGGCGTAATATTGTGCTCTTTTTCTATTTTTGCATAAGTATATTTTAACTGAATGACAGCAATGTCTCTGTGTTCAATGCTGGCAAAAAGAATTTTTTCGGTCCAAAGGCTTTTTAATAAGTTGCCATAAAAAAAACCTTTTTGTGCTGTGAGAACTTTTATTTTTTCAGTAAATTCAGAGTCCCATAAAATTTCTTCTGGACTCATATACCTTTGGTTTTTCTTTCCTGAACTTAAGCAATGAGAGTTTGTTAGAAACAATGCTTTGTGATTTTTTTGATAATGGGGGTGAGCGAAAATGACTCCAGAGCAATTAGGAGTTTTTGCCGTACCTACTAATTCAATTTGCATATTTGCATATGAATGAATAGTTAATAATGAAAAGAGTAATATTAAAAGGACTTGGTTCATTATTTACGAGCTTCCTGTTTCTTGCCTAAGCACATTTTTTTAATTTTTTAATTAGTCTTGTGAGCTTATTAACAGAGTGAAAAGCTAGTTGTTTGTCAGGGAATAAGCTCCTTATGGAGGAGCTTATCAGAAAGGCTCATTTTTATAGGTTTTATTCCCACTCAATAGTGCCGGGCGGTTTTGAAGTAACATCATAAACCACACGATTGATTCCAGCCACTTCGTTAGTAATACGATTGGATACCTTCCTCAAAAACTTAGGAGAGAAATCATACCAGTCGGCAGTCATTCCATCGCTAGAGCTTACTGCTCTTAAAACACATGCGTTGGCGTAGGTACGGTTATCGCCTTGGACACCTACAGATTTTACAGGTAGTAAGGCAACGAAGGCCTGCCAAATGTCATCATAAATCCCTTCTTCTTTTAGGCCTTTGATAAAAATGTCATCGGCATCACGAAGGGTTTCTAATTTTTCTTTCGTGATTTCGCCAAGAATTCGCACGGCTAAGCCCGGACCAGGGAAAGGATGTCTACCCAAGATTTCAGCTGGTAAGCCGAGCTCTTTTCCAATGGCTCTGACTTCATCTTTAAAAAGCTCACGAAGGGGCTCTACCAAATCCATATTCATTCGCTCTGGTAGTCCACCAACATTATGGTGTGACTTGATTGTCACTGAAGAGCCTCGTAGATTAACACTCTCAATTACATCTGGGTAAAGAGTTCCTTGGGCTAGAAAACGACAGTCTAGATTTAAATCTTTCACACTTTGTTCAAAAGTTTCTATAAAAACTCGACCTATGGTTTTTCGTTTTGTTTCAGGATCACTTATGCCAGCCAGCTCTGATAAGAAGAGATCGGCGGCATCAGCACCTTTTACGTTTAAGCCATAGTCTTTATACATTTTCATTACGTCGGTGAATTCGTTTTTTCTTAAAAGGCCAGTGTCGACGAAAACACAGTGTACCTGATCTGGGCCGAGTGCTTTGGTTAAAAGTGCTGCTACTACAGAACTGTCTACTCCTCCAGATAAGCCAAGTAAGACTTTTTCTGAGCCAACTTGTTTTTTAATTTTTTCGAGAAGTGTTTCAACGATGGATGGTGCCGTCCAATTTGCTTCGGCCTTGCAGAGATCAAAAACAAAGCTTCTTAATACTTCATCGCCAAGATCAGTGTGAGTTACTTCTGGGTGGAATTGTACCGCCCATACACGATCGCTTTTGATCGCTGCGGGGTGATTTCCCTCTGAAGTTGCTACCACTTCGAATCCTTGAGGAAGGGCTTTGACGATATCTCCATGACTCATCCACACGTTCTGTTGGTGATCTAGGTTTTGTAGTTTTGTTTTTAAGTTTTGAGAAAAAGGATCTGACCAAACCACTTCATTTAAGCCGTACTCACGATTTAAAGCTGCTTCTACTTTTCCACCAAAAGAATGGGTGATGATTTGCATGCCGTAGCAGATTCCAAAAAGTGGAGCGATGTCTGCTAACTCTTTTACGCCTCTTAAGGGAGAGTTTTCGTCATAAACCGAATGGGCCCCGCCACTTAAAATAATGCCTTGTGGTTGAAAGTCTTTTAGTTTTTCTAGGCTAACATCAAATGGAAAGAGTTCAGAATATACGCCAAATTCTCTCAATCTACGGGCAATCAATTGAGTTACTTGTGAGCCAAAATCCAGAATTGCAAATTTGCTGGTCATTTCCTATCTTCCTTTGTGAGTGAGGCATATAAAGTGATGTAATGCATAGCAAAATGGAGCTAAATTTTCAAGAGAATCTCGCTTAGATCATGAAAAACAATGTGCGCTATGGTAGATCTATGGATAGGAGAAAAACTATGTCATTTGTTCATTTGCATGTGCATTCTATGTACTCCTTGCTTGAGGCAAGTTGTCCGCCAAAAAAACTAGCAGCTAAGGCAAAAGAAATGGGTATGCCTGCAGTAGCAATTACTGACAACGGAAACCTATTTGGTTGTATTGAGTTTTATCATGCCTGTCAGGCAAACGGCATAAAGCCAATCATTGGCTTGGATGTTTATATTTCTCCAAAAGGGCATACGGTTAAGGGTGAAGACAAAGAAGCGGCCAAAATGCCAAATCGTCGCTTGGTTTTGTTAGCCAAAAATTATGAGGGCTACCAAAATTTATGTAAGATCGCTTCGGTGGGTTTTCAGGATGGTTTTTATTATAAGCCACGAGTGGATTATGACATCCTACGAGAAAACTCTAAAAATTTGATCGCTCTTACTGGTGATTTACGCGGTGAAGTTCCTTTTCAATATTTGGACAATGGCAAAGAAGCAGCCTATGAAAAAATCAATTTATTAAAAGATATTTATGGCGAAGAATTATATCTAGAAATTTGTCGCCCTGGAGTGTCTGATTATGCTACTGCCAATGACTTTTTAATTGAAGCCAGTCGTGAGACTGGTGTGCCTTTGGTGGCGAGTAATAATGTTCACTATATGTATTCGGATGAAAGTTTAGCGCAAGAGGTTTTAGTTTGTGTGGGAACCAATAAAACTTTGCAAGACGAATCCAGGTATCGTTTAGGCTCTGACCAGTTTTATTTTAAAAGCCCTGATGAGATGGCGGCTTTATTTTCTGATTTACCGGAGGCAATAGAGAACACTCTCAAGATTGCTGATAAAATTGATATTCAATTTAAATTAGAAGATGATGACGGCAAACGAATTTATCACCTTCCGCAGTTTCCTACGGACGGTGGTATTAGTATGAAAGAACAGATCCGAAAGGATAGCCTTGCTGGCTTAGAAGAGCGCTTTGTAGAGGCTGCCGACCGTGATGAGGCGGTTCCAGAGGATAAAAAATCCGTATACTTTGAACGAATGGATTTTGAATTAGGTATTATTGATGGAATGGGTTTTAATGACTATTTCCTGATTGTAAAAGACTTTATCCAGTGGGCAAAGAAACATGACATCCCAGTGGGGCCTGGTCGTGGATCGGGTGCTGGTAGTTTGGTAGCTTATGCTTTAAAAATTACAGATTTAGATCCCATTCCCAATGGTTTGATTTTTGAGCGTTTCTTGAATCCAGAGCGTATTTCTATGCCCGATTTTGATATCGATTTTTGCCAAGAAAGACGCCAAGAAGTGATCCGTTATGTGACTGAAAAGTACGGCGTAGAATCGGTTTCTCAGATCATTACCTTTGGTAAGTTACAAGCTAGAGCAGCGGTTCGAGATGTTGGGCGTGTATTAGGAATGACCTTCGCTGAAGTGGATGTGGTTGCTAAATTGATTCCTGAAAAGCTAGGAATTAAACTTGGTGAGGCTATTGAGGAGGAACCAAGATTAAGGGAAGCCATGGAGATGGACCCCAAAATTAACACCTTGATGGAGTTGGCTTTAAAGGTTGAGGGTCTCACTCGACACGCGTCGATTCATGCTGCCGGTGTAATTATCTCTGATCGTCCTTTGGTAGAATACGCAGGACTTTACAAAGGGGCTGCGGATGAAAACGTTGTCCAATACGATATGGGAAGTTCCGAGTCCATTGGATTGATTAAGTTTGACTTCCTTGGTTTGAAAACTTTGACCTTGATTTACGATGCCTTGCGATTGGTAAAACAAAATCGTGGTAAGAGTTTTACACCCAACGATATTTCCTTGAAGGATCCTGGGATTTACGAGGTAATGTGCGCAGGTGATACGCCGGGTGTATTTCAGTTTGAGGGTGGCGGAATTACAGAGTTTATCAAAAAATCTTTGCCAAACTCGTTTGCTGATATCACAGCGATTACCTCATTGTATCGCCCAGGTCCGATGCAGTTCTTAGATGAGTACAACGGCCGTAAGCATGGTAAGATTAAGATCACTTATTTGTTCGAAGAGTTGGAACCAATATTATCTGAAACCTACGGAATTATTGTATACCAGGAGCATGTACAGCTAATTGCTGCTAAAATTGCAAACTACTCACTGGGTGAAGCCGATATGCTTCGACGAGCCATGGGTAAGAAAAAGCCGGAAGAAATGGCTAAGCAAAAAACAAGGTTTTTAGCTGGTGCCAGAGAAAATGGTTTTGATGAGAAAAAAGCCGAAGAGCTATTTGAACAAATGGCTCAGTTTGCCCAGTACGGATTTAACAAATCTCATGCTGCAGCTTATTGTGTGATTACCGCTCAAACCGCATGGTTAAAAAGATATTTTCCAGTGGAGTTCTTTGCCGCCACACTCTCTACAGAGATGAGTAATACGGATAAAGTGGTTCAGTACGTAAAAGACGCTAGAGACCATGGTATCGAAGTTAGAGCGCCGCATGTGAATTATTCTCTTCGAAAGTTTAATGTGAATGAGGAGTCGATCTTTTTTGGTTTAGGAGCCATTAAAGGAGTTGGTGATTCAGCGGTAGAGGCAATCATCGAAGCAAGAGAAGCTAAGGAAGATAAAAAGTTTGATAGTTTGGAAGATTTTTTTGATTCTATTGATTTGCGTAGAGTGAATAAAAAAGTGATTGAGTGCTTGATTAAGGCAGGGGCCTTGGATGATTTCGGTGCGACCCGTTCTCAATTGACAGCTGGTTACAATCGCTTTGTTGAAAGAGCTGATACAAAAAGAAAAGAACGTGAGATTGGGCAAACCAATCTTTTTGATATGGCACCAGATCAAGGAGAAGACATCCAGCTTCCTGATGTAGAGGACTGGACAAAAACGCAAAGATTGGCAGGGGAGAAAGAAGTATTAGGTTTCTTCTTAAGTGATCACCCTTTAAATGGCTACGAAGGCATTTTGAAACCTTTTGTAACTGGCCCGATAAGTATGGTGGACCAGATCGAGAAAAAGCAAAAGGTTGTTTTTGGTGGCTTAGTCGCTGGTTATCGAGAGTTCATTACCAAAAAAGGAACTCGTATGGCCTTTGGTGTTTTGGAAGATCTTAGTGCTAATTTGGAATTGATCATTTTTCCTGATGTATTTGCAAAGGTAGAAGAGACTTTAAAATTAGAAAAGCCAGTATTGGTTACCGGAACTTTTGAACGAGATGATCGCGGAGAAAAGATCTTAGTTGAAAAACTAGAAGCCTTTGACGATAAACTAAAGTCTTCGAAAAAACTTTTGTTTCGAATGGATTTAGAAATGTTAGACAAGATGGATGCATTAAAAACACTCATTGAAAGCCATAGTGGTGAGACTACGGTTGGCTTTCAAGTAGGCATTCCAGACCTTAAAAAAGAGGTTTATTTGGACGCGGTCGGAATCGGTGTTAAGATTAGCAATGACTTTTTCGAGGATATATACAAGTTATGTGGAAGAACAGATTTTATAAGTTTACAGTAGTTCAAATTATCACAAGCCTAGTTGTAGGGTTGGGCTTCGCCCTTGCCGAAATTGATACTCGTGAGAAGATTGTTTTAGAAGCAACAAGCAAACAAAACAGTGCTTTTAAAGCAAAATCTGACATACAGAGAAAGCTAATTGCAGAACTCGGCGCACAGCTCGTAATGGATCTTATGGGTGAAGAGGCTTACGCCAAAAAACGCAAAGAAATTGATCGTGTAGTGCAGCGAAACTACGCTAAGTTTATTCCTTATGTAAATCCTGGAGAGTTAAAACGAGATCGAAATGGTTCTTATCGCCAAGAAATCGAGTTTGAAGTTTCACGAATTAGTTTGCGTGATATTTTATCGATGGAAGGTCTTTTGTATGAACAGCTGAAGCAAGTGAGGGTTCTTCCGGTTATTGGTTATTTGGATGTTCGAGAGGCTAAAAGTTATAAATGGTGGATGGGGGATTCGGAAAGAGCTTCAGAAAAATTATTTTTATCAAACCTATCCAAAAACTTTGAGAAAAAGCTTTCTAAGGCAATTTGGTCAGAGGGCTTTTATTATTTTCAGCCAGAAGATTATCGTAGCTTTTTGTTTTTGCCTTCAGATTTAAAGGCGGAAGCTCATCGCAAAAAAGATTTAATCCAATTGGGAAAAGATTTAAATGCTGAGCTGGTGATTTCTGGAAACATTCGAGTTGCCAATAGTGATATTCATTCTGAAATATCAAGTGTGCATGTTGAGTTAAAGGCAGTGCTAGTGGAGAGTGAGAGAGAAATCGCTTTAACTGAAGAAACTTGGAACACCAAGATAGGTGACTATAAAAAAGAGGTTTTAATTTCTTCGGCGGAAAATTTTGAAAATTTAATCAAAGACTTTAGCGGTCAAATCCAAGCTGCCTATGAAAAAGGGAAGTTTGGAACCAGAACCTACCCATTGGTTTTGATGGGAGATTTGAGCTATCCTCAGTTTGAGGCCATCAAACGAAAAATACAAATTACCAGTTATCAAATTAAGAGTTTAAAAGAAAGAAGAATGACAGCCGGTAAGTTTGAATTAGAGATGGATGTAACTGGTGACTTGGACAAATTGAAAAAGACTTTGTCTAGATTAAAGCTTGATGGTTTGAATTTCGGAGTGGACGAGCGTGAAAATGGAATTCAGTTAAAAATTAGCGGAAACTAGACCAGGGTCTCGTTGGTGCTTTCTCGCAATTCAAATAAAATAAAAGCATGAGAAAGCTTGTTTTAATTGTCTTTAGTTTTTGTTCTTTATTATCAGTTTCTTGCGGAATCACAGAGCGTAGAAAAAATGATGCTCGGGTGGAAACCAAATACATTCCAAGTGCGGCAAGAGCAGGTGAATCTCTCAGAAAAAGAATATTAGTTTTGCCGTTTTTTGATGTCCAAGCAGGACGTTCTGTGAGAACGGCTGAGGCTGCAAGGTCAGCCTTTATCGCCAGTTTGATTTCTAGTAATCGTGTGGTTGTGGTTTCTCCCGCAGATTTAGGAAAAGATTTAAGTCAGTTTAAAAAAGATATGGGCTATGACTTGGAAGCAATTTCTAAGATTGCCGGTCCCAATGATATTTCTGCCATTATCGAAGGTAGCGTCCTAGATTTAAAGGCCAGTAAAATCGGCGACGAAGTAGGTTTCTTTCGAAAAATTACTGCAAGGGTTACGGCCAATGTTCAAATTCGAGTTTACTCAACGAAAACCAATCGTCAGATTTTTAATGATGTGAGAATGGCAAGTGTGGAAAGTACAATTCGTGTTACTGGCGAGAGAGAAGTGGGTAGTGCTAGGCTTGAAGAAAACCCTAGTCTTGTTCGGGCTGCTATTTCTAAGGCTTTAAACGGAACTCAGAACGGTATACTCAGATCTATGGATAAGATCGCTTGGGAAGGCCGTATAGCTTTAATTCGTGGAGATCGCATTTATGTCAATGCAGGACGCTTGAGCGGAATTCAAGTTGGAGATATTTTACGTATTTCTAGTGAGGGTGAGGAAATTTATGACCCTGAAAACGGTGTTTTCATTGGTAGAGCTCCTGGGCGACCTAAGGGAACGGTTGAAGTTGTAAGTTATTTTGGAAAAGATGGGGCTGTGGCCATCATACATTCCGGTGGTGGTTTTGAGCAAAACGATCGAGTGAATCTCTACTAGTAAGCGCCTATCTATTTTTAGTATTCGTAGACAATTTTTCTGTATTTTGTTAAAAGCTTTTTATGTCAAAGTTCAAAGCGCATAGTATTCAAAGAGGCCTTCTTTATCCTCCTAGTATGGAAAAAATGAACCAGGTTTTTTCAAGTCTAAAACAGGGTTCTGAAGATCAGATTTTAGCATTTGAATACGAGCCCTTGTTTACCCTTGGTCGGAGTCTTAATAAGGCTGAGCTTTTACTGCCAGATTCTATTCCCAGTTTTAAAACAGAGCGAGGTGGTTTGGTTACCTTTCATAACCCAGGCCAGTTGGTGATTTATCCCATTTTAAATTTAAGAAGACTAAAACTAGGGGTGAAAGATTTTATCTTTAAGATGGAAGAGACGGTGTTAAAAAGCCTTTCTGAGTTTTCGATAGAGTCTTTTAGAAAAGAGGCTTGTCCTGGCGTTTTTACGGCTAGCGGTAAAGTTATGAGCATGGGCTTTCGAATCCGTGAGGGCATCAGTACTCACGGCATTGCGGTGAATGTTTGCAATGAGCTGGAAGACTTCCAAGGTTTAAGTTTATGCAGTAGTAAATCGGCTAAATTAGATCGTTTGATGAATTATGACTCTAGCATTAGTACCGAAACTTTTTATGAAAAGTGGCTGCATCACTTTTATGAAGAATTTTATGGATTGAAAATAGAGTCAATTGAAAGCTGATTTAAAGAAGAGCAATTATTTTATATAGGACTGAAAAGACCACGCTGCAAGGTGTAAAGAATAGCTTTCTTAGGGGCTTAAAAGTTATAGTTTTCCTTCACAGATTGACACCTTAGCTCAGTTGGTTAGAGCGCTACGTTGACATCGTAGAGGTCGCTGGTTCGACTCCAGTAGGTGTCACCATCTATCTTTTTCAAATGTTTTCTTCGATATAGATTTTGTAAACGGCCATAAAGTGTAGCATCAATTCATCAATGTCTATATTGCATTGAAGGATAACTTCTTGGAGTTGTTCAGAGGTGTATGCGCAAATGCCTCTTTCCACATTGCTGATAAACTGTGGGCTTTTTAGACCAAGGGCCTCCGCTAGGTGGGTCTGAGTCATGCCGGATTTTTTGCGTGAATTTCTAAAAAATTCACCGAGACTTTTACTATAGGGAATGGAATGAAGTTGAAACACTTTCGACATCGAACTAAACCTTCATTGCATTAAGCGGAATGTTTTTCCAGTGTATTAGGGTTAAAGCGATAGCCACTACCATACACACTTTCGATGCTTGCGCCTTGTTGCTTTAGCTTTTTGCGAATGCTTGTTATATGTGTATCTACATTCCTCGGTTGAATGTGAATGGCATTACCCCAAACATTATGAATCACTTGTTCCCTCGTGAAAGTTTGGTTTACGTTTTTGCATAGAAAGCTTAGGATTTTAAACTCAATAGGAGTTAAACTTAAATCCTCTTGGCCATTTTGATCTCGTAGCTGTACCAATTGTCTATCTTGATCTAATAAAATGGGGCCAAAATCTAAGGCTTTCGAATGTGAATTTGCAGAGTATTTTTGGATGCGATTATCAACTCTTGCTTTTAACTCTTTAGGATCAATTGGTTTGGTTAGATAGTCGTCTGCCCCTAGATTTAAACCTAGCACTTTGTCATCAACTCCACTTCTAGCTGTCAAAAACAAAACCGGCTTATCTTGGTGCTGGGGTAGAGTTTTTAAGTGATGAAAAATTTGAAATCCATCACCATCCGGCAGCATGATGTCTAATAAAAACAGGTCAAACTGAAAGTTATTCATCGCAGCTTTGCTGTGTTCAACGGTTTTTACTCGCAGAATTTCATAGTCACTGCTTAAGGCTCTGTCGATTGTTAAAAAAGAAGTTTCTTCGTCTTCTACTACCAGGACTTTTTTCATAAACTCTCCTTAGACAAAACTTTATCGGTTTGTTTTCAATCATTTTTTTCTTCAAGTGAAAAACTTAATAAAAGTGTTTCGTTGTGAGAAGGCTTCTGAAAATTAAGAATAAATAAGCGCATTAATAATGCCGAAGGAGTGAGGTCATGAAAACTTAGCTCTTTTTTCAAAGATAAAGCATGTTGAATTATTTTTCATTAATTTGGCTTTTGGCAGGCGTTTCATTTTGAGACAGCTTGAGAAAGCATTTAAATTCATTTGAAGAAAAAAGGAGTCCTTAAGAGGGCATCTAAATTGCAACTCTTAGGTTTGCAAGAACTTGCAATAGGGGGATTTAAATTGTCAAGAAAAGCGATCAAGTCATTTATTTTCATTCTGATGTCTTCATGTCTTTTGTTATTCCAAAATTGTGGGTCACCCATCGATTTTACCAGTAAAGATGATTCTAATTCGGGCCTTGAGATTATTCCCGGAGATGAAGAGAATCTTGGTGGTGAGGATGGTTTAGGTGATGTTGATGAGTGTGCTGAGAATAGTATAGGTGAGCGAGATTGTTCAGGGGATGACTCGGAAAATGATGACTCCAATGATGATGGAGATAATGATTCTGGCGGTGATGAGGAAGAAGAGGAAGATGATTCAACGGATCTGATTAGTTGCGAAGAGAATCAGCTTTTAAGGCCTTATAGAAATTTATTGCAAAATTCCTCTTTTGAAATCTCTGATGATAGAGAAGGTTTAAAGTTTGGAATTCCACTTAAAAAACTTCATGGTGAAAAATACGATCATTACTCTGCATTGCCTGGCTTGAGAAGATACTCTATTGATCAAAATAAAAGAGCCAATGCATGGCTTTCAAAGAAGGCTCCTGTGGAGCTCTTAGGTTACGGTCTCGTAGCTGACTACCCTGAGTTTAAAAGATCTAAAAGAGCAAAGAGATTGCGCAGAAAAATGGGTTCTAGACATATAGAGTTGGACTCATCGGACAATGCGGAAGTTTACCAGGATTTTATTGTTTGTAATGGTGATGGACAGTATGAGTTAAGTTTCTTTTATGCCTCACGAACGGGAGATTCTAGTAGTTCAATGAAGGTGTATATTGATGATGTGTTGGTGGACTATGTGAATGGAGACCGAGTTAAAAATTGGTTTAAGATGCGTTATACCGTGTCCAATTTAAAAGAGGGAGTGCATCGCATTCGTTTTGTTGCTGATGGAGCTTCTGATTCTTATGGAGCCTTAGTGGATACTGTAAAGCTAAAAATGATTCGCCACTCTCCCCCTGGAGTGGTTACCGTTTTACTAAGCCTCGGAGACAAGCACCAGGGAGAAAATGTTATTGATGAAGGCTTAACTAAAAAGCTAATTCACAAAGTGATTCGTTACGCCTCTGCGAAAAAACGTCCAAGAATATTAATGGTAAAAGACGGCAATCACAGAGGGGAAGACCCAGAAGATACCAAGTACATTTTATCGGTGCTTGAAAACTATCGCCGAGGAAAAGACATTGTTTTTATGGATGAACCAAACGGTGGTTTAAAGTTAGAGGATCTTAAAGGTTTTGATTTGATTTGGTGGAATAATCCAGGTTATCCGTTTAGTAGTTCCAAAAGTGTGCAAGCGATGCTCGACTTTGAAGGTGGCGTGGTAATATCGGGTGACGACATGGCTCATGCTAAATCGAATGAGCTCCAAGCTTTAGTTACCGAGTTAACCGGATTGAAGTATCTAAATAATGGCGTAAGTTATAAAGGCAAAAATTTAGACAATAATAAAGGGGAATCCTACCAATTGAGTTTAAATAGTTTTGGCTTAAACGCATGGTTAAAAAAATACGATTTAGATGGCATTCAGGTTTATTATGGGAATGATATTGATCATACGGAAGTGGCTCGTGAAGACTTAAAGGTTTTTGTAAAAGCTAGTTTAACGCATTTGGGTTTGGATTTAGATAACTTGCCTGTGGTAGTGGGTTACAAAAAATAAATCGATTAAGAAGAGGTTTTTGCGACAAGTTCTTTGTTTCAAAAACCTTTTTTACTAATTTTTGAGAGAGTCTTAAAATTCAATGTCTGCATAAGGATTTTCTTCCTGATACAGTTCTTCGTCTAAGATTCGTTTTTTAGGAATTTCCAAGCTAAATAGACTTCCTTGGTCTTTTTCACTTTTTAAATGAATGCTACCGCCCATTTGCTCAATGCTTAATTTGGCAATGCTAAGACTTATACCAGCGCCTTTACTGTGTGAGTCGATGTCCCCTAGGGTGGTGAACTCTTCAAAAATGTATGACTGGTTTTCTTCTGGGACACCAGGTCCTTGATCTTTAATTCCAATGTTACAAACATCATCATTGCTTTGGATGCTAATGGAAATTTCCGAGTTTTTAGGGGAAAATTTTATGGCATTATCGATCAAAGCATATAGGGTTTGTCCTAAGCGTATAGTATCAAAACAAGCTTGGTGTTCTTCGTCATTGAAGCTTTTATTGATTGTAATGTTTTTTGATTCTAGTTTACTTGCAAATTGTTCGAGTTGCTCTTCGATGGCTTGATTTAAGGAATGTTCCCAAATAAAGAAAGGCATTTTCTTGGTAGTTAACTTTAAAAGGTCTAACATACCATTTAAAATTCCCATTAAATTTTGTGCCTCTCGATTGATGTCTTTATGATAGGATTGAATGACCTCTTGTTCGTCAATCACTCCTAGGCTTAAGCTCTCTGTCATTGCAACGATGGCTGACAGGGGAGTTCTTAGTTCATGAGTACTAAGGGTAATGAGTTTGTCCTTTGCTTCACTTAAACTTTGCAGCTCAGCATTTTGATCCAAAATTTCTGTGTAACTTCTCATTAACTCTTGTTGTTTGACTTGTACTTCTCGTTGTAGTTTTTTTTGAAAACTAACGTCTTGAAACATAAGCAAAAGAGTTTTACCGTTTTGTATTTTGCTTACACCTAGATTTGCAATGAAGTTTATGCCATTCATTCTTTTCATAAGCATGTCTTGGTAAAATCCAGTGTCTTGAATGAATTCTTCGGCAAAGGATCTGGCTTTTGCCTTGCTAGATTGCGGGTAGAGCTTCTCAAGGTAAAAGCCATTTAAGTCGGATTCGTTGAGCTCTAAGGTTTCCATGGCAAGTCTATTTAGGTAAATCAAAGACATATTTTCGGCGTTGAAAACTATGATCGCCATCATTGCGGAATCACAAATTTCTTCAAAGTTTAAATCATTAGATGATTCAATGATTTTTGCAGCCAAAGTTTACCCACTCTCTAAGATTTTTAAGAAGCTCTCTGCCTTTTGCAGTGGTTCTTTAAAATCTTTTACCATTGCACCGATCTCTTCCGGTTTTATGTTTAATCTTCCTAAGATCTCTTTCGGCAGTTTGGGCGCTTTTTTGTAGCCACTATTGCCAAAACGAATGGTCCCGACTAGACAGTTGGCGAGGTAAACTATATCAACGTATTGGTGCATTTCTGTGGAAAGACCTGAGCGGAGTTGTAAGTTGGCTTCGTGGTGATATAACACACAATTTTGCACGGGTAGCGGTAAGCGCCATTTTTCGCTTAGTATTTTTCCAATTCGTGTATGGGGCATGTTTTCTAATGCTCTTTCCGCTTGAATAAAAGACATGTTTTCGGCATTGGCATAGGCAGAAATGTCTTCCAAAATTTCTTTGTCTAGCATGGCAATGGCTATTTTTCCCATGTCATGAACAAGTCCGCAGGTGAATAGGTCACTAGATTGTTTGTGACCTATTTTTGCTGCGATGGATTCAGCTACAATGGCTACGCCTATGGAGTGTTTCCAAAACTGAATGAGATCAAAGCTAGTTTCGCCAGTGATTTTTAAAGTGGAAAAAACTGAGGCAGCGATTACCAATTGGTGTACGGTATCAAATCCCAAAAAGCCAATGGCCCTTGAAAGATTGGATACGCCGCCAGGAATGGCGTAGTATGCTGAGTTTGCAAGAGTTAAAACTTTCGTAGTCAAAGATTGATCTTGAAGCATTACCTCCTCAACGTCTTTAATCGTAGACATTGGATCGGCAATGATTCGGTTAAGCTCTTGTACTACCGTTGGGAGAGTCGGTAAGTCATTTAACCGCTCTTGCAAATCATTGTAGGAAATCTTAGCTGCGCCCATACTGATAAGTCGCTTCTTTGTTAAGCGGCCATTCTAGGAAATTTATGTTCTGGAAAAAGCTCTTTCATTTTTGCGGAAATTCTTTGGAAGGTAACTGGCTTTAAAATATAGCCATTCACACCAAGTTTTTTCGCGGATACTACTTGTTCTTTTTCCATAACGGCGGTTACTAAAACAAAAGGAAGGCTTTTGTATTTTTCTTCATCCCGAACCATTTCGAGAAAATCAATTCCATCCATATCGGGCATCATGATGTCACTAATCACAGCCACCACATTTTCTTTTTCATACTCCGCTTGTAGTGCTTGCCAGGCAATCTTGCCGGTTTCACATTCGATAACACTAAAGCCTAGTTTTAAAAGTAGGTGCTTTATCACAGTACGGTTCGTTGGTGAGTCTTCAGCTAGAATCACACTTTTTTTGTCTTCGCTCATTTTAAGGATCCTCCCGTATAGTCTTATCGGCCTTTTCTTAACAAATTTAAGATTGTGCAGGTACGGCTAAGAAATGCATCGCGTAAAAACTTAGGTTATTTAAATTGCATTTTTCTCAAAAGGAGTCATGATAAAAGCTATGGAATTTGAAGCATTTACGGCTGTTTTGGTTTTTTCGTTTTTAAGTGCATGTTGTGCCTTTTTGGTAATCCGTAATCTATCTTTAAAGAGATTCATCCACCAACTTCGGGCAAAATCAAAGGAAACACCTAAATTAGACAGTCCTGTTGAGGGGCTGGATCAAAAAGATTTCAACCAATTGGTGGATATGATTTTTGACTCTTCCGATGAATTTGTGATGATTTTCGATGATCGACATCGATTAAGATTATGGAATAAGTCTGCGGGAGAATTGGCAAAGTTTTCTGAAGGCCAAAGTTTAGAGTCTTTGATGGATTTTGTAAATTTAGGCTCTAAAGTTGTAGTTAAAAGAATGTCCAGTCAGTTAGAAAAAAATAGCATTAAACCAGATCACTATTTTGATATGAGTTGGACTCGTGGACAAAAGGTTCAACATCAGTGTTTAGCAATTAAAGATGAAGAAACAGGCTTACTCAAGGCATATGCTTTGACCGGGCAACTTTCGACAGAGTCAAAAGACGAAGATTTATCGGCAAGCCGCGTGATCGAATCGATTGGCACTCCTGTAGGGCAACTTAAAATTTTAAACCGTCAATTGGGAAGCTTTTTACAAGCAGAAGATCTAAACCGCGATCAATTGAAAAAAATTGAAGAAAAGCAGGGGAGTTTAATTGATTCTGCAAAAGGTGTTTTGGATTTTTATAGACATCTTGGTAGTGAGGTAGATGAGGCGGAGGAGTCTTTTAGTTTATCAATGAATGCCCTTTCTCGCTCTTTGGGATTATTGATCGAAAACTTCAATTTCCCCATTGCAGTCGAAGTGGAAAAACATATGCAGGGCAAAGACACGAGTGTTTTGTTGCAGGCTTCGGGCTTTCAAAGAGTTTTATTGGGCTTATTGCACAAGGTGATTCTTGTTTCTAATTCGCCACGTTCAAATTGTTTGATAAAAGTTTTCTGGGAATTAGGTTCCATGGAAGTAAAATTATCTGTTCATTTAAGTTTAAGACAGCTTGGCCAGGATTTGGGTAGTCTGTGGATGAATAATATTTTGAATGATCGTAAGAACTTTGTGGACTTTCAAAGTAAGTTTACTGAGCTCTCCTGTACTTTAGAGGATTTCCGTAAAGAATCAGAGGTTCTGATCATTGATGTGGATATTCCAAGAGATCTTAGCGGCACTTAGTGCCGCATTTGAGTTTTATTGGGCTAATTTTTTATCCAACTCACCGGCCTGCTCTAGGGCAGAAAGTTCTGTGAAGCCACCGATAAGCTCGTCATTGATAAAAATTTGTGGAACCGTTCTCATTCCAGTTTTCTGAATCAAGGCCATCATTTCTTCTGGATTGTCCTCTAAATTCTCTTCAGTAAACGAAACCCCTTTGTTTTGTAATAGGTTTTTCGCGTGTACACAGTAGGGACAGTAGTTTTTGGTGTATATTTTTACGTTTGCCATAATTAAATCCTTTTTAAGTTAGTGTAATTCAACTCAGAAATATTACATTTAACTTAAAATTGGTAAAACTTGTAGTTCTAATTCTTGTTCCAGATTCTCTTTGATTTTTTCCACATTGGCTTTTTTTCTTCCGACACCAATCATTAATGTATCAAAACTCATACTTCCTTTAAGTGTGATTAATCCTTCTATTAGACTTCCTGGAAGTATCTTTACAGTGAGAATACAGTCTGTGTCCTGATAAATAGGAGCGATTTGCTGTGAAACAACTCTTTGTAAAAGTTCAAAGAAAAAGCCCTCAGGGTCTTTGTTCTCTTCGGCGTGGAAAATTACCAATTCGAAGGCTTCCCCTTTGGATAACTTTTTAGATTTTTTAACGGCGTGGTTCAAAAGACGTCTTGCCCCTGTACCACCTGCGCAGACAACGTATTTAGGTAAATCTAGGGGGAGGTCAGTGCTTTGGGAAAAACGGCCGAGGCCTAGCCTTAAATCGCTTCTTGTCTCTAAACGTTCTTCTAAAACACCCCAGCGATAAAATGCCATGAGTAATAAAATCAAACTTAAAAGTTCAATAAGAAGGGTTCTTGCTTCTGAGTCGGTAAAGTAGACTAGGAGTAATTGGGCAGAGGCTAAAAATACACCAGAGATCAAAGGTACAAGAGGAATTGAGTAATCGCCAATGATCAACTTTGATTTACTTAAGCGTCGTTTGTCACAATCCCTGCGAAGGGGTTTGTTTCTCATGAGAACAACGCCTAAGGCGAAACTCACCATTACTCCAAGAAAACTCATGCCGTAAACTTCTTCCAAGACCGAATCTTTGTTTGCGGCAAAGGCTGTCATAAACATTGCAACAAACATAAATGGAAAAGCAATGAAGGGATAACCTTGTATGCTTGGAAAACGATGAGCGAGACGCTTTAAAAGTATTTGTGGAAGATTCCCTTGTTTCGCCATGGTTGTGGCAAGACCAATGAAACCCACATAGGCGGTATTGGTAGCGGCGAAAAGTGTGAGGGTGGCATCGATCACCAAAATCCAAAGTAAAATGCCTCCACCTAGTTTTTCAGCGAGACCACTTAAAAGCGCACTGCGATTACTTAGGACTTCTTCGTGGCTTAAAACAGCAAGACACATAAAGCTGATTACTGGCGCTGTTAAACTAACTAAAATCACAACAGCACGATAAAGCTTTTGTACTGTTTCGTTCATCGGCTCTTCTAGCTCTTCAACGATTTGTGCCGCAGACTCAAAACCTGTGATTCCTAAAAAGGCGGCGGCAAATCCATGCAAAATGGCAGCGGTGCTTAAATCCGCTGGCATATTGTCTAACATTTTTGTCCACTCAATGTCGTGAGTTAGTAAATAAATTCCACTCCACAAACCCATAATAATTAGTAAACCAAAATGAAAACCGGCGATGGCAGTTACAATTTTAGCCGGTTCTTTAATGCCTCGAATGTTCAAAAGCCCAAAGACTACGATGGGGATAAAAGAAATCATAATGATGGCACTGGAGCTAACATGCTCTAGTAAGCTAGAAATGTAATGCGCTCCTGCAAGAGAACTAACCGCTGCGGTAGCAAGGTAAGACAGTATGGTTAAAGCACCTACTAAAACAGCAGCTCTTCTACCGATGGTTCTCAAAACCATCACGTAGGCACCACCATTGTAAGGAGACATTGCAATGCCTTCTTCATAAGTCTTTTTAAATAACCACATTAAAATACAAACTAGCATGATAAAGCCAGGTGCTAGGTAGCCAACCTTAGGAAATAGAAGTCCTGTCGAATAGAAAACAGAGGTTCCGATGTCAGCGCCAACGATACCGGCAGCGATAATCCAACTTAATCCACTTTTATTTTTATCCAAAATTGTAATCCTTGTTTCTTACATTCTCGCATTGAACCTAGTCATTAGGCAAAGACTTCACCGATACTAGTTCTCGGCATAGCCTCTTGGTCTAGGTGGTTTAACTTACATATTTCAGCAAAGCTCTGTAGGCCTTTGGTTTCTTGAAAAAGCTGTTTCGCTTCGGGATAGGTGTTTCCTAAAAACTTAATCCATTGTTTGCCACGTTTAATACTGTGATAATCACCAAATACAGAGTAGTTAAGTTTTAAAAAACTTTGGTAGTGAGGATAAGTTTCAGTCCATTGATTTTTTAATAGATTGTTTTTATAGGCTGTCTTCAAAAAAGGAAACTTTTTTGAAAGCTCAGACTTAGACTCTTGATCAAAGCGATGATGAATTTGATTTGCTAAGCCTGGATTCGTGAAAGCGCCACGGCCTATGAAAAAGTCTTCGCAACCAGAAACCTCTTTACAGCGCTTTAAGTCCTCGGTGGTCCATATGTCGCCGTTGGCAAAAACAGGAATCGATATTTCGTCCTTCATACTAGCAATATACTCCCAATGAGCAGGTGGCTTGTAGGCTTCTTTTTTTGTTCTAGCATGGATGGCAATCCAGTCCGCGCCTCCATCCTCTACAGCCTTTGCAATCTCTTTATGAAGACTCTTGTCTTCGAAGCCCAGTCGAACCTTTGCAGTTAGGGGGTAGTCTTTGGGGAGATGTTTTCTTAGTTCCGTTAATATTTTATAAATTCGATTAGGGTCCTTTAATAGACTGGCACCACCATCATGGCGATTAACGGTTTTTGCTGGGCAACCAAAATTTAAATCTATGCCTGGGGCGCCTAAGTCTTTGGCTAACAATGCATTTTCAGATAAAGAAACAGGGTCACTTCCAAGAAGCTGAACAAAAACAGGAGTTCCCGCTTTGGTCTTCCCATCGTTTTTTAGCTCCGGACAATACTTATAAAAAGTCTTAGGAGATAGAAGGTTGCCTGTGACTCGAATAAACTCAGTCACACAAAGATTGTAGCCCCCAATATCAGAATAGATCCTGCGAATTACAGGATCTACCACGCCTTCCATGGGAGCTAGCACTAAAATCATTTTTTATATCCTGCCATTTTTAAAACACATTTAAATTCGTTGGCCTTAACGGGTTGAATGCTAAGTCTTTGGCCTTTTTGCACTACGGCCATATCGCTTAATTTGGGCTCTGCTTTTATAGCTTCTAGTGTAACCGGTTCAGCGAAATGTCCCTCGTAGGCTACCTCGACACAATACCAAACTGGTTTTTCTTTTGTGGCGCGTTTTTCAAAATATTTTGATTTTTCATCAAACTGCAAAGGGTCAGGAAAAGCTTCTTTTGAAACGGTGGCTAGGCCATAAACGCCCATCGGTTTTGTACGAGAGTGATAAAAAAGAATTTCGTCACCTAATTTCATATCTTTCATCATAAAATTTCTAGCTTGGTAGTTTCTCACTCCATCCCAAGGCTCTTTTTTAACTTTTTTTAAGTCATCAATTGAGAAAACATCTGGCTCAGACTTCATTAACCAATATTTTTTCGCCATAAACACTCCTAGTTTGTGAATCAAGGATTTTTCTTTAAAAATCTGTTGTCATCCTGTTGTTTTTTAGGCCCCATACTTACCAAAAATATTGTATGAAAGGCAGTAGAAAATCGGTGATTCTAGGTGGAAGTTCAGCTAGTATGACCAAAAATCAGGGGGATAGCATGGCCAAGGCGAAATTTTTACCAGATTGGTTCACCAGAAATGACATTAAACCTTATGTATATATTAGAAACGAAAACTCTAGTTATACTCCTGGTGTTACTCACCCAGTAGATTGGTTTAACGAGAAAGAGCATTTGCAATTTGAACCCACCTTATTAAAAAACTTAGATTTCGGGGAAGCAATTTTGTCTTTAGAGGGCAATGCTTTTGAAGAGAGTGCTATGCCAATGCCTAAATGGGTTTTTTATGACTGTGCGATTATGCCAGGGATTGTTTCTGGCTTTGCAATGAAGCGAAGTTCTTTGCCAGAAGAATTAGAGCAATTAATTAAGCCTGCACCGGGTTTAAAATGGGTACCAATTAGTTGTTTTATCGCTATTCCAACTGCATTTGACGGGCAGTGGATTGCGCACAATTTAACTTCTGCCAACAAATTTTTAAAGCGCGAAGATCGCTTAAAAGGCTTGGGTTACTTGAGTAAGGCTTTTGGTCTTTGGTATGCAAACATCAAAAAGCTTTGCGGCGTGACTCAGTGGACTAGCCCGGCAATCAAGCTCCATTCTTGCTATGGTGACTTTGAGTTGATAACTGCTTACACACCAATTCATACCCACAAAAATACTTTTACTTATAAAAGTTGGGTAGACTCTCGTAAATGGTTCCGTTTTTTCACCAAAGAAGACGCTCCTGAATTTCATAGTTTTCATGTGGATTCCGGTTTAGAAATAGACCCAACAAGCACCGAGTCTATGAAGGATATTCATATTAAATTAGAAGCAGGTAATGGACCTTTCTTTTTATCCGAAGACCAAATTCGCAAGCAGAAATTGGATGAAGCATTAAAGCTGTACATGCTGAGATAAGAATAAAATAAGATTTGCTGATATATTGTGAAAAACTAGACAATGTGAGTAAGCTTTTCTGTGTACAGGGGCTTTCCTTGAAGTTTGGGCTTTAAAAGTTTATTATAAAGCCCAACCAAGGATAAAAATTTATGAGTGATGTACTGGTTTTACCTGCCGTAGCCAAAAATGTTCTTTATCAATGTAAAAAGTGTGATGCAGAAAGATACCATCGTGTTTTAGCGCATACTTCTGAAACTTCAGCCAAGATCGAATGTGAAATTTGTGGTTCGAAGAAAACTTTCAAATTAACAAAACCTAAATCCGCTGCAAAAAAGAAAACCACAGCCAGTGCAAAGAAAAGAGCTTCAAAGACAGTGGCTCCTTCTACTTGGGCGGAGTTGAATGAACGCGCAAATACGGACAAAGCAGTTGATTACAATTTTAAAAATACTTATGAAGCCAATACGGTTTTAGACCACAAAAAATTTGGAATTGGTTTTATCATTAAAGTGGAAGGCCAAAAGATGGAGGTGGTTTTTCAAGACCAAATCCGTCAACTAATCCACGGAAGATAATTTCATTGGAATTAATATCCTGCCTTTTATTGGGGAGTGCCGTCGGCCTAGTTTCTAGCTTTTTAGGAGTAGGCGGCGGAATTTTTATTGTCCCTTTACTACCGACCATTGCTGGTGTGAGTAGTAGCCAAGCTGTTGCCACTAGTCTATTCACTGTATTTCTAGTGACGTCTAAAAACATTTACGCTTTCAATAAAAAGCGTCAAGTTCCCTGGGCGGCAGCATTAAATCTTGCCATTGGCGCCTCTATCGCTACCTTTTTAACATCTATGGTTTTAGACCAAATCAACGAGTCCTACTTAGTGCTAGCACTAGCTGCAGTACTTTTGGGAACGGCGATTCGTTTGTTTTTTCAAGGAAAAGCCGAGCCTATCAAAGATAGTGAAATCACGAAGTCTTTTGATTATAGAGCCTTAGTTTTGGGATTTTTCTGTGGATCAATAGTGGGTGTTACCGGTATTGGCGGTGGTATTTTGTATGGTCCTTTACTCTTAGGTTTTAAAATGGTCAAAGAAGAGCAAATGGCTCCAGGCTCTAATGTGGTTATGTTTTGTTCGAGCTTAATGGCTAGTATTGGTTTTGCCCTAAATGCCGATCAAATTGATTTTCCTAATTTAGGTTTGATTCGTATGGATTTGGCATTGATGATTTTTGCCAGCGCATTTGTGCTATCAAAAATTGGTCATAAATACCAAGGTGGCATAGATCCTAAAAAACGAAAATGGATCATGGCTAGTCTTCTTGTTTTAATGTTTATTAAAACCATCTGGCGCTATTTCGCATAATTTACTCAACTTAAATTGCTCCACTTTATTGCGGATAAAAATTCCTAATGCCGAAATGTATTTAGGCTATTGAGATTCGTCCGAATTTCGTTCTTACTTGCAAGGAATACAAAAAGAGATTCTGCAAACTTAGTTTAAATCCATCGCGTTTAAGTGGGGAAATTTATGGCTATTTGGAACTGGTCCCTTTAATTGCGGATGGATTTTAATAAGTAGCTGAAAGTTTTCTTGTAAAAGGTGTTTGTCCGAATTTTGGCTTTCCTAGCAATGAATGTAGTTAGAGAATTTAAGGGTTTAAATTGTTTCATCCGCAATTAAGTGGGCCAGTTTAGGCTTGGTAAAGCCAATTATCTCTATAGCCTAGTTAGGGGCTGAGCTTAGAAAGAGCCACTTTTTTAAGCTTGGAGCTTAAAAATAAGAATCTCACTTGCAATTTGCTCAGTATATCGTTTTATAGAGGTGTGAATCGATGGGTAGAAGGTTTAAATCCAGAACAAGCTGAGGCGGCTCTCCATAACCATGGGCCGATGTTAATCCTAGCCGGAGCGGGCAGTGGTAAGACCACTGTATTGGTGGCTAGAACCGGTCGATTGATTGATGAAAAGGTTTGTAAGGCCAAAGAGATTTGCGTTTTAACCTTTACCAACAAAGCCGCCAAAGAGCTGCAACATCGAGTTGGGCAGAAGCTAGGTAAAAAGCTAGCAAAAGGCTTGTGGACGGGGACTTTTCATTCCTTTGGTTTACAGGTTTTAAAGCAATACCACAAAGAGGCAAGGCTTCCTAAAAACTTTGGAATTTTAAGTGGTGGAGATCAATCTGCAATCGTAAAAGAACTTTTAAAAGATTTTCGTGGTTCCAAAGACTCTTATGATGCAGAGACATTGGTTTCTATGATGAGTGAATGGCGAGCCATTAGTCGTTGGAAAGCTAAAAAAGAAGATGAATATGAAGAAGCCTGCGAATGGCTTTTACCAAAATATCTAAAGCGGCTAGAGCACCTTGGTCTTGTGGATTTTGACGAATTAATGTTAGCCCCTGTGCGTTTGGCTGAAACATTTCCTGATATAGCCTATGATTTAAAAAATAGGTTTAAGCAGTTAATGGTGGATGAATTTCAAGATACCAATAAAATTCAGATGAAATTGGTTTTGCTTTTGTCTGCCGGGGCTCAGAATATTTCTGTGGTTGGTGATGACGATCAAAGTATTTATGGTTGGCGTGGCGCAGAGGTAAGTAATATTTTAAATTTTCCTCACCTGTTTGATGATTGTAAAGTGGTGCGCCTTGAAAGAAACTATCGTTCTACTCCTTCTATTTTAAACATTGCTAATGTGGTTATTGAGAAAAATACTGAGCGACATGATAAAATTCTACGCCCTGGTATTACCAGTAATGGCGAGGGTGAAAAACCAGAGCTTTTTATTTATGAAAATGAAGACGAAGAGGCTGAAAGAGTTTGTGACGAAATAAATCGTTTTATGGGCGAAGGTTATGAGGCAGGAGAGATTGCCATCTTGTATCGCTCCAACTCGCAGGGAGCACTCATCGAGGCTGAGCTAAGAAAGCATCGTATTCCTTATAAATTAAATGGTGGGACTGCTTTCTTTGATCGTCGAGAGACTAAAGATATTTTAGCTTATCTTCGTTGTGCAATTAATCCTAATGAAATTTCTCTTCGCAGAATTATCAATACACCCAATCGAGGGATTGGCGAAACTTCCCTAGACAAAGTCATTGAATACTCTCATGAGAAAAGCATTAGTTTTGAGAGGGCGGCACGAAACTGGCAGAGTGCTGGAGTGAGTGATAAAACCGGAAAGAATTTCGAAGATTTTTTTCAATTATTGGATGAGTTGGTCGTAAAAATCATTCGTGAAAACAATAAAACACCGGGGCAAAATTTATTAAAACTTTTTGCAGATATTGGTTATAAAAACTTTGTTGAAAAGCTAAGTAAAGACCAAAAAACCGCTAGTTTACGTTGGAACTTGGTAGAAATTTTTGCCAACGTACTGGATTCCTTTATGGATCAGGGCGGCAGAAGCCCGCAGAGTTTGATTGAATTTATAGATGCAATGGAGCTTCGTGATCAAATGGTGGATAACGAAGAAAAAGACCAGACTCCGAAGGTCCAACTAATGACTTTCCATGCGAGTAAAGGACTTGAGTATCCAATTTGCTTTTTACTAGGGGTGGAAGAAGACATCATTCCTCACAAAAGCTTGGGTGGTGATATCTCTGAAGAGCGAAGACTTTTTTATGTTGCCATTACTCGCGCTAAGCAAAAACTAATCATGAGTCGCGCTAAGGAAAGAAGAAAGTTTGGTCGATTGCAAAAGTCTGCACCTAGCCGTTTTCTTTTGGAGATTCCAGAAGATATGTACAAGACCTATGATATGGGATTTCGACCTGTTAGTACTGCGGAGAGAAAGTCCATGCTAGATGATTTGTATTCTAAACTGGATTCCAATGCCAAAAAACAAAGCCTAAGCTAAATATTTGTTTTGTTAGCTATAAGCTTTTAGCTGTTAGATTTCTGACTCTTCTAGAGATTTTTCAAAATAAGTTATATTTAATCTTTCGTTTTTAATGTAGTTCTCGCCTATGGTAGTTTTAGGTATCAGGAGGAATATGAGAGCTTTAATCGGTTTTTTTACGCTATTTTTGGCTGTTAACGTTCAGGCTATGCAACTCTCAAAATTTCAGTTGGCGTGCACAAGCTCGGCAATAGAGAGTGATTCTGTGGCTAGCTTAAAAACCACAGCTTTAACTCATTTACGAACTTTTAAGCTAGGAGATAAAATTTCGGATCAAGACCAGCTCCTTAAAGAAAGCTTTTTAAAAGAGTATGAGAGATTAAATGAATCCGAATATCTTGGATCACAAGAGGTAGTCCTTCGTTTTAATCTTTATTTAGAAAAAGCTTCCGAAGCCATTGTCGAAAAACTTAATGATATGGGCTATCTTGAAATTTTAGATCGCCTGATAGAAAAATCTGAAGTAATACCAGAGTATAGCAATGAGAAAGCCCTGCAGGGTTTTAGACTTGAGCCTCACATTGAATCTAATCGTGAAATCCCTATTGAAGAAGTTGTTTTTCCAAAGCAGGTCATTGCTTTTCGTGAAGTACATACGGAATTCATTAGGCTATTTAAACGTTTGAATGAAGACCTTCGTCAATTACAGATAAGAAAACTAGCTCTGGAAGAGGTGTTTGATAGTAAAGGATTGATTGATTTTGTTAGATCTGGAGATCCATCTTCTGTAAAGGAAGAGAGTTTGGATAACTATCAAGGGCTCATGAGGGAGTATTTCTTTATAGAAACAAGTTTGCAACATATGCTTGAGAACATCGAACAAATGTATCCGTATTACATTAATTTGGAACACATCTCAAATGAGAGCAAAATAAAATATTTGAATTAGGTAAATTCCAGATAGGAAGGCCCTGTTTATTTTGCGAATTGTTTTCGGCTGTGGATTTGTTAGGCACAAGGAGTAAGATCCCAAAAAACCTTCATTTAATATAATTTTTTTATTGCCATCCTAAAATATTTATATACATTAGGGCCAACGCCGGGACACAAGTTGTTCTGAATACTGGGGGGTATATGCGTTCACTTTCTATGGGAGCCCTCGTGAGGGCTCCTTTTCTTAGTTTTCTGTTCGCCGTCTTGTTGGCTCAATCTGCTCTGGCAGATAAATACTTCGAGACACTTCGTTACAACTCTTTAACGCCTAAGCATTGCCAAGAATTCAATATCAATTTCTTTGATCAGAATATTACTTGGGTCACTTATGGAATTAAAGGTTCCAAAGAGGTTGGGTTTACTCATGAGTATCCAATTAATCGAGAAGAAGCTCGACTGGCCTGGTATTTTATAAGGGAAAATGTTTTTACCGGCAAAACTGGGAACAAGGCCTTAGACACCAAGAGAATGCAGTACTTCTTAACTCTTCTTGAACAAGCTAGGCATTATATGGGCTATGAATATCGTTCTGAAGGAGAAATTTTAGAAGCTCTAGCTCTGATCGATCTAACCAATTACTACAGTCCTAAGGAGTATTTTTTTACAGGAAGTATTTCCTACTCTAGAGGGCATGGGCCAGTTGTGGGTGAGTTAGACATCATTGTGGCCAGGAGAGATAACTGTCATGTGGTGTTAATCGGGGAGAGTAAATTAGGTTCTCATCGTCTTTCTAAAGCAAGAGAACAGCTACAACGCTTTCATCGATTTTTACAGCAACACTGATTGCTTAGATTCTTTCTATAGGACAAGATTTTATTTCAGGGGTGTGTATTTCTTCACCACCCCATATCAAATTACGATTGCTTTGGGTTTCAATCACTAATTCGCAACTCGCTTTCTTGATGTTATTAAAATTTAAATACTGAAGTAGGCGATCTAAATCGGCGGAGTGAACTTCATCTGGGCTGATTAGTTTATGTTTGTTTTCACCAGGATAAATACTAGTCAAATATTCATTGGTCTCTTTGTCATAAATATTTTGGTTTAAGAAGCAGGTAAAATTATTTTCAAGAGGCTTTCCTGCTCTGGCAAGAATTTCAGTAGCAAATTGATCGGCAAATAGCTCGGGTAGGTATTGTTCTCCAGGTGCATTCTTGTAAAAAAGTTTCTTCTGCTTACTATATCGCGAAAGGGAGCATTTATGAAACTCTTGTTCCTTTAAAAGTGGGTAGATATGGTGCCCTATTTCATGACTAAGGACTCCGAAAAGTGCTCCACTGTGTTTGTAGCTTCCTTTTGATATATTTATAAATTTGGTATTAGTATTTGTATAATCCTCCATGTAACGGGGGAGCAGGTCTGAACAAGCGTAATATAAAGAGGCATTGCTGTATTTTTTCTCTAGATTCTTTATTGGGTCATTTTCTTTCTTTTCGTAGCTCCATATAGAAAATAGTATTTTTTCTTCGAGACTCGTATTCTTAAATGTATTTCTTAATTGATTGCTGGTGTTGAGGATTCTATTAAAATGCTCCTGTAGTTGTTTTTTGATATTGATCATGCTCTCTTTTCTTGATGGGGGGAGAGAAAAACGAAAGTCTCTTACTTTCTCCTGTAATTCAATTCTATCCTCAGTGCTTAAGCCATGAATGCTTCTGATGGATTGTATTGCTAATGTTTTTACTTTTTCTAGTTCTTTTAGGGATGAGTTTTTGTTGTAGAAACGATCATCTAAACCGGCACTAACTGCGCCCGCTAGACTGGAACTACAGAAATCTAGAAGTTCGTTTTTTAGCCTAATATTTAAAGCATCATATTGCTTAGGCCTACTCTTACTTTCTTTGAATTCTTGGAGGTCTATGATGGCCGACAGTGGGTAGTTGAAATATTCTAAATAGTTTTCTAAGTTCTTTTTGTCAAAAGCGAAGTTTAAAATACTTAAGCTAAATAGCTCATTGCTAAGCTCTTGCAGAGATTTTTTGTCTTCCTTAAAGTTTCCATCTAAAAAATTTTGAGATTGTTTAAGAGAGATATGTTCTCTAAACAGGGGAGGAATTCTGTTTTGAGAAATTATGATTTGGTTATGGATTGTTTCTTTAAATTTTTCAATAGCATCAGCGCGAGAAGTGTTTGGATGAATTATCTCTAAGTATCCGTCAAAGTCGAATTCACTAATTCTATCAAATTGGTGTGTCTTTCTGTTTAGTCTGAAAAATGCGTTCATAAGTTCTAAAGCAGCCAAAAGTGCTGGTCTAATTTTCTCTGGAATTTGTTGTTCAGTGCCCTCAATAAAATACAGTAGGCCGTATCTTGAAAAAAATTGATTATCTAATAGTTCACTAAAGTCTCTGTAGATAAGACTGAGAGCTTTTAAGAATCGAATTGGAGTCGCAGCCTCACTTTCGAAAAAAGCACTTAATTGTGAGTAAGAAGTTCTATTTAATAAATCTTGAATGCTGATTTCAAGCTCATTTTGCAGGGCAAACTCCTCTTCTAGCCAATGACTTAATAGTTCATCAAATTCTAATTTTATTCGGCTATAGTTACTTTCAAAATAGTCCCAATCTTGGTCCGATAAAATAAGAAGGTCATCTTGTAGACCTATTTTTATTAAGTAATAGTTTTGCGGAGTGCAGGATTCTTGTATGCAAGACAATGCGAGTTGATCTGATTTTGTAAGCTCACCATAGTTTTTTGGTTTAAGAGCTCTCTCCTTTAAAGAAACTATTTCTGATCCTCTTGCTTTTTTGGGAACTATGTTCGACAAAAAATCAGCCGGTATTGCTATGGCTTGCGAGCCAAATAATATACAAGATATAGAAAGAAAATGAGAGAGCCTTTTCATCCATATTTTAAAATACAAATAATATGCCTGCTGAGCTGGCCTTTATTCGGTCCTCAGGCCTAATAAAGTCTTAATTTCCTTAAAATGTCACCTATTGTTTAGATTTACAATTTGGTGAAAGCAGAATGTCTTTGTTTTTCAGGTTTTGCCACTCAATTGATGTGAAGAGTTTCAGGCTAATAGCGTGGATCTGTGAGATTTCTTCGCTTAATAGTTCATGAATGTCTCTGGATCTTTGAATTCGAGATATGTCTGAAAATTCATCACTCACACATACGATTTTAAAGTGGCTCTCAGTACCAAGAGGAGCACTATGGCGATTGCTCTCGTTTTCAATATCCAGAAGGTCAGGATTGTATTTGGCTTGGATTTTTTGGTGAATTAAAGTTTCAATTGGGCCCATGGCTAATCCCTAAAGAGATAAGTTTTCAATTTGCTGCATAAGTTTGCTAATTAGCTCAGGATCTGCTTTTTTGCTATTCTTTTTTTCATTGGAATCGGATTTAGGAGCATTTTTTACTTCTTTTTCTACAGCAGCCCATTCATCTAATGATGCTTGAAGCGATTCTAAGCTATTTTTTAGCCCTGCTGCGATTTCTGTTTTATCCGACTTCGATTTACTACTCATGCTGTAACATAGTGTCCCTAAGCATTAGGATCTTATCAAGAAAAATAAATACTTTTCTTTTCGCTGATGGATTAATGGGCATGAGCTCTTTGTATGAGGTTGAAAACAAAGCAATTTTCCGATAAGCTTTGCCCGATCAAAACAATCTTTAAAGGAGCCCTCATGGCAAACGAAATCATCTATACGATGAAAGGGGTTGGAAAAGTTATTCCACCGAAAAAATATATTTTAAAAGATATTTACCTTTCTTATTTTTATGGTGCAAAAATTGGAATTTTGGGTGGCAACGGTGCCGGTAAATCTACATTGATGAAAATCATGGCTGGGATCGATCAAGACTTTTTAGGCGAAGCCTTTCCTGCGAGAGATTTAAAAATTGGTTACCTTCAGCAGGAACCAGAGCTAGATGAAGAAAAAACAGTTCGTGAAAACATTGAAGAAGCATTGGGAGAATTGACCACTGCTTTAAAAGAATTTAATGAAATTTCAATGAAGTTCGCTGAGCCTATGAGTGATGACGAGATGAATGATCTTTTAGAAAAGCAAGCCAAGCTTCAAGACATCATTGACTCACAAAACGGTTGGGAACTTGACCATAAACTAGATAAAGCCATGGATGCTCTTCGCTGTCCTCCAGCTGATACTATTGTTAAAAACATTTCTGGTGGTGAAAAACGTCGAGTTGCATTGACTAAGCTTCTTTTGAGTGAGCCAGATATTTTACTTCTGGATGAGCCTACCAACCACTTGGATGCAGAAAGTGTTTCTTGGTTGGAAAAATACCTTCATGACTTTCCAGGTACAGTAATTGCCGTAACTCACGATCGTTATTTCTTAGATAATGTTGCCGGTTGGATTTTAGAGTTAGATCGCGGAGAGGGTATTCCTTTTGAAGGAAACTATTCTTCATGGCTGGAGCAAAAAGAAAAACGTCAAGCAACAGAAGCCAAGCAAGAAGACAAGCGCCAAAAACAAATTAGCAAGGAGCTTGAGTGGGTTCGTCAAGGAGCAAAGGGGCGTCACGCTAAGGCCAAAGCTCGTTTGAGTGCTTACGAAGAGCTGATCAAGCAACCTAGTAAAGAAAAAATCAATGAACTACAAATGTACATTCCACCAGGTCCTCGTCTTGGTAATGTGGTGATTGAAGCCAAAGGGGTTAAGAAGTCTTTTGGTGATAAAATGCTTTATGACAATCTTGATTTCATGATTCCTCGTGGCGCAATTGTTGGAGTTATCGGGCCCAATGGTGCCGGTAAAACAACAATGTTTAATATGATCACGGGTCGTGAGAAGCCAGATGAAGGTGAGTTTACTGTTGGTGATACCGTACAGATTGCTTATGTGGATCAAAGCCGCGAATCATTAAGTGGCGATAAAACGGTCTATGAAGAAGTTTCTGGTGGTGATGACATTATCATGGTTGGAAACGTAGAAATGAATGCTCGTGCTTATCTTTCACGTTTTAATTTCCAAGGTGGCGATCAGCAGAAAAAAGTGGGTAGCTTATCAGGTGGAGAAAGAAATCGTTTATTGTTAGCGAAGCTTTTAAAATCTGGTGGAAACTTACTTCTTCTCGATGAGCCGACGAATGACTTAGATGTTGCTACGATCAGAGCCCTTGAAGAGGCTTTGTTGAACTTTGCAGGAAGTGCGGTAGTTGTATCACATGATAGATGGTTCTTAGATAGAATTTGTACACATATCTTAGCCTTTGAGGGTGATTCCCAGGTGACTTTCTATCCTGGAACATATTCTGAGTATGAGGCTGATCTTAAGAAACGTTTGGGTGTTGATAGTCTTGAGCCTACTAGAATTAAGTATCGTAAGATGCATTAATTAATATAAAGTAAAAAAATCAAGCCGACTTTCATAGTCGGCTTTTTTTTGGGGAGAATATTTTGAAGTATTCGATGCTTCTTTTTGTTGTGGTTTTTCAATGGCAAGCATTTGCTGAGAAAGAAATCCTTTCTTTTCAGTCGGGACAGGTGCAGTTAAAAGGTGAATTGTATAAACCTAATTCTAAACCTCCCTTTGTGTTGCTATTTTTTAACCACGGCAGTGCACCTAAGATGTTTAATAGTGTCGCGCTTAAAAACTTAGCTGAACACTTTAATAAAGAAAAAATAGCGGTGTTCATGCCATATCGAAGAGGGCAGGGCTTAAGTGAACAGGCCGGGCCATATATAATGACACAAATTAAAGATGCGATCCAAGAGTCTGGTTTTTCCGCAGGGGAAGATGTTTTGATCCGCGAGTTGAAAGGGAATCATTTACAGGATCAAATGGCAGCTTATCGTTTTATTAAAAACCAAGATTATGTAGACCCAAATAAGATAATTTCAATTGGAAACTCATTTGGTGGGATTCAAGTTTTATTGGGGCTGAAAGAATTAAATTTTTGTGCAGCCATTAATGCTTCTGGTGGGGCCAAGTCTTGGAAGAAATCAAAAAAACTAAGAAGTCTAATGTTCGACAGTCTTCCTAGCATTAATGTTCCTGTTTTCTTTTTTCAGGCCCAAAATGACTATGATCTTTCGCCTTCAAAATTTTTAGGCGCAAAGTTGGAAGATTTAGGGAAAAAAGCGAAAATTAAAATTTATCCAGATTTTGGAAAGTCGGCAAAAGAAGCCCATGGCTTTTTCTATCAATCAGTGGCTACATGGTTTCCAGATGCTATGCAGTTTATTCGCCAGAACTGTTTGGATTAGAATTATTTTTTAATAAAATCTAAAATCGGTTTGGGCAAGATCCACAGAGGGCCAATTAAAAGGTATTGAAGGTCTTCAAAAAAGCTTGGTTTCTTTCCCTCAATTTTATGTCCTATAAACTGACCAATCCATGAAAGTACAAAAATACTTAAAAAAACTGCGATTGCCTCAGTAGGATTGATTCTTTGGCTTATTTGATCCACAAGTACGTAGCTAAGTCCTCCAAACACAAGCATGACCATGGAGGCTTTTACATTTAAAAGACTATAGTAGACCATAGCTCCCAAAAATAGCAGGCTAGCAAGGCTGTATGGTGTATAAATAATTACTTGGTGAAGTAGACCTAATATACTGAAAAGAATTAATGGGACACATACATAGTGAATCTTTTTGTTAGTATGGTGTTGGTGGCTTACCGCATAGTTTTCCAAATAATGATTTATACTTTTCATAGACTTAGTTAAGCATAATTTCAATTCTAGAGAAATCATTTATTTATAAGCTACTCAGAAAGGCCCTAGCATTATTTATAGCTAGACCGATGGTACCGGCTTTTTGACAAGCTTTAAGTGAAGTTAAAAATATTTTTTGTAAATTAGGCAGCAGATTGTTCCGCTTCTACGGAATGCCAATTTTTTTTAAGGATTTCGTAGCTTTCTTTTAAAAGACGAAATTCTTCCACCTTTCCATCTTTCATATCTGGGTGGAGTTTTTTAGCTAATTTTCTATAAACTCTTTTTAAAGACTCCAAACTCATTGGGCTATTTATTGGATGCCCTACCGAAGCAAAAAAGATTTTTGCGGTTCTAACGCTTTCGTTGTTAAAAAACTCACCCAAAATTTCTGTAGGCATTTCTTCAGGTGCCTTGGTGTTAGTTTGTGCGTAAGTTTTTTCTTTGTCCATGGCTTGTTGTTCGGAACTCGAGTTCCAATAGGCTTTCTTTGGTTTTACGCAAATGTTCATTGGATTTAAGCGTGTTACCAGCTCTAAGGAAAGATGAGAGGGGTTTGTTTGTACAAAAGACACAGGTTTTTGTGCGGGTTTATCCACAGCTTGTAACTTTTGTTTTAGTATTTCCTGAAACTCATTTTTCATATATATTTGATCGGTTGATTCAAAATGAGATTAAGTCCAGAAAGAGGCAAATTATGAGTATGAATTGGTTTTTGGTGATTTTAGCCTTCGGTAGTATGTTTATTCAGGCATTTTCTGACCTAAGTAGAGGTCCTTTGTTTCCTGAAATTCTAAAGTCTTTAAGTGTAAACGAGAAGCAAGGCGCTTGGTTTTTTAGTGTAACTAGTTTCTGTATGTTAATTTCTTCTTTTTGGGCAAGTCACCTGATTCAAAAGTATAAGACGATCTTGGTGTTGTTGTTTTTCATGGTCTTTTTGATCATAGGTCAGTATTTTCTCGCCACCAGTGAAACTTTAAATGGACTGTTATTTGCTGCCGCATTACTTGGTTTGTCATTTGGTGGTACTGGTGTTTGCCAAAATATGGCTATTTCTGAAGCTTCAGAAGGCAATATGCTTCGTAAACTTCAAGGTGTTCTACAAAGCATTTACGCTTTAGCGGCGATGTTAGCTCCCATCGCAGTTAGTTACTCTATCACTCATTCTTTGCATTGGCAGAGCTATAGTGGCTGGGTAGGATGGCTGGCATTTGCTATTTTTTCTCTAGGTGTAATTCGATTTTTATCGAACAAACCTAGACTTCAAAGACTGGAATTGGATCAAATTGACACAGAGAGTGAAAAAAAATCAGCGAAGAATCCAAGCTTTTTCATCAAGGCATTATCCGCTTCTGGTTTGGCATTTTATGTTGTTGCTGAATTGGTAATTTCTCTTTGGTTGGTAATTTATCTTCGTCGAGAAGAAGCCTTTTCAGCAGAAGATGCGGGACTTTCTTTAAGTCTATTTTTCGCCTCTCTTCTTGCCGGTCGCTTGCTTAGTAGTGTGATTAATTTCCGTGTTTCTAATTTTGTTTTGTTGCGTAGATGTCTGCTTTTAACCAGTGGCTCTTTACTAGCAGCATTCCTTATCCACCCGTTATTCTTCAGTTTATCGGGATTTTGTATGAGTATAGTCTTTCCAGTTTATATGAGTTATATGGCTGAAAAGTTTGGTCAGTCTTTAGTTTTTGTGATGCCATTTTGCATCGGTGGAATGAGTTTGCTGGTCAGCCTTGTTCATAGTTTGGCAGGGCTTGTAGGTGATATGTATGGTCTAAAAGCTTCCATGGGTTTTGCTTTAGGTGGAGCAATATTGGCTTTCATAAGTGTTGGTCTCATAGAGAAAATTGTAGTGCAAAAAAGCGATTCTTCGAAGGCTGCAGAGGCTTAAATTTTAAAAAAAGTGAAATCGGTCTAAATTTTTTTCTTGAAAGCTTTTTAGAATAGTTATTAAGATGAAGTCTGCATGTAGTAACGATTAGTTTTGGAGGATACACATGGCAAAGAAAAAAGCTGCAAAGAAAGCTACGAAAAAAGTAGCTAAAAAAGCAACAAAGAAAGCAACGAAGAAAGTAGCTAAAAAAGCTGCGAAAAAAGCAACTAAGAAAAAAGTAGCTAAAAAAGCTGCAAAAAAAGCAACTAAAAAGAAAGTAGCTAAAAAAGCTGCTAAGAAAAAAGTTGCTAAAAAAGCCACTAAGAAAGTAGCAAAAAAAGCTACGAAAAAAGCGGCTGCAAAAAAAGCTACAAAAAAAGTAGCTAAAAAAGCTACTAAAAAGGCTACTAAGAAAGCTACTAAAAAAGCAGCTAAGAAAAAAACTAAAAGAAAGCCAAATGCAGCTTTCATGGCACCATTAACTCCTTCTGCTGAATTAGCTGAAGTTGTTGGTTCTAAAGGAATTTCTCGTCCAGATGTTATGAAAAAAGTTTGGGCTTACATCAAGAAGAACAATCTTCAAGATTCTGCAAACAGAAGAAACATCAATGCTGACGATAAGCTAAAAGCTGTTTTCGGTGGTAAGAAGCAAGTTTCTATGTTTGAAATGACAAAACTAATCAGCAAACACCTGAAGTAATTTAGTTTTAAATTTCTATTCAGAAATAAAGAAGAGGCTAGGGGTTCCCTGGTCTCTTTTTTTATGAACAGCCGCTTAAGATTGCGTTTTGAAGCTTTTCTTATCTCTATTTTTTGAGGAATTTGATGCTGTACTTCAAAAAGCTTTCATAGCCCCTAGAATCGTCTTTATAAAGACTTGGTCGGCCGCCGGATTATTGGTTCTATAGAGATCTTAAGAGCCTAGGGAGGCTCTAAGGTGGTTTTCTAGAGCTTTAACATTTTGGGATTTGGTTTCTTCCTAATCCTGCTTTTCTGAGACCAATATAATACGAGCTTACATAGTCTTTTTTATCCTTTTGATCCAGTTCTTGCAATTTTGCACAAAATTTCTCAGATAACTGAGGAAGTTTTTGTTCGAGGTTTTGAATTTGGTTTAGACTTTTTGCAAAGGTGTTGGCTGAGTATTTGTCTCGCGAAAAAGCATTCACTTCAAATAAGAAGCTATAGGTTTCTAAACTAGATGCCTGTAGATTGTCTTTGTTTTCTCTTAAAAAGTTTCTTAAGGCGGAGCTATTGAGCTCAGAAGGGTAGTAGTCTGCTATATATTCGATACTGGCTGCTGTTCCTAGGCTGGCATTTAAATAATCCAGGGCAAGCTCCTGAGCAGAACGATCTAGTTTTAGATTCAAACTCTGTTCAAGAGCTAGTTTCGCCAGATCAGAGGAGTTAATTCCTCTGATACCAGCGATTTCAAGGTTGTAGTTTAAAATGCGCTTAAACATAGAGTCTTCTTCTCGGCTTACGCAAGAGAAGTCACGACATTTTCGACGAGCTAGATTTTGCATAAAATCTTTAGAGCTTTCTGTGAAATCAAGAAGGTCTCCTTCGCTTAAAAGCTCTAGCTCTTGATGGAAACTAGAAGCTTTAATCTGCAAAATGTCTTTTCCGGCAAGCTTTATTGTATTTTCCGACTTTGTTTGGCTAAGTTCTTTTGTAGACTCTTTGTCTATTTTTTGTTCTCTAGTCTTTTTGTTGACGATATTGTCGTTTTCGTCATTCCCTAAATCATCTTGTACACTCTCTTGCGAAACATTTTGCTCAAGCTTTGGAGTAATCTCCACTTGATCAGACTTAGAGTAAAGATAAGACGCTGCAAACAAAACGGCTGCAATGATTGTCTTTCCTTTGTGAATTTTCATCTCACACCTCCGTTATTTATTAATCCCTTTTTTCCAAAAATTTACCTGGCACGAATCCGTATTCCCCTGGTTCGTACTCAATCTCCAACCATTCTTCAAACTTACTGTTCGTGATTGGAATGTATTTAGCAACAACCTTTACAAGAGGTTGTTGAATATTGCCTTGTTCATCTTTTGTAGGCATTAATCTTCCTACTTTTGGAGTTTCTCCAACTCCTGGGTATTTTCTTACCCATACAAAATAACTAACTCCTTTTAGTTCAGCAATGTACTGATCTACAGGTTCTAGAGAGCTTTTTTCAAAGCTACCAATTAGTTTTTCGTTTTCTAAAAAGAAATCGATGCTTTCTATTTTTCTTAAAATTTTCTCGCTACCAACTTTAGATGTTACCCAAAATTGATTGGTGTCACACAATGGGTTTTTTGAATTAAAATTTTCAATTTTAAAGCTTCTTAAACTTGGAATTTCAATAGGCATCCACTGACTCACCAATTCTACTCCGTAACCGATATCATCTAGGATTTCGATGGGGGTGGATAGCTTTGTTTTTTGTTTAAGCTTCGGATCAAGTAGCACATTGCCTGCTTGTTTCTTTGGACTTTTTAGAAATTGATCTCCGAGCCATTTTTTCGTATAAGCCTTTGTTTCAACCAAGTCGTCTTGCAACTCCAAAGGACTAGCATCTTGTGACTTTTTAAAGAAGAGTCTTGCATTTCTTTTTCTATAAATTCTTCCGCAATAGTTTACAGAATGTTTGATAGAGCCAGGTTCTACAAATAGATCGATATAATCTGTTTCCAGGTGGTAGTTTCCTTTTTGCCCGTAACTATTGAGATTTAAATCTTTGTAGTTAACCCCTTGCATTTGGAAGTCTCTGAGTCTCTGTTGAGCTAGCTTTTCGAGATTGCTTGCTTTTTTGTATTTGTAACCTGGAATCCCGTAGGCTGCTGCAATATTATGACGTATTTCTTCAAGAGCTTTATGCTCCGTACTGGTTTTTGTCATATAGGTGTCATAAAGGCTTTCGTAAGTTACTTCTTCGCCATTTTCATCAATGCTTGATACACTTTTAATGCCAAGAACTGGGTATAGGTTTTCATATAAAAACTTTCGATCATAGGAATTGTTGTTCATATATCTACAGATGGACTTGTAATAAAAATTACCTTGATTGTGTAGTCCACTCCATAAGGCTAAGGATTCAAAAGCCAAAGTCTTATCGTTTCGGACCGCTCGTAGATCTGCAATCTTATCTCCCTTATAGGAAAATGGACTGTTTTTAAAAGTACATATTTTTTTAGGGTAACGGTTAATCTCATCTTTTGACGCGATTCTGTACCCATTCTTACCACGGATGTAATCATTAGAAGTCACTTCAATCAACTTTCGATAGTTGTTTCTCCAAAACTCCATCGCGTAATCAATATGACGGTAAATGTTAAATAAGGCTTCCGGGTCTCTTATGTCAGGATGAGAACCTAGGTTGATCGCCATCACACCAGCGTCTCCGTAGTGTTTTGTAACTAAAATTTGATTTAAGTAGTGTTGGCCTTTTAAATACTTACACTCAGGAAATAAATAGTTTTCCGGAGAGTAAAAGTTTTCAAATAGATCAAAGGCAGCCTCTTTGTAACCCTTTGTTCGGTAGTGCGTACTGCCTTTACTAGGGTCGTTTTCTAATTCTTCCACTAGTTGATCCATCCAGTCGATTTTATTTCTGTAGCTAGAGCAAAACTCAGGACGAACTTTTCTAAAGTGAAGTAATGAGCTTTCGTGATGAGGTATGCTGATAGAACTTAATAAAAATGACCAGTAGTTATCATTTGGTGCACCTTGAGCGTCAAAGAATAGCTCAGGTTCTTTCTTCATATTGGCAATACTACTTGCAACGATGACTCCAAAAATCTTTTCGGTGTATTTGATTCGGGTTGGTTCTAATGCCTCAAGGCTAATGTCTTCAGAGGTATAGTCATATACCGGTCCTCTGATCTCAAGATCAGGGTGCAAGCTAATGTAATTGTCTCTTGCATTTCTTGAATCATCAATGTAGGCGTAGCCTTTTGCTTTAAAAAAGGAGCCGTCTGGAACATCATTAATGATTTCCGAATAAGATTGAAGGCTTAATAAACTACCCAATAGAAATATAAATTTCTTCCACATAAAAATTCACCCTTTCTCCTCGACAAGATATACTTCAAATATTGGGCCACATTTTTTCTCCTACTTTCAGCCACTTGCATCTTGGTGCCTTGAACTTCTTTCAGGAAAAGTGATTAGTCTTTTGACAAACAATGTATTCACCAAAATACAGCATTGTCTAAAATGTTGACGCTCTAAAGTCCCTTTCTCAAAAAAGTGTAAATACCTAAAAATAGGTAGGTA
>CERX01074217.1_pt1 | contig 86485 bp, 84 predicted proteins | sample 350251 | NCBI WGS metagenome assembly CERX01 (sample SAMEA2621044, study PRJEB7988) | marine metagenome | biome: marine biome (ENVO:00000447); feature: deep chlorophyll maximum layer (ENVO:xxxxxxxx); material: "saline water (ENVO:00002010), including plankton (ENVO:xxxxxxxx)" | depth 50 m
TCAACTTTGCATAGACAATTAACTTCAGAACAAAAAGCCTTAGCAGGTGTAAGTGAGGATTTGGTAAGAATTTCAGTGGGTATTGAGCATATTGATGACATTATTCAGGATGTTGAGCAAGCCATTGAAGCTTCAAAAAAATAATTATTTAAATTACTGTTTCTTTTTCTCTTCCTCAAATGCTATTTGACAATGTTTAAGTTTGTTAAAACGATACTTTGCAAATTTCTTATAAAGATATTTTGCAAGTGGATAAATAATAGGAAGAGAAATAATAAGATTTAAATACTTAAAATAAGGTAATTTTTTCCAAATAACGATAAATGCATCCACTCCTATGTAAAAGTTACCTTTACTATCTTTTACATGAAGATATAAAAGTGCATCCACTAGTTTAATATTTGCAAGCTTTAAATCTAATTTTGAAGATGAAATCCCCAGCCAATTTAATGAGTTTTTTGGGGCAATTTTTTTATAAAAATTAATTTCCTTAGAACAAATTTTACATCTATCATCATAATAGACAGAAAGCATAAATTTTAACTCCTTGTTTTATATATTTTTTTAGTCTTTTGTTTTATAAAATTATTAGCTTTATTAAAAATAATTTCTTTTCTCTCAGGATCCATTCTATTGAGTGAATTACATATAATCGAAAGCCTAGGATTTTTCTTAAAAAATGATTCGTTATCAGATATAAAGCTCCAATAAAGACCATCTAATATTTCACACCACTCCCCCTTTTTATAATTACTCATTTTTAAAATATAATTTGATCCACAAGAATAAGGTTTGGTGGCAAATAATCCTCCATCAGCGAAAGTTCCCATTCCATATACATTTGGGGTCATAACCCAATCTGCTGAATCAACAAACATTTCCATAAACCATTTATAAATCTCAGTTGGGTGAATTCTAGATAAATTCATTATGTTTGCAATAATCATTAGCCTTGGAATATGATGAGTGTATCCATAGTTAACACAATCTTTAATTGTATCGTCAAGAGGAATAATACCTGTTGTCCCTTCATACCAATCTTTTGTTAAATACCTTTCATGATTCCAAAAGTTTCGATTTGATTCATCCTGTCCTTTTAGGTTGTAAATCCCCCTAATAAACTCTCTCCAACCAATGACTTGTCTTATAAATCCTTCAAGAGAATTTAAAGCAAATTGTTTTTTTTTATGATAAACCAAAGTTTTATCTATAACTTCTTGAGGAGTTATTAAGCCGATGTTTAATAATGGACTTATCGCACTATGAAATAAAAAATTATTGTCTAAATCTATAGCATCTTCATATTTACCAAAATTTTCAAGTTTATTTTCTAAAAAATCATCAAGTAATTCATGTGCTTGCTTTCTATTAAAAGGAACCCAATGATTATTTGTAGTTCCTGGATGTTCTTTAAATTTTAAATTAACTATTTTTTTTAAATTATCTAAATAAATGGAAGATCGATTTTTAGGTTTTTCTGGCAAACTAATACCTTTAGGCAATTTTTTTCTATTATCCGCATCAAATGACCATTTACCTCCAATCGGCTTATTTTTTTCATCTACCAATATTTGTAAATCTTTTCTCATCATTTGATAAAAACTAGTCATTCTAAGAATTTTATTAGTTTTTGAAAATTTCAAAAATTTATCTCTTGAACAAAAAAACATAGGTGAAGGTAGTATGGAAAATTTAATAGAATTTTTATCTAGAAAATTTTTGATTTTATTTTCAAATATATAGTCTTCTATTTCATAGAAAATAACCTCATCAATCTTTTCTTTTTTTAATACTTTTAATAACTTTAATTCATATGGCTCAATAAATTCAGGCTCATCAATTGAGGAATAATATACTTTGAATCCTTTCTTTATTAACTCATCACGATATTCCCTCATAGCAACTAAAAAATTTAAAATTTTTAATTTATGATTTTTAGGCTCAGAACATAATTCTTCATCTTCTGCCATAAATATAAATTGTGGTCCCAGTGTTGTAATTTCGCTAATAGGAAATAATTGGTTACCTAATATTATTTGAATTTTTTTCATACTAATTCCAAAACTCTTGATAAGTGGAATCTGGATCATAAATCTTTTTTTGTTTTTCAATATTAAAATGCCTACCCCCCCGAGGATCGGCTCCAAATCCAGCTATATATAACCAATTACCTAGATTACTGTATACATCATAATCAATGAGTTGAAATTCAAACCATGCAGCACCTGCCCTCCAGTCACAATCTAATTCATTTATAAGATAGCTTGCAACAATTTGCCTCATTCTGTTTGATAAAAATCCAGTTTGTTTAAGCTCTATCATGCCTGCATTCACAAATTTGTTATCAGTTTTTCCTTCTGTCCATAATCTAAACTTTTTATTATCATGATTTATATTTTTTTGTGGTGAATTAAGATCAGTTATATAAGAGATTTCTTCTTTATTTTTTATCATTGAAAACCTAAAATAATCTCGCCAAAGTAATTCAAAAAATATCCAATAAGTACTTTCATTTTTTGTTACTTTATCTTCATAGTTTTCTAAATAGAAAAATATCTGTCTTGCTGATATGTATCCCATAGCAAGCCAGGGTGAAAACTTTGTTGAAAAATTTTCACCCATTAAATCATTTCTAGTTTCTTTATAAATTTTTGGTTTTTCTGACTGAAAATAATCAATTAAATGTGATATCCCTGTTTTTTCTCCCCCTCTAAACTTTTTATTAGAAATTGGAAAAGAGCTTTTTTTGTAATTTTTAGAATCAACTTTTAATAAAAAAGATTGATTATCTGTAATAGGCTTTACATTAAATATTTTTTTTGTGAGCTTAATAGGTTTATTAGGCTTAATCTCATTACTTTCTATTGCCTTTCTAAAAACAGAAAAGGTATTAGGTAACTCCTCTAAAGAAAAAGGCAGTTGCTTTTGAGTATAAAGTGATGATTGCCACATTTGATTTACATTGATATTCATGTCTTTTAGGGCTTTCACTTTTTTATTTTCATCAACAGCTAAATTAGATTCACAAAAAATACTATTAATTTGATATTTTTTGAGCAATATATCTAAAATTTTGACCGAATCATCCATATATTCATTTAAAGAATGGCCAAATTTATTCAATTCTTTTTTTAAATCTTGAAGGCCTTGAGATAAAAATAGCATTCGATGTTCTGAAATCTTCTTGAAATCCCAAGAACAGTTTTTTTCATTCTCAATATCATGAATATAAACAAATAAAACCTCATCCAAAGCCTCTAATGCAAAATTTAGTGAAAGATTATCATTTAATCTAAGATCATTTCTAAACCAATATATACCCTTCATATTATTCTCAAATCATTCTTGAATGTAACAGATAATAAAGACTCTTAATTTAATTTCTAGTTCAGTTAAGAAAAACAAATATTGACTAATATTTTATGAGGGTTCTGAATTTATGAAATCTGGCCGAATAAGCTCACATTTGCCTTTGAAGTGATATGGTCTATCCCACCCTCTTATAATTTCAATTTCACCCGTTTTCCTTTCTATATATATTGAAAACCCAATTGAACCATCAGTATCCATTTCTTTCATGGTGACTGTATCTTTATCAACATTTAAGAATTGATTGCCATGAATTCGATGTACTAAAGTATTACCCACAATATTAATCATTTCGACAGCTGGCTCATCTCCACATTTTAGATTGTCACAATAAAGGTCAGAATAACCTTTACAAATTAAGTTAACGCTCAGAACTTCAGCAAGAATCAAATTTGGGATAAATAAAAGAAGTAGAAGTTTTTTCATTAAGTAAAAATATATTTGGGTTAATACCTAGATCTTAACTTAGCTTAACTATAATATCTATATAAATAAAGAAGACTGCTAGAATAAAAAAGATGAACAAACAAGCTTACAAAAAAAAAGGTTTTTGGATTGGATTAGTATTATTTTTCCTTATTTTCTTTAGCCCTACTCCTCAAACCCTTTCTTTTGAAGCGTGGCATGTTGCAGCAGTTGCTCTATTGATGGCTGCATGGTGGGGTACTGAAGCAATTCCATTACCTATAACAGCACTTTTACCATTGGCATTATTCCCATTACTACAAATTTCAAATTTCAAAACTGCTGCTGCTTCTTATGCAAACCCAAATATTTTTTTATTTCTGGGAGGTTTTATATTAGCCCTAGCTATTCAATCCTCTGGTCTTCATAAAAGATTAGCATTAAATGTTATTGGAGCAATAAGCAATTCAGCAGCTAATTTAGTTGGTGCATTTATGGGAATTTCTTTTTTTATAAGCATGTGGGTAATGAATACATCTACCACACTAATGCTTTTGCCTATTTGCTTAGCTATTTGTTCTAATATCAAAGAAAGTCTTCCGGTAATATCTAAAAAAGAATTTAATAATTTTGAAATATCTCTACTTTTAGGAATTGCATATGCTGCATCAATTGGAGGTATGTCAAGTTTAGTTGGTACTGCTCCAAATATTGTTTTTGCTGGATTTATGCAAGAAAATTTTTCTATAGAAATTTCATTTCTTAGTTGGATGAAATTAGCATTACCAATTGGATTAGTTATGCTTGTTAGTGCATTTGTAATTTTAACTAAAATTATTTATCCATCGAATTTTATATTTAATACAGTTGCTAGAAAAAAAATTAATCTAACTTTAAAAAAATTAGGGCCTATAAGTAAAGATGAAAAAAAAGTACTTTTAGTTTTTATTATTACAGCTCTATTGTGGGTAACTCGAACATATTTTAATGAGTATAAAATTTTCACAGGCCTCACTGATGCTGGAATAGCTATTATTGCAGCAATTAGTTTGTTTGTTATTCCATCACAAAATAAAAAAACTGAGTTATTAGTTTGGGATGAAGCAAAAAAATTACCTTGGGGACTTCTGATTTTATTTGGTGGCGGACTATCACTCGCAAAAGCAATTAATAGCTCAGGTTTGGGACAATGGTTAGGTGAAGCATTTATTTTAGTTATTAATTTTGAACCATGGGTTTTAGTTCTATTGATTATCACTTTTATTATATTTTTAACTGAGCTTACTTCTAACACAGCAACTACATCAACTTTTTTACCAATTGCAGCATCTATTGCTGTTGCATTATCAGTACCACCATCAAGTATAGCAATACCCCTAGTTCTAGCATCAAGTCTAGCTTTTATGCTTCCTGTGGCTACGCCTCCAAATGCAATTGTTTATGGTTCAGGTAAATTAACTATTAAAAATATGATAAAAGCAGGATTTATTTTAAATTTAGTTGGAATAATTTTTATTTCATTAGCTTATAACTTTATTTTTTAAAGCTGATTAGATTATATTTCTTGGTGGGAGGTCCTGTTGGTATAGGTCATAAACTTCTTGGTACCCCTTCTCAATATTTTTAGTAAATTTTTTTGTATTAAATAAATTTAAACTCTTTTTATCAACTAAGGATTTTTTTATTTTTTTTAATTTATCTGGATTTTGTGCAAGGGTAATGGCTAAATTCTCATAATCTTTAAGGTTATGAGTAATAAGCGAATTTAATTTAACAGCATTTAGCAGGCTTGAACAACCTCTTGAAGCATAATGTTCACCGCAGATTGTTACAATAGGTAAACCAGCCCATAGAACATCACATGCAGTTGAATGTCCATTAAAAGGATAAGTATCTAAAAATAAATCCATTAAATTAAGACGTTCAAGGAAATGAGAATAATCCAATTTTTCACCAAAAATTAATCTTGCAGGATCAACATTACGATTTAAAGCTTCTTTTTTTAGATTATTTTGAGTTACTTCATCATTTGCATTAAAAAAGAGAACGCTTTGATTAACCTCTTTTAGAACTCTCATCCAAATATCAAAAATCAATGGAGTAAATTTATAATTATTATTAATACAGCAAAAAATAAAACAATCTTTTGGAAGACTAAAGTCTTTTCTACTAAAAGTATTTTTAATAGAAGTTTTTTTTGAATCTGTTGGATAAGCTAAATCTAAATATAAAACTTTCTCAGTATAAAATTTCTCTGCTTCTTTTGGAATTAAAACTGAATCTGCAATAATATAATCAAAATAATCAGCTCCAGAGGTTCCGGGAAATCCTAAATAATTGATTTGTATGGGTGCTGCTCTCATAGAAAAAATATCAGATTTATTTTGCCCTGTATAAACTGCAAGATCTATAACAATATCAATTTCCATATCTCTAGATAATTTAACAATATCTTTAGAATTTAATTCTTCTAAATTGATAAATTTTGTAAATGCTTTTTTTAATCTATTTTTAATTTTATCGTCTGGCCAGTCTATTAATGAGAATCCATAAATATCAAATTTACTTTTATCGTGTAATTCAATGATCTCAACTAAAAGATTTGATACAGGATGGACATAAAAATCTGGAGAAAAATAGGCAATACGTATTTTTTCATGTTTTTGATATTTTTTAATTTTGCCAAAAGTATTTTTGTAAGGGTAGTTTTTTGAAGCGTGTTTGATAGCTATTTTTTTCTGGAGAAGTGGATCGCTATAAAATATTTTGGATGCAAATGGACCAATGGATGCATCATCTTGATTAGTCATTTTTTCAGCGAACAATATATCTTGATCGAAATAGTCCCAGTCGCAAATATTTTGCCTTATTTTTATTCCTAAATAAATTGCATCAAGGTGATTCGGATCTATTTTAATTACACGTTTACATAAATCTATTGCTAAATCATATTGTTTTTTATTTCTATAAATCTTAGCCAATTCATATAAGCTTGAAACATAATCAGGATCTATTTGAATTATTTCTTTAAAATTATTTAAAGCTTCTGATTCGTTTTTATTAAGTAATAATGCTAGGCCTCTATTATGTTTTGCTATTAAAAAATTTCTATTTATTTTAATTGCTTTATCGTAATTTACTATTGCTTGATTAAAATTTTTAAGCTCTACATTAATTAAACCAATATTATTAAATGTTTCGGAAGAATTGGGTTTAAATTTTAATGCATTATTGAAACTTTCTAAGGCTTCTTCTAAAAGTTTAATTTCAAAAAATAAGACGCCTCGAACAAAATAAAGCTCGTGATCAGGTTTAATTTTAATGGCTTGATTATAACTATTGATTGCTTCTTCGTATCTCAAAAGCTCTTTTAAAACATTACCTAGATTAAAATGAGCTTCTGAACTATCTGGGTTTATTTTTATTGCTTTTGAAATAAAATATACTGATTTTTCAAAATCTTTATTAGCTTTGGCAATTAATCCTATGAGGTGTAAGCAATTAAAATCATTTGGATTAGATTCTAAAATAGTTTCATATAAATTTTGCGCTTGCTTTAAATTTCCTTTTTTATGAAAGTTAACTGCTTTCTGAAATTGTTCTTTTAAACTCATAACTTTATGAAATAAGTAATCCGATTATAATTAAAAAAACTAATACCCAAGCAATTCTGTCCATATATTTTTTTAGTATAGAATCTATTTTAGTTCCAAATAATTTAACTAAAAAAGCTACCAAATAAAACCTTCCGCCTCTACCAATAATTGAACCGATCACAAATGGAATAAAAGCCATATTTAATACTCCAGCTGCTATTGTAAAAACTTTATAGGGTATTGGAGAAAAGCCAGCAATAAGTATTGCCCAAAAACCCCATTTATTAAACCAATAAACTGAACTTTCATAGGCCGTTATGTAACCAAAATTAATTAAGATCGGTTCAATATAATCAAATGAAAATTTTCCAATTAAATAACCTAAGATACCTCCAATAACCGAACCAATTGTAGTTATAAGAGCAAATCTCCAGACCCTGTTTGGCTTTGCTAGACACATAGGAGCTAACATCACATCTGGAGGAATTGGAAAAAATGATGACTCAGCTAAACTTAAAACAAAAAGATAATAAGTTGCTTTCACATGACCTGCTAAGCGGACAGTTTCGTTATAGAGTTTATTTAGTATTTTCATAAGACTTAATTAAGTTAATTAAAGATTTTACTTATTACCTCTAATTAGAAAATATAAACCAATCAATAACAGAAAAATTTGTTCACTCATAAATAGTTTTGGAGTTATTAACCAGTCACGATGGGCAAGTCCCAATGCAAACAACATGATTATCACAATATTTAAAGCACCAAATCGAGTAATTAAATTACCTAAATAATTTTTATTGAATCCACCAATTATCAAAAGCACACCGGCACTAAGTTCAGCTATTGCAACAAAAGAAGCTAAAGACTCAGAAAATCCAAAGTAATCAATAAGTTTTTGGGGTGGTAAAGGAAATTTACCATACCCATGAAAGAAAAAAGAGATACCAAGACCAAATCTCAATAACCACGGTGTTACATAAATAAACTTATCAAAAAATTCATTAATTTTTATATCCAGATTTTTCATATAAGATCCTAGTTTTTAATTATTACAAAACTATTTATACAACAGTATTATTTTAATATCCAACTTTTTTTTTAAAATTCTATAATCTATAGTAAAATACCGCTCTTCTAGTACGACCCCATCGTCTAGAGGCCTAGGACACCTGGTTTTCATCCAGGCAACAGGGGTTCGACTCCCCTTGGGGTCGCCAATTATATGATTTATGAAACTTTTTGCAAATTTAATTGCCGACTAACTAGTTTATTTTAAATTTTAAATTTATCTATGATAACCGCACTTATTGAATATTCAGAAAAAGGATTTTTACCAGATTTTTTAATAAGGTTTGGTATTCAATCACTACTTAAAAAAAGACTCAGATCATTAATAAATGAAAAAGATTTAGTAAATTTATCAAACAAAAAGAAATTTATTAAAGATATGAATGCATCGCCAATTGCCCTTGTTCCAGATTTGGCAAACACACAACATTATGAAATACCCTCTGAATTTTATAATCTTTGTTTAGGTTCTCATAAAAAATATAGTTCTTGCTTCTGGGATAAAACAACTAAAAATCTTCAAGATGCTGAATCTTTATCGCTAGATCTAACTTGTAGACACGCAAAACTTAAAGATGGGCAAAAAATTTTGGAATTAGGATGTGGTTGGGGCTCACTATCCCTATGGATGGCATCAAACTATCCAAAAAGTAAAATTACTTCAGTGTCAAATTCATCCTCTCAAAAAACCTATATTTTGAAGGAAGCTAAAAAAAGAAATCTTAAAAATCTTAAAGTTATAACCTGTGATATGAACGATTTTTCCATTAAATCTAAATTTGATAGAGTAGTTTCAGTAGAAATGATTGAACATATGCGGAATCATCGTGAGCTTTTCAATAGGATATCTAAATGGTTAAACAAAGATGGTTTATTTTTTATGCATATTTTTGTCCATAAATCACAACCTTATCTTTTTGAAGTAAAGGATGATGATGATTGGATGAGTCAATATTTTTTTTCAGGAGGCATGATGCCTTGTGAAGACCTTCCTCTTGAGTTCCAAGATAAATTAAAAATTGTAAAAAAATGGAATTGGTCGGGACAACATTACGAAAAAACGGCTAATGCTTGGTTAAAAAATATTGATACAAATAAAGATAAAGCCATGCTAACCTTAAAAAAAATCTATGGAAAAAATGATGCATTTAAATGGTTTCAAAGATGGCGAATTTTCTTTATGGCTTGCGCTGAACTTTGGGGTTATAAAGATGGTCAAGAGTGGTATGTATCACATTATTTATTTAAAAAATGAAATTTAAAATACTTAATTTTATATTGTTTCAATTAGGCTGGTTTATTTTAATTCTAGGTGCGGCATGGAATGAAACATTTACTGCTGTTATTTTAAGTCTGTCAATATTAGCTTTACATTTATCAATAATTGACCAAAAATTAAGCGAAATAAAATTAATATTAATTGCAGGATTTATTGGTTTTTTGTTTGATGGAATCATTCAATATTATAATCTTATCATTTACAATTCTCCTGGTTGGGAATTTCCTCTAACTCCAATCTGGATAATTATTCTTTGGATGTTTTTTGCAATCACCTTAAATCATAGCTTGGTTTGGCTTAAAAATCGTCTGCTACTATCTTCATTATTTGGAGCCATTGGAGGTCCGCTTGCATATATTGCAGGAGAAAAACTCGGAGCTATAACTATTACACAACAATTTTCATTAGTTTTACTTTCAATAGGTTGGGCTTTAATTACCCCAATTCTTCTTTCAATAGGCAAAACTAATGATTGATATTTATTTAATCACATTAACTAACTTAATAATTTTTGCTACATTTGGGTGGATTTTAAGTTTAAAAACCAATAATGTAACTCATGTAGATAGTATGTGGAGTATTTTCTTTATAATTGCAATTATAACTTCAGTTAGCTCTATAGAGGCTCTATCATACCGCCATGAAGCCCTAATACTTATTGTATTTCTTTGGGCTACTAGATTATCTGCTTTCTTAACAAAAAGGAATTGGGGGAAAAAAGAAGATATTCGCTATCAAAATATAAGAAAAAATAATCAGCCACACTTTAAATACAAAAGCTTATATCTAATATTCTATTTTCAAGCAATCCTTGCTTCAATTATTGCATTACCTTTAATTGCATCTATATCAGATCCAAGAGCCTATAGTTTTATAGATAAAGTTGCTCTTGCAATCATTATATTTGGTCTTTTAATTGAAATAATTGCAGATTTTCAGTTATCAAAATTTTTAAAAAAAGATACATTTGGTGTTATGGATAAGGGTTTATGGAGGTATTCTCGGCATCCAAATTATTTTGGAGAATTTATAGTTTGGTGGGGTTTCTTTATATTTTCTTTTGGAAGTGGTTCTTGGGTAACTATATTTTCACCAATTCTCATGACTATTCTTTTGTTAAAAATTAGTGGGGTTGGCTTAATGGAGCAAACTATCTCAAAAAGGCGACCAGATTACGAAAAATATATTAAAAAAACATCAAGCTTTATTCTATGGCCACCAAAAAATTAACTCCTCTAATCATTTTATTACTTTTACTTTCTAATTCATTAATTGCAAGAGAGTGGAATTTTGATGCAATTCTAAATGATAGAGTAATTGGCCAACATAATTTTAAAATTGATAATTCTGAATCCTTAAGTGAAGCAAATTTTCACATTGAATTTCTTTTTATGGATATATATTATAAGCATACCTCTTCTGAATCCTGGGATAACGGTTGTCTTATCAAAATTAATAGCCAAACGAATGATGATGGCGATCATTTCAAAGTTACAGGAAAATTAGAGGGTAAAGACTTTAAGTTGAAAGTGAATGATAATTCTTTTCAATACCCAAATTGTATTATGTCATTTTCATATTGGGATTCTAAAATATTAGAACAGTCAAAACTTTTGAATTCACAAAATGGCGAATTACTAGATGTAAAATTTGTATTTATTAAAGATGAATTGATGCTTGTTCGACAAAAAAAAATTATGACTAAGCATTATGAACTTGTAGCAACCAAAGAAGGTGATGAAAAAATGAAAATTCAACTCTGGTATGATCAAGAAATGAATTGGGTTGGATTATCATCCACTACCCCAATTGGTGATATATTCTATAAATTACTTTAACTAATTATTTTATATGACTGTTTTTAAATATTTAATTATAACTATTTTATTTACATTTGGATGCACAATGAACTCTAAGACAATAGAAACAGTTGAAAAAGTTGATTTAAATAGATTCATGGGCGAATGGTATGTAATTGCCCATATACCAACATTTATAGAAAAAAATGCATTTAATGCAGTTGAGTCTTACATGTTAAATGACGATGGTACTATTGCAACAACATTTACATTCAACGAAGGTTCATTTGATGGTAATAAAAAAATTTATCGTCCAAAAGGATTCGTTATTAAGAATAAAAACAATACCGAATGGGGGATGCAGTTTATTTGGCCAATAAAAGCACAATATAAAATTGCCTATCTCAATGAAAGCTATACACATACAATTATCGCTCGGGATGCTTTAGACTATGTATGGTTAATGTCAAGAAATAAAAAAATCTCCAGTGATGAGCTAACTAAATTAATCGCTGAAATCGAAGGTATGGGTTATGATATTAATGCTCTTAGAATGGTACCTCAAAAATGATAAAAATAATAAAACCTTCATTAAAATATATTCTTGGTTGGTTTGATAATCAAATAGTAGAAAATAAATATTTAAATATTGATCTGCACGGTAAAGAAATTGACTGGGCCAGAGTTATTCCCTACATCATAATTCACTTATCGATAATATCAATTTTCTTTGTTGATTTTAGTTTAACTGCCTTTTGGATATTTATAGGAATGTACGCAATAAGAATGTTTGCAATCACAGGTTTTTATCACCGTTATTTTTCCCATAAAACTTTTAAAACAAGTCGTTTAACACAATTTATTTTTGCAATTATTGGCGCTTCAGCAGTTCAAAGAGGCCCTATTTGGTGGGCTGCACATCATCGTGAACATCATATGCATTCAGATACAATACATGATAAGCATTCACCGAAAGCACATAGTTTTTTTTGGAGCCATACCGGTTGGTTTTTAACAAAAGCAAACTTTATAACACATACAAGATTAGTAAAAGAGCTATCAAGGTTCCCTGAACTTAGATTAATAGATCGTTTTGATATTATCATCCCAATCCTAACTTGCTTAGGTTTATTTTACCTTGGGGAATATTTAAATCTCTCTCATCCTGATTTAAAAACTAATGGTCTACAACTACTAAGTTGGGGGTTTGTTCTATCAACAATTCTTCTTTATCATTCAACCTTTTTAGTTAACTCAGTTGCTCATTTATGGGGTAAGAAAAGATACAATACAAAAGACTCAAGTCGTAATAATTTTATTGTTGCAATTTTAACTTTTGGTGAAGGATGGCATAATAACCATCATCATTTCCCAGGTTCTGCAAATCAAGGTTTTTACTGGTGGGAGATAGATATAACTTATTACCTTCTTATGCTTCTTAGGACTTTTGGCATCATTTGGGATATAAGAACTGTTTCAGAAAAAATTAGAGAATCTAATAAAATTAAGTTTTAACATCAAAATCAAAATGAAAATTGCTATCGTTGGGTCAGGAATCTCAGGAAACACACTAGCTCATCTTCTTTTTAAAAATCATGATATAACCTTGTTTGAAAAAAATGATAGATTAGGAGGTCATTCTCATACACATGAGATAAAAATTAATAAGAAAAAATTTAATGTAGATACAGGATTTATTGTTTTCAATAAGGCAACTTACCCACTATTTACAAACCTTCTTGATGAGTTAAATGTTAGATATGAAAATAGCAATATGAGTTTTAGTGTTTTTTCTAAAAAAAATAATTTTGAATACAATGGAACATCATTAAACACTTTATTCTCCCAAAGAAAAAATATTTTAAATTATAAATTTTTAAAAATGATTTATGAAATTATTAAATTTAATAAAATATCAGTAAATTTATTATCTTCTAAAAAAGAAATTTCTCTTGGTGATTTTCTAAACCAAAACCAATTTTCTGATTATTTTTGTAAAAATTATATTTTACCTATGGGCTCAGCAATTTGGTCTACTAATATTAGTAAAATGCTTGAATTTCCAGCAATTTTTTTTATTAATTTTTTTAAAAACCATGGGATGTTGAATATAAATGATAGACCACAATGGTTAACAATATCTGGTGGCTCAAAAGAATATGTCAAAAAACTTACTTCATCATTTAAAAAAAATATTAAACTAAACTGTAAAATCTTATCAGTTGAAAGAAATTCTAAATCTATTATTGTTAATCATAAAAATGGAAAGGAAAAATTTGATTTTATTATTTTTGCTTGCCACAGCGATGAGGCACTTAATTTAATAAAGTCTCCTACGTTGGATGAAAAAAAAATTCTATCCACAATAAATTACTCACAAAACACCGTCACTCTTCATACAGATAAAACGATAATGCCAAATAAAAAATTAAGTTGGGCAGCATGGAATTATAATATTGATAATCTAGAAAATAAACCTATTGCCCTCACCTATAATATGAATATTTTACAAAATCTTAATTCTTTAGTGCCAATTTTAGTTACGCTCAATGATGATGGTCAGATAAATCCAAAAAAAATAATCAAAAATATCAATTATTCTCATCCTTTGTTTACCTTAAACTCAGTTAAAGCACAAAAAAAACATAATATAATTTCAGGAAAAAACAGAACAGCTTTTGCAGGTGCATATTGGGGGAATGGGTTTCATGAGGATGGAATCAAAAGTGCGCACGATGTATTTTCACAAATAAATAAATTTTTAAAATAAATGCATTCAATATATAAAGGTACTATTACCCACACGAGGTATTCACCACAAAAACATAAGTTTAGATATTCTACAAGTATGTTATTTATTGATCTTGAAAATATTAATAAAGCCTTCGATAAAAATATATTTTGGAGTTATAACAAAAGGAATTTAGCCACATTTAATGAGTCAGATTACTATGTTAAAGATAATAAGAAAATATTAACATCAATTAAGTTACTTATAAAAAATGAAATAAGTGTTAATTTAAAAGGTAAAATTTATCTACTTACCAATGCAAAATATTTTGGATATTGCTTTAATCCAGTTAGTTTTTATTATTGTTTTAATGAATCAGGTAAATTAATTGTAATTATCTCGCATATAACTAATACTCCATGGAATGAAAAACACGCGTATTTACATGACTGTAGAAATATAAAAGGTGGATCTAAGACTTTCAGTTTTAATAAAGGTTTTCATGTGTCTCCATTTATGCCTATGAATATAAAATATAACTGGTCATTTACAGAACCAAAAGATTTTTTATATGTCTCTATGAATAACTATCAAAATTCTAAAATTAATTTTAATGCAACTCTTAGACTAACTAAAAAAGCATGGACACCATGGGCCTTAAACAAAATACTTTTATCAATACCTCCATATTCAATAAAGACAATCTTAGCGATTTACTGGAATGCTTTTTTACTCTTTATAAAAAAGACACCTTTCTATCCTCATCCGTAATATGAAACATATATTAAATAAATTAGCTAAAAATTTATTATTTAAACAATTAAATAAAATTGAATATGGAACAATTAAGTTAATTGAGAAAAATAAAACTTATACTTTTGGTAATGATAATAATCTAATTGGAACTATAATAATTAAAAATCATAATTTTTATTCACGAGTTATTTTAGTTGGGTCAATCGGAGCAAGTGACACATTTATAGAAGATATGTGGGAATCACCTAATTTAACGAAAATTATTCGTATAATGGCATTAAATCAAAATATGGCAAATAACTTAGAGGTTTTTTATAACTTATTAATTAGGCCAGTTTATAGTTTTTTCCACTTTCTTAAAAGAAATAATATAAAAAATAGTCAAAAAAATATTTCAAGACATTACGATCTTAATAATGAATTTTTTTCTCAATTTCTTGACCCAAGTATGATGTATTCATCAGCAATATATAATACCAAGACAGACAACCTAAATATTGCCTCTAAAAATAAACTTAAAATAATATGCCAAAAATTAAAAATAAAAAAAACTGATCATATTATGGAAATTGGCAGTGGTTGGGGAGGTTTTGCAATATATGCAGCAACAAATTTTGGATGCAAAATAACAACCACAACTATCTCAAAACAACAGTACATTTATACTAGAAATAAAATAAAAAAATTACAACTACATAAAAAAATTAAAGTTATTTTCAAAGATTATCGAGAATTAGATGGGAAGTTCGATAAAGTGGTTTCAATTGAAATGATTGAAGCAGTTGGACATAGATATTATGATCAATATTTTGGTAAAATTAATACACTTTTAAAAGATGATGGAATGGCACTTATACAAGCTATAACAATAAGAGATCAAAAATATTATGCAGCATTAAAATCAGTAGATTTTATTCAAAAATATATATTTCCTGGAAGTTGTATACCATCAATTACTATTTTACAAAGAAGTATAACCAATTCATCTAATATGATTATTAAGGATATTGAAGATATTGGTAATCATTATGTTCAAACGTTAATTGATTGGAGACGAAACTTTAATAAAAACTTGAAAATTATAAAAAATCTTGGTTTTGATAAAAGATTTATTAGAATGTGGCTTTATTATTTTGCTTATTGCGAAGGTGGTTTTAAGGAAAAAGTAATTAATGACCATCATATATTACTAGCTAAACCAATGAATAGAGATACTTAAAATGAACTTGATCAAAAAAGCCAAGATGCAAGAAGAATCTGGTGATATTGATGCTGCAATTAACACCTTAAAAACGGAATTAAACAACAACCCAAAAAATATACTTTTACAAATAGAAATTGGTAATTTATATGCATTAATAGGAAATTATGAAGAGGCAAGTGGATTCTTTAGAAGATCAATAAGAGTATTTCCAGATAATAAAGATGTGATGGAAGCATTATGCTTCTGCTTATGCGAAATTGGGAATAAATATCAATATGATAGGCGATACTCATTAGCTGAAGCTGCATTTGAAGAATTACTTCAATACCAGCCAAAAAATAGTGATTATTTATTTAATTTAGCAAATGCATTTTTTTCCCAAGATAAATTAGATAAAGCATTATCTTTATATCAAAAATCTTTAGCTTTAAAAAAAGATGAGAATACATTCAATAATTTAGGTAATACATTCCGAAAATTAGGTAAATATAATGATGCAATTGAAAATTATTCAAAATCAATAAAAATGAATTCAGAATTAATACATGCCAGAATTGAATTAACACATTTAATGCAAAATATATGTGATTGGAAAACTATCAAATCTCACTTTTTTGAAATTAAAGACCATATAAAAAATAAGAAAAATGGCAAAATATCTCCATTTACAGTTTTATCAATGCCTAACATTGATATAAAAGACCAGTTAAATGTAGCAAATATGTGGGCACAACAAAAAAAGATTAAGGCATTTAGTCCTAAATCAAAGCTTACAAAACAAAAAATTACTATTGGTTATTTATCTGCAGATTTTAGAAATCATCCTCTTTATTACCTAATATATGATATTTTGAAAAATCATGATAAAAATCACTTTGAAACAAAATTATTTTATTCAGGCCCAATTGAAAAATCAGAACAATTTGATTTATTTAATAAATTAGAATGTAAATTTATTAATATTTCAAATCACAATGATCAAGAAAGTGCACAAATTATAAGAAACGAAGATATTGATATATTAATAGATTTATCTGGCTTCACAAGAAACAGTCGTTCAATGGTGGCTGCATACAAACCCGCAAGAATACATATTAATTGGTTAGGTTTTGCTGGAACAATGGGATTCTACTTCGATCAAAGTTTATGTGAATTCATAATTGCTGATGAATACATTATTCCAAAAAAACTCGAAGACTACTATGCTGAAAAAGTTATTAAATTACCTCACTGCTATCAACCAAATATTGAATTCAGACCTAACATAAGTAAAAAATCAAAAGAAGATTATGGATTTGCAGCCTCATCTTTTATTTTTGGATCTTTTTCGCAATCAATAAAAATAACTGAAGAAATTTTCACTATTTGGATGGAGCTTTTAAAAAATACATCCAATACTTATTTATGGTTACTTCAATCAAACAAGTTATGTCAAACTAATCTCTATAATTTTGCAAAAAATCATGGGATAGAAAAAAAACGAATTAGATTTGCGCCTAAAGTTGATTTTGAAGAACATATAGTTCGACATCAAATAGTAGACTTATTTCTTGATACATTTCCCTACAATGGTCATACATCAACAAGTGATGCTCTATGGGCCGAGTGCCCAATTTTAACAATATCAGGTGAAACATTTTCAAGTCGTGTAGCTGGAAGTATATTAACTGAAATTGGATGTCCTGAATTAATTATGCAAGATAAAGATCATTATTACAATATGGCTCTTAAGCTTTATAATAGTCAAAGTGATTTAATTAAAATAAAAGAAAAAATAATTATAGGAAAAAAGAATTCAAACTTATTTAAACCGATAGAATTTTGTAAAAGACTTGAAAATTTATATAAAAAATTACTTATTTAGAAGAGATCAAAACTCCTAAAATAATAAAGATTCCACCTAAAAAATCTTTAACTGAAAGCATCTCATTAGCCAAATAATAACCAGAAACACCAACTACAATAATTTCAAATAAAAATATTGGGCTAGCTTTGACAGCCTCAATCATAGTTAATCCTAATTGAACAACCATTGTTGTTATCAACAATGCCAAACCCAGTAAAAATAAAATAACTAAAATATTTATATTAATACCTGACCCTAGTAAATTTAATGGAAAAAATGGAATGATCAGAATAGTAATAAAAATTACACCTAACCATATAGAGTATGATTTTTCTTTAACAGTAAAATGGTTATAGTATCTTGCTAAAACATTAGTTAAAGCGAAACCAATACCACCAATAATTGCGTAAAAATCACTAATAGCAATTTTAGAAATTAATAAACCTGGGTGCCATAAAATAATAAATGCACCAAAGACACTTAAAACTGCTGCTAAAATATTTTTTTTAAATATTTTTTCTTTTAGTAATAAATAAGTAAAAGGAATGGTCCAAACTGGTGAAAGAAAAAAAAGGAGCATTACCCTGACCAATTCCCCATGAATAACAGCTAAGGCATATGAAATATTTGTTATTCCCCCTACCAGGGCATATACCCAAAAATGCCAATTCCTTAAATTTGAAAAACTATCTAATCTATAAAAAAATAAACCTAAGAATACCGCAATGCTAAAACTAAATAAGCTTGAGTAAATAGCTGACATTCCAATATCATCAAGAAGTCTATATGGATACCATATTAATCCCCATGTAATTGTTCCAAATAAAAGAAATGAAATACCCTTTATATTATTTATTTTTTGATTAAAAATTTTTCTATCCTTTCACATACATCCTTAGATAATGGTTTATCAAATGGATCAAATATTTCTAAATTATTCATCTTCTTCATCCATGTTATTTGTCTTTTAGCCAATTGTCTTGTAGCAAAAATTAATCTGTCCTTTAATTCTTTTTTAGATATAAGGTTTTTTATATACCAATATGTTTGCCTGTAACCTACAGATCTTATAGAAGGATATGAGTCATCTATATTTGGATATATATTTAATATCTTTTCAACTTCATCAATTAAACCATTTTTAAGCATTAAAGTGACTCTAGCCTCAATTATGTCATGAAGTTTTTTTCTATCTTTAGGCCATAAAGCAATTTTTAAAAGATTATGTGATATATTTTTTTGTAAATTTTGCTTATAAAAAGAAGATAAAGGTCTACCTGAAATATAATAAACCTCAAGACCCCTTTGGATTCTTTGAGTATCTTTTGCATGAATCTTTTTTGAAAATATTGGATCAATTTTTTTAAGTTTTGTGTATAAAAAATCAATTCCATTTTTTTTAAGTTCATCATTTACATCTTTTCTAGTTCTTTTTGTTGAAACTGGTAAATTATTTATTGGATTTTCTAAAGAATTAAAATACATCATGGTCCCACCACAAAGAAATGGTATTTTTTGTTTTTTTAAAGCTTCTTTTGTAATTAAATCTACATCTTTCTTAAAATCACCTACAGAATATGTTTCGATAGGAAGCCTTATATCTATCAAATGATGTGGAGTTTCTTCCAATTCTCTTTTATTTAGTTTTGCAGTACCAATATCTAACCCTTTGTATATTTGAGCTGAATCAACACTAATAATTTCAATTGGAAAAAATTTATAAAGATCTTTAATTAGTTCAGTTTTACCAGTTGCAGTTGGACCTAATAAAAAAATTTGTTTATTATTAAAATCCATTATTCATATTTAGTATAAAATGCAATAGGTGAACTATTATCGTAATATCTTTTAATTCCTTTAAAAATACTCATAGATATTTTTTGTTGAAATGATTTAGATACAAGGTTTCTTTCTTCCTTTCGATTACTAATAAATGCTGTTTCTATCAAAATAGAAGGTATATCAGGAGCTTTAAGTACAGCAAAACCAGCCTGTTCTACACGTTTTTTATGAAGTCTATTTACTGTTTTAATTTCTAATAAAACATTTTTACCAAGTTTAAGACTATCATTGATAGTTGCTGATTGGGATAGATCAAGCAATGTTCTAGCAAGTATAGGTTCTTTGTCATCTATACTAACGCCTCCTATCAAATCAGCTTCGTTTTCATTATTAGCCAAAAATTTAGCAAAAGCACTAGTAGCTCCTCTTTCTGACAATGCAAATACTGAAGAACCTCGAACCGCCCTTTTTTTAAATGCATCAGCATGAATTGATATAAAAATATCAGCTTTAATTTTTCTAGCTTTAGATACTCTTTTGCCAAGAGGAATAAAATAGTCTCCAGTTCGTATTAAAACTGCTTTCATAAAAGGCTCTTTGTCTATAAGTCTTTTTATTCTCTGTGAAATTTGAAGATTTACAACTTTTTCTTTAGTTCCTTTTGCTCCTACCGCACCAGGGTCCTCCCCGCCGTGCCCTGCATCAATTGCAACTATAAATGTTTTTTTAGAATTTAAAATTTGAGGATCTAAAACTTTTTTATTATCTTTTTTTTCAAGTTGCTTTAATAAACTTGCAATTTCATCCTTATCTTTTGGATAAACGTCAATAACTAATCTATGTTTATATTTTTTAATTGGTTTTAATGAGAAAATTTTAACGCTCGCAGAAGCTTTAAGGTCAATAACTACTCGAGTTACTCTAGGATTAAATTGTGCAACTCTAATTTTTTTAATATTTGGATCAATACCTATCACTTTAGAACTTAAATTTTTAAGAACATCATTTATAACGATATCCTTCAAATCTATTACGATTCTTTCTGGATTTTGAAGCATCATTTGATCGTTTGAGATAGCTAAAGCAGATTCAATTGTAACTCTTGTATAATCAGAAGCTGGCCACACTCTTACAGCATTTACGTTATTTTCAGCAGCAAAATTAAATTGGCTAAAAAGTAGTAAAAAATTAATTATTAGATATTTAATTATGACAAATCTATTAAGCATTTATTTCCTTTCTCTGAAAAAGTTTTGATAATTATATTTCTTCCTTCATCTGCAAAGGAAAAATTAATTTCTAAATCAGGTTTTGGTAGAATATCATTAGCCATTTCTGGCCATTCAATAATATTAACATCCACATCATTTATATATTCATGAAAGCCTGAAGTATTCCATTCATCAGAACTGTTAAATCTATAAAGATCAAAGTGATTAATATTTAATTTTTCAAATTTATATTGTTCTAGTAAGCTATAAGTGGGACTTTTAACAGGCCCCTTATGACCAAGCCCATTAATTAAACCTCTAGTTAGAGTAGTTTTTCCAGATCCTAATTCACCTTTCAGGTAAATTAAGAGGCCTGCAAATAAATATTTTGAAATATTTTTACCAAATTCTATAGTTTTTTTTTCGTCAAAAAGTAAAATTTTTAATTCTTTCATGATAATTTTAGTTTATTATTTTTCCTTATGAATGATAAATTAATTTGGAAGTCAATTACAGATAAAATTAAAATTTGGGGTCATGAATTTGGCTTCGATGAAATTGGTATATCTGACATAAATCTTAATCATTCAAAAAAATCTTATGATAACTGGATCAAATCTGGCTTCCATGGAGAAATGCATTATCTAAAAAAACATCAAGATATAAAATTTAACCCTCATAATCTAGTTCCAAAAACTTTAACAGTAATTTCGGCAAGACTCAATTACTTCCCAAAAAAGGAAAATACTTTACAAATACTCCAAGATAAAAATAAGGCCTATATTTCTCGTTATACGTTAGGTAGAGATTACCATAAAGTTATAAGGGAAAAATTAAAAAAATTAACAAAAAAATTAAAAGAAGAAATTAAAAATATTTCTTTTAATTCAAGAGTTTTTACTGACAGTGCCCCGGTTTTAGAAGTAGAACTTGCTGAAAAGGCTGGTTTAGGGTGGAGAGGAAAACACACCCTCCTACTTAATAAAGACAATGGTTCATGGTTTTTTATAGGAGAAATTTATACGAGCTTACCTTTAGTAATTGACAAAAAAAAATCAAATCACTGTGGCTCATGTACAGCATGCATTGACGTATGTCCTACAAAAGCAATAGTTGCACCATATAAGCTAGATGCTAATAAATGTATATCTTATTTAACTATTGAATTTAAAGGCTCTATTCCTATTGAATACAGAAAACCAATTGGTAATAGGATATATGGATGTGATGATTGTCAATTAGTATGTCCATGGAATAAATATGGAAAAATAACAAAAGAAAAAGATTTTAATGTGAGACATAATCTAGATAATTTATCTCTAATAGATAGTTTTAAAATAACTGAAACAGAATTTAAAAAAATTTTTAATGGTAGTGCAATATTAAGAATTGGTTATGATCAGTGGCTTAGAAATATTGCAGTTGGGCTTGGAAATGCACCAAAATCAACTAATATTATTAAAGTCCTTAGATCTCGACTCAAAAATACTTCTAAACTAGTTCAAGAACATATCTTATGGGCTATTAATGAACATCAAAATTAATTCATAGCTAAAATTAGTAGAAAATTTGCTACAATTACAAATTAATAAATCTAACTAATAAATCGTAAACCTCTATGGCCACTATCAACAAAAGTTCATCATGGAAAGCTCTTAATACGCATTTTGAAAAAACTAAATCAATTCATATGCGTGACTTATTCAGTAAAGATATAAACAGATTTAAAAATTTTCATATCCAATATGATGATTTCTTAGTTGATTTTTCGAAAAATAGAATTACAGATGAAACTTTAAATCTTCTAATTAATCTTGCAAAAGAAGCAAAATTTGAAAATTGGCGTGATCGCTTATTTGCAGGTGACAAAATTAACTTCACTGAAAATAGATCAGCTCTTCATATAGCCCTCAGAAATAGATCCAATAATCCAATTTTATTTAATGGTAAAGATATTATGCCAAGTGTAAATAAGGTTTTAAATCAAATGAAGCAATTTTCTGAAAATGTAAGAAATGGAAAAATTAAAGGCTATACTGGAAAAAAAATTAAAAGTGTTATTAATATTGGTATTGGTGGTTCAGATCTTGGTCCTGCAATGATTTGTAAGGCATTAAAATCATATGGAACTAAAGAAATAACACCCTACTTTGTCTCAAACGTTGATGGGGCAGATATTGCGCAGACATTAGATACATGTGAGCCAGAATCAACACTTTTTATAGTTGCATCTAAAACATTTACAACTCAAGAAACAATGACAAATGCTTTTTCAGCCAGAGCATGGCTTATAAAGCACCTAAAAGATCAAGAAGCAATAAAAAAACACTTTGTTGCCATATCGACCAATAAAATTGCAGTAGAAAAATTTGGTATTACTAAAGAAAATATATTTGAATTCTGGGATTGGGTTGGAGGTAGATATTCATTATGGTCTGCTATTGGGCTATCGATATGTATTTATATTGGTATGGAAAATTTTGAAGAACTTCTGCTTGGTGCTCACGATATTGACAATCATTTTAAAGAAGCACCTCTAAACAAGAATATACCAGTTATCTTAGCCTTGCTAGGGATATGGTACATAAATTTCTTTAGATTCAATACGCATGCTGTATTGCCATATGATCAAGGGCTATCTCTTTTTCCATCATATTTGCAACAAGCCGACATGGAAAGTAATGGTAAATTTATAGATCGAGATGGTAAAAAAATAAACTACCATACTGGTCCTATATTATGGGGCGAATCCGGGACCAATGGTCAACATGCATTTTATCAACTCATTCATCAAGGAACAGAGGTTGTTCCTAGCGATTTTATAATGCCAATTCACTCACACTATTCAATTGGAAATAATGGCAATGAGCATCATAAAATTCTTATTGCAAATTTTATTGCACAAACACAATCGTTAATGATGGGAAAAACTAATAAAGAAGCAAGTTCAGAATTAAAAAAACAAAATTTAGATGAAAAAATAATAAAACATCTTACGCCACATAAAACATTTGAAGGTAATAGGCCATCAACATCAATTCTATTTAATAAATTAAGTCCAAAAACGCTTGGAAGAATTATAGCGATTTACGAACACAAAATTTTTACACAAGGCGTAATATGGAATATCAATTCATTTGATCAATGGGGGGTAGAATATGGAAAACAAATTGCAAAACTTGTCTTACCTAAATTAATTGAGCCTAATGTAACTAGCGGATTTGATTCATCTACTAATAACTTAATAAATTACACTAAAAAAAATATATAAACTATTATTTTAATTCAATATTTTTTAAATAATTTTTAAATCTATCCACTCTTAAACTTGACCCAATACTTGATCCAAGTTTTTTTGCAAACCTGTCAGCAAAGCTACTTTGAGTTGTGAAATCAATAATTTTTTCATATTTAATAATTTCTCTTGCTACTAAATCAATATCTCCAAAATTATCAGCTAACCCAAGCCTAATTGCTGACTCTCCAGACCAAAAAAGACCAGAAAAAGTATCTTTATTTACAATTAATTTACTTCCACGTCCTTTTTTTACGACATCTATAAATTGATTATGAACCTCATTTAAGAGTTCTTGGACAAAATCTTTTTGTATAGGGTCTTCAGGCATAAATGGATCTAATATCGCCTTATTTTTTCCTGAAGTAATTAACCGTCTTTCGATGCCTATACTTTCGATTGCTTTATCAAAACCAAAACCATTCATAATGACACCAATAGAGCCAACTATACTTGCTTTATCAACAAAAATTTTATCTGCCGCTACAGCAATATAGTAACCTCCTGAGGCACATACATCCTCTACAACAGCATAAACAGGTATTTCAGGATTAAGAGCTTTATACCTTAATATTTCATTATTTATTATGCCTGACTGTACTGGGCTTCCTCCTGGACTATTGATAGCTAAAATAAGTCCCTTTGTTCCTGGATTTTCATAAACTTCTTTCAAACTACTTTTAACATTGATTGCTGAAATTTCTGAATCAGTTCCAATCTCTCCATTTAATCTAATTAATGCAGTAAAATCTCCAGTCGCTATAGTTGAATTATTTGAAGATACTAAAACAAAAAATAAGATCCATCCAAGATAAATTAAAGTAACTAATTTAAAAAATATACCCCATCTTTTTGAACTTTTCTGTTGAGACAAAGACTCTATTGCAATTTTTTCAATAGTCTGCCTTTCCCAATTTTTTCCTTTTTGTTCTGCCATGTTTTAGCCTTAAATAGTTATAATTAATTGATCTGGTAAAACTTTCAAATTTAAAATTTCTAAATACTTACCTTGGCATGGGCCAAATATACATTTGCCTGTTGATGGTTCGTATAGAGCACCATGCGTTGCACAAACAATAAATTTATCTTCATCCTCAAAAAATTCATTATTATCCCAATCAAGTTCAACTTCTAGATGCTGGCATTTATTTTTGTATGCATAATATTTATTTTTAAAAAACACAATGAATCCCGCCTGATCCTGACCATTTTCTAGAAAACTAAATTTTACAGTGCTTGGGTCTTTGTTGAAACTATCTTTTTTAATATAAATTTGTTTACCCATTAACTCTTATCCATTCAAATAATTCATATGAATCATTAATGTAACCTAAAGCATCATTACCTTCCAGTTGCTTTTTTGTTTGTGAGCCATAAAGTATTGCCAAGGATGATATACCTGCACTTTTTGCCATTTGGAGATCGTATATTGAATCACCTACCATTAAAGCTTTTTCAGGTAAAATCATTAACTCTTCTAAAATTTCTAAAATCATTTGTGGGTGCGGCTTAGAAAAACAATCATTAGATGTTTTGGTTGAACTAAAAATAGATTTCAAAGATGTCTGATTAATCGCATTATTAAAACTTACCCTACTTCCTCCTGTTGCAATTGATAATAAATAACCTCGTCTCTTTAATTCTTTGATACCGAACTCAATACCCTCAAATAAATTTACCTTATTGGAGTGTTTTTTAAATAAAGCTTTATAGGCTGCCAATAAATCATCAATTTTGGAAAAATCTTTATCAGGAAGAAGAGATATTAATGCCCTTTCAAGTTCAATACCAAATTGTAATGATATAGAATGACGGCTAGGTGACTTAATACCTACTTCCTTAAAGGAATCTATTATTAAATCAGTTATTAGTCCAACTGAATTTGACAAAGTACCATCCCAATCGAAAATAATTAAATCGTATTTTTTACTCATGCTTTTGTAAAAATTCTTCTAAATAATAAGGAAGTTTAGCCTTAAACATTTTTTTCTCTTGGGTTTTTGGATGAATAAATGCAAATTCAGAGGCATGTAAAAACATTTTATTTAAACCTATTTTTTTAAGATTTTTATTAAGATTAAAATCTCCATATTTAGCATCACCTAAAATTGGAAACCCTAAATGTGATAATTGAACTCTAATTTGATGTGTTCGTCCAGTAATTAATTTAACATCTAACAAGCTATAATTACTAAAGTTCTTTTTAAGAAAAAAAACTGATTTTGAATTTTTTGCATTTATATTTTTATTTAATGATTTATTTACCTTAACCTTTTGATTGCTATTATTCTTAGTTTTTATTAATTCAAGTTCTATAATTTTTTGTTTATGCTTCCATTTTCCATTTACAGCAACTATATATTTTTTATGTACTCTTTTTTCTCGAATTTGTTTATGAATATCAACTAAAACCGACCTTTTTTTTGCAATTAATAAAATTCCCGAAGTTTCTTTATCTATTCTATGAACAAGCTCTAAAAATTTAGATCCTGGTCTTAGATTTCTTATTAGTTCAATTACTCCAAAACTTAAACCACTTCCTCCATGAACTGCTAGACCAGATGGTTTGTTAATTGCTAGTATAGATTCATCCTCAAAAATAATATCTAAGTCAGATTTTTTGCTAGTAATTAAGATTTTATTTGTCAAGATATTTTTTTTATAATTAACAGGTGGTATTCTTACGTTATCGTGTAATTTGAGTTTAAAATCTGTTTTTATTCTTTTCTTATTGACTCTTACTTGCCCACTTCTTATTAATTTATATATATGACTTTTTGGTACGCCCTTTAAAATTTTTATTAAAAAATTATCAATTTTTTGACCATTACTTTTTTCATCTATAACTTGATAAAAAACTTTTAATTGTTTGTCTTCTAGCATTTTGTATGTTTTCTTTTGATGATTTATCGCATATACTTAAATTGTTCAGATATCTTTAATATATCTTAAAGAGAAAAACAATTCTGAATTATACATGCACATGGAATTCGAGGTTCGATCTGCTCACCAAAAGAGGATAAGAAGCAGATATAACATTAAAGATTTTTAAAAAGAATTTAAATGAAATTATAAATAAAATTTATTTATTTATTTAATATAAAAAGATTAATAAGATTATATGAGAATCAAAATATTATTCATATCAACATAGATTGGTATGTAAATATTATTGCTTATTAAATCTATATTAAATTCCAGACTAATTCTTTCGCTAAAAATCTTCATACATTGAGGATAAATTAATGAAGAGAATGCTTTTTAATGCTACACAATCAGAAGAGCTTAGAGTAGCAACTGTAGATGAAAATAAACTATTAGATTTAGATTTTGAAAGAGGTAATTTAGAACAAAGAAAAAGCAATATATATAAAGCCGTTGTCACCCGTATTGAACCTTCTCTTGAGGCTGCGTTTGTAAATTACGGGGTAGAAAGACATGGTTTTTTACCATTTAAAGAATTAGCTCCTGAATTTTATTCTAAAAAAACTAGAAAAAAAGATGTTTCAATTAAAGATGTTTTAAAAGAAGGTCAAGAACTAATAATTCAAGTCAATAAAGAAGAACGAGGAAATAAAGGTGCGGCACTTACATCGTATCTTTCCTTAGCTGGAAGATATATTGTTTTGATGCCTAATAATAATGGTGGTGGTGGAATTTCCAGAAGAGTTGAAGGTGAAGAAAGATTTGAATTTAAAGAAATACTATCAAAAGTTAAAGTAAAAAAAGGTATGAGTGTCATAGGAAGAACTGCTGGAATTGGTGCATCAGTAGAAGAAATTCAATGGGATATAGATTACTTAGCTCAACTTTGTGAAGCAATAGAAAGTGCGGCAAGTGCTCAACCGGCACCTTTTTTAATCTATCAAGAAAGTAATTTAGTTGTAAGGGCGATTAGAGATTATTTTCATGAAGATATCGAAGAAATTCTTATAGACAAAAAAGAAATTTTTGACCAAGCAAATCAGTTCATGAGTCATGTAATGCCTGAGTATATTGACAGAATAAAATATTATGAAGATGAAATATCACTATTTAGTAAATATAAAATTGAAAAGCAAATTGAGTCTGCTTTTCTAAGAGAAGTTCAATTACCATCAGGTGGAGTAATTGTAATTGATCATACTGAAGCACTTGTTTCAATAGATGTTAATTCAAGCCGCTCAACAAAAGGAAGAAGCATTGAAAATACTGCATTAAGTACTAATCTTGAAGCTGCAGATGAAGTAGCAAAACAACTTCGCCTAAGAGATATTGGTGGCTTAATAGTTATTGATTTTATTGATATGGAGAATTTAAAAAATCAAAAAGAAGTTGAAAATAAAATTAGAGACTCTTTAAAGCTTGATAAAGCAAGAATACAAACAAGCAGAATTTCAAGATTTGGCTTATTAGAATTATCAAGGCAAAGACTTAAACCAAGCCTTGGCGAATCTGTAAATGATATTTGTCCAAGATGCGGAGGGACTGGAAGAGTCAGAGACAGTCAATCAACATCATTATATATTCTTAGAATGATTGAAGCAGAAGCAAACAAAGAAACAAATCAAATTATTTCTATTCAAATACCTATTGAGGTTGCAACATTGCTTTTAAATGAAAAAAGAAGCCACATAACAGAAATAGAAAATAAAACAAATAATGAAATTATTATTATTCCAAATAAATATTATGAAATACCAAAATATAGTCTTGAAAGATCATCTAAAAAATCATCTAAAACAAATTACAAAGTAGTTGAACCAATAAATGATGCTATTCAAAATAATAATGGAACCGAACAGAATCAAAAAGATAGATTAGAACCAGCTGTTAAAGCAATTGTTCCATCACAAAGAAATACAAAATCTAAAAATAATAATACAATTTTTGGTTTTTTTAAGAACCTAATAAGTACATCTGATGGTGAAGTATCTTCCGATCAAAAAGTTGATTCTGAGGAAACAAAAAAAATAGATAAACCTAGAAATAATAAAAAAAGAAATATTAATAGAAGTAGGAATAGAAGCAATTTACAAAAAAATAGAAATAAAAATGATAATTTAATATCTAAAGAAAAAAATAATACCAAAATTGATAAGACTACAAGCCAAAATATTTCTTCAGTTATTGATGCACCAGTAAAAAATGAACCTAAAAAATTACCAAAAAAACAAGTTAATAAACTAGACAAAGTTGATTTATCGAAAGTTGGACTTAAACTAGTTGAAACAAAAACAACAGAAATTTCAACATCAAAGGTAAAATCACCTGTCAAAAAGACAAACAGAAATAAAAAAATTGCCTCATGGCAAAATCAAGAAAAAAAAGAAACTAAGAATACTAAATTAGTCATGGTTGAAACCAAAAAAACAAAACCAAAGAAAACAACAAAACCAAAGAAAACAACAAAACCAAAAAAAACTTAATCCATTAAGGTAATAAGAATATACCAACCAATGAAAGCCATTATCATAGAGCCAAATACATGGCCTATTAAGAATAAAAAGCTTGTTTGAACTTCACCTTTTTGTAATAAGGAAAAGATATCAGATGTATAAGCTGAAAAAGTAGTTAAACCGCCTAAAAATCCAATATTAATAAATAATTTTAATTCCTCATTAATTACTAAAGCAATATTTTGAAAATAAGCAATTGATAAACCCATTAAAAAACCTCCAATTAAATTTACAGCTAAGGTTCCAAGAGGAAGACTTGGATAGAGTGCGAATATGAGATAACCTATACCCCACCTAAACCATGCTCCAATTGCAGCGGCAATACCAACTATGAAAAAATTTGTTATATTAAACATCATTTATACTTTAATAAAATGCTCTCGATAATACTTTAATTCTTCTATGGATTCTAAAATATCTGCTAACGCTTCATGTTTACTCTTTTTTTTAAATCCCTCTATCAATTCAGGTTTCCATCTTTTAGCTAATTCCTTAAAAACGCTAACATCAAGATTGCGATAGTGAAAATATGATTCTAAATCAGGCATATGCTTTGCCATAAATCTTCTATCCTGACAAATAGAGTTTCCACACATAGGTGATTTGTTTTTGCCAACATATTTTTTAAAAAATTCTAAAAGTTGATGTGTAGCTATTTCTTCATTAATTTTTGAATTTTTAACTTTTTCAATTAAACCAGATTTTCCATGAGTAGATTGATTCCATGAATCCATTTTAGCTAATATTTCGTCAGACTGTTTTAATACTAAAACTGGGCCTTCCTCAATTATTCTTAAAAAAGGATCAGTAATGATTACTGCTATTTCTAAAATTTTATCTGTCTCTGAATTAAGACCACTCATTTCCATGTCTAACCATATTAAATTGTCATTATTCTTGCTCATCATGATTTCCATTAAAGTTTTAAATTAATATCATTTTCAACTTACTTTTATTATAGTTTTACTTCACAATAACCCTTTTAAGATTTAAAAGCTCTTTATGTCAATTACTTTTTACTATCTTTTCATATTTCTATTAGTCACAACTACTATTTTTCAAGCTTGGTTAACTAAGAGGCACATAGCTTATGTTAAAAAAAATAAAACTAAAGTACCGTCTGTTTTTTCAAAAACAATTTCAATTTCAGACCATCAGAAAGCTGCAGATTACACGGTTTCTAAGTCTAATATTGGAATAATTGACTTATTTATACAAGCTATATTTTTATACCTACTAACTCTTGGTGGCGGCATAAATATTCTTACAAGTATATTCACTGAATTAAGCTATTCTTTCAATTTAATTGATAATCAATTATTAATTGGAGCAATGGTTATTATATCAGTGATGCTGATATCTTCTCTAATAGATCTTCCATTGAACTATTTCAAGACTTTTGTTATCGATGAAAGATTTGGATTTAATCGGATGACAAGATATATTTTTATTTCAGATATCATTAAGCAGGCTATTTTAAGCATAATTATTGGAATTCCTTTACTTTTGATTTCTTTGTGGATTATCACAAATCTTGGTAATCTTTGGTGGTTTTGGTTATGGGTTTTTATTTCTGCTTTTAATTTTTTAATGCTTACAATTTATCCTCTATACATTGCTCCATTTTTTAATAAGTTCGCTCCATTAAAAGATAAAAAACTTAAAGATAAAATCGAAAAATTACTTTTAAAATGTGGTTTTGAGTCAGACGGCTTATTTGTTATGAATGGATCACTAAGAAGTAACCATGGTAACGCATATTTTACTGGTTTTGGAAAATCCAAAAGAATAGTATTTTTTGATACGCTACTTGAAAAATTAAACCATAAGGAAATAGAGGCAGTATTAGCTCATGAACTAGGTCATTTTCATCATAACCATGTTAAAAAAAGAATTTTACTAATGTTTATTGTAAGTTTCATAGGCTTATATATTTTAGGCGTCCTAAAAGATAGTCCATGGTTTTATAGCTCATTAGGTGTTGTTCAAAGTGATGCAAATGGGCTATTACTTTTCTTAATAATATCGCCTCTTTTTATATTTTTTATAAGACCATTAATGGCATATTATTCAAGAAAAAATGAATTTGAAGCTGATGATTATGCATGTAAACAAAGCAATCCTAATGATTTAAAAGTATCATTAATAAAATTATATAGGGACAATGCATCAACTCTAACTCCAGATCCTCTTCATTCTAAATTTTATGATTCTCATCCCCCTGCTCTTGAAAGAATAAATACAATAAATAAAAAATAATGGAAATAACAACAAGATTAGAATTTGATGCTGGTCATAGAATTCCAAGCCATAAAAGTAATTGTAAAAATCTACATGGTCATCGATACTGCATTGAAGTAACTATCAAAGGTGATATTAATTCAGAAAATACTAAATCAAATTTTGGTATGGTCATGGACTTTAAGGATGCAAAAGATTTAATAAAAAAATCTATTATTGATGAATGGGATCATTCATTTATTGTTTATAAGGATGATATTATTGTTCTTGATTTTTTACAATCTTTAGATAATCATAAAACAGTAATTTTTCCCTTGGTACCAACTGCAGAAAATATGGCTTTAATTGCCATGGATAAGTTAAAAATTGCATTTAAAGAAGAGTTTGGTGATTCAATCAAACCGTTTAAAGTTAAATTATATGAAACTCCAAATAATTGGGCTGAAGCGTACTAAATATTTTTAGTTCCAATTTTAATTTTGTTGACATATTCCTTATGTAATTTTATTTCGTTTTCGGTTGGCTTAGAAACAATAAGGTCAGCTTGATCCACATCCTTAATATTTAAATTTTCCGGTGTTGAAATAAAATCAATCTCTAATCCCTCTTGTCCTCTTGTCATTGCGAGATATACATCTGATAGTAGTTGAGCATCAAGAAGAGCTCCATGAAGTGTTCTAGATGTGTTATCCACTCCATAAGACCTGCATAAAGCATCCAAATTATTTCTCTGTCCTGGTCTAATTTCTTTGGCTAATACAAGTGAATCAGAAATGGAATCGACATAAGAATCTATTCTATTCAAACTAATTTTACCTAGCTCCATATTAATAAAACCAATATCAAAGGGTGCATTATGAATAATAATTTCTGCGTCCTTAATAAAACTTATAAAATCATTAGAAATATCTTTAAATGAAGGTTTATCCTGAAGAAAGTCTAAAGTTATTCCATGCACTTCTTGTGCAGCAGAATCTATATCTCTTTCAGGATTTAAATACGTATGGTAATGATTTTCTGTTAATTGCCTATTATTCATCTCTACTGCAGCAATTTCTATAATTCTGTGGCCTTGATTAGGATCAAGTCCAGTCGTTTCAGTATCTAAAAAAATTTGTCTCATTTCTTCATTCAATCCTATTAACGCCTTGATTTGCCAAAAAATCAGCTCTTTCATTTCCCATATGGCCTGAATGGCCTTTTACCCAAACCCAATTTATTTTAAGTTTAGAAGTTAAATTATCTAATTGAACCCAAAGGTCTTTATTTTTCACTGTCTTATTATTGCTTGATTTCCAACCATTAATTTTCCATTTATTAATCCATTCATTTATACCCTTTTGAACATATTTTGAATCGGTAAAAATTGTAATTTCATTTTGAGTATCAATAGTTTCTAATGCCATAATCACGGCCATAATTTCCATTCTATTATTTGTGGTATTCTCCTCACCTCCAAAGATTTCATTTTCAATATCGCCGTCCACAATTAAAGCTCCCCAGCCTCCTGGTCCAGGATTACCTTTGCATGCTCCATCTGTATATATATTTATCATATAACTACTCTTCCTTCAAAACAGTTATTTTTTTTGACTTTTTCCATTTTGGTTTTATTGGTGTAAGGGCAATTACTTTTTTTTGTACTACTAAGAAATATAAATTACCAAATAATGGTAACCATCGATTACCAATCTTTTCCATCTTTTTATTAAAAATAAAATTTTCATCAGAATATAAAATTTGATAATTTAGAATTTCTGCCTCTTGAATCGAAAATCCAGCCTCAATAAGATTATTTTGAATTGTTGACATACTAACAAAATTTGAATTCCATGGAAAATCCATACTAAAACCAAACATATTTCTGATTCCAGCAAAGCTAAAAGGATTAAATGAAATTATAATTAAATGGCCGCCTGGAATTATTGTTCTATATAACTCTTCTAAGAAAATTGTATTATATCCTTGCTCAATAAAATGAGAACAAATAACTAAATCTATGGAGTCATCGGCCAGAGGTAAAGAGGATTTATCAAGGCTTATATTTTTTGAGGGGCCTTGATTAAAAATATGATTATTTATTCGTGAGTGTTCAAGAAAGTTTGTGTGTGGACTTCCTAATTGAAGTGCATAATAGCCAAACTTATCATCAATAAATTTATTAACTATTTTTTTTTCTTGTGAAATAAGACTTTTTGCACTTTTTGTTTGAAACCAATTCATAATTTTAAAAATAACATAAAAACATAGTAAACTTAAGCCTATATGCACTTAAAATTACCCCACAACAATAAAATCAATATTTTTCCAGTTAAAGCTTTTAAGGATAATTACATTTGGATAATACAAGAAAAAAATTATGCCGTAATTGTTGACCCTGGAGAAGCGAAGCCATCACTTAAGAAATTAAAAGAAATGAATCTGGAATTAGCAGGAATATTAATAACTCATAAACACTTTGATCATATAGGTGGTGTTGAAGAACTAATAAAAAATTTTCCTAATATTAAAATTTTTGGCCCCGAAAATAATGAATTCCAATTTAAATATCAAGTTGTAAAAGAAGGTGATCTCATTTCAATATCAAATACTAAAATTAAATTTTATATTATTGAAACTCCAGGTCATACTCTTGATCATATAGTTTATGTAGATTCTGAGCACCTATTTTGTGGAGATACTTTGTTTGCATGCGGTTGTGGAAGATTATTCGAAGGCACTTACGATGAAATGTTTCATTCTTTATCAAAAATTTCTTCACTAAAACCAAATACAAAAGTATATTGTGCACATGAATATACAAAAGAAAATATCAAATTTGCATTAACTATAGATTCTAAAAATGAAGAATTAAATAAAAGATCTAAAAAGTTACAAAATGTAGAAATTACAATTCCATCACTACTAATGGATGAACTTAAAACTAATCCTTTTCTCAGAGCGAAGACAAGTGAAGAGTTTAAATCAATAAGAAAGAGAAAAGATGAATTTTGAAATAAATCGACTATTAAAAATATTATCAATAATTATTTTATATTCGTTAACATTAAATATCCATGCTGAAACAAATGCTTTAGGCCAGCAAATAACAGTTATAAATCCAGAAAAAACCAAAAAGACGAAATTAAGTGAAGATCTTAGTATTTGGTCCAGAATTAATAGTGGTTACAAAATGAAACAAAAACCGAGTCGAAGAATAAGAAATTTTGAAAAATGGTACTCAAAAAGACCAGAATACGTTGAAAGAATGCTTGAAAGAAGTGAGAAATATCTTTTTTATGTTACAAATGAAGTTCAAAAAAGAAATATGCCAATGGAAATTGCCCTTCTTCCAATGATTGAAAGTGCATATAATCCTGTTGCAACATCAAGAAAAAAAGCAGCAGGAATGTGGCAATTTATTCCTTCAACTGGGAGAATATATGGACTAAAACAAAATTGGTGGATTGATGATCGAAGAAATGTAATAGAATCAACAAATGCTGCCCTTAATTATTTAGAAAAATTATATAAAGATTTTGGAACATGGGAATTAGCACTTGCATCATACAACGCAGGTGAAGGTCGGATTAGTAGAGCAATTAAAAGGAATAAAAAAAATAAAAGATCAAGAGATTATTATAATTTAAGAATCCCAAGAGAAACTAAAAACTATGTTCCAAAACTATTTGCGATTAAAAATATTATTAGCAATCCAAAAAAATATGGGTTTACTTTACCCGAAATTAAAAATAAATCTTATTTTGAAACAGTTACAGTTAAAAAAAATATTGATACTCAACTTATTGCAAGGCTTGCAGAAATATCAATTGAAGAATTTCAACTTCTAAATCCGCAATATAAAAGACCTGTTATAAATGTAACCAATATGGCTGAAAAAATTAATCTTCCTTATCAAAATATTCATATATTTAATTATAATTTTCATGGCTACAATAAACCCTTATCCAACTGGACACCATACAAACCAAAAAGAAAAGAAAGTGTAGCTCAAGTAGCTAAAAAATTTGGAATTGATAGAAAAATATTAATTCAAGTTAATCGTTTAGAAAGAAGAAAGTCATTTAGAAGAAACAGCACCATCTTAATACCAAATAAGGATGCAATAACAACGTATTTTCCAACAAATATAAATGAGCTTTATAATTATTCATCAATCATTACACACAAAATCAAATCTGGGGAAACATTGAGTCATATTTCAGACAAATATAATATTTCGGTGAGGGATATTAAAGAATTTAATGAACTACGTTCCGATAAAATAATCATAGGTGATATTTTAGATATACCTAAATAGTTTGCTATGCATATGAAAAAATTCTTGATTTTTAGTATTTTTATCTATTCTATATTCTTAATAAGTTGCTCGAAAGAAAATACAGAAGTAATTGATTTTAATAAAGAATTTAATATTAATCCTGGAGGTAATTTAGTTAATGCAATGACTGGTGAGCCCAGCAATCTTATTGCTATGATAGCTGGAGATTCTGCATCTTCATCGATTGCTGGAAATATTTTCAATTCATTAATTAAATACGACGAAAATTTGGAATATGCCCCAGATCTAGCTGAAAGTTGGCAAATATCAAATAATCAAAAAACAATCACTTTTAAATTAAAAAAAGGTTTAGAGTGGCAAGATGGTGAACCTCTAACAAGTTCTGATGTATTATTTACATGGAAATTAATAACAAACCCAAACACAAGAACTCCATACGCCTCAGATTATCAACTCGTAATAAAAGCCGAAGCCCCTAACCCACATACATTTAAAATTACATATGCGGATAGTTATGCACCAGCACTTGATACATGGGCATCTTTACACATTCTACCAAAACATATTTTAGAAAATGAAGACATCAATAATACTTTTTTTTCCAGAAACCCTATTGGTTCAAGTTATTACAAGCTTGATAATTGGATTAGTGGGCAGCAAGTAACCTTAAATGCAAATGAAAATAGTATCTCTGGCCCACCTCTAATTAAAAAATTAACTTCTAGAATAATTCCAGATACTTCATCCCAATTTCTAGAGCTAACAGCTGATAATATTGATCTAATGAATATTAATCCAATTCAATATCAAAGAGTTTTTCCTGCAAAAAAAGATCTTCAAAGTAAAATTGAGTTATACAAAGAATTAGGAAATGGCTATACATATCTTGGCTTTAATCTTAGAAAAGCACCTTTTAACGATATTAAAGTCAGACAAGCCCTAAATTACGCAATTGATAAGGAAGAAGTGATAAAGGGTGTTCTCCTAGGTCTAGGTGAATCAATATCAAGCCCATATAAGCCAGGTACTCGCTGGAATAATCCTAATTTGAACCCATATCCCTACAAGCCCAAAAAAGCTCTTAAATTGCTTAATGAGGCCGGTTATATCAAAAACAGTAAAGGTATTCTTTTGAAAGATGGTAAACCTTTGAAATTTGAAATTATTACAAATCAAAATAAACAAAGAGAAATGACAGCTGTTTTGATTCAAAGAAGATTACAAGAAATTGGAGTTGAAGTATCAATTCGAGTAATTGAATGGGCAAGTTTTGTTAACAGATTTATAAAAACAGGTGATTTTGATGTCGTTGTTCTTGGGTGGAGTCTATCTTTAGATCCTGATCAATATAATATTTGGCATTCCTCTCAACAAGGCCCAGGTCAATTTAATTTCTTAGGATATTCCAACAAAAATGTTGATAAATTATTAGAAGTTGGTCGCAAAGAGTTAAACCTTCTTAAGCGTGAAAAAATTTATCACGAATTTTCAAAATATTTGTTAGAAGATTCTCCAATAGTATACTTGTATGCGGGATATAGCTTAAGTGCCATTCACAAAAGAGTTAAAGGTATAAAGCAACCTTCACCTCCTGCTGGAATTTATCATAATAACTATGATTGGTTTATACCTAAACCATTAAGAAGAAATGAAATAATGGAATAATTCATGACCGCATATTTAATAAAACGAATCCTATGGATGATACCAATGTTAATCGGTATTAGCTTAATTTCATTCTTTATAATGCATCTCGCTCCAGGTGATGTAACTTCAAATGAATCTTCTTTCAACCCTAGAGCCTCAGAAGAATCTAGGCAAAAACTTAGAGAGCTCTATAATCTTGATAAACCAGTCATTATTCAATATGGTCTCTGGCTAAAAAGGATTGCTGAGCTTGATTTTGGAAACTCGTTTGCATCTCATCAAAAACCAGTTTTATGGGAAAGAAAAGATAAATCTGGAAACATAACAAAAGGTTTAATCCAAGAATCTCTTCCAATAACACTTATGATAAATCTTTTAGGGATTTTTATAATTTTTACTATCTCTATATGCTTAGGAACTCTTTCTGCAGTCAGGCAGAACACATGGATTGATAGATCAATAACTTTATTTGTTTTTATTGCTTTTGCAATACCTGGTTTCTGGTTAGCTCTTTTATTAATGTACTGGACAGGAGTAAGTAATCAGTGGTTACCTATTTCAGGTTTACATAGCCCAGGCTTTGAAAGCCTCAGTAATTTTGGGCAATTTATAGATCTTTTAAAACACTTAGTTCTTCCTGTTTCTATATCTTCATTAAGTGGTCTAGCTGGAATATCTTTGTATGTTAGAAATGGAATGCTTGATATTCTTCATCAAGACTTTATAACAACAGCAAGATCAAAAGGCTTGCAAGAAAATAAAATTGTCTTTGTTCATGCGCTAAAAAATGCCATCCTTCCTCTAATTACAATAATAGGCTTATCAATTCCTGGTTTAATTGGTGGGTCTGTAATTGCAGAATCTATTTTTGCAATACCAGGAATGGGAAAGCTTTTTTATGATTCTGTTTTAATGCGAGACTTTCCTGTAATCATGGGTATTTTAACTATTGGTTCTGTTTTAACTTTAATTGGCAACCTCTTAGCTGATATTGGTTATGCATGGGCTGACCCTAGAGTAAGGAAAGGTTTAGTAAAATGAAAATTTTTTTAAAAAATCCTCTTGCAATGTCAGGCTTCATTATAATTTTAATTGTATTGATAGTGGCATTAATTGCTCCTATTATTGCCCCATATGATCCAAATTTTATTGATATAAATTCAATACTATATCCTCCATCTTTAAATCACCCAATGGGCACCGATGGACTTGGTAGAGATGTTTTTTCAAGGATGCTATATGGTGCCAGAATATCCTTACTTGTTGGATTTGTAGCTGTTGGAATTGCAACTTTTATTGGAGTAATTTTAGGATCAATAGCTGGATTTTATAGAGGATGGGTAGATTCAATTATTATGCGTTTTGTAGACATAATGTTATCTATACCAACATTCTTTCTAATACTAGCTGTTATAGCCTTTCTTACCCCATCAATATGGAATATTATGATTGTTATCGGCTTAACGTCCTGGATGGGTGTTACGCGACTAGTAAGAGCAGAGTTTTTTAGTTTAAGACAAAGAGAGTATGTTTTAGCAGCTGAAACAATGGGATCTAATCATTTTTCAATAATAATTAAACATTTACTACCAAATAGCTTGACACCAATTATTGTTAGTTCAGTTTTAGGAATCGCAAGTGCGGTTTTAGTTGAATCTGGTCTTAGTTTTTTAGGGTTAGGAGTTCAAGCCCCAACAGCCTCATGGGGAAATATTCTTACTGATGGCAAAGAATATATTCAATTCGCATGGTGGCTTTCCTTATTTCCTGGTTTAGCTATTCTGATTACTGTATTAGGATATAATTTGCTTGGTGAGGGTTTAAGAGATATTTTAGATCCTAAAAACAAAAATTAGAATTTATATTAGAGAAAAATAAAATATGAGTTTTTTAAAAAATAAAAAAGTACTGATACTTGGGCTCCTCAGTGATAGATCTATCGCATACGGTATAGCGTCCTCAATGAAAAAACAAGGAGCTGAGTTAGCATTTACTTATCAAATGGATAAGCATCAAACTAGAGTTCAAAAACTTGCTTCAGATTTTGAATCAAATATTGTTTTACCCTGTGATGTTTCAAGTGATGAAGATATAAAAAATCTTTTCCCGTCACTAGAAAAAGTATGGGGTAAATTTGATATTCTAGTTCATTCAATAGCTTTTGTTCCCAGAGAGGCATTAAATGGAGACTTTATTGAATCAACGACACGTGAGAATTTTACAATCGCACATAATATTAGTTCTTTTAGTTTTACCGCTCTTGCAAAAGAAGCAATACCATATTTAAACAAAAATGCGAGCCTATTAACTCTTAGCTATCTTGGTGCCGAAAGAACAATGCCTAATTACAATGTGATGGGTCTAGCAAAAGCAAGTTTAGAGGCGAATGTAAGATATATGGCACATAGTCTTGGTGCTAAAAATATTCGAGTTAATGCAATTTCTGCAGGGCCTATAAAAACTCTTGCAGCTTCTGGTATTGCAAACTTTGATAAAATGTATGATTTTAACCAACGTCATGCTGCGCTAAAAAGAAATGTAACGATAGAAGAAGTTGGGAATGTTGCAGCATTTTTATCCAGTGATCTTGCCTCTGGAGTTACGGGTGAGATTACATATGTTGATGGTGGAATGAATATTACTGCTGCTGGGTCTATTGATTAATTAAGGTTATTACTAAATAATTTTTCATTAAAATCAATATTTGCATTCACTCTTAGGTCAGAAATATAGGCAGCCTCTACTTCTTCTTCAATCATATTTATATAATCATTATAGTAAATATCAATTGAATCTTTATCCGTAATATTTTCAGTAACTACTTTATTAAGTTTGACTATAATATACTCCTCACCTTGGGGGTCATACAAACCAGAGTAACTTGGAAGTTTATTATCATCCATTTTATAAATTGCATTTATAAGTGGATCAGATAATCCTTGTTTATCAATTCGATCAACTACTAATTGATCTATCCAATCAATTTTCTTAGGATTAGACTTAACCTCTTTAATCAATTTAGTACCGTCAGCAATTAGAAGTTTTTGTGATTCTGCCACGATAAGAAAATCCTTGATTGAATCTTTGACTTCTTCAAAAGGTTTTATTGCTGAGGGTCTAAAATCTACAACCCTAGCCGAAACTAAATTATTAGGCGAAGCTTCAATTGCAGGAATATTTTTCTTATCATTAATAGCATTTTTTTCAAAAATAGCTTGGGCAAAAGCTTCATTATTAAAAAATTTCTTAGCGTCATCAAAACTTAACCATTGACTATCTTGAATTTCTAAATCGAATTTTTTTGCAGCTTCTTTAAGATTTTCTGATCGTTCATAGACTATATTACTGAAATCCTCAGCATTAGAGCCATATTCAGCTAAAGCTAAATTAAATAGCAATTCTCCTTTAATTTGATTTTTAACTGATTCAAACTTAACTTCTTCACCTTTGATATCTGACAACATTATTATGTGATAACCAAATTCGGTTTTAATTAAATTAGAAATTTGATTTTTTTTCATTTTAAAAACAGCATCATCAAATGATTTCGTCATTTCTCCCCGAGAAAAGAATCCTAAATCACCACCATTTTTAGCAGATTCTGTATCTTGTGAATATTTTTTGGCATTTTTATCAAATGTTTTTGGATTTTTTTTAATTTCTTTTAAAATTTTCAATGCTTTAGATTTAATTTCTTCTTCTTCTTCAATAGGCATATTTGAATTCACAGTAAATAAAATATGTTTTGCTCTCCTTTGCTGATCAGCCTGATATCTGTTGATATTATTTGTAAAATACTTTTTAACGGCATCATCTGAAACTTGAACATTGGGAACAATTCCTGCTACTGAATATATAATAAATTTAATTTTTACTTGATCGGGCCGAACAAAATTTGCCTTACTTTCTTCATATACCTTTTTAAGTATAGGATCAGAAAGATCAACATTTTTCTTATATTTATCTTGTTTTAATTCATAAATACTCACATCTCTTTGTTGATAAGTTAAGTTAACTAATGGTTGTATTTTATCTTTTGGTGTATATATAAGGTTTTTTAAACTTTCTTTTACTTGTTGCGTACCTAGATCTCTTCGAATCTTTTCGTCAAATTTCTTTGGAGTTAAGTTATTTATTTTTAAAACTTCATCATATTGATCTTGAGAAAATTTTCCATTCCTTCGAAACTCTGGCATGCCTGAAATATATGTACCAATTTGGTTATCACTAATGTGAAATCCAGAGTTCTTAATTTCTTGACTTACCAATTTTGATGTTATCAATTGATCGAGAATAGCTCTTTTAAATTCGATATCTTGAAATATTGCAGGATCTGTTTCTTCGTTTTGACTTCTTATTTGTGCTACAAATTGACTTTCTGTATCTTGAAGTTCTTGCGCAGTAATTGCTTCATCATTAACAGATGCAATATGAACATTACTCCCAACCCCAGACAGGTATGAATCAATACCAAATAAAGCAAATGGAATTATGATAATAGCTAAAATAACTTTAGCTAATTTAGTTTGTGTTCTATTTCGAATTTGTTCTAACATATAAATACTCTACTTTAACTAAGGACCATAATAAATTTTTTTGGTTCTTTTCTTTTAATAAAAACTAAAACTTATTAGCTAATATCTAATATGGCGGAGTGGACGGGACTCGAACCCGCGACCACCGGCGTGACAGGCCGGTATTCTAACCAACTGAACTACCACTCCAAAAATGGTGGGTGCTACAGGGGTCGAACCTGTGACATTCGCCTTGTAAGGGCGACGCTCTACCAACTGAGCTAAGCACCCAAATTGTTAAAAATTTCGCACGTAATTTTACAATAATGTCATTAACAAATCTAGTTAATAAATTAAAAACCTAGTGGGTTATTGATTTGTCAATTTGAATTGTATCTTTTGATGCTCCCGGAACAACTTTTGATTCTTTTTCTAAATTTTTTGGTTTTTTAGTTAGCGCTATATCAAGAACTTGATCAATCCATTTTACAGGGATTATATCTACCTTATCTTTGATCTCGTTTGGTATATCTATCAAATCTTTTATATTTTGTTCTGGAATTAAAATTTTCTTAATATTTCCTCGATGAGCTGCTAATAATTTTTCTTTTAAACCACCGATAGGTAAAACTTCTCCTCTAAGAGTAATTTCACCAGTCATTGCAACGTCAGAATTAACATGAATACCTGTCAAACTGGAAATAATTGCTGTAGTTATACCTATTCCAGCACTTGGGCCATCTTTGGGTGTTGCCCCTTCAGGGAAATGTATGTGTATGTCTTTTTTTTCATGAAAATCGTTATTAATACCAAGCTTTTCGGCACGACTTCTTACAACACTCATAGCTGCATGAATTGATTCCTGCATTACTTCTCCGAGTTTTCCAGTGATTATTGTTTTTCCTTTTCCTGGAATTACTACAGCTTCGATTGTTAATAACTCGCCTCCAACCTGTGTCCAAGCTAATCCTGTTACTTGGCCAACTTGGTTCTTTTTATTAGCATAACCAATTTCATAAATTCTAACACCAAGAAAATCAGATAAATTTTTTGTACTTATATTTATAGATTTAATTTTTTTATTTGTTAACAGTTTTTTAACTACTTTCCTACAAATTTTAGATATTTCTTGTTCTAACTTTCTAACTCCTGCTTCTCTTGCATAAAACTGAATTAAATCCTTGATAGCTTTTATTGAAATATTTAACTCACTCTTTTTTAATCCATGAGTTTTTAATTGTTTTGGTATCAAATGCTTAGTAGCAATGTTTATTTTCTCCGACTCTGTATATCCAGATAATCTTATTATTTCCATTCTGTCTAATAAAGGCTCTGGGATATTCATTGAATTAGCTGTTGCAACAAACATTACATCAGATAAATCATATTCGATTTCAGCATAATGATCAGTAAAAGTATGATTTTGTTCAGGATCTAAAACCTCTAGTAATGCTGAAGAAGGGTCACCTCTAAAATCTTGGCCCATTTTATCCACTTCATCTAATAAAAATAGTGGGTTTTTAACGCCAACTTTAGTCATATTTTGAAGAATTTTACCTGGCATTGAACCGATATAAGTTCTTCGATGACCTCTAATTTCAGCTTCGTCTCTCACGCCACCAAGAGCCATTCTTACAAATTTACGATTAATAGACTTAGCGATGCTATTACCAAGAGATGTTTTACCAACGCCAGGAGGCCCTACAAGACAAAGTATTGGGGCCTTAAGTTTACCAACCCTATTTTGAACTGCTAAATACTCCACTATTCTCTCTTTAACTTTTTCTAGTCCAAAATGATCATTGTCTAGCTGAATTTCAGCACTTTTTAAATCTTTTTTTATTTCCGTCTTATCAATCCAAGGAAGATTAATTAATGTTTCAATAAAGGTCCTAACTACAGACGCTTCTGCTGACATAGGAGACATCATTTTTAGTTTCTTAAATTCAGAATAACATTTATCTAAAGCCTCATTGGACATCCCAGATTTTTTTATTTTATTTTCTAATTCATCTAAATCAGCACCTTCATCTTGCTCTCCTAATTCTTTTTGAATTGCCTTAACTTGCTCATTTAAATAATATTCTCTTTGTGACTTTTCCATTTGCCTTTTAACTCGACCACGTATTCTTTTTTCAACTTGCAGAATATCAATTTCAGATTCCATAATTTTTAGCAAAAGTTCTAAACGAGTTCTTATATCAAAAGTTTCTAAAATATTTTGTTTTTCAGAGAGTTTTAAAGTTAAATTAGCTGAAATAGAATCTGCTAGTCTGCCAGGCTCAGAAATTGATGTGAGTGAAGTTAAAATTTCTGGCGGTATTTTTTTATTTAATTTTACATATTGATCAAATTGAGAAAAAACAGAACGCATAAATACCATTGTTTTTTTATCTTTTTTTTCTTTAATCTTAAAAATATTTATATCTGCAGTCCAAAAATCTCCAGATTCATCAAATTTTTCTACCTTTGCTCTTTCAAGACCTTCAACAAGAACCTTAACTGTTCCATCAGGTAATTTTAGCATTTGAAGGATATTAGCTACTGTTCCAACATTATATAAATCTTTAATCTGTGGTTCATCTTGGCCAGCAGTTTTTTGTGCAACTAATAAAATCTTTTTATCGCCATCATTCGCTTTTTCGATCGCATTAATTGACTTTTCTCTTCCTACAAATAAAGGAATGACCAATTGCGGATAAACAACCACGTCTCTTAAGGGAAGCATTGGAAAATTTTTTGTAATTATAGCCATAATTATTTCTTTTTTTTAATTAAATAAGTATTGTTACTTATAGTTATGGGGATGCTTTTAAATAATTCAAGTTAATTATTTCTTATTAGCTTGTTTTTTAATATCAGCATATATTAAATATGGTTTTTCGTTATTATTTACCACTTCTTTGTCTATAACTACCTTTAATAAATTACTTATTGTAGGTAATTCAAACATAATTTCTTTTAAGCATGACTCCATAATAGATCTTAATCCACGCGCACCAGTTTTTCTTTCTATAGCTTTTTGAGCTATTGCATTGATAGCGTCATCACGAAATTCTAATTCAATTCCCTCCATAAAAAATAGTTTTTTATATTGTTTTGTTAAAGCATTTTTTGGTTCTTTCAATATCTTAACTAAAGTATCTTTTTCAAGAGAATCTAGCGTAGTTATGACAGGTAACCTTCCTATAAACTCGGGTATCAATCCAAATTTAATTAAATCTTCAGGTTCAACATTCTTTATAATATTACTAATAGTTTTAAGATCATCTTTACCCTGAACTTCTGCTCCAAAGCCTATACTATTTTTTTCAGTTCTTTCTCTGATAATTTTCTCAAGACCATCAAATGCTCCCCCACATATAAACAATATATTTGAAGTATCAATTTGAACAAATTCTTGGTTCGGATGCTTCCTTCCACCTTGAGGAGGAACAGAAGCAGTAGTTCCCTCAATAAGTTTAAGCAATGCTTGCTGAACGCCTTCACCTGAAACATCTCTTGTTATGGAAGGGTTATCTGATTTCCTAGAAATTTTATCAACTTCATCTATATAAACAATTCCTTTTTGGGCTTTTTCAACATCATAGTCACATTTTTGAAGTAATTTTTGCATAATATTTTCTACATCTTCACCAACATATCCTGCCTCAGTTAAAGTCGTAGCATCAGCCATTACAAATGGTACCTTTAACAAATTTGCAAGAGTTTGAGCAAGAAGTGTTTTACCAGAGCCAGTAGGACCAATAAATAAAATATTGCTTTTAGCTATTGTTACCTCTTTAAAATCTCCATCATCATTTTTATTATTCTTTAATCTTTTATAATGATTGTATACAGCAACTGACATACTTTTTTTTGCTTCAGCTTGTCCAATTACATATTCTCCAAGAGCTTTCGAGAGCTCTTGAGGGCTCAAAAGATCTGAGTCAGTATTTTCTAACTGTTCATTTAACTCCTTCGATTCTTCTTTTATAATATCGTTACATAAATCAACACATTCATCACAGATAAATACTGATGGCCCAGCAATAAGTTTTTTAACTTCGTGCTGATTTTTTCCACAAAATGAACAAAAAAGAGATTTTTCTTTTTCTTCAACCATAAAATCTCCTTATTTAACTTGAATCCTGCTAGAAATAACTTGATCAACCAATCCATAATTAACAGATTCATCAGCACTCATAAAATTATCTCGATCTGTATCTTCTGCAATCTTCTTAATTGGTTGTTTTGTGTGTTTAGATAAAATTGAATTTAGCTTATTTTTAAGGAATAAAATTTCTTTTGCATGAATTTCAATGTCTGATGCTTGACCTTGAAAACCACCTAATGGTTGATGAATCATAACTCTGGAATTAGGCAAACAAAACCTTTTATCTTGAGTTCCTGCCGTTAGAAGAAGCGCACCCATACTTGCAGCTTGTCCAATACATAGTGTGCTAACATCTGGTTTAATAAATTGCATTGTGTCATATATTGCCATACCTGCAGTTACTGAACCACCTGGAGAATTTATGTATAAAGATATATCTTTGTCTGGATTTTCTGCTTCTAAAAACAAAAGCTGAGCAACAACCACGTTTGCAGTCATATCGTCAACTGGTCCAACTAAAAATATTAGCCTTTCCTTAAGTAGTCTTGAATAAATATCATATGCTCTCTCACCACGTCCACTTTGCTCAATAACCATAGGTATATAACCTAAATTATTTGGTGAAAATTGACTAATAGATTCTATTTTTGAATTACTCATTATGCGCCCTGCATTGCCATTAAATCATCAAAAGAAATTTTCTTCGTTTCAATTTTACATTCTTTTAAAAACCAATCCACAACATTATCTTCTGTTGAGAGAGCTGTTGGCTCTTCTAAACGTTTCGGATCATCATAAAACCATTTTTCTGCTTTTTCTGTATCATCAAAATTAGCTGCAAATTCAGAAACCTTTGATTTAATCTGTTCCTCACTTGCTTCTAATTTATTTGCATCAACAAGGCTTGCAAGGACAATTCTTAATTTACATGTTGACACTGCTCTTTCTTCAAACATAACTCTCTCAAGTTTAACCTCTTTCATATTTGCACCTTGCTTTTTTAAGTTATCATTAGTAGCTTGCATCATTCGGTTTATTTCAATCGTAACTAATGATTTTGGAACATCCATATCGTGTGAATCAATAAGTAACTGAAAAACTTGTTTCTTTAGATCTGCATTTACTCTTTTTTCAACTTCTTGCGTCAATGATGCTTTTATTTCCTCATTCATTTTCTTAAGGTCACCACTTTCAACACCTAAACTTTTGGCAAAATTAGCATCAATTTTAGGTAGTTTTGCTTCTCTTACTTCAATCAGTTTAACTTGGTATTTGATTTTTTTGTCTGCTAATTGAGCAGGGTCATGGTCTTTTGGATATTTAACTTCAAATTCCTTAGTCTGTCCTGATTTAATTCCTACAAGCTGATCATCTACAGCTTTAATTCTTTTTGAATCACCAAGAACAAATTCTAGAGACTGATCTCCGGTAGACTCAATCTGTTCACCTTCAAGAAATGATTGTAATTGAACTATTACTTGGTCACCAAGCTTAGATTCACGGTCAACTTTTTCAAATACTGCTCGTTGCTTTATAAGAACATCAATTGTTTTTTTTACATCATCTGCATTAACATCAACTACTTTTTTTGAAATTTTTAATTCTTTAAAATTACCTAACTTAAATTCAGGAAACACTTCAAATGTTGCAGTAAATTCAAAATCATCATTAACTTTATCTAAAGGATCATGTTGAATATCTGGCATTCCTGCCACACGAAGATTATTTGTATTTACTATTTCTCCAAATTTCATTTCAATCGCCTTAGCATAAATCTCAGCTTTGATATCTGAACCATATTGCTTTTCAACCACCTCTAATGGTACCTTTCCAGGACGAAAGCCTGCTACTCGCGCTGTTCTTGTAAGCTCAATAAATCTTTGCGATATTTCACTCTGAAAAGGTGCAATATTCACAAGTCCTTTCACTTTTCTTTCAATACTACTTAATTTTTCTATTGTTTCAGACATTCTGTAATTCCTAACTTAAATTTGGTGCGAAAGGAGAGACTCGAACTCTCACGCCTTGCGGCGCTGGTACCTAAAACCAGTGCGTCTACCAATTCCGCCACTCTCGCAAAAGTAACTAAAATTTTAAAAAGCATATTATATCAGCTTAGATGAACTGAGAAAGCAATAATTCAATGTCATTTTATTGCAATAAAAACAGTGTAAAAAAATCTCCTCCTAGAATATAATGAATTACATAAAATAAAATCAATAAAATTCAACTTCGAAAGAAATTTGCTATGTCATTAAAGCCAACCTTAATAATTATCTTAATAATAAGTGGCTGTAGCTATATACCTTTCAACAAAAAAAATATTGAAACAAATACAATAACTGAAACAATCAAAGAATCTGATATTTATAGCGAAGATTTTACTGAATATTTAATTGTAAACGGATTTAATAAAGATGAATTACCTTTTAAAAAATGGGGGCTAAAAGAACTCATATATAGTCAAGAATACTTTAACCCTGAATTAAAAACTGCAAAAATGCAATGGGAATTGGTTAAAACTGACGAAGTTATTGCAAAGTTATACCCACAATCATCATTGGGTCTTGAAATTGGTCGTGAAACAACAAATAAAGAATTAACTAAAAAAATTTTTGGTGGAGGCTTAAGTTTTAAAATTGAGTCAGCTAATAAAAGATTAATTAGGTATGAATTAGCTTTAAATAAATCTCAGCTAGCACGAATTGAATACGAAATTATAAACTGGAAACTTAGGGCAAATTTATTTAATAAATTATTAAATTTTATTGAGAATCAAGAGTTAATCAAAACCTCAAAAGAAGAACTCAGACTTAAACAATCAATTTTTAATATGATGAAAAAAAGGCTTGAAGCTGGAATTGCATCACAATTAGACCTAGACATAAAGATTCTTGAACTTAATAAAAAAAATCAGGAATTATTAAGTTTACAAATAAATCAATTATCTCTAAGAAATCAGATATCTTCTCTTATAGGCTTGAGTTCGCAAAAATTTAATTTGATAACATTAAATAGTAAAGAAATAACATCATTGCTTGATAGCATAACAGTTTTATATTTTGCAGATAAGGACTTAATAGATCTTCAAGAAACATCCTTAACAAAAAGATTGGATCTAAGAAAGACGCTTGCAAAGTATGCAATAGCGGAAGCTAAATTGAAATTAGAAATTGCTAACCAATATCCAGATTATAATTTTTCACCTGCCTACATGTACGAATTTGGTACTCGATTATGGACTCTAGGGTTAGATGCAGTTATCAATTCATCTTCTAGAAATAAAGCATTAATTGCTAAAGCATCCAAATTTAGAGATTTTGAAGCAAGTAAAGTTAACACTTTACAACTTGAAACAATAAATAATATTGAAGAACTCCAATTAAACTTTTTAAATAAATTAGAAGACTTAAAAAATGCCAAAAATATGGTGGAAACCAAAGCTAATTTAGAACAACAACTATATAAAAGATTCAAGGAAGGATTAATCAATAGAATGCAATTTGAGGAAGAAAAAATTAACCTTATTAATATCACTAAAAATTATCATAAAGCAAGATATAATTTAATTAGAATCGGATTTCTTGCAGAAAATATTCTTCAAGAGCCAATATTCACACCAAACATAAAGTTAACTGATGAAAAGTAAATCACTTATAATTATTGTCCTTCAATCGATTCTTATTATTGGATTGCTATGGATTATTATTTATCTAGGAAAAGATAAAATATTCACAAGTGAGTTAGACGAAATACAAGAATATATAGGCAAAGAATCTTTTGGAACACAAATTATTTCCCTTTCAGATTCATCAATTAAAAATAGTGGAATTATAATTAGTCCAGTTATTGAGAGCGAACAAGGATCACTTTATTCTTCTTATGGCTTTGTAGTGAATTTAAAAAATCTAATTAATTATAAAACCAAATTATCAAATTTAGATTATAAATACGCTCAATTAAACAGGCGGCTTCAAGCAGAAATTGAACATTATGAAGTCTTAAAATCCCTCAATGATGACAATAAAAATATCGCAGATTCTGTTGTTCATGAAAAAAAAATGGATGTAGATAATCTTCGTGATGATATAAATATTCTTAAACATAAGAAACAAAATTTATTAGATATTGTTAAATATGAATGGGGAGAAAAATTTAAAGATCTAGTAATTGATCCTAAGAAATCACCTTTAAAAAATATTTTTTCCTCTAAATCTAGGTTACTAAAAATCACAATTACTAACGATCAAATAAAAAATTCATTACCTTTAGAATTAAAGGTATTTTCGCTTAATCAGCCTGAAATAAAATATGCAGCAAATTTTATATCCGAAGCATCTTCTGGTGATGAGAATATTCAAGGAAAATCATATTATTATTTGGCCTTAGAAAGTAACCTTATGATTGGTAGTAAAATTAATTCATATACTAATTCTTTAAAAGATAAAGATTCTAAAACATTTTACATACCAAATTCTGCAATTATTTGGAACAAAGGCCAAGCATGGGTATATAAAGAAACAATTAAAAATTCTTTTTCGAGACAAGCAATATTTAATATGGAAGAAGTCAAAGAGGGCTGGAATGTTCAATTCAAAAATACACCCCCTGATTCTATTGTTACAAGTGGAGCCCAATTACTTTTATCAGAAGAATATAAGCATCTTATTACAAATGAAAATGAGGATTAAAAATTAATGATTGCCTCTTTAATCCGGTTTTCTATTAGGCATACTGGGGTAATTATCGGATTAGCTTTAATCGTAATTGCTTATGGTATTTATCAAATTAAAAATAGCCCTTTAAATGTTTTTCCTGAATTTTCTCCAACACAGGTAATTATTCAAACAGAGGCTCCAGGTTATTCTTCATCACTTGTTGAAACATTAGTATCAAAACCTATTGAGCAGGCAATTTCTGGAACTATAGGAATTAAACAAATTCGATCACAATCAATTCCTGGGTTATCTGTAATTACAATAATATTTGAAGAAGGAACTGATATTCATAAAAATAGACAATCGATATCAGAAAGATTTGATTTATTAAAAAGTAGGTTGCCAAAAAATGTAGTTCCTAACATCACCCCTCTTACCTCTTCCGCATCAAGTGTTCTTGGGATAGGAATTACATCAAAAGTTAAGAACTTAACTGAGCTAAGAACTATAACAGAAAACATTATAATCCCTCATTTGATGGCTGTTCCAGGTGTTGCAGACGTAAATCGCTTTGGTGGATTGTTAAAACAAATTCAAATTGAGATCATACCTGACAAACTCTTTTTTCATAATGTCAAAATTGCTGATATAGCAAAAGCTGCACAAAAATCTACAGGAGTTAGTGGTGCTGGTTTTATAGAGAATCAAAATCAAAGAATAATAATTAACACTAAAGGTCAATCAAAAACTATAGAAGAGCTTGAGCTAACTCCTGTAATTAACAGTCAAGGCAATAAGGTAAGAATTAAAGATGTAGCTAATATAAAAATTGGTTCGATGCCATCAATAAGTTCTGCATCAATAAATGGTAAACAAGGGGTGTATTTGTCTATTCAAGGACAACTTCATTCTGATACCTATAAACTTACCAAGCAAATAGAATTGGCTTTAGACAGTCTCAAGCCAATTTTTACTGAAGAAAAAATTAAATTATATCCAGACTTATTTAAACCAGCTAATTTTATTGATGCATCAATTAAAGGATTAAGGATTGATATAGCATTTGGTTCTCTGATGATCATATCAATACTATTTATTTTTTTATATAATTTTAAAACAGCCTTTATTTCAGCTATAGCGATTCCTCTATCATTACTTTCTGCAATTATTGTAATGAGCTATTTTAATTTAGGTTTAAACGTTATGGTCTTAAGTGGTCTGGCAATTGCTTTAGGCGAAGTTGTAGATGACGCAATTATAGATGTTGAAAATATTCTAAGGAGATTAAAACAAAATAGAAAATTAAATACACCAAAACCACTTCATAATGTAGTTTTTGAAGCATCAATGGAGGTTAGAAAGTCTGTAATATTTGCAACTATTATAATAGTTCTAGTTTTTTTACCGCTTCTTTCTTTGACCGGTGTTGCCGGTAAATTATTTGGGCCCCTCGGAATTGCTTACATATCATCAATTATAGCCTCACTATTTGTAGCAATGACGATAACCCCAGCCTTATGCTATTTAATGCTAGGAAAGTCTAAGCTGCATGCCAATGATTCACCAGTTATAAGCTACCTAAAAGTAAAATATATTAAAATATTAAAAGTTATTGAAAAACACTCTAGACCAATAATATTTTCTAGCTTATTACTAATAAGTATAGGGTTAGCTTTTTTACCATTTTTCAAAACACAATTCATACCACCACTTCATGAAGGTCATTTCATTATGCATATGACTGCATACCCTGGCACATCAGAATTAGAATCTATTAGAATTGGAAATAAAGTCAGTAAAAAAATTCGTGAAATTAAAGGTGTAAAATCAGTTGCTCAATGGGTAGGAAGATCTCCTTTGGGTGCCGATACGTTTGGAACACATTATAGTGAATTTGAGATTGAATTAAATAATCTCAACGGAACTGAGCAAGATGAAGTATTAAGAAAAATTAAAGCATTAGTTCAAGCAGATAGTGATAGCGAATTAAACCAATCAGAAAGTTTTGTAGGTGTAAACTTTGCAATAAATACCTTTTTAACAGAAAGAATAGAGGAAACTATCTCAGGTTACAATTCGTCAATAGTGATCAATATATTTGGTGATAATTTAGATTCTTTGGATCAAGATGCACAAAAGATTGTATTTATGCTACAAAAAATGAAAGGTGCTTCAGATATCATGCTTCAGTCTCCACCAGGCACTCCTCAAGTTTCAATTAAACTTCGATCAGAAAAAATGAGTCAGTTAGGAATTTTAAAAACTGATGTACTTGATACTATTAAAGCGGCTTATGAGGGCTTTCCAGCCTCTTTAGTTTATGATGGAATTGTTCCAGTACAAATTGCAGTTACACTCAGCAATGACTATAGAGATGATATATTAGACATTAATAAATTACCAATAAGAACAAGTGAAAATAAAATTATCAGCCTTGATGAAATTGCTTTTATTTCTCAAGAAAATGGACGTTCAAAAATACTTCACCAAGATGGTAAACGCGTTCAAACAATCACTTTAAATGTAGAAGGCCTAGGCCTTAATGAATTTACAAAAAATCTTAATCAAAATATAAATAAAATAAAATTAAACCTCAATAATTATTTTCAGATAACTGGCTCTGCAGCAGAAAATGCTAAATCAAGAGAAAGTTTAATTGTGCATTCAATTCTGGTTGGTCTGGGTGTTTTATTATTACTATATCTTGCTTTTGGCTCTCTTCTTAACTTAGGCCTTACTCTTATCAATCTACCTTTTGCACTTATTGGTGGTGTACTTATTGTAATTTTCACAGGTGGATGGATATCTATTGGTTCACTTGTTGGGTTTGTAACACTTTTCGGAATTACACTTAGAAATTCAATTATGCTTTTATCGCATTACCAATTTCTTGTGAATAATGAAAATTGTCTTTGGAACCTTGAAACTTGTATAAGAGGTGCTTCAGAGAGGTTACCATCAATACTTATGACGGCATTAGTAGCTGGTTTGGCATTGCTTCCTATAGCGATGGGTTCAAATCAACCTGGAAAAGAAATTGAAGCGCCAATGGCATCAATTATTATTGGGGGATTATTTACTTCAACAATATTAAATTTACTGATCCTGCCAACAATTTTATTAAATTTTGGTAATTTTAAAAAAGATATACATCAATAAATTTTTTCTAAAGCAAAAGCAAAGTCAATATCTTTTTTTGTAACTCCAGATTGATCATGAGTAAATAAAATAATTTTTATACCTGAATAAGTTAATAATATATCAGGGTGATGATCAACTTTTTCCGCAAAATCCCATATTTTTTTTACCATATTCCCTAAATCATCAACGTTATCTCTTTTAATAAATGTCTCAATCTTTGAATCAATATATTGCCAATTCACTAAGTCAGTATTGAGAATTTTTAAAATTTCAATTTCTGTTAAAACCATAGTTAATCCTTAAAAAAATTTAATGTTTGTTTTATATTTTCAGCTTTATCCTCAATTTCTTGATATTCATCTTTTACATTTGATCCTGCAGTAAGACCCCCACCCGAATAAAAATGTAATTTTTTATTTAGGTGCACCATACTTCTTATTGCAATATTACTATCCATTGAGCCATCAAAACTGAAATAACAAATAGACCCACAATATAAGTCTCTTGAGTGTTCCTCTTGCTCTTCAATTATTTCAGTTGCCCTTTTTTTTGGTGCTCCAGTAATTGAGCCTCCAGGGAATGAATCAGAAAAAAGTTTAAAGTTATTTGAATCTTCTTTCAAAATTCCAGAAATCGTACTTACCAAATGATGAACGTTTGGATAGGATTCAATTTTAAATAATTCATCTACTTTAATACTACCAACTTCACAATTTATACTTAAATCATTTCTCAGTAGGTCTACAATCATTAAGTTCTCTGATTGATCTTTTTTACTATTTAAAAGTTCATTAGCATTCTTTTCATCTATTTTGGTTGTTTTACCTCGCACTCTCGTTCCCTTAATAGGTCTGGAAGTTACTCTTTTATTTTTCGAATTAATAAATCTTTCTGGTGACCCACATAATATTTCAAATTCATCGTATAAAAGATATGCCATAAAAGGAGATTTATTTACATCTCGAAATTTTTTATATAAATTCCAACTATCCCCTTCTGTATCTACATCAAATTTCTTGGATAAATTAATCTGATAACAATCACCTGCATTTATATAATTCATAATTTTGTTGAATTTTTTTTCATAATTTTTTAATGATAAATTATCTCTTATCTTATCTTTTACTTTGAAGTCTTGATTAATATCTTTTATATCTTTACTAAAAAGACTCTCTAATTTTGGCCACAGGATTTTTGTTTGATCATCGAATAACATTGAAATAATATAAGACTTTTCTCTAAAATGATCTACTATAATTGCCCAATCATAAATACCCATTTTCATAGTATCAATAAGATTTTTTTTAGATGTTTCTGTATTTAACTCATATGAACAATATCCAATTGCACCTCCCACAAATGGTATTTCGTTATTAGGCAAAAGATACTTTGACATTTCATCACTTAAAACCTCTAAAGAAGGTTTTTTATAGTTTTGCTCACCATCTTTATCTGATATTACTGTAACTTTGTTATTACAACTTATCTTTTTAAAAGGCTCTGCGGCAATTATGTCAAAACGTGCAAATTTACTATGAGGTTTATCTTTTTGATAGCAGCTATCAAGAAATACTGGCCAATCCAAATGTTTTATTCTTTCAAAGTAACTCGAAGAATTACTTTGATAATTTAGTTCTTTTATTTTCATTAAATATTTTGAAATTTTATCATATGTACATTATAGAATTTAATTACATTTTTAATAAAAAAAGGCACGTAAGTGCCTTTTTTTATTTTTAATTGTTCTACTCTAAGTTTGCATGAATGCCTCTCATACCCTCTTCTGTTAGATCTTTATCAAAAACTATTTCCCCCACAATTGCTTCAAGAAAAATTAGTGTAGAAAGCTCAAAAGAAGTACCCATAGGTAATCCTTTAGTTTTAGCAAATACTTCATCATTACCCATTGTTACTGTTAAATCTGCAAGATCAGACATTGCAGATGATGACTTCATAGAAACAATCGCAATTTTGGCTCCTTTAGATTTAGCTGTTTCTAAAGTTGGTAACAACGTTTTAGTGCCACCTGAGCCAGAAATAACTATGTATAAATCCCCTTCTTGAAGGGCGGGTGTAACAATTTCACCAACCATATTAACTTGATAACCACAATGAACTAATCTCATTGCTAAAAAACTAGATACTAATTTTGATCGGCCAGCACCAGCAACAAAAATTCGGCCAGCACTATCAATATGATTTTTTAATTCAGCAATTTGACCTTTATCAGTTGATGCTAATACACTAGCAATCTTATCCATTATTAATTTTTGCGTATCCATACTATTTATCTTCCTCTTATTTAAATGTTAATGATACCAAAAAAAAACCCGACCATTAAGTCGGGTTTAAATTTACTTTCTAATAAGTATCTATTAGTGAGCAATAGCTGTAATTTCGGCAGCAGCGGCAGCTGGATCAGCAGCTCCATATATCGCAGCACCAGCTACAATAATTGCAGCACCAGCATCTTTAACTTGTTGAGCTGTATCTGCTTTAATACCACCAGCAACTGATATTTTTGCAGAATCACCAACAGCTTCAGCAATTGCAGCTAAATCTGCGAATGGTGTTTGACCTGCAGCTTGAGCATCAAGTCCAGTATGGACACCAATGATTTGTGCGCCAGCAGCAACACATTCTTTAGCAAGTCCTACTTTGTCATCAACGTTAATCATATCAACTTGACATTCTTTACCATACTTAGCAGCAGCAGCAATTACTCCTTTAATTGTTGCAATACCTGATGCGCCAAGAACTGTACAGATATCTCCGCCAGCTTTATAAAAAGGTTCAGCTTCATATTCACCTGCATCCATAGTTTTTAAGTCAACTAAGATTTGGTTATTAGGAAACTTTGCACGAAGTGCTTCAAGAAGAGGAATACCGTTATGCTTAATACATGGTGTACCAATTTCAAGAATATCAACATGTGGAGCAACTGTTTCAGCTAATGCCATAGTTGCGTCAAAATCTAATGAATCTAAAGCCATTTGTGTGTGTGCCATGGTTTAATCTCCCATAAAATACAATTTAAAATAGTCTACGTTATATATAGTGAATCAAATATCACGTTTTAAAACAGCAGACCGTCGATAATATAGTCTCAATCACTCAATGTCAATGATTGAAATCTAATCCTAAACTAGAGTTTCTGACTTAATGCATCCTCTAATTTATTTTGATCAATAACAAAATTGCGAATACCTTCCGCTAACTTTTCAGTAGCCATAGCATCCCCATTGTGATCAAATCTGAACTGATCCTCTTGAAGCTTAGCTGGTTGCTCTTTTGTGGCACCATCATCTTTTAATGCCTGAGGTAAATCACCTTCAGTTGAATCTAATTCTTCCAATAATGCTGGTGCAATAGTTAATCGATCACACCCCGCTAGCGCAGTTATTTCTCCAATGTTTCTGAATGAAGCCCCCATTACAACAGTTTTAAAGCCATGTTCTTTATACCATGCATATATAGCCCTAACTGAAATAACACCTGGGTCTGTTTCTGACGTATACTCTTCTCCAGTTTTAGCTTTAAACCAATCTAGAATTCTTCCTACAAATGGTGAAATTAAAAATACACCGGCTTCAGCACATGCTCTTGCCTGAGCAAAACTAAACAATAATGTTAAATTACAATTAATCCCCTCTTTTTCTAAAATCTCTCCAGCCTTTATACCCTCCCATGTAGAAGCTAATTTAATTAATACTCTGTCGTTTGTTACTCCAGCTTCATTGTACAAAGAGATAATTTTTTTTCCTTTAGCAACCATTTTATCAATATTAAAAGATAAACTAGCATCAACTTCCGTTGATATTCTTCCTGGAATATGCTTTTGTATTTCTAATCCTACCAATACTGCAAGCTTATCAGCAGCATCCTCTATTTGTTGATTTTTATCGGAGCTTTTAGATTTAGCGTAAGCAATCGCTTCAGCTATCATTGGTTCACATTGGGGTAGCGTGCTTGCCTTTAAAAGCAATGATGGATTTGTAGTAGCATCTACAGGTTTAAGTGTTTTTATTGCTTCGACCTCCCCTGTATCTGCAACAATAGTTGTCATAGATTTTAATTGTTCTAGTAATGATGCCATTTGCTTTCTCCGTAATATAAGTAATAGTTACTTTTCAAAAGTGAACTCTCATTTTAACAAGATTCAATGATACTCTGCAATTATTTTAATCTATAAATTATTTAATTGTATTATCGTAATACTTAATGACAAGAACTGTCATATTTGGCAGAATTATCTTTTTTAACCAAAATCACTAAATCTTCTTAAGGCTATAAGGATTAAATAATGTCTGATTATGTAATACCATTTGAAAAACTAAGAAATAAAGATGTTGCAGCTGTAGGTGGAAAAAATGCTTCTTTAGGCGAAATGATTTCCCAACTGAATGCTCAAGGTGTAAGAGTTCCCTCAGGTTTTGCAACCACTGCTAATGCATTTAATGATTTTCTTAAGAATGATAAATTAGGCGATAGAATTATTTCAGAGCTTAAAAATTTGGATGTTAATGATGTTATTGCTCTAGCTAAAAGTGGAAAAAAAATTCGTAAATGGATTTTAAATACGCCTTTCACTGAAAATTTTGATAAAGCAATTAAAGAAAGTTATGAAAAATTAATTAAAGCTTCAGCAAAAGGAACAACATTTGCCGTAAGGTCATCAGCAACAGCTGAAGATCTTCCTGATGCATCTTTTGCAGGACAGCAAGAAAGTTTTCTAAACATTCATGGTATTGAAAATATAAAACAAGCAATTAAAGAGGTATTTGCGTCCCTTTATAATGATCGTGCTATATCTTATAGGGTTCATCAGGGATTTGTTCACTCTGAGGTTGCAATTTCTGCTGGTATTCAGCAAATGGTTCGAAGTGATATTGGTTGCTCAGGTGTGATGTTTACTATTGACACTGAATCAGGATTTAAAGATGTTGTCTTTATCACAGCTTCCTATGGTTTAGGAGAAACTGTGGTTCAAGGCGCAGTGAACCCAGATGAATTTTATGTTCACAAACCCCAATTAAAGAAGGGAAATGAGGCTATTGTAAGAAGATCAATTGGTTCTAAAAAAATAAAAATGGTTTTTAGTGATGATACTAAAGCTGGCTTAAGCACCTCAATAGAAGATGTAGATGAAGATGAGTCAAATAAATTCTGTATATCAGACGAAGATATAATTGAATTAGCAAAATATGCAATTACAATAGAATCACATTATAAATGCCCGATGGATATTGAATGGGGTAAAAATGGTATAGATGGAAAAATATATATTCTTCAAGCTAGGCCGGAAACAGTTAAATCACAAAGTAACAATATAGTTGAAATATTCAAATTAAAAGAAACTGGGAAGGCTATTGTTGCAGGTCGAGCAGTAACTCAAAAAATTGGAATTGGTCCTGTGAGAGTTGTAAAAGATCCAACAGATATGCATTTGGTTAAGCCTGGAGATGTTTTAGTTGCAGATATGACTGATCCAAATTGGGAGCCTGTAATGAAAAGAGCTTCTGCTTTGGTAACGAACAGAGGTGGTAGAACATGTCATGCAGCTATTATTGCTCGGGAGCTTGGTATTCCTGCAATTGTAGGAAGTGTAAATGCAACAGAGCTTTTAAAAGATAATAATTTAGTTACTGTATCTTGTGCAGAGGGTGAAACTGGAATCGTATATCAAGGTGAATTGAAATATGAAGTAGAAAAAAAAGATGATGGAAAACTATCCAAACCACCTATAAAAATCATGATGAATATTGGTAATCCAGATATGGCATTTACTTTTGCTCAAATTCCAAATCACGGAGTTGGTCTAGCTCGTTTAGAATTTGTAATCAATAACATGATTGGAATTCATCCAAAAGCAATTATTAATTACCAAGCAATGCCTTCTGATGTCCAAAAGCTTATTGATCACAGAGCAAAGGGATATAAAAACCCTAAACAATTTTATATTGATAAAATATCAGAGGGTGTAGCTACTATTGCTGCTGCATTCTATCCTAACCCGGTCATTGTAAGGACATCTGATTTTAAATCTAATGAATACAAAAAATTGGTTGCTGGTGATATTTATGAACCCGAAGAAGAGAATCCAATGATAGGATTTAGAGGGGCTGCTAGATATATCTCAAAGGAATTTAAAGATTGTTTTGAACTTGAATGCATTGCACTAAAAAAAGTGCGTGAAGAAATGGGTCTAAATAACGTCGAATTAATGATTCCTTTTGTAAGAACTCTAGATGAGGCAAAATCAGTAAATCAGATTATGCAGAGTTTTGGTCTAACAAGAGGAGAAAATAATCTTAGAATTATCATGATGTGTGAAGTTCCATCTAACGCAATTCTTGCTAATGAATTTATGGAATACTTTGATGGTTTTTCTATAGGCTCAAATGATCTTACTCAATTGACCCTAGGAACTGATAGAGATTCAGGAATTTTAGCTGATGGTTTTGACGAAAGAAATACTGCTGTCCTAAAATTAATTGAATTAGCAATTAAGTCAGCAAAGAATAAGAAAAAGTATATAGGCATATGTGGACAAGGGCCTTCCGATCATCCTGATTTTGCAGATTGGCTTGTAAAACAAGGTATTAGTTCTTTATCACTAAATCCTGATACAGTTATAAGCACATGGAAACAAATTACTAAAAAATAAATGGCCAAAAATAAAAGAACTGCTTTTTTTATTTCAGATGGAACAGGTATTACTGCTGGTTCATTAGGAGGTTTATTAGCGCATTTTCCTAATACAGAATTCGAGCAAATTCGACTTCCCTTTATAGACTCAGAATCTAAAATAGAAGATGTCCAAAAAAGGATTGCAAATATAAAAATGATAAGTGGTATTAGGCCTATTGTAATTATGTCAATTGGTAACAAAAACTTAAGGGATGAATTAAAGGCTGTTGATGCATATTACGTCGACCTATTTGAATCTTTTATTAATCCTTTAGGTATAGAAATTAAAGAAGATCCACTAACTCGACCAGGAGTATCTCATAGTATGGCTGGAATTAACTATGGGCCCAGGATGGAAGCAATTAATTTTGCTCTTGGACATGATGATGGAATAACGCACTCAGGGCTTAACCAGGCTCAGGTCATTCTTATTGGTGTATCACGATCTGGAAAAACACCAACGAGTGTATATTTAGCAATGCAATTTGGTATTAAAGCAGCTAATTATCCTCTAATTCCTGAAGATTTCATCAGAGGCACTCTACCACCCATTTTAGAAGGTTACATTGATAAAATTTTTGGCTTAACAATTAAACCAGAAAGACTTCACTCCCTAAGGAGTGAAAGAAGACCTGATAGCAAATATGCATCATTAGCCAATTGCAGAGAGGAAGTAGGTTTAGCAGAGGACTTAATGAAAAGATTAGGAATTCCTATAGCAGAATCAACTTCTAGATCGGTAGAAGAATTATCAGCAATTATTATTCAAAATATTAATGAAATTTAATTACTTAATGTAAGGCTTTAATAGGTTTGTTATTTTTTTTGAATCAGGGCTAGTCATGCTGCCAAAAACATGAATTGATTCAGCATTAGGCATAACTAGAAATTTATAGAAATTCCATAATGGTGCTTCTCCAGTTATGGATGCAAGATTTTTATATACAGCATTAGCTTTTGGGCCAACAACGCTGGATTTGCTCATCATTGGAAACTCGACTGCATAAGTTAATTTACAAAAATCTTGAATTTCTTTGTCAGTAGTCAGTTCTTGATTAAAATCATTAGATGGAAAACCAACAACCATAATATTTTTTTTATTTTGTTTATAGAGGTTTTCAAGTGCTTCAAATTGAGGCGTAAAACCACATTTGCTGGCAGTATTTACAAAAAGAATAGGTTTATCTTGATACTCACAAAGATCAAACTTTTCACCTTGAAGTGTTTTCAAGTTTTGGTTATAAAAGTCCATACAAGCTCCTAAACATACAGTAGGTAAAAATAGAATTATCATTAATAATGTTTTCATAATATTCAAGACATAAAATTATTAAAATTGTTCAAGTTATCTTCTTCGATTAATTTTTCTCCAGCTCCATGGAGGTAAAGGATCTTTTTCAACCCATAACCCAATATTTTTTTTTCTTGCTTCAGATTCTGCATAATTATAACTTTGCTGATCATCAAAAGGTTGATTATTTTTATACTTTTTATAATGCCAGGCCATACCTTTTTTAACCATTTCTAAATTAATATCTTTACCATTTAAAATTACTTTACCAAGAACACGTTTATAAAAATCTAATGTATAAGGCTTATCGTTATCTGGCTTAGAAATAATTAATATTTTTTTTCCAGTCACAATACTTTTTAAATAATCAGAAGATTCTTTTCCAAAGGCTTGTTTGATTTCCGGTGTGTCAATTCCTAACAATCTTATTTTAAATTTATGTCCCAAATTATCTTTAACTTGAATAGTGTCTCCATCTATTACTCGAACAACCTGAGCATTAAAATCTGCAAAAGTATATGTGCAAAACAAAAAAAGAATTATAATTAAAGATATTCTCAAATTAAAAAAATTTCTAATGAAAAAATTACATTATACACTTTGGATGCTTTTAATTCTTTCTTCAAATTTATTGGGGCAAGATTTTCAATACCATATACATGAGAGATATTATAATCATCACGATACTCTAAGACAATTCCCATACGGCTCGCTTCATGTATATCTTCAAGGACCAATGATCGAAAAGGCGATTAAAAGAAATTTAAAATTAAATGCAATTAAATGTGATGCGAATATTAATTCTAATTATATATTCTCAATTGAACCACAAGTATTTTATAATCCAAGTATGACAACTCTTCATGGAGAATTTAAAGTAAAAATATTTACATCTCAAAATATGAATCAAGCGACTCAATTAATTAAAGTTCAACACCAAGCACGAATTAATCAGAAAGCTAATTTCTATATAAATAAAATTTATGATGAATTAATAATTAAACTTTCAAAAAAAATATTAGATAACCTTCCAAAAAATAACCAAAATATCAATGGGGACTTTTGTACAATGATTGAAACATCCAAATCTAAAGAAAACAAAAAAAAGAAAGATTACAAAAGACCAATTCAAGCATAAATTTTATAATAGCTGTTGCATTCAGAACCTTTTTAGGTAACATTGAATCGAAATATTTTAAACCAGACCGAATTAACTATGAAAACTAAAAAAATTTACTTTTTAACGATTTTAATAACTACTTTCTTAATAAGTCTTTCATCAAACTCTTATTCAAGAAGTAATCTAGAGGAAATTAAACTTCTTTTAAAGAATGGTAAATATTCTAGAGCTGAAAAACTTATTAATAAATCAATAGAAACTACCCCCAATAATCCAGAATTTTTATTTTACAAAGGAATTATAGAGACAAATATTGGTAAAAGTAATGAAGCAATCGATACATTTAGAAACCTCACTGAAAATTTTCCAGAACTACCGGAGCCTTTTAATAATCTCGCAGTACTTTATGCAGAAAAAGGAGAATTTAAACTAGCAAAAAAAATTCTAGAACAAGCAATTAAAACTAATCCCAGTTATTTGACTGCACATATAAATTTAGGAGATATCTATACTAAAATGGCAACGGAAGCATATAACAAAGCATTAGAAATTGATAAGTCTAATAATATAGCAATAACAAAACTTTCAATGATTACCCAATTATTTAACTATCAACCTAATACAAAAAATACTGAAATAGATTCAACAAAAATAATTAAGCAAGTAGAGAAAGAAAAACAAACTGAAAAACAATTAGAAAAGGACATATTTAAATCAATTGAGAATTGGAAAAGTGCTTGGGAAAATAAAAACATGACAGAATATTTAGCTGCTTATGCCGCAAATTTTAAGTACCCAAATAATATGTCAAGACCAGATTGGGAAGCATATAGAGAAGTTAGAATTACATCAAAAAAAACAATTAATATTATAATTTCTAATATCAAATTAAAATTTGATAAAGAAAAAATTATAGCTACTTTTAATCAAGATTATAAATCTGGAAAATTAGAGCAAATTTCAAAAAAAACCCTAGTGTTTATTAACGAGGATAATAAATGGGTTATTTTTGAAGAAACTTCTGGTTGATCAATTTGAAAAATTTATTTTTTATTCGCCCTTTTTTTGCAGCATTAATTTTATTTTGCTCTTTCAGTCTAAGCTCTCAAGAAAATGATTCGAAAGAACCAGATAGTTTTTATGATAAAAAACCATCTGTTCAAAGACAGATTCTAGTTAATGAGAGTAAAAAACTTTTTCTATATTTAGAAAAAAAAACTAAAAATCTTATTTTTGAGTTTAAAGAATTAACATCTATTACAAAAAAAAATACAAAAAAAACATCAGAATCAATCCCAGAACAACTCCCTATATTCCAAAAATTAACAACTAAAATAAAAGATATATTAAAAATAAAAGTAGAGCCGACCCCGCTGAAAAATGTTGATATTAAAAAAATTGATTTTCTTCCGATACAATCACCAAAATTTCAAGAATTTTTAGATAATTTAATAGCTATATTAAAAATAAAAGTAGATCCGACTCAACTGAAGCCAGTTGAAATAAAAACAGTTGAACCACTTTTATCTCAGCCAGTTGAAATAAAAACAGTTGAACCACTTTTATCTCAGCCAGTTGAAATAAAAACAGTTGAATCATTATTAATCAAATCTTTAGAATTTATATCGAATGGTCAACTTGATAAAGCAATTAATTCAATAGATGAATTGATTGAATTAGTTCCTAATTTTAAACTTGCCCATTTGATACGTGGTGATATTTTGACAGCCTATTCAATGAGTATTAGTAATTTTGGTGGCAATGCAATTGAAATAAATTCAAAAAAGGTCATCCAACTTAAAAAAGAGGCAAAAAGAAGAATTAAAGGTTATTTATTAACCCACAAAGATAATGGACTTCCTAAATTTAATATTATTCCTGATAAAAAAGATAAATATTTGATATATGTTGATATGGATAGTTCTCGATTATTTGTATTTGAAAAAAAAGAAAATAAATATTTATACCTTTCAGACTATTACGCATCAATTGGCAAAAATGGTTATGGGAAAAGGTATGAAGGCGACAAAAAAACTCCATTTGGAACATATTTTCTTCAAAAAAAGATACAGCAAGAATTAACTGATTTTTATGGTGAAGGTGCCTATCCCCTTAACTATCCAAATGAATTTGATAAAGTTAAAAAATATACTGGTTATGGAATTTGGATACATGGAACACCTAAAACTACTTATAGTAGACCTCCAGAAGCGAGTGATGGGTGTATTGTATTATCAAATAAGGATCTCATTAGTATCGAAAAAATACTTAATACTCCAGGAACACCAGTAATTTTATCAAATTTAAGTATCAATGAACTTAGCTTGAGAAGTAGAGACAAAATCAAAAAAGATCAAGATGAATTATTAAATACTATTAAAAATTGGAAAGCTAGCTGGGCAAAAAAAAATTATAATGAATATATGAAGTTTTATTCTCCTAATGCAAAATATAATAAAAAAGAATATAAAACTTGGTCCGAAGATAAAAAAAGGGTTTTCAAAAACTCAGAAGATATACAAATTTCTTTAAAAAATATTTCTCTTTATGAATATCCATCAGAAAGCCAGCCATTAAGAATTATTTCATTTAACCAAAGCTATAAAAGTAATTTAATAAATAATGAATCAAAGAAAAAACAAATATGGCAAAAAAATAATGGGGAATGGAAAATTATTTATGAAGGTACGAATAAAAACTAAATACAAATTTGTTTTATGAGTTTTGGAAATGCAATATCAATATATTTATTAAATCTAGTGGATATATCTTTTGGATTTAACTCTTTACTTTTATTTTCAGCGCCTTTATAAAACTTTTCTTCGAGAATAACAGGCTTTATTTCTCCACAAATATGCTCTAAGAATACTGCATGTGAACCTACTCCGTCGAAATATAATTTTTCCTTAAAATTTATTACTACTAAAGCTTTAGTTTTTTGACTATCTTGATGAACTGAATTAAGAAGTAATTTTGCATCAAATATGTCACTTTCATAAAAAGTTACCCAATTTGCATTTACATTATGGGTAAATAAAATAACGATAGTCAAAATAAAATAATTAATTATTTTCATATAATGACATTATAAGCTAATTTGGCGGAAGGAGCGGGATTCGAACCCGCGTCAGGTATAAACCTGAACACGCTTTCCAAGCGTGCGACTTAAACCACTCATCCACCCTTCCGAACCGCAGATTATATATTAATTTTATTTATTGATTTATATATCTATTAGTATTAATGTATTAAATTCCGTAGGATACAAACGATTTTAAAAATTTTGGAGGAGATATGGCTTTTACAACACTTAAAGATCTTGGGTTAAAACACCCATATAAAGATAAATATGATAATTATATTGGCGGGAAATGGACAAAACCAGTGGATGGAAAGTATTTCGAAAATATTACCCCTATTACTGGTAAACCTTTTTGTGAAGTCGGTCGCTCTAACGAAAAAGATGTTGAGTTGGCTTTAGATGCTGCACATTCTGCTGCAGATGCTTGGGGGAAAACAAGCACAACTGAACGTGCAAATATACTCCTAAAAATAGCGGATGTTATAGAAAATAATCTTGAGACAATATCACTTGCAGAAACAATTGATAATGGAAAATCAATTAGAGAGTGCATTCATGCAGATATCCCTTTAGCTATTGATCATTTTAGATATTTTGCTGGAGCCATTAGAGCTCAAGAAGGAAGTATTGGAGAAATTCATGGTGAGGAAATGGCTTATCACTTTCATGAACCTCTTGGCGTAGTTGGTCAAATTATTCCATGGAACTTCCCTATACTTATGGCTGTATGGAAACTTGCTCCAGCAATTGCAGCAGGAAATTGTGTTGTATTGAAACCTGCGGAACAAACTCCTGTTTCAATTTTAATTGTAATGGAATTAATTGCAGACCTTCTACCACCAGGAGTAATTAATATTGTAAATGGATTTGGTCTTGAAGCTGGTAAACCATTGGCAAGTTCAACACGTATTGCAAAAATTGCTTTTACAGGTGAAACAACTACAGGAAGACTAATTATGCAATATGCGTCGCAAAATATAATACCTGTTACTCTTGAATTAGGTGGTAAATCACCTAATATTTTCTTTGAAGATATAATGAATGCTGATGATGGACTCTTCGATAAAGCATTAGAGGGTTTTACAATGTTTGCTTTAAATCAAGGAGAAGTATGCACCTGTCCATCACGTGCACTTATTCAAGAATCTATATATGATAAATTTATAGAAAGAGCCTTGGAAAGAGTAAAAGCAATCAAACAAGGAAGTCCTTTAGAGGCAGATACAATGATTGGGGCTCAAGCTTCAAGTGAGCAAATGGAAAAAATTCTTTCCTACCTAGAGCTTGGAAAGGAAGAAGGTGCTGAATGCTTAATTGGAGGTAATAGAACCATTCATGATGGGAATCTATCTGAAGGTTACTATATAGAACCAACAGTTTTTAAAGGTGACAATAAGATGAGAATCTTCCAAGAAGAAATATTTGGTCCTGTTGTCGGAGTAACAACTTTTAAAGATGAAGCTGAAGCATTAAAAATAGCAAATGATACTCTTTACGGACTTGGTGCTGCAGTTTGGACTAGAAATATTAATGCCGCATTCAGAATGGGTAAAGGTATTCAAGCTGGTCGTGTATGGACAAATTGTTATCATTCTTACCCTGCACATGCAGCATTTGGTGGCTATAAGCAATCTGGTATTGGAAGAGAGACACACAAAATGATGCTTAATCATTACCAAAAAACTAAAAACCTATTAGTAAGTTACACAGAAGCGAAACTTGGATTCTTTTAAAATAATCTTAAATAGCTTTAAAATAAAAGGCAGAGATAATTCTGCCTTTTACAATCATGATTACAAGAATCTCAGCAACTGACGCGGCAAATAAGCTAATTGATGAGTTAAAAAAAACTCATGGCGAACTTATGTTTCATCAATCAGGTGGGTGTTGTGATGGTAGTGCGCCAATGTGTTTTCCAAAAGGTGAATTTTATCTTGGTAATTCAGATGTTGAGGTTGGAATAGTAAACAATGTTCATTTCTATATGAGTGCAAGCCAATTTGAATATTGGGAACATACTCATCTTACTCTTGATGCAATAAAAGGGACTGGTGGTCAATTTTCCCTAGAACGACCAACAGGATTAAGATTTATAATAAGATCGAGACTTTACTCTGATGATGAATGGAAGTACCTTGAAAAATTTCCTGTAAAAAGATGTGGTTAATTAATTAAACTGGTCTAATAATAAGGTAAAATAAATATGGCGGGTCTCCTCGCATTGTTATTTAGCCAACCTGGTCAGATGCGGAAGCAAGCAGCCACAACTATTGATACAAGTGCCGAGGGTCAGGCTCGCCATTTATTAAATTAACAAATAAAGTTAATCTATGTCATATGAAGTGTTAGCTAGAAAATGGCGACCTAAATCATTTTCAGAATTAATTGGACAAGATAGTGCTGTTCAAGCATTAACTAATGCTTTGGATAATAATCGTCTTCATCATGCATATTTATTTAATGGAACACGTGGTGTTGGGAAAACTACACTAGCGAGAATTCTTGCAAAATCTCTTAATTGTGAAGTAGGTATTTCTTCAAAACCATGTCAAGTATGTACAGCCTGCAAAGATATAAACGATGGTCGGTTTATAGATCTTATTGAAGTTGATGCTGCATCTAATACACAAGTTGATAATATGCGAGAGTTACTAGAAAATGCCCAATATGCACCAACATCAGGACGTTTTAAGGTTTATATTATTGACGAAGTTCATATGTTATCCAAAAGTGCATTTAATGCAATGCTTAAGACTTTGGAAGAGCCACCTAGCCATGTTAAATTTATTTTAGCAACGACTGATCCAAAAAAAGTACCTGTGACAATAATTTCTCGATGTTTACAATTTAACTTAAAACAGATGACTTCAGATAGTATTTCTGAGCATCTTAAAAATATCCTCAAGAAAGAAAAAATAAATTACGATGAAGAATCAATAAAAATAATAGCTAAAGCAGCTCGTGGGAGCATGAGAGATGCCCTTTCAATTCTTGACCAAGCAATTGCATACTCAGGTGATAAAATTTCAACTAAAAAAGTTATAATAATGCTTGGTACGATTGATAATTCTTTCATTACATCAATATTAACTGCTTTAGCAGAAAATAACGCACAAAAAGTAATGCAACTCACAAAAGAAATGGACGAAAAAAGTATTTCTTTTGAATTAGCTTTAGAGGAGCTTGCTAGATCAATATATAAAATCTCAACTTACCAAATTATTTCTGATAGTAGTGACAAATCAGAAGAAAATGAAGAAATAAAAAAATTATCATCTTTATTCAATCCTGAAACACTTCAACTAATTTATCAGATTGCTATTAATGGAAGAAAAGATTTGCACTTAGCCCCTGATCCTATAACAGGATTTAATATGACACTCCTAAGAATGTTGGCTTTCTATCCTTCAATACAAAGTAATAATGAAACAAAAAACAAAAAAAAAATTGAACCTCAAACAAAACAATTAAATACAAAAAAAGAAACTGAATCACTTGTAAATACAGATAAAAAAATATTTGATGGTAATTGGATAAAGTTAGTTAGTAATTTAAAGGTTGGACTTGCAAAATCACTTGCACAGGAATGTGCTTTAAAAAATTATGAAAATGATATTTTTAACTTAACTTTAAATGATAATTTTAAACATCTTGCACAGCATGGTTATATTGAAAAATTAGAGGAAGAGCTTATTAATCATTTCAATAAAAAAATTAAAATTAAAATAACAATAGGTAGTAATTTAAAAACACCATCTGCCCAAAAAAAAATGGCAAATACTCAATTAATGGAAAAGACTGAATCTGCTATCATGGAGGATGATTTTGTGAAAGAATTAATTGATGACTTTGGAGCAGAAATAATCACTTCAAGTATTGAACCAACTAAAAAAAAGGAAAATTAAAATGGGTAAAGGTGGCATGGGTAATTTAATGAAACAAGCACAAATGATGCAAGCTAATTTAAAAAAAGCTCAAGATGAATTAGCAACTATAGATGTCGAAGGATCATCAGGTAATGGACTTGTAAAAATCATAATATCTTGTAAAAACGATATAAAAAAAGTTGATATTGATCCAAGCTTATTAAATGATAAAGAGATGTTAGAAGATCTTATTGTAGTTGCCCTTAAAGATGCGTTTGAGAAAATTGAAACTACAAGCAGCGAAAAAATGAATGGTCTTGTTCCTCCTGGGATGAATCTTCCTTTTTAGTATGAAAAAAATTGAGGTACTTGAACAACTCGTTGACGCACTCAAAATTTTACCAGGTGTAGGCCCAAAATCAGCATTGAGACTCACCTACTTTCTTCTTCAAAGAAATAGAGAGGGAGCAAAAATTCTCTCAGAAAATATATCAAATGCCTTAGAACAACTTATGCATTGTGAATTATGTAATAACTTTTCTGAGGAACATATATGTTCTATTTGTTTATCATCAAAAAGAGATAAAAATACTATCTGTGTTGTAGAGATGCCAACCGATCTTTTAATGATGGAAGAAACGCACTCCTATAATGGTCTTTACTTTATTCTTATGGGCCGCCTATCTCCTCTTGATGGAATAGGTCCAAATGATATTCATCTCGGCAAGCTTGTAAAAAGAATAAAGGATTCAAATATTACAGAGATAATACTAGCAACAAATTTTACTGTTGAGGGAAATGCTACAGCACAATATATTAAAGAGTTATTTAAAGATATAGATATTAAAACTACCAGAATAGCGCGAGGTTTGCCTATGGGGGGAGAAATAGAATATGTTGATAGTGGTACTTTAGCTCAAGCTATTGTCGAGAGAAAAAAAATCTAATTCAAGAATTTCTATTGGTTTATTAATTATATAATCAGGATTCCAATTTTCAATTAAATCAGTTTTTTTTAAATAGCCATAACTCGCTAAAACAGACTTAATTTCTGATGATTTAGCTGCCAAAATATCTCTATGTCCATCACCTACATAAATTGTATCTTTTGTATTTATATCAAGAATCCTGCAAGCCTCAATCAATAAATCTGGTGAAGGTTTTGGTTCAAAACCAATATCATCTCCACACATAAGCACAGAACACTTATTAATCAAGCCATTATGGATTAAAATTTTTTCAGAGAAATGTCTTGCTTTATTAGTTACAATTCCCCAATTTATATCTTTTTTATCTAGAATTTGCAAAATATCAAGAATTCCATCGAATAATACTGCATTATTCAAAAATGAACCTTGGTAAATATCTAAAAATTCATTAGATAATGAAACATAATCATCATTATTTTTATCAAATCTTAAATTAAGAAAAGCATTAATACCATCAGAGGCTATCTCACGTCCTTTTTCATATGAAATAGTAGATTTATTATTGTTCGTATAGACCTGATTAGCTGTTTCAATGAGGTCATTTGCTGTGTCGCAAAAAGTACCATCTAAGTCAAACAAAATTGATTTAATCATTATAAAAATTTGGCTTCAACAATATAATTAACAGAAGTATCGTTACCAAGCTTATAGGTATCAAAAAAGGGGTTATATGTCATCCCCGCAATGCTCTTGAAATCTAATTTAAATTCTATACACCATTCTCTTAATTCAGCTGGAGTTATAAATTTATTATATTCATGAGTACCTTTTGGTAATAATTTTAAAATATATTCAGCGCCAACAATCGCAAATAAAAAAGATTTAGGATTTCTATTAATAGTAGAGAAAAAAATACTTCCTTCTGGCTTTAAAAGTGCTGAACATTTATTAATAATTGAAGAGGGATCAGGAACATGCTCAAGCATTTCTAAACACGTTATAACATCAAATTTTCCCTTATTTTTTTTAAAATAGTCTTCTATATTCAATTGTTTATAATTAATATCTAAATTAGATTCTAACATATGTAGCTTAGCTATTTTAATGACTTTTTCCCCTTGATCTATGGCAGTAACATTAGCACCAGCTTTAGCTAAAGATTCTGATAAAATTCCTCCACCACATCCAATATCTAAGACTTTTTTTCCAGATAACCTAACTTTATCTAATATGAAATTTAACCTTAATGGATTAATTTGATGTAAAGGTTTAAATTCACTAGTTTCATCCCACCACTTGTGAGCTAGTAAATTAAATTTCTCTACTTCTTTATGATCTATATTTGATTTATTTTTGTTTGCCATTTTTTTGCAATCTGAATTATTTTATCTTCATCAATATTAATTAATTTTTTATCTTTAAGCTTTATATCTCCATTAATCCAAACATAATCTACATCAGATCTACTAGAGCTATATACTAGAGTTGATAAAGGATTATATATTGGTTGAGCAGTAATTGAATTTAAATCAATTGATATCAAATCTGCTTTTTTATTTATCTCAATTGAACCTATTAATGAATCAAGTCCTAAAGCTTTAGCCCCATTAATGGTTGCCATATTTATTGCCTGAACAGCTGATAATAACTCTGGTGATTTTGTCTTACCTTTAATTAGTAAGGCTGCTAATCGCATTTCCTCAATTATATCTAACCTATTATTACTTGCTGAACTATCAGTTCCGAGACTTACATTTAAATTTTGTTTCAACATTTTTGTAACATCAGCAATACCACTTCCTAATTTCATATTTGATGATGGATTATGGACTATATTAACTTTATTTGAAGTTAATATAGATAAATCTTGTTCATTTAAATGGACACAATGAGCTGCAATCATTGAAGGTCCGATGATTCCTAAATTATTAAGTCTTTGTATTGGTGTTATTCCATATTTTTCAATACTATCTTCTATTTCCAATATTGTTTCGTGAAGATGTATATGAATATTTATATCCAGTTCCTCTGAATAAGTATTAATCAGATTGAAAGCTTTATCTGATACTGAATAAGGGGCATGAGGTGCTATAGAAGTAGATATTAAATCTTCATTTCTCCATTTATCTCTAAAATTAAAACCTTTTGCTAGATAATCCTCAGGATCTGAAGCATAATTCGTTGGGAAATCTAAAACTACTAAACCGATATTACTTCTAATTCCAAGATCCTTAGATGCCTCAGCGGTAGAGTCAGGAAAAAAATACATGTCATTATAAGTTGTAATTCCTGATTTTATCATCTCTGATAAAGCTAAAATTGAACCCTCTTTTACAAATTGTGAGTTAACAAATTTTTTTTCAGCGGGCCAAATATAGTTATTTAACCAATCTTGCAAAGGTAGGTCATCGGCAAAACCCTTAAATAATGACATTGCAACATGTGTGTGGGTATTAATCAATCCAGGAGTAATAATATGATCGGTTAATTGATATACTTCATTTGCCTCATATTTTTCGAATACTTCATCTTGTAAAACTAAATCAATAATTTTATCGTTTTTAATTACAATTGAATAATTAGATAGTAATTCATTTTTAGAATTAGATGTATAAATCCAAGTAGCAGAAATAATAGTTGAAACTTTTTTTTTATTATTGGCTGACAAACTTTAAATATCCCTTTTTCTTACAATATTTTATTTTAATCAAACGGGTGTTTAATTAATATTGTGTCATCTCGCTCAGGACCTGTAGACACAATATGTATTGGTACTCCACATAATTCTTCAAGTTTTAACAAATAATTTTGTGCATTAATTGGTAGTTTTTCCCAATCCTTAATTCCGTAAGTATTCTCTTTCCAGCCAGGCATATCAATAAAGATTGGTTCACATGAAGTTACTTGCTCTGAACCTAATGGGAGAAGTCTTTGCTCTTTACCTTCTAATTTATAGCCAATACATATTTTTAAATTTTCAATTCCATCTAATACATCTAATTTAGTTATACATAAACCACTTAACCCATTAACCATAGCCGATCTTTTAAGAGCTGCAGTATCAAACCAACCACACCTTCTCTTTCTTTGAGTAACAGTTCCAAACTCTTTTCCTTTGACAGACATTTGATTGCCAGGTGAATTAATGTCGTCAATATCTAATTCGCTAGGGAAAGGTCCTCCTCCAACTCTTGTAGTGTAAGCTTTAGTAATGCCAAGAATATATTCTAGCATTTGTGGTCCTATCCCTGACCCAGCCGCAGCTTGGCCCGCAACACAATTTGAAGAAGTTACAAAAGGATATGTTCCATGATCAATATCTAATAAAGCACCTTGTGCCCCTTCAAATAGAATTTTTTTACCTAATGAGTTAATTTTATAAAGTTCATCAGAGACATCACAGACCAAAGGTTTGATAAATTCTGCTTGAATATATATCTCATCTAATTGCCTCTTAAAATCAATTGGTTTTGTATCTAAATGCTCTTTAAGTACAAAATTATGTAGATCTAAAATATCCTCTAATTTATCATGTATTCTATCTGGCTCAAGTAAGTCATAAACTTTTAAAGACCTTCTTGCCACCTTATCTTCATATGCCGGACCAATGCCCTTTCCAGTTGTACCAATTTTTTTATTTTGATCTCTTTTAGCTTCCCTAGCTTGATCTAATGAAATATGATAATTTAAAATTAATGGGCAGCCATAACTTACAAAAAGACGATTTTTAACATCAATATCATCTTTTTCTAAACTAGAAACTTCGTTTTCTAAATGATTTATATCAAGAACAACCCCATTTCCTATAAAACATTGTATCTTTGGTCTAATTATTCCAGATGGTACAAGATTTAACTTATATTCCTTTTGGGATTTTCCTTGACCTATAACTAGCGTATGGCCAGCATTATGGCCTCCTTGAAATCTTACGACAGCATCAGCATGATCAGTTAGCCAATCAACTATTTTACCCTTACCTTCATCTCCCCATTGAGTCCCAATCACTACTACATTATTTGTCATATATATTATTTAAACTTTCATTTGATTAATAATAAATCTTAAATCCATTGAGAACCCGGTTGCTGGACGATTATTTTTATAGTTATTATTAATATTGTCATACCGACCACCTTGAGCGATAGCAGTTGAATATTTTGAGGAATAAGCAGAAAAAATAAGACCTGAATGATATTGATATCCTCGAATATCAGAAAAATCAAAATTTATTTTAATATCTTTTTTTATTAATACATTATGTAGAGATTTTAAATTATCAATTATAGATTTAACATCTTTGTTTCCAGGAATTAATTTAAGTATTTCATCAAGTATGGTTTTATCGCCATAAAAATCAACCAAATCAATTATTTTATCTCTAGTATTATTTTTATTATACTTGTTTAGAATTTTTTTAAGTTGAACCTTATCTTTTATCATTAAAGCATCAGCAATATCAATTTTATCTTGGGCAGATAAATTCAAATCTAAAATTAGCTGATTATAAATATCTAAATGATTTATATCTAAAGTAATATCGTTAATATCAATTAATTTTAAAGAGCTAATTAATATTTTTTGAACTTCTATATCTGCAGAAATATCTGATTCACCAAAATATTCTACTCCAATTTGATATAATTCTCTTGATTGCGTTAATGTGGAATTTGTCCTAAGAACAGGGCCTGCATAGCATAATTTATTTTCTTTATTTTCTTTATTTAGTTGAGAATCCATGCGAGAAGTTTGTGTTGTTAAATCAGAGCTGACTCCCATCATTCTTCCTGATAATTGATCAACAACTTTAAATGTATCCAGATCTAAATCTTTACCAAATGCATTTAATGAATCTGCATACTCAAGCAAGGAGGGTATCACAAGCTGATAACCATTCTCAAAATATAAATCAAGCAATTGTCTCCTATAAATTTCTAACTGTTTTGCTTGATTTGGTAATAAATCTTCTACATTTTCAGGGAGCAGCCATTGAGACATAAGATTACTTTCCAATAAATAATATAATTATGCCTATAAGAACAGATAAAAGTCCATAAAATCTAATTTGGCCTGTTCTAAATTTAATAACTTTACTAAATGCATTTCTCCATAACTCAGGCAATGCTAAGGGGAAAATACCTTCAAAAATAAAAACTAAACCAATTGCAATTAATAAAATATCTTGCAATTATTTTTTACTTGAACCACGTAGATATTTAAAAAAGCTTGAATTGGGATCAAGAACCATTATATCCTCTTTACCACTAAAACTTTTTCTATAAGCCTCGAGACTTCTGTAAAAATCATAAAACTCTTTATTTTTAGAAAAAGTATTTGCATAAACTCTTGCAGCTTTAGCGTCACCCTCACCCTTTATTTTTTGTGCATCTCGATATGCATCAGTAATAATAATATCTCTCTGTCTTTCTGCTTCGGCACGTATTTTTTCAGAATCAGCAAAACCTTGAGATCTCAACTCATTTGCTACTGATTTTCTTTCAGCATTCATTCTTTGATAAACTGATTCACTTACTTCCTTTGGCAAATCGACTCTTCTAAGGCGAACATCAATTATCTCAATTCCAATTGTTCTTGAATCTTTATCTGCTCTATCTTTAAGAATATCCATAATTTCTGATCGCTCACCTGAAACAACCTCTTGAATAGTTCTCTTACCAAATTCAGCCCTCAAGCCATCATTTACTGTTTGTGATAATCTCCTTTCAGCTTGTCTTTCATCTCCATTAACTGAGACATAATATTGTGAAGGATCTATAATTCGCCACTTAATATATGAATCTACTAAAACATTTTTCTTTTCACTTGTTATAAATCTATCTGGTTGAGGGGGGTCATATGTCATAATTCTTTTTTCAAAAAATCTAACGTTATCTATTAACGGAGCTTTTAGATAAAGACCAGGGTCTTCTTTAACAGAAACAATTTCTCCCAATCTAAATACAATTGCATGCTCTCTTTGATCTACAGTAAAAGTTGATAAAGTTAATACTATTAGAAAAAAAATTATTCCAAGAGTTACTTTTGATAGGTTTCTCATAATTTATCTTGTATCCCTTTCTCGTGCTCTAAACGCTCCACGTGATCGTTCTGTAATTGAATTAATAACATCTGAAGCTAATGCACTAGCATCTTCTTTCTGGTTGTCAGCTTGAGATGAATCTTCTTGATTGTTCAATACTCCTCTTTGGTTGATGAGTTTATCTAAAGGAAGATAAAGTAAGCTGTTTGAGCCCTTCTGATCTACAATAACTTTTGATACAGAAGACATAATCTTTTCCTGAGTTTCCAAAAATAAACGATTTCTAGTTACTTCTGGAGCTCTTGAATATTCAGTTAAAATCTGATCAAAACGGCTAGCATTACCTTTTGCTTCATTTTCAATAGCAGCTTTATATCCATTTGCTTCAGCTATAAGCCTAGATGCAGTTCCTCGTGCTTTTGGAATAATATCGTTTGCATAAGCTTGGCCCTCATTCTTTTGCCTTTCTAAATCCTGTTTAGCCTTAACAGCATCATCAAAAGCAGCCTGAACTTGCTCTGGTGGTTGAGCGTTTTGCATTGTAACGCTTGTTATATTTATTCCAGATCTATACCTATCTAAAATATCTTGCATTAAAGCTTTTGTTTTAATTGCTATTTCTTCACGACCTTCATATAAAACAAAATCCATTTCACTCTTACCAACAATTTCTCTGATAGCAGTTTCTGCCGCGCCTCTCACAGAATTTTCAACTGATCGATTGTTAAATAGATAATCTTGGACTGATTTTAAATTATATTGCACAGCAAATTGCAAATCTATAATATTTTCATCACCAGTAAGCATTAATGATTCTCTTAATTCTTGAGCGGTTCCACCTGTATTTCCAGCAGAACGGTAACCTACCTCATTAGTTCTAACTTGTTCCTGATTTACAATTTCAACAGTTTCGATTGGATAAGGCAAATGCCATCTTGGGCCTGGTTGTGTTGTTTCTGTATTTTTACCAAACCTTAGTACAACTCCTCTAGATCCTTGGTCAACAATATAAAATCCAGTTGCCATCCATATTAATAGGACAATTAGACAGATTGTACCTACAGAAAGACCTCCAGGATTTGCATTGATTGGTTCCTTATTTCCATTAAACCCATCATTGTTATTATTATTAGATTTTGTCTTGAACATATTATCTACCTTCTTTCGAAGGTCAGTGAATAATTCGTCCAAATCAGGAGGGCCGTCATTACCTGCAGCCATAATATTTTTTAGAGATAGTTTTTTTAAAATTTTACGCATAATTTCCGTTTCTAAGATTAATTTGTGTTTGGTTATGTTCGACAATAGCTTGCTTTAAAAATTCAATCCCATCACCTGTTTTTGCTGATAATTGAATGTGATTTATTTTACCATAGTCATCTCGTTCGAAGCTCGTTTTTAAATTAATTTTATCGATTTGATTAAGAATTAAAATTTGAGGAAGTTCATTTGCATTTATTTCTTCAAGAATCATTTCTACTTGCTTAATTTGCTCACTTTTATTTTCATTAGTGATATCTATGACGTGTAACAATAAATCTGAATCAGTTACTTCTTCAAGAGTAGATTTAAATGATTCGATTAAAGTTGTTGGTAAATTTTTTATAAAGCCAACTGTATCAGAAATAACTATACTATGTCCTGGCTTAATAAATAATTTTCTAGATGTGGTGTCTAATGTTGCAAATAACTTATCCTCAGCATAAATTGACTCATGTGTTAGGCGATTAAATAAAGTTGATTTACCAGCATTTGTATAACCAACTATTGAGACACTCAAAGCTTGAGATCTTTTTCTTGCTCTTCTTTGCATACCTCTTTGTTTAGCTAGTTTGCTTAATTTTTGTTTAAGCTGCTTAATACGAATCCCAAGCATTCGTTTATCAAGTTCAATTTGTTTTTCGCCTGGGCCCCCTCTTACACCAATACCACCTTTTTGTCTTTCTAAATGACTCCATCCTTTTACAAGCCTTGTGGATAAATGGTCCAAATGAGCTAATTCTACTTGAAGTTTTCCTTCATATGATTTTGCACGCAGTGAAAATATAAATAATATTAATGCAGTTCGATCATAAACACGCATACCTGTTATTTTTTCGATATTCCTCTCTTGTGATGGTGATAGTTCATGATTAAAAATTAGTGTTTTTGCTTCTAATGATGTTTTCATTAAAAGTATTTCTTGAATTTTACCTGATCCAACAAAAAACTTTGTATGTGGAACGGTTCTTTTTGATGTTATCAATTCAGCAACATCAAATCCAGCACTTTTTGTTAATTCTGTTATCTCAAGAGTGTCATCATCATTATCAAATCCACCAAAATCTAAACTAATGACAATTGCTTTTTCACCAACCTTAGGCCTCTCAAACATTATTATTAATTTGTAGCATCTAAATTTATTTTATGTGCGGGGACAATTGTAGAAATTGAATGTTTATAAATTAATTGTGGGGTATTGCCAGTTAAAACAATTACATATGGGTCAAATGATTTAATTTGACCTTGCAGCTTTATACCATTCAACAAATAAATAGATACAGATACATCATCTACAATTAACTGATTTAAAAATGTATCTTGTAAATTCATATTTTTTGACATAATTCTTTTTTACACAAAAACACTTACTCTCCGTTTAACAATATCAATACCTAAAATATAAATTATACTCCCAATACTAGGAGTATTATCTGTTCCAGCAATTATACTCCTCAAAGGCATAGCTATTTCTGGAAACTTTATTTCTTGTTTTTTTACAAATTCCTTTAAACAATTATTAATATTATTATCGTTCCAATTTAAACTCTCTAGCTCAGTAATAAACAACTTAATTAATTTTTTTGATTCATCATTTAAATATTTATCAATTAATTCTTTAGAAGGATCAATATTTGTAAAGAAAAATAAAATATCTTTTGCAAAAAAATTTAAATTTTTTTCTCTTTCCTTATAAAGATCTATAGCTTTTTGCAAAATATCCTTATCGATTTTATCAACACCCAAACTCTTCAATCTTGGCGTAATTAAATTAGCCAACTTATCATTTGCTGTATTTTTAATATAATAATTATTAATCCAATCTAATTTTTCTTCATCAAATTGTGCAGAAGAGGAAGTAACATGATCAAAATCAAACCATTCGCCTAGTTGTTCAGCAGAAAAAATTTCATCGTCGCCATGACTCCATCCAAGACGAGCTAAATAATTTATTATTGCTTCGGGAAGATATCCTTGCTCTTTAAACTTCAGTACACTAGCAGCGCCATGTCGTTTCGATAATTTTTGTCCATCACCCGCTAAAATCATTGATAAATGCGCGTACTGGGGAATAGATGCATTTAATGCTTTTAATAAATTTATTTGTCGAGGAGTATTATTAATATGATCATCACCCCTAACTACATGAGTTACCTTCATATCCCAATCATCTACAACAACACAAAAGTTATAAGTTGGGGTTCCATCAGATCTCGCTATAATAAGATCATCTAACTCTTCATTTTTAATTTTAATTTCACCTTTAACTAAATCAATCCAAGAAACTTCTCCCTCAACTGGTGTTTTAAATCTAATGACTGGTTTAATATTTTTAGGAATATCTGGAAGCTTTTTATTAGTTTCAGGTCGCCATTGACCATCATATCTGGGCTTTTTACCTTCTTTAATTTGTTTATCTCTCAATTCTTCTAACTGTTGCTTACTAGTATAACAATGATAAGCATCGCCTTGATTTATTAAAATTTGGATTAATTCTTTATATCTATCAATTCGTTTGCTTTGAAAAACAATATCTCCATCATGTTTTAAATTAAGCCATGACATACCATTCTTGATTACTTCAACTGCTTCTGCAGTTGATCTTTCAATGTCAGTATCTTCAATACGTAAGATAAATTTACCTTTATTTTTTTTAGCATAAGCCCATGAAAATAATGCTGTTCTTATACCCCCGACATGAAGATAGCCAGTAGGGCTTGGTGCAAATCTGGTAATAATAGTCATATCTAGTGAAGATATGAATGAATTATATAAATAATAACTACCCCAATACCAATCATTACAATTTGTCTAACTGACTCAATTGTGTCTGTTTTTTTATGAAGGCCAGGAATTAAATCTGAAACAGAAACGTAAATCATACTTGAAGCTGTTAGAGCTAAAATAATTGGTATCAAGTCATTCATCATGCTTAAAATATAAAAAGATAAAAGTGCCCCAATCAATGTTGCAACACTTGATGCAATATTAAACATATATGCTTTAAATTTGGTAAAACCAGAATCAAGTAAAATAGAAAAATTGCTCATTTCTTGAGGCAAACAATGGGCAATTATTGAAAATGCAGTAACAAGCCCAAGATTAATATTAACTAAGAACGCACTTGCAAGCAGCACTCCGTCTACGAAGTTGTGAAATAAATCACCAACTATAATAATACTTCCTCTCTTGTTGTTATTAATATCACTATTTAATGAATGTGATTCACAATCTGGCCCATGACAATGACGCCATATCATAAGCTTTTCACAAATAAATAAAACAAGAATACCTATCAGAACAAAAAAACTTGTCTCGTGATAATCATCTGAAAATTCCATAGCATGAGGAATTATCTCAAGAAAAGCTGTAGTTAAAAGTGTTCCAACAGCAAGGCTTACCATGTTAGTAATTAATGTATTTGAAGCATTTTTAAAAATTACTGCAGCAAAAAATAGACTTATTAAACCACCTACAAAACAGGTCCCAATTATCCAATAAAGCGTCATAAACTATCCTTAAAAAAATCTCATATTATATTAATAAAAGCTAAAATAAAAATTATTCCATCCATATTAGGGTTGCCATTCTCCCTGTTACACCATCTCTTCTATATGAATAAAATTTGTCTTTTTGATCATAAGTACAAAAGCCATGATAATCGTCACTATAATTTCCAGTTATATTCTCTGCAAGTAAGCCTTGATTTTGAAGCTGATAAAATGCGATTGATTTCAAACTTAATTCAAATTTTAAGCCACCATGAATACTACGAAATGGTTTAAAAGTTGAACTAATTAAATCAAAATTTTCGACATTAGAAATAAAGTAATCAACAACTTCTTTATCAACCTTATAATTATCTGAACTAATACATGGTCCAAGCCATGCCAACATATCTGATGATTTACTACTTCTCGTTTTATGTCCGTCACTAAGTTTATCTATAGTATTTTTAATAATATCAGCACCTAAACCCCTCCATCCGGCATGAATTGCAGCTACAAAATCTCCTCCTTTGTTTGTAAGTAAAATTGGTAAGCAATCTGCAGTTCTTACAGCACAAATATTTTTCTTTTCAAAGGTATATACAGCATCACAATTAAGGTAATCTTCATTTTGTTGGATAATCTTGCCATCCTCTTCAAAAGTTTGAACTACTTTTTTAAGTTCTCGAACTATATTTGAGTGAATTTGATTTGGCCATAAAGGTAGAGATGGTAATTCTTTTAACAGTATTTCAAGGTTATCATTTACATTTTGTTCTTTATCTCCGACCTTATTACTTAAATTCAAAGAAGAATATTCACTTCTACTTACCCCACCAGTTCTAGTAGTTTGAATTGCTTTAATATTAGTTGGAATTGGAATGGACCAATCAGGATATATAAAATCTTTATTCATCTTCAAATTCTAAATCATCGTCATAACTAATGGGATTATTAGTTATATAGTAATTTTTATCAATTTCAAAACTATTCTCCATTGGTTCATATTTAGATTCTTTTCTTATTAATTCCAATAAATTTTTCATATCATCGGGTAATTCTACCTCCCATTTAAGAGACTTTTTTGTTGTTGGATGAATTAGCCCAAGAACTTTGGCATGAAGGGCTTGACGTTCAAATTTTAAAGTTTTATCTTTAAAATCAGCTGTCATTGATTTTGAAGGAATAATTTTTTTTAAGCCATAGATTTGGTCGCCAACAATCGGAGACTTATTGTCTTGCATATGAACTCTAATCTGATGAGTTCTTCCAGTTTTAAGGATACATTTTATATAAGTATGCATATTAAATCTTTCAAGCACTTCATAATGTGTTTCTGCATTTTTTCCACTAATATTATTGATAGCCATTTTAACTCTAACTTTTGGATGTCGCCCTATTGGTTTATTAATAATTCCCTTTTTAGTTATAATTTGACCCCAAACTATAGCTCTATATTCTCTATATACATTTTTATTTTGAAGTTGTTTTATTAAATCAAATTGAGCAATCTCATTTTTAGCAATCACCATTAAACCAGATGTATCTTTATCCAATCTATGAACAATTCCGGCCCTTGGTAATTCTGAATTTTTAGGATAATGATAAAGAATGGCATTTAAAATAGTTCCAGACCAATTACCAGCTGCAGGATGGACAACTATGTTAACTGGCTTATTTATTATAAATAAATCATCATCCTCATAAATAATATTTAATTCAATTTTTTCAGGTTTAAATTGATTAGATTTTTCTTCTGGTTGAATTTCAATATCAATTATTTCTCCCCCAATTATTTTCTTATTAATTGAAAAATTTTCTAAATTAATCTTAATGAATCCTTTTTTAATCCATGATTGAATCTTCGATCTTGAATATTCAGGTATTAAATCGTGAATAACTACATCCGCCCTTTTACCTACATATATATTTGGTACTATAATTTTCTTTTTGTTTAATGCCATAATGTATAATTTACGCGTTATTAAATATATATCTTAAGTTTCATGAAACTAATATTTTCTTTAATCTTATCAGTAATACTGAGTGGGTGTTTCATTTTTGGTGATCCTACTGAGATTGACTATACTGAGGGTAAATCTGATGCATGGATTATTAACGAAGCAGAATTCTTTGCTTCAAGCCGAGACTGGCAAAAAGCAATTGATTTTCTAGAAAAAGGTGAAAAAAGATTTCCTAATTCAAAATTAGCACCCCAATTTAAACTAAACTTAGCTTATGCTTACAAAGAATTTTATAGAGAAGCTGAAGCAACAGCTATGATTAATAAATTTATTCGTGCTCATCCAAATCATCCAGTTATGGATTATGCATATTACTTTAGAGGAATAATTTTATTTAAAGACAAAGGGATCGTTAATAAATTATCCATGCAAGATATAAGTGATAGAGATATCAACCAATTAACACAGAGTTTTAACGCATTTAAAGAATTAACTATTAAATTTCCTGAAAGTAAATATTATGACGATGCTGTTGATCGAATGACATATCTAATGAATAAAATATCCGAATATGAATTACACGTAGCTAGATTTTATCTTAGAAGACAGGCATATGTTGCTGCTTTAAATAGAGCTAAATATGTAATTGAGAATTATAATCAATCTATTCATCAAGAAGAGGCGCTTGTTATTATGGTTAGTTGTTATGACCATTTAGGAATAAATGATCTTAAAGAAGATACTAAAAGAGTTTTAGAAACTAATTATCCAAATACTAAATTTAATAACAAAAAAATGGTTAAAAAAGAACGAGACTGGTGGAGATTTTGGGATAGTCTTTTTAATTAAATCTTTTGTTTTTTCTTTTTCATCTTTTCACGAAATTCGATCTCATCTCTTCTTTTAGTTACAAGACCTGTTTTTTTAATTGGTCTGGAATTTTCTTTAAAAGGATTAGTTGAATTTTTAAATTGAATTCTCAAAGGTGTCCCAGTTAAATCAAAAGTATTCCGATAAAATGATTCTAAGTACCTAATGTAGTCTTGCTTCAATCCATCCAAATGATTTCCATGAATTATAATAGTTGGAGGATTTATTCCTCCCTGATGAGCATATTTTAATTTAGGTCGAATTCCTTTAACTATTTTCGGATTATGATTCTCTACAGCATTCGACAGAACGGAATTAAGTTGTGGTGTTGAAAATTTAGTTTGAGCAGCTTTATGTGATTTGATAATTGCCTTCATCAAAAGCTGTAAACCATCTTGTTTTAATGCTGAAATAAAAACTTTTTCAGCAAATTTTACAAATGGTAATTTCTTATCAATAGCTTTTTTTAAATTTTCTTTTTCATAAGAAGATATAGAATCCCATTTATTTAATGCTATTACTAAAGATTTCCCACTCTCTAAAATAAATCCAAGAATATGCATGTCTTGAGCTGATATACCTTCACTAGAGTCAATTACAAGTACAGATACATTCGATAGATTGATTGCATTAAGTGTTTTAATTACCGAAAATTTTTCTACAGATTCAAAAACCTTACCTTTTTTTCTTATACCAGCAGTATCAGTTATAACAAATTTATCTTTACCCCAATGAAAATCCGCAGACACTGCATCTCTTGTAGTGCCAGGTTTATCAAATGCAATAAAACGGTCTTCACCCAAAAAAGCATTAATCAAGGTTGATTTTCCAACATTTGGTCTGCCAACTATCGAGATTTTGGGATATTTAGTATCTTTATCTTCATATTTTTCTATAAAAGTATCTTGCTCAACCAGAAAATCTTTAAGTTCAGAAATTCCATCACCATGCGCTGATGATATTTTATGTATGTTATTAAATCCAAGTTTATAAAAATCAGTTAAGGCATTATCATTCAACATACCCTCTGCTTTATTAACTAATAACATTTTAACTTTATCATTTTTTCTAATAATTTCTGCAATATGTTCATCAATTGAATTAAGTCCGGATCTAGCGTCAACAATAAATAAAATAATATCACTTTCATCGATTGCCAATTTTGTTTGGGTAGCCATTTTTTTTTGAATACCAGTCTTTTTGTCTGGCTCAAAACCACCAGTATCCACTAGGATAAACTCATGATCCGTAATTGATAATTTACCATAGTGCCTATCCCTAGTAAGACCGGGCATATCTGCCACAATTGCATCCCTAGTTTTAGTTAGATAATTATACAAACTTGATTTACCAACATTTGGTCGGCCAATAAGTACTATCGTTTTCATTTTTTTTAATCCCAGATTTGAAAAAGGTTTAAGATCACTTTTTCTTTAACTTCCTTAATCAAAAAATTTATCTAGAATTCCTTTTTCTTCATCTTTTTTATCATCATCAAAAACTCGATGTTTTTTTAAATTACTCTTT
>CERX01161481.1_pt1 | contig 78557 bp, 77 predicted proteins | sample 350251 | NCBI WGS metagenome assembly CERX01 (sample SAMEA2621044, study PRJEB7988) | marine metagenome | biome: marine biome (ENVO:00000447); feature: deep chlorophyll maximum layer (ENVO:xxxxxxxx); material: "saline water (ENVO:00002010), including plankton (ENVO:xxxxxxxx)" | depth 50 m
CTTCATTTTAACGATTAAGATTGGTTTGTGTCTGCCACTTTTGATTTGTTGCGTTACCCCTTAGGCCGGGAAGAACCGTTGTTACTTTTTAAACTTTTTCTGTAATCAAGCGATTTGCTTCGTGAACCATTCTGAACCCAAAGCTACCAGTAAGGTGAGTGATTGCTCCGAATCCACTTGCGCAATCTAGTTTGGTAGAATCCATTTGGGTTTTATCTAGAGTCACACAACCATCTCCTGTTGGGTAGATGGCTTGTTCAGTGGAGAAAACGCAAGGAATGTTAAAATTGCTTCCATTGGTTTTAAACGAGAAATCTTGGCGAAGTTTTTTTCTCAATTTGGCGAGTAGAGGGTCGCCTGATGTTTTCGATAAATCTTTGATTTCAATCTTACCAGGATCTAGCTTTCCACCGGCGCCACCACAGGTAATGACTTTGATCTCGCGTTTTTTACATTCAGCGAGAAGGAGACATTTGTTTTTTAGGCTATCGATGCAGTCTAAAACTAAGTCCGTGTCCTTAGATAGAATTTCGTCAACAGAATCACTAGTAAAGAAATCAAACTTAAAATCGACTTTGCAGTTCGGGTTGATGTCTTCAATTCTCTTTTTTAATTCTTCGCCTTTGGTTTTTCCCACGCTGGAACCAAGGGCTTGTAGTTGGCGATTAATATTGGATTCACAAATGTCATCCATATCTACTAAACATATATTAAGGTAACCCGTTCTCGCTAAGGCTTCCACCGCCCAAGAACCGACTCCACCAAGTCCTACTATCGTGACCTTTGCGTTTTGAATTTTTTGGAAGGCTTCTATTCCGTATAATCTACGAATTCCACCGAAACGAAAATCAAAATCCATGGCGAGAAATTTAGCACTTTTCTTTGGAAATCTCCATGAAATAGAGCCTTTTCCTTTACATTATGGGAAAGTTTACCCAGTATCATGAGGAAATCAAAGGAGCTTAATTTGATCTATGTGATTGGAAAAGGACGTATCGGAACCGCTTTGTCGTTAGCTGAGCCAAGTTTAAAGTTAATTGGTAGAGATTATGATTTAGGGGATTTGCGTGAGCTGGCTAGCGAGGACTTAATTTTTGTTTGTACCAGAAACGACTCTTTGCAATCGATCTTAGATGCTATCCCGTCCTCTTCGCATAAAAATGTAGTTCTAGTACAAAATGGAATGTTGAGCCCTTTTATAGATGGCTTAGAAAACCCCATTGCAGGTAGAGCTATATTGTATTTTGCAGTTTCTAAAAAGGGAGAAATGCCAAAACCAGGTGGAAACACATTGGTTTGTGGAACAAAGGCTGAGGCTATCGCAGAGTTTTTTAAATCTGTGAACATCCCTGTTGAAATTGTTAGTAAAGAAGAGCTTGCAAAGGTAGAAATGGAGAAGCTCCTTTGGAATTCTGTTATGGGTTTAATGGGCGAAGTGTATTCAGAAAAGGTTGATCAGAGCTTGGAGCGCTGGGGTGAAGTAGAAGAAGTTATTAGTGAGCTCTTACCGGTAATCAAAGAAGATGCAGGAATTGCATTTGATCAAGAGAGACTTTTAAATTCGTTAAAAAATTACTCAAAAGAAGTTTCTCATTTCGAAGCTCGAATTAAAGAATGGGAATGGCGAAACCAATGGTTTTTTGATGCAATAAAGCGAACAGGTAGAAGCGCCGAAAAATGGTTTGCACTTCATAAGAAGACATCTTTTGCGGATCGACTTATTTAATTGTTCCAAATTATATTTTAAAACAATAGTGCAAGCTAGCTTCTAAAGCTTGTTGAGTAATTTAAGGTAATTTAGAGCTTCTCGTGAGTTTCTTCTCTAAGTTATGGAGAAAAATAGTCCTAAGATTATTCTCCAATACTCATTAAAGAAATAGTGGAAAAGTTTTTGTATGGGAATGGATTAGCCTACGAATACTCATAGTTAAAGCTAATTGAGATTCGATCGTCTTCAGATTGGTTCGCTGGGACTTCGTGCCTTAGATAAGATTCAAAAAGAACTAAGTCTCCGTCTTTGGCATTGATGGAGACAAAACTTTGCATCTCTTCAGGAAGATCATCTGATTTGGCAGGAGTATTCATTTGCATAATTAGTCTAGGGTCTTCGAACTTAATTCCAGGACTGTCTTCAGGCATTTGCAAATAAAAAGTTCCGCTAAGTATGGAATTAGGGTGAATGTGTCCTGAGTGGTGGGTTCCGGTTGGCATAATGTTCACCCAACAGTTTGACATTTTTAAAGTTCCTTCCTCAATGTCATATCCCAAGGCCTCTACGTAGTCTTCAACAGCTTGATCGATTAGGTTTTCTAAATCTGCAAATGAGCTCGAGAATTCCTGAAGGCGGTTGTAAGACGAATAACTTGTATAGCCGCCAAAATAACGCTCTTCTGACCACTCCAAACCAACTTCGTCGATTTCTGCAATTTTTAGTGTGTCACTTAGGAGTGAGTTCACTAAATTTTGAGAGGGTTTAAGAGAAGAATGAAAAATTTGAGTCGGAAAAATTGTACGTATCGCCATGAGTAAAGCATTACTTCAGGGAGGACTTTCTGAGAAGATTTATTTTTAGCATCTATATTTTTTTCTGGGGGAAGCAATGTTTGATTTTAGACAGCTATTAGGGGCAAATAACGAATATTATTCAGAAATCAGGAATTTAGATCCTGAAAACAAATGTCCAAATTTATTGTTCCACCAAGAAAAATTACAAGTAGGTAGACGTTCCAGTCGGTCTCACTATCATTCTAAAAAACAAGAATGCATATTTATAATTTCAGGAGAGCTTAGTGTTATTGAGGGGCAAGAAAAGCACTGCTTAAAGGCTGGTGAATCTTACTCTTTTCCTCCCTCGAAGACCGCGCATTATTTAAAAAATGAAGGAATCAAAGAAGCAGTGTATTTGAGTGTGGCTACTGATTTTAAAGGAGACCAAACAGAGTTTTTGGACTAAGCGAAAAGCGATTGGAAGTTTTCGTTAGATCCTTGAATGATTTTTTCGGGTGATTTTCCATTGATTTCTGAAATGCATTTTGCGACCTCAAAAACAGCCCATGGCATATTGTATTTTTCTGACCAATCAGGAGGGGCTTGATCTGGACTATCTGTTTCGATTAACAAATGTTGCAAAGAAATTTCTTTAGCAACTCTACGAATTCTTTTTGCTTTTGGATTGCACACGCCGCTACTTATTGAAATGAAAAAACCTAGTTCAATGAGCGCTTGAGCTTCTTCCCAAGATCCACTAAAGCTGTGAATGATCCCCGTAAACTTTTTGTTTTTCGATTTTAAGATCTTTATTCCTCTGCCGAGATTGCGAACAAAATGCAATACCAATGCCTTTTTTGAATAAAAATGTAAATCGAGGTGTTTGTTAAAATACTCTTCTTGAAGTTTTTCTGATTCAGAAAATTGAGTCCGTAAATCAAGGCCGGTTTCGCCTATTGCATCTATTTGATCAATATTTTCTTTTAAATAGTCAAATTCTAATTGCAGTCTTTCTTCGGAGTCTTTTTGTGCATCAACCCAGTAGGGGTGAAGGCCCCAAGCCATTTTAAAATTTGGGTTTATAGTCTTAAGTTTAAGTTGCCGAAGCCATTCTTCCTTGCAGAAACCAGCGTTTAGAAAAGAAGTGATAGATTGCTCTTTCATTTTGTCGAGGATTTCGAGCCTTTGGTCCCATATTCTTAGGTCCGTTAAATGTAAATGTGTATCAATCACGTTCATCTTTAAAATTCTAGAGCATTTGACAAAATGAGCAAGACTGCAAAGGAGCTAATTTGTCTAGTTTCTTGATTGAATGGCCAAAGGTCTAGTAATGCTTTTGTTGTTTTAAACGAGCTTTGTTATTTGTGTGTTAACCAAGTGTTTAAAAACTTAAAGCCAAAGTCCAGTCTTCGATTTGTAAAGGACTAGAATCTCAAGAACAAATAATAAATCTCCGATAAATAATTGAAGTATCAAGATTAGGAGATGATCGATGGATATAGCAACGGTTATAGGCTTAGTAGGCTCATTCGGGATTGTAGGAGCGGCGATTGTTTTAGGAGGTGACCCTCTTATTTTCGTGAATATTCCTTCCCTTTTAATTGTTTGTTTAGGTTCCGTTTTTGTTGTGATGATGAAGTTTAGCCTTGCTGGTACGATCGCTTCTTTTAAATTGGCTGGAAAAGCCTTTATGTTCAAACTTGAAACTCCTGAAGAGTTAATTGAAAAGTCTATTGAGTTAGCTGCTGCTGTTAAAAAAGGTGGAATCTTAGCTCTAGAAAATATCTTGGTTGAGAATGAGTTTATGAGCCGTGGTGTAAATATGCTCGTTGATGGTTACGACGGTGCAGTTGTAAAAGATATTTTAAAAACGGAACGCTCACGAACCCAATCTCGTCACTCAGAAGGCCAGCGGTTTTTCTCGGCCATGACTGATGTTGGCCCGGCAATGGGTATGATTGGAACACTTGTTGGACTGGTACAGATGTTATCAAATATGAGTGACCCAAAGTCTATTGGACCAGCGATGGCCGTTGCACTTTTAACAACTCTTTATGGTGCGATGATGGCCAATATGATTACGGCTCCAATTGGCGATAAGCTAACCATGAGAAGTGGTGAAGAAGAAAGAAATCAATCATTAATTATCGATGCCATTAGTTGTATCGAAGCGGGTTTGCATCCAAATATTGTTCGCGATGCACTACAAAACTATATTCCACGTAGCGAAAGAAAAACGGAAGATATAGCCGCTTAATAAGGGGGAGATTCTCATGTCTGATGAAGAAGAAGAATGCGACTGCCCCGCGGGGGCCCCGGGATGGCTTGCGACTTTTGCAGATCTTATGTCACTGCTAATGTGTTTCTTTGTACTTTTACTTTCTTTTGCTGAAATGAACGTACCAAAGTTTAAACAAGCCAGTGGTTCACTAAAAAATGCTTTTGGAATCCAAAGAGTGGTAATTGCGGACGCGATTCCAATGGGTAATAGCACAATCATGACTGAGTTTTCTCCAGGAAAGCCAGACCTTGTGCAGTTTGATACTTTGGCTCAAGATTTTCAGATCAATGTTCCAACTCTAGATGAATTTGAAGAAAAGAAGGAAGAGGAAGAGCAAAAAATTGTTGATGAAAAAGCACAGGAGTTAGAGCAAGCATTACAGGAAGACATTGCTAAAGGAAATATTGAGCTGGAAAAACAAGGTAAAAACGTTGTTTTAAGAGTAAAGGAACAAGCTAGTTTTCCCTCTGGTTCTGATAAGTTTCAAAAGCAATTCATTCCAAGCTTGCAAAAGATCATGAAAGCTCTAAAGAAAGTGAAGGGCAAAATTACTGTTGCCGGGCACACTGATGATGTTCCAATACAATCAAAAAAATTCCGATCTAACTGGGATTTATCTAGTAGTCGTGCTGTAACCGTTACTCAAGCTTTCATAAAATATGGGAAAATGCCCGCAGAAAGATTTGAAGTAAGAGGACACGCTGATACACAGCCTCTAGTAAAAAATAGAGATGCTGAATCAAGAGCTAAGAATCGTCGAGTGGAAATCATTATTGGCATGGACTCTAAAGAGCTTCTTGGAAAAATGGTGGAAGCAGGCTACCTGAAAGAGCTATAAAGTTCATTGCTACAATTTAAACTAGTTAAAAGATCAAAAAGAACAAAGACACTAACTCTGTAAGCTTTCAGTTTGGCTTTTTCTTAAAATCGAGAAATTAAAGCTGTCACTAAAGCACATCATAGATTTGGAGTTAATTATAGACTAGGTTTTTTATCTTTGTTTTGTTCCCAGCCAGGTGAAGTTAGGGGCCCATAGCCAGTTACAAACAAATTTATGAAGACTAAAAAAAGGTCTCTTTAATTGCGGATTGGTTTTAGTATCTACAACAAAACATAGATTTAATTGAAATCATGCGACTTATTATTTTACATGTGAGAAATATAAATGAGGATTTCAAGCTTTATAAGCTTACTAGCTCCGAAATTAGGAAGGCCATTTTTTGAAGTTTACGAATTGACGAAAAATTTCTAGAAATTGCCCCTATGCGCCTGCAGCTTTTTGAATCAGTTTTTAAATGAAATGATTTTTTTTGATTTATGCTGCTGATTTGAAGTGGTTCAACTTCTCTAGAAATTCAACTCGATCGATGGGCTTTTTTAAAGTGTCACTTGCTCCAAGGCTTGCTAAACTAAAAAAATCTTTTTTAGGAATGTCTTGATTTGAAGCGATAATGACGGCCATATTGTCCCAAATACATTTTTGCGAAAAGCGGATTAGAAAATCCTCAACGGATACGGAGTCCATTTCAAGGGAAATTACCAAAACTTTTGGTCGAATTTCTTCAAGTTTGTTTAATGTTTCTTCCCCGTCTGTAAAGTATTGCACAGATAGGGTAGAATCAGCTAAAGAACTACGAAACTCTTCTAGGTGATTTGGATTTTCTTCGACTACAATTAAATCTAAATTTGCCATGCAATATACTATCGGTGAAGCACTTAGAAAAATTTAAAGCTTAACAAAAAATGGACTTAAAAATGAAAGAAAAAAAGTTGAAATCAGATGGCCTGTCAAGAGCCTTTAAGTTAGGGAAAACAGTAGCAAAAGTAGGATTCAATCTAGCAAAAGATCGAATCCAAAACCCTAAAGGTGAAAAATTGAGCGTTAGTCCGTCTCAAATTAAGGCAGCAAAAGAAATGATTCAAACCATGGGTGAGATGAAAGGTGGACTGATGAAGATTGGTCAGATGCTTTCCATTAGTGGTGATTTGGTTTTGCCAAAAGAAATCACTCAATTGTTTACCAGTTTACAAAAAAGCTCTAGCTATATGCCGGAAGAAGATTTGATAAAATGTTTTGAACGAGAGTTCGGCAAGCTGCCGGAAGAAGTTTTTACTAGTTTTGATCGCAAACCCATTGCGGCAGCTTCTATCGGGCAAGTACATATTGCTGAACTCGCTTCGGGCAAGAAAGTGGCTGTCAAAGTTCAATACCCCAAAATTGTCAGTGCGATTAAATCTGATTTAAATCAAGTTGACCGCATTGAAAAGCTTTTTGATATATTTGGTATACCAAAACCACAGCTAGACAATGTGCTAAATGAGGTAAAAAGAAGTTTGATCGATGAATGTGATTACACTTTGGAATTACAAAATATGAATAGCATTCGAGAGGATTTAAACTCTTATTTTAATGGAATTTATATTCCTAAAGCTTACCCAGAATATTCAACAAAACACATCATTACCACAGAGTTTGTAGAGGGTGATAGCTTTGAAGAGAGTCAAAACTATAGCCAAAGCCAGAGAGATGAATTGGGAACAATGCTGTATGAGAGTTTTCTTTTCTCGTTATTTGAAAAACGTCATTTGCATACTGATCCTCAAAATGGCAATTATATGTTTCAGCCGCAAAAAATATTTATTTTTGACTTTGGTAGTACCAAACAATTTACGGAAGAATTTGTGCAAGACTATGCAGTACTTCAATATGCTGTGGAGATTGACAACAGCAATTTATACCGACAGGTTGGAAAGAACCTAGGCTTGATATTGGACGAAGATTCAGAAGAGTTCGTCTTAGGCCATATGAATTTAGTAAAACAAATTTATGGCCCCTTTATGAAAGAGGGAACCTATTTTGCCCAAGGAGCAAACCCTTTTGGTGTGGTCAAAGAGTTTATTTCAAATATGGAATACAACGGTAGACCAAGTCCTAACCAGGATTTTGTGCTTTTAGACCGAGCCAATGTTGGAATTTTCTCAAAACTACAGGCGTGGAAGTCGAGAGTGAATTGGCGTGAAGGTATGAAAAAGTTTCGCGCAAAGGCATTAGAAAAAGGCCTAGACCGATATCAAATCAAAGGCTAAGCTCTTAGAGTGATAAAAATCGAAAATGCCAGAAATATCGGTCCAATCACAGCGGCCGAGTTGAAAATTGTGGGGCTTGATAGCCTCCAAAAACTGAGAGAAGTTGGTGCGGAAGAAGCCTTCCTGCTTGTTATCGAAAAATTCCCAGAGAGACTTAATCTAAATTTCTTATACGCTCTTTTTGGCTCTTGTAGAGAATTAGATTGGCGTGACATTTCTATTGAAGATAGAAATGCTCTGGAGCAATTTCTGGCGAAAACTAAAAAACAATTAAAGAAGGACGTATTGTGAAGGCACTTGAACGCCGTCTGGGCTTGGGCTCAGTAGTTGCTATTAGTATTAGCTCCATGCTTGGTAGTGGAATTTTTGTTTTACCAGGATTGGCCTTTTTAGAAACGGGTCCAAGTTTGTGGATGGCCTATTTGTTTTCAGCACTTTGTGTTTTACCAGCGGCTTTGTCTAAATCTGAATTAGCCACCGCCATGCCTACGAGTGGTGGAACTTATGTTTATTTGGAAAGAACCTTCGGGCCTTTAGCGGGAACCATTGCTGGCCTTGGTTTGTGGCTATCATTACTTCTGAAAAGTGCTTTTGCTTTAGTTGGTTTTGGTGCTTATCTTTCGGTGTTTAGTGAATTGCCTTTGGTGTATACCTCCTTATCCCTTTTGTGCTTGATCGTGCTGCTAAATATTTTTGGAATCGGTAAAGTTTCCGGCTTTTTAATAGTAGTTGTTCTTTTGAGCGTCTTTGGTTTGTTTGGTTTGGGAACCATCAGTACTTCCACAATATTAAGAGAAAATTTTCAGCCATTTTTACTAGAAGGGGTACCAGGCTTAGTAAGTGCAACAGCTATGGTGTTTGTGAGTTTTGCAGGTGTGACAAAAGTAGCTGCCATTGCAGAAGAAATTCAAAAACCTGAAAAGAATCTTCCCAAAGGAATTTTAATGTCACTCTTTTTGGTGACAATCATTTACTGTACAACCACTTTTATTCTTGCAGGAAACTTAACGGCAAGTGAGCTTGGTGGAAACTTAAAGCCGATTTATAGTCTCGCGCTAAAAACAGGTGGAGAGTTTATCGCCATAGCTGCTGGGGTTTTAGGTGTTTTGACTATGACTTCAATGGCTAATGCAGGAATTTTGGCTGCTTCGAGATTTCCTTTTGCCATGGGTAGAGATTTATTATTGCCGAGTGCAATTGGTAAGCTTCACCCTAAATTTTTAACACCTGTTTTAAGTATCATTCTTTCAGGTGCAATCGTCGCAGCTTCTATTTTAGTACTAGATGTAGGGAAGATTGCGAAACTGGCATCAGCCTTTATGTTGTTAATTTATATGTTTGAGAATGTTGCCGTTGTTGTTTTACGAGAAACAAGAGTGCAGTGGTACAAGCCAAGCTATAAAGCAGGTCTATATCCTTGGATGCAAATTTTTGGAATAGTTTCTAGTTTGTATCTCTTGTTTATCATGGGGTTTACCTCTGTTACGGCCATTGTAGGTATCAGTATTCCTGGTGTAATTATTTTCTTTTTATATAGTCGTAAACGCATGGATCGTCGAGGTGTTGTAGGAATTAAAGGGGCGAAGATTAGTACCACAAAAGAAGACATCTCCGTTGATAAAGCAAAACTCCTTCAGTATGTTGATTTACCAGAGAAGGCTGGGGTTTTAGTTGGTTTGTTTGGTAAAGAGCACTCGCAAGATACCTTGATCGGCATGGGACAGGCCATAGCGAAAGATCAAACGGTAGAGGTGGTTCATTTACTCGAAGTTCCAGAGCAAACGGTACTATCTGATCTACAAGATGATAGTGCGCAAGTGAAAAGTATTCGTAGAAGAATCAGAGCGATGGTTGCTGAAAAGGGAACGAAGATTTCTTTTGATCCAATTGTCGACCACGACATCTTAAGAACTACTTTTGATATTGCTGAATACTTAAAAATTAAATGGTTGGTGGTTGAATGGGTAGGTAGAACTCGTGGAGCTTTTACCATTCATAATCCGATCGGCTGGTTAAGAGATCATTTGGATTGTAACATCATTGCATTCAGAGACAATGGAATTCGATATTTCAAAAAGATCATGGTTCTTTTGGATAAAACAAGAAATGATGCCGTAGTTGTTGAAGCTTGTAGGGAGTTGGCAGGTGCTTATGGAGCAGAAGTGTGCTTTATGAGGTTCATCGATGAAGATTATGAGGACTGTAACCCCGATTTAGAAGAAGCTTATTTTGGTAAATTATTAGAAAATTTTAATCGGCCTTATTCCACAGAAATACTAGTGTGTGATCACAAGAAATCATCCATTGTTGAAATGACTGCAGAATATGACTTACTTGTTTTTGCCAAGCCGCAATTTATGAGTTTGAAAGAAAGAATTTTTGGAAGTATCGAAGACCAACTGATTGGTCAAGCCGCCTGTTCGGTTGTTAACATTCAAAAAGGCGGCAAGGTAAAAGTTCGTTCTATCTTACATTAGAGGCTGGTGGCTTGAAGTTCTTTAAGCCCTAGCTCTTGTTCTTGATCTTTTCTTTTTAGAATATTGTTGAAATACATGAGAGACATAACAAAACAAATGCTACATATTATTGAGGTTGCATAACTAAAGGCTTGAAAAAACTCAAGCCAACTTAAATTTGCCTGGCCAAAGTTTTTGTACAACATCAAGCCAACGCTTCCCAAATAACCAAAAGCATCTGTAACGTAAATCATAAAACCAGCAGTTCCGATAAAGTGAGTCGCCGCTATCAACCGATCAAATAAAATACACCCATAAGGCACGTAGCCTAAATATAATCCCAAACCTACACTAATCATCCAGGCCACAGGACTTATTAATCCGAATTGAAAAAGCAAAGTACTAGCACCAATAATTATGGTTCCGACTAACATGATTAGATGAATGGTATACATGGCTTTACGATTACTTTTGATCATAAACAATAGTGCAAGGGCAATTAAAACACCGAAAGCTATGGGGAGTTCTGAGTAAGAAAAAATACTAGGTTCCGCAGAGTAGCCTAGAGAATCCCAAATTTCTCGCGCAAAATTATCTCTAAAATCTCGATATGCAGTTAGAAGCATATAAAGGAGGGTGAGTGGAATTAAACCAGGAGCAAATGTTTTAAAAAACTTAGTTCTGTCATCAGCGTTCATAGATTTACGTTTGGTTCTTAGTTTAACATCTTCTGCGTTTGGTTTTGGTATTTGGTTTAGCAGAAAAACCGCTGTTAAGAAAAAGGGAAGAAACATCATTCCCGTGGCAAAGGGCATCCAAAATTCACTGACTCCTAAGCTTAAAATCCAAGCCCCAGCAGACTTAACAAAGCCACTTGCCACGATGTAACTGGCACTCAAGCCTGCTCCAAGAAGTTCTGTGGATTTTCGACCTTCTAAAAAACCAAAGACCATTCCCCAGACCATGCCTAATGGCAATCCATTGATGAAAAGAAAAACGGGTTTTAAAACAGGTGGTACAATAGCAAATCCAAGCAAAGCGATTTCCGCAATAGCAATTAATAATATCAATGCTTTTGCGCGGCTTTTTGTGGTCATTTCAGATACGAATTTTATTCCTAAAAATTTTGAAAAAGTGTAACCAAAAACCTGGGCAATGATGAATAAAATTTTAGGGTCAAGCTCCGCAATCCAAACGCTACTTAGGCTTTCATAGGTTGCAACGCTGAAGGGCTTACGAAAGGAGTACATGCAAAAGTAAGTAGAAAAGGCTGCGAAAATACAATAAAGGTTAAATAGACTATCTGGAGCTTTTTCCAGCTTGGCTTTGATATTCATAATTCCCCCTGTTAATGGCCCTACAATACTTTATTTTCTATTTAAGGCAAGATTTTGAGGAAGCAGGTTTTTGTTAGCATGGCTCCCGGAAAATCTAATTGCGAGTTTAGTTTGCTTGTTTTTAGTGCATAAATTTTAGTGGTGGAAATAATATCTTTAGAACCGGGTATTTTCTGTAAATTACCGATAATATTCTTGTTTTTCTGAACCAATTTGCTAAAAAACTAGTCATAAGGAAGTTGTCATGTGGATCAGTAATTTCTTTAGCCCGGGTACATGGACATTGTTTAACCCTCCTGGTGCCAAAGATAAAAACTATCATTTTGTAAAGTTGAATCGCTTGGGGAAGATTTATTCTCCGTTTGCTCTGTTTGGTCATATGTTTTTCGCCTCATCCGCTGATAACTTTGCTGCTTATGGCGAACCACTTTTTGCTCCAGAAAATTTGAAAGTTCTAGAAGTTGAAAGAAATCAGCGATCACGACAGTATTTTAATTTTTTCATCGATTTAATTTTTCGTAAAAAAACAGGCACGTCTTCTGACTGGGGAAATTACCTTAGGCTTGAAAATGAAAGTGGCCAACAGATTATTCTAAAGCATTTAAAATTTGATATTCCCTGTCAAGTTGGTGACTGGGTGAAAAAGGGACAGTTCTTAGCTCATGTAGGTAGCTCAGGGAACTGCCATGTTCCGGGCTTGGGCCTAAGTGTAGAAGTTAAGCAGGGTTTAGATAGTATTCATTTGCTAAACACAAAGCTTCGCAATGGAGATCAACCAGATCTGTATAAGCCCCAACAATCGAAAGCTTTTACCAATCTATGGGAAATGTCCCAAGAGAAACCACAGATATAAGATTGAAGAAAAAAATGACTTACTATATATTTTTGGACTTATACATTAAAGAGGTGAATTCATGAGTTACGATCATTTGTCCATAGAAAAAAAATGGCAAGATGCCTGGGATCAAGATAAAATTTTTAAAGCGGTGTTAGATAAGTCTAAACCCAAATATTACGTTCTTGATATGTTCCCATATCCTTCCTCTACCGGTTTGCACGTTGGTCACCCTGAAGGTTATACGGCAACCGATATCGTTTCTCGTTATAAAAGATCAAAGGGTTTTAATGTACTTCACCCAATGGGTTATGATGCCTTCGGTTTGCCTGCTGAGCAATATGCCATTAAAACTGGAATTCATCCTAAAGTAACTACCGATGAGGCCATCGTAAACTTCCGTAAGCAACTTAAAATGCTAGGCTTCAGCTATGACTGGGAACGTGAAATTAGCACCTGTGATCCTAAGTTTTTTAAGTGGACTCAATTTATCTTTAAAAAACTTTATGAAAAGGGCTTAGCTTATCAAAAAGAAGTTGCTGTAAATTGGTGTCCTGCTCTTAAGACCGTACTTGCTAATGAAGAAGTGGTGGACGGAAAGAGTGAGCGTGGAGGTCATCCTGTATTTAAAAAACCAATGAAGCAATGGATGCTTAAAATTACTGAGTATGCTGAGCAACTGATTGAGGATTTAGATAAAGTTGACTGGCCAGAGAGAACAAAAGAGGCTCAGAAAAATTGGATTGGTAAATCCGTTGGTGCAAGAATTGAATTTGCAGTTGAAAATTTTGATAAAAATATCGAAGTCTTCACAACTCGCCCAGATACTTTGTTTGGTGCAAGCTTTATGGTTTTAGCGCCGGAGCACCCTTTTGTAGAGCAAATCACGAGTGAGTCGCAAAAGGCCGCGGTTGCAGATTATAAAGTTTTAGCATCACAAAAAAGTGAAATTGATCGTCAAGCGAACCAAGAAAAAACAGGTTGCTTTACCGGTGCTTATGCAATTCATCCAATCACTAAAGAACAAGTTCCAGTTTGGATTTCAGATTATGTTTTAATGGGATATGGAACTGGTGCAATTATGGCTGTACCAGCTCACGATGAGCGAGACTTTGAATTTGCTAGTAAGTTTGATATTTCGATCAAAAGAGTAGTAGAAGGTGAGGGTGATCTACCATTTTCTGGTGAAGGTAAGATGATCAACTCTGACTTTTTAAATGGTTTAGATAAAGCTGAGGCCATTGCAAAAATGATCGAATATGCAGAGGAAAACTCTTTTGGTGAAAAACAAGTTCAATACAAATTAAGAGACTGGCTATTCAGTCGTCAAAGGTATTGGGGCGAGCCATTCCCAGTGGTGCATTATCCAAATGGTGATTTAAAATTAGTTCCAGACAATGAGTTGCCAGTATTATTGCCTGAGGTGGCTGATTATGAACCTTCTGATTCAGGAGAAAGTCCTTTAGGAAATGCAAAAGAGTGGCGAGATCTAGATGATGGTGGTTTCAGAGAAACGGATACCATGCCAGGAAGTGCTGGTTCAAGTTGGTATTTTTTAAGGTACTGTGATCCACACAATGATAGCGAGGCATTTTCTTTTGAGGCACAAGATTATTGGATGCCGGTAGATCTATACTTAGGTGGACCTGAACACACGGTTGGTCATCTTTTATACTCTCGTTTCTGGCAAAAGGTTTTATTTGATGCGGGTCTTGTGAGTCATGTTGAACCTTTTCAAAAACTAATTCACCAAGGAATGATTTTAGGAGATGACGGCGAAAAAATGTCTAAGTCTCGAGGAAATGTTGTTAATCCAGATGATATCGTAAATGAGTACGGTGCTGATGCACTTAGACTGTATGAAATGTTTATGGGACCGCTTGAAAAAGATAAGCCTTGGTCAAATCAAGGGGTTCAAGGGGTAAGACGTTTCTTAGAGAGAATTTATCGCTTGGTTTTTGACGAACAAACAGGTGAGCTTGTTGCTGAAGACATTGAGGTGAGTGAAGATCTAAAAAAATCTCTCCACAAAACCATTAAGAAAGTCACAGAAGACATCGAAGCTTTGTCGTTCAATACTGCCATTTCTCAGATGATGATTTTGACGAATGATTTGTACAAAGCAAAGCAAAAACCAAAAGCTTTGTTAAAAGATTTAAGTGTTTTACTTATGCCTTTTGCTCCACACCTAGCGGAAGAAATTTGGAAAGCTTTGGGTGGAGAAGGATATGCGAGTAAGGCTGAGTGGCCTAGTTATGATGAGTCACTTGTTAAAGAGGATACAGTCTCCATCGGTGTTCAAGTAAATGGTAAGATGCGTGGATCGATTGAATTGTCCTTAGAGGCGACAGAAGATCAAGCCGTCGCGGCAGCAAAAGAAATTGCTACAGTTCAAAATGCTATTGGCGAAGCAGAGATTAGAAAAGTGATCTATCGCGCGGGTAAAATTTTAAATATCATTGCAAAATAAGAGGAACGAAATGGGAAAAGTGCAAATTAAATTAGAATTTTCTGGAGAGTCTCACGAGTTTGAAATGCTATCTAGTGAAACGGTTTTAGAAGCAGCATTGCGTGAAGGCATTGATGCTCCTTATAGCTGTATGGCTGGCGTGTGTACTGCTTGCCAAGCAACAGTGGTTTCCGGAAAATGTGAGATGGACTCTAATGATATTTTGTCAGACGATGAAGTTGAAGAAGGCCAAACACTTTGTTGTCAGGCCAAACCAAGCACTGAAACTATTCACATACAATACCCTGAATGATTAATCACATCACAGCACTAACACCTTTACTAAAAGATCATGCTGCCTTCAAATTTGATAAGCGGGCAGCGGTTTCTGCTGTGGTTTATGTTGATGATAACCCTAATGCGATCCCTGAAGTTTTTTATATGAAAAGGGCTGAGAACCCGGAGGATAGGTGGGCCGGCCAAATTGGTTTTCCTGGCGGGAAAAAAGAAGGAAATGAATCAGACCTTGAAACAGCCGAGAGGGAAACTCTTGAAGAAGTCGGTTTTGATCCTAATGTAGATGGTAGTTTCTGGGGTGCTTTAAATTCTGTAGAGGCTAGAAAAGGTGGATCAAGATTAGGCTTTGGGATTTATCCATTTCTATATCGAGTTTCTCAAAAACCACAAATTATTCCTGATCCAGCAGAAGTGGCAGATACTTATTGGGTTCCATTAGATGTGATCTTAGATCCTAGTAATGACACTGATAAAACAATTCAACACAATGGTATGAACATAGACCTTCCAGGGATTCAATTTCCTGAGGGTAATATTTTGTGGGGCTTAACTTATAAAATTACCTACGATCTTGTAATGCGAATAGAGCAAACTGGATACCTAGAGCATTTAAGAAAAATTACCGGAAATTCTAAACTAGGAACAGAGCATTTGCGTGAGTATTTGGGGCGTTAAATAGTATGGATACTAATAAAGTCATTGAAGAGTTTTGGAGGTGTTTCGCTGATATGGATTGGCAATCTTTAAAGTCTTTAATTGCTCCATCCTTTACAGCCTATTGGCCACAGTCCGAGGCCTTTTTTAAAAACAGAGAGCTGTATGTAGAAATGAATCAAAATTACCCTGGCGAGCATAAATTTGAAATTAAAAATATAAATGTCTTTGGTGAAACTGCCATTTCAGAAGTTTTAATTCATTCGAAAATACTCCCTCATTTTTTAAAAGAAGAAGAGGTAAAGACAGAGGAAGAAGAAGTTTCTCTTTATGCTGTTTCTATCTTTAAAATAAAAGATTCTCAAATTCAGTCTTTGGTTGAATATTGGGGAGACTGCTATGAGCCTCCTTCCTGGCAGCAAAAATACCTAAAATAGTAGTTTGATTTTAAGACTTAATTTTTCTCATTTTCCAAAGAAGCTGGCTAATTAATGGTCTGTGTGTTTCGCCTGTAGTTACCATTAATAGCTTCGTGATTTTTAAATTGTCTGGATCTGAGTAAAGTAAGATTAACATTTCACGGATAAAATTCGTGTTCAGAGTAACGTAGTTATCTGTTCCTACTGAAAGGTTAACGCCTTTCTTTTCCCACCAAGAAAAAGGGTGGTCTTTATAGTCATCAAAAGCACGAGTTAATTTATTATTAGAAGAAGGCAGGGCAGTGAGGGCAACGCCTTTTGTAATCATTCGATTAAGAACGTCATGTTGGTAATGCTCAACTTCTCTCGCCATATGAAACTTTGTTTTTACAAAGTGAATTTCTTCTTCAGGCTCTAATGGAATTCCTGAGACTAATTTGTCTCTTACTTCTTGGTACTTATACCAATCCATATCCATTAGTTCTAAATAATCAGAGCTACCTTCTTTGATTGCCTCTCCACGGCGGTTCTTTCTCATTACTCTTTGGTACATTGAATGGAAAAAGTAATTTGGATTAATTCCTAAGCTTAGTCCATGCTCTAATGTGTCGATATGCCAAATGTTCATGGCATTATCTACAGCTTGGACGCCCTTACGAAGAGAATACCAAGTTTCTCCATGGTGACTTCTTAACTTAAATCCCTTGTACTGAAGTTTTCTAAAACCATACTGCATTTGCTTAAAATGCCGCTTGCGGTATAGGTCTCTCTCGCTTCCAACCGTATCTACTTCATTTAAGTGATCTGCTAGAAAAGGGTATTTATCAATTAGATCTAAAATGTAATCCACCTGCGACATGAAGTGGTCTTCTTTTCTTTCAAAATTTTTCCCGTCAAAAAAATCGGCTTCCTTACGAAAAGAGGGTGCTAAGATAAAATGAAACTTTGGAAATTCTTTTTTAAATCTCATAAAGCCATCGTAAAGACCTAATACAACGTCTTCTCCGGTGATGTCTTCTAGCCCAGGGATTTGATCTTCAGAGCTAGTTGACTCTCGGTTTAGGGTAAATTTAAGGCGAAGCATCCCAACATTGTATTTAGTGTAGATTTCTTTGGCCATATGATAAGCGGCATCGCTATGGATTTGCTTACTTGTTAAAATCAGTTTTGGAAGGGTTAAGATCTTTAAATACTTGTCGAAGTATTCCCCTTCTTTAAGGCGAATCAATTTATCTACATCATCAACGGTATTGATTGGTAAAGCTTCTTGTCCGTAGATGTCTGTAATTTTCTTTTCATAAATTTCTTTATGAGGACCTTCTAAAAGTTTTTTCAGATGTGGAAAAACAAAGTCGGCCGTTAAACTCCCAGTCAAATGTGTATGTGCCTCTTGGTAAGGAAGAGGAAAATCTTTGAAGAAACAAAATAGTGCATCTGACACTGGATGATTTAAGAGAGTATAAATATCAATTTCTTCTTCTTGATAGTTACTAAGAAGCCTTCGGAATTCGTTAATCAACTTTGAAATATTTTTATTTCCCTGAACAAAGTCAGAGTGAGCAGAAAGCTCTAATGTGTCGTTTAAAGTAATTCCATTGGTTTCACTGATGATGCGTTTGAGGTGTTTTGTGATGTCCCCAACCAAATCTGTATGCATAGTTCCCATTGCGTACTCCTAAGCAGCTCTTGCAATTAATTTTGGTAGTTTTATCACAAATTTGGTGTTTTCGCAGGCATTATCTACAAAAAACTGTCCTTTGTGGGAGTCGATTATTCCTTTGGACACTGACAATCCAAGTCCCATGCCTTTACCAATGTCTTTTGTTGTATAGAAAGGATTAAAAATCTTCTCTGCAATTTCCACTGGGATTCCTTCTCCCGAATCTGAAACCTCAATAATGATTTCCGTTTCCGTTTCAAAGAAATCTACTTTGATCCATGGCTTTTCTTGGTTCACAACGGCTTCCTGGGCATTATTTAACAAATGCATTAGTACGTGAGTGATCTGCGCTGAATTTCCATAGAAAATGGAGTCGGGGACTTCATTCACATTTATTTGAATGCCATTGGAGAGTATTTTTTCTTTAGTAAGTAAGTTTATTTTTTCTGCAACCTCGACGAGTTTCGCATCGTAGAAATCATCGTTCATCCCACCGCTAATGGTTCTTAAGGCTAAAATAATGGTACTGATTCTGGTTACGTTTGAGGTGATTACTTCTAAGCTTCTTTTGACGTAATCCAGTTTTGGATCATCCATCATGATCACACGTTTGGCTTGTTCTGTTTTACCGAGGATAATAGATAGAGGATTATTAATTTCATGCGCCATTGCATTGGCCATTTCGCCAATACTAGATAATTTTGAAGCCTCTAAGTTCATGGCTTTTTGTTGTTCTAGTTCTTTTTCAGCAGACTTTAAATCCGTCAAATCTAGAGCGAGAGTTAGTAAGTGGTCGGTGGATTTTAATTTGGTCGCAACCATAAAAAGGTGACGAATCACACCATTACTGTTAATAGTGAGTTCCTTTTCTCCTGAAGTTTTGTTGGTGTCTAGATAGAAGCTTTTTAAAAAGGAATATATTTCGTGGTTACTTTCTTTTCTAAAAAATTTCTCAATGCTTTTATCTTCTAGGTCCTTGATTCGAACATCATACACCTTGGCCAGAGCTGGATTCACGGCCACAAGTTCTAATTTGTTGTTGAACATTGCCATGGGAGAGGGAAGGGAGTTAACCACTGAGCGATTAAATGCCGACTCTTCTTGGTATCTCCAGAAGTATCTATTTTGAATAATAGTCGCTGTGCGAACGAAAATAGAAAAATAGGCAATGATGGCCGCGACAACGTAGCCGTCGCTACCTTTTGTTAAATACATTAGGAAGGGGATAACAATCACTGAGGCGGTAATTTTATTGTAGAGTTTTTTGTCATAAAAGTACTGCTGTGTCCCGCCTATTAAAATTGCCGTTATTGCTAGTCCAATATAGAAAGCTTGTGGGAAGACTTCGTTGTAGTAAAGAATTAGTCCATGAATAATACTAAGCCAAACATTACTAACGATGGAAAGAACAGTTATGCTTTTCCAGTTTTGATTTAAACTTTCCTCATCGGTATGCTTGGTAAATCGAAAGGCATCAAAAAAACGGATGGCCGTAAATAGCATGAAGGGAAGACCAATTAGATATCCCAGTTTTATAAAAGAGTCGAAACTGCCTAAGAAGAAGTAAATGGGTACTAAGCAGAATAAATTGAACAAGGAAAAGCGCAGTTTGGCAACTGCTTCTTCAAGATAAGAGGCTTGAATAGATCCCTGAGAAAGTCGTACTTCCATTTTTTTCATACTCCAATCTTATCGGTTTAGATTGGAAAAAAATGATACACTTAAGTCTAGTCTTTTAGATTATTCGTCGAATTGAAAGCCTACTCTGGCTATATGGTCATCTAGTTCTTTTATCCACACACAAATAGCGGCCATAGGTGCAAGATTACCAACTTGAATCTTAACAGAAGTGTTTACATCTGGGATTTGCTTTCTAAGCATTACAACCCCATTTCCTGAAGAGCTTTCATCAATGTTTAAACCTACAACCGTCGGATGAAAATCTTCACCAGCTTTAAAGTCGATTAAAGCAAGAGTGTTTTCATCAGATTCAAAACGGATGGATTTTCTTTTTGACTTCAAGTCGCTCATTACTACTCCTTCAACAAGAAATAGTTTAAAGACTTAAAGTGATTGGGTTGATTGAAAAGTGTAAAACTAGATTAAGGTATATTAAACCTGACGGAAGTCTTGTTAAATATGTAAAATAAAAATAAAAAAACCACAGCTTTGAGACTGTGATTCATTAAAAGACTTTAGTGATCAGGACTAAAGTTCTACAAAGTTATTTGCATGAATTTTTTGGCTTTTCAATGCCTCACAAAACTTCTGAAATCCCTCGGCTTGTTTTGTGATTCTATCAATGATGTCTGGATTTTGAATTTCACCATTTACTAGATCATTCCAAACATTAATTAGAAAAATTCGGAACGGATATACGTAGGCATTTCTGTAACCGAAAACCTGTTGCAAATGTTCAACAGGGCGTAATCCACCAAACATTCCGCCTAGACCCAAAAAGCAAACTGGTCTGCGTTCAAAGGCTTTAGGGAAGCTGAGATGATCAATGAGTAATTTTAAAACTCCAGGAGCTGAACCATTGTATTCTGGCGCAATTACAATGATTCCATCAGAATCATCAATTTTATCGGTAATTCTTTTTAAGACTTCTGGTTTTTCGGCACTATACTCAGCACCTGTGAAAATACTCAAAGGTAAATCCTCAAGATTAATGATTTCTACGTCTTCACCTAAATGCTTATATCTTTCTTGAACGATTCTCGCTAATTCTAAAGAGCGACTTTTCGGGCGATTGGTACCAACTAAAATGTGTTTCATAGATTCTCCTAAAGTGTTTTTTACGAATTAGTGTTTCGCTTGATTTTGAGTGTAGAAAGCCATCGCATATAATTTGATTTGTTTAATCATGGCCGCTAAACCATTGGATCTACTTTGGCTTAAGTGGACGTTCAAGCCCAAGTCCGTTACAAACTTTGGTTCCATTTGCATGATGGATTCTAGTGGTTGGTCGTTATAAACCTCTAAAATCAAGGCGAGAAGTCCCTTAACAATCATGGCATCACTATCACCAATGATATGCATTTTGTTTCCTTCATTGAAAGCGTACAACCAAACCTTTGACTGACAGCCTTTGATTAAATACTTCTCTTCGTAATAGGCATCTGGAAACTCTGGTAAGTCTTTACCTTTTTTGATTAAAGCTTTGTATTTGGTTTCCCAATCTTTGTATTGGTTAAACTCATCGATGATTTTTTCTTGTTTATCCTGTATATTCATGGAAATAGGTTTATCGTATTTTGGACCAAGGCTCAATTTTTATGTCGAATATTAAATTAGTTACTGAAAACTTAGACTTAGCCAAGCTGTTGGCTGAAAAATTTCCTCAATTTTCTTTTTCTGTAAAGTCAGAGGAAATCATTGATACAGCGGTTTTTGGTCTAAAAAAGGATAGAATCGGGATTTTCACCAATGATCAAAAGCCTTTGTTTTTGAGCATTGATTTTCTCGACTCTGAGCTGCAAAGAAGACGGAAATTCTTCAGTAGCAAAAAAGAACCTTTATTAAAGGCAATTGGAGCGAAAGCGCAGTTTCCTAGGGTTTTTGATGGAACTGCCGGTTTAGGTAGAGAGTCTTATCTTTTGGCAAGTCATGGCTATGAGGTGAACTCTTGCGAGAAGAATCCTTATCTTTATGTTTTGCTAAGCCTAGCATTAGAACGGCTTTATTCTAATTTAGATCTACCTGAGGATAAGAAGCGACTGTTTTTCCATTTTGGAGATAGTCTTGAGGTGCTGCAAGCTATGTCTGAAACTATAGATGTGCTGTATATGGATCCGATGTTTCCTGAGACGAAAAAGTCTGCTCTCGTAAAAAAGAATATGCAGGTATTACAACGAATGGACCTGAGTGATGATAAGCCTTTAGAATTACTAGAGAAGGCAAAAACTCTAGCCTTGAAAAGAATTGTTTTTAAAAGACCAAAACAAGTCTCAATCCTTGATGAATCTAGTCTAAAAGAGTACTATGAGAACGACACAATTCGTTTCGAGGTATACTAACTCATGGATGCTGATTCCTTTTTATACGCCTTAGCTGGCATTGGTTTGATCTTTTTTGGATCAAAGATTTTCACTCATAATTTACAAAGTATAACTGGGCCATTTGTTCGCCTTGTTGTTAATCAAAGAACGGATAACTTAGCCCGAGTTAATTTGATTGGCTGTGTGCTCTCTATTTTTAACCAGAGCTCAATGGGTATTTCATATATGATTCTGGCTTACCTTAATGCTGGTTTGATGCGATTGGGGCAGGGCATTCATATGCTTCTTGGTGCCCAGTTAGGGCTTACTACGGCAGCTTGGTTTTTAAATGTTGGTTTCGACACTAGGGCATTGTTTTTCCTACTGTTCCTAGGTTTCATCCCTGCTGTAATTGGTCAAAGGTCTTTTGCTGCGCAGGTGAGTCGCTGTTTTTTTGGTTTAGGTTTAGTTTTGTTGGGTATCGAGTTTTCAGACAAAATTAATTTGTACCTAATTCCTTATTTAGGAAAATTCACAGGCATGCAGTTTCACGAGCCTGGTTTTTACAAAATGTTCCTGCTTACCGCCTTGGCCTCGATTTTATTAACAGGTGCAACTAGAAGTAAGTTGTTGGTTGTGGCCTTGAGTTTTGCTTTGTTAAAAACATTTACCTTTGGACCTTTGTTTTCATTGGCTATTGTTCTTGGTTTAGCTGTTGGTGGTTCCATTCCACAGTTGATTGTTGGATATGGTATGTCGTCGGCAACCAATCGTTTGGCTTTGGGTTATGTAGTTGTTGAGACCGTTTCGATGATATTCATTTTGGTCGGCCTAGGAAGCATCGATCAATATTTTCTACAATCTGATATTTTGCTAGGTGGAACTGGTTTTGCCATTATATATTCGGCTTATTCATTGTTTGTGATCTTACTTTATTCCATCGGAGCAAAGTTTGTGTTTCATCCATTGATCAATGTACTTGTACCTCAAGCTAAGTACAAAGAGGCAAAAAGGTTATTGTTGAAAGGTGATCTAGGTGACATATCAACAGCTCTTGCCATTGATTTGGTAGAGCAAGAACTAAAGAAAATGTCAGCGATGGTTGAGATTCAATTGGATCTATCGCGAGCCAATTTACTCTCAAAGCTTGGTGATAAATCCATAGAGAAGAAAGTTTCAAAGTACGAAAAAATCGCCGACAATATTCACACCGAAGTTGGTGGTTTGATCAATCAGTTGATGCAAAGGAGTCTCCAAAAGGAAGAGGTTTTTGAACTTCGTGCTTTTTTAACAATGACAACGGAGCTAGAGCGCCTTTCTAATTCAGCGGATGAGTTAATCAATCTTGCCAAAGAATTGCGAAAAGAGGATGAAGAGGTTCCTTCAGAAATTTTAAAGTCTCTTCGTGATATTGGAAATCACTTACAAGAATTTTATATTCAGTCTTTCACGGCTTTAATGGAAGGGGAAAAACACCCAGAGAGCCATGACCGATTTAAAGATAAAATCTTTGATGATTTAAAAGTATTTCGTGAAGAGCAGCGTGAAATGTATGACAAAGACCTTTTGTCATCTGCTTTGGGGCAAAATTTATTTGATGTGCACAACTGCTTGAGAAAAATCTTAAAGCAGGCAACGCGCTTTGGAGAAAGTGTCGATGCCCGCTTAAGTTATTTGGATGAGCAATCCTAGATTGTAGCTGCGTCTTCGATTTTTTTAATTTTATTTCCTTCTTCCATAAGTACTAGGCGAGCTTTATGTTCAACAGCCTCTTGGTTGTCAAAGCTTGCGTAAGAACAAATGATTACTAGATCGCCTTTATGAACGTGACGAGCGGCAGCTCCATTTAGGCAAATTTCATCTTCTTTTCCATGAATCACATAGGTGCTAAATCTTGCACCATTGTTGCAGTTATAAATATCAACTCTTTCAAATTTGTGTAAATGAGCTGCTTCACAGATTTTTGGATCAATGGAAATACTTCCTTCGTAGTTCAAGTCTGCATCTGTTACTGTTGCGCGATGAATTTTAGATTTTAACATTTCGATTTTCATTTTTATCTCCTAACTTCTATAAGTTCTTTAACATGCTTTTGTATACACCTTGCAAAACGAGGTCTGATTGCAAATGGTCAAAAATATTTTCTTTTTCAAACAATCGGGCAAAACCTCCGGTTCCTAAAACCATGACTTCTTCGCCAGAAAAGGCTTCTTGTTTTAATTGGCTTAATAATCCCTGTATCGAATACAAGTGGCCATAATATATCCCAGACTGAATGCTGTTGACCGTAGTTGTTCCTAAGACAGATTTTGGTCTAAGGATTTCAACACTAGGTAATTTTGCCGTTTTGGTTTCCAGAGCCTCTACGGATAATTTCATCCCCGGAGCGATGACTCCACCAAGATACTCTTTGTCTTTACTCACACAGCAAAATGTTGTGGCCGTACCAAAATCTATGATGATTAAGTTTTTGTCTGGGTATTTATCTACGGCGGCAATGCTGTTTGCGATTCGATCCGCTCCAACTTCAGCAGGATTTTTATATTTAATTTTTAAACCCGTTTTTACACCAGCTTCTAAAACGAAAGCCTTACGTTTAAAGTATTTTAGACAGGCATTTTTCAATGAATAAATGCTTTTAGGAACAACACTGCAAAATCCAATGTGTTCAATTTGGCTCGGGTCTACGTCATTTTCTCGCAAAACATTTCGTAAAAATAATCCCATCTCATCGGAACTAGAGTTCGCCGAAGAAGAGAATCGAAATTGACACAACTGTTTTTCATTTTTGTCATAAACACCTCCGTGAATTTGGGTGTTACCAACATCAAGACACAGAAACATAATAGTTCTCCTTAATGATTTTTAGCAAATCTTGAGCTAAAGCCTTTGATGTTTCTCCAGATTGAATGGGCTCAAGTTCTGTGTTTAAAATTTGATAATGATGGGAGTTTTCAGATTTCTGGTGTAGATCGTTAAACACTACTAAGTCTGCGTAACTTCCATTGAATAGTTTTTTTACCGCTGCCATTTGCTCGATGGAGCTGTGGGTGTTAGTTAACTTGAAAGCAATTAAGGCACAGTTCGGTTTTAGCTCTTTGATTTTGTTGATAATCTTGTGGGTTGGCTTCATATGTAAACATAGATCACGTCCAGAGGGAATTTTACCAGCTGGCTGAGCCGTTTCACCATCGATTGTAATGTGGGAAAGTTTGTAGTCGCTCACGGCGGCACAGTGAATTACCATATCAAAGGCTTCTAAATAATTGCTTGTAAAGAAACTGTCTAGGCTATCAAAATTTGTAAACTCAAGACAAGAAATCTCGGTGGGGGAGTCCACTCCTGCGGCTTTTAAAATCTCCACATCAATACCTGCTTCGTGGAGAGTTTTAGCGATTAAAACACCGGTCTTTCCTGTGGAAGTATTTTTAATACTTCTCACACCATCAATTAACTCGGTAGTACCACCAGCGGTTACTAAAATTCTCATAAGTACTCCTTTAGTAGCTCTAAGGCTTTTGGGGTTTCTAGTAGTCTACCGCCTCCTGTTTCTCCACAGGCTAAGTTTCCTTCACCTGTTTTCGTCACCAAGACTCCCATTTCTTTTAAGTTGTCCAAAGAACATTGGGTAGCGGGGTGTGAAAGCATTTTGTGGTTCATTGCAGGAAAGACGATATAGGGTTTTGTAAAAGGAAAGGACAAAAACAAACTACTAATGGCATTGGTTGAAATTCCAGCGGCCATTGCATTGATTGTATTTGCTGTAGCAGGATGCAGGATTACAATGTCTGCCCATTCGTTTAAATGAATGTGGCTCATCATTTTACCCTCTTCATAGATGTCGGTAAAAACCCTTTTGCCAGATAAGCCTTCTAGTGTTGCCTCTCCCACAAAGCGCAGGGCATCTTTACTTGCTACAATTTGCAGGTCGTGTCCCAATTGCACTAACTTAGAAATTAGATCACAGGATTTATAACAGGCAATTGATCCTGTAAGTTGAAATAAAATTTTCTTAGATGCTGACATTATCAATTAACCTCACATTCCCAAGATGGGCAGCGATATAGCGACGACCATCAATTTCTTCTAAATATTCTAGTCGAAAACCTTTGGCTTCTAAGTTTTGTTTTATTTCAATGGCACTTAAATTAGTGTTGCTAAGGTTTTTATATAGCTCAGGAGCCACTTCTTTTTCTTGTCCTGATAGCAATAAGTTTCTAGAGCTCATGGCTAAGCCTGATTCTTCCCGTTTTGTTTTAACGGAAGTTATTTTTAAATCCATAAAAAAAGCTTCTACCATGCCCTTTAACAATTGAAATTGTTGAAAGTCTTTTTCGCCAAAGAAGGCTTCTTGGGGTTTTACGATATTAAAAAGCTTCATCACAATACTCAACACACCATCAAAATGCCCCGGTCGATGTGCTCCGCATAACTTTTTACTGAATTCGTTTTCAGTGATTTTAAAGTGATAATTGTCGGGATACATTTGTTCAAAGTTAGGTAAGAACAAAATATCCACACCTAAGCTTTCTAGCTTTTTTTTGTCGCTTTCAATGTCCCTAGGGTAATTCTCTAGGTCTGTGCTTTGGTTAAACTGCGTTGGGTTTACAAAAATACTCACCACGATTTCATCATGCTTCTCTTGTGCAGCTTGAATCAATGAAAGGTGCCCTTGGTGAAGAGCGCCCATAGTAGGAATGAAGGCTCTCGATTTTGTTGGAGAAAGTTTTAACATTTCCTCAAGACTATTTATGCTTTTCATTAAAAGCTCTCCTCTTGGCTTGGAAAGCTTAAGTTTTGCGTGGCCTGGTGGTATTGATTTAAACTCTCTTTGATTTGAGGGGCTAGATCTGAAAACTTTCGCACAAACTTTGGTTTGAAGTCCAAATTCATTCCCAGCATATCTTGCATTACTAAGACCTGCCCATCGCTGCAGTTTCCGGCTCCAATGCCAATGCTAGGAAGGTCTACTTCTTGGTTTAAAACCTGCATTAGGTTTTCTGGAATGCATTCTAAAACATAAGAAAAACAGCCAGCTTCTTTTAAAAGCTTGGCTTCGCGAATGATTTTTTGTGCGGTTTCAGAGTCCTTGCCTTGAACACGATAACCAGACAGTTGATGTACGCTTTGAGGGGTTAAGCCTAAATGGCCCATCACCGGGATTCCGCTTTCCACTAAATGTTTGATGCTATCAAAATGCCCATCCACATTTTCAATTTTTACAGCATTAGCACCAGATTTCATTAATTGGTCCGCGCAATCTAAAGCAAAATTCACACCTTTTCGAAAGCTTAAGAATGGCATATCGGCAACGATGAACTTACTTGGAGCTCCTCGTCTTACTGCGGCTGTATGGAGTGCGATCATTTCTGTTGTACAATGGATGGTGGAGTCAAAGCCATGCATAACCATAGCAAGGCTATCGCCAATGAGTAGGCAATCAATATCCGTTTCACTCACAATTTTAGCAAAACTATAGTCATAGCATGTGACCATACTAACTTTTTGTTGTTCTTGTCTTCGTTTCATGAAGTCAGCGACTTTCATCATAATTGATCCTTCCAAGAAGAGTATTTATTCGCAAAAAAGCGATAGGTCTCTTTTAAGTTTTTGTTTTTGATATCATCAATGTTTTTTTGAATTGTGTTTTGGTCGTCTCTAGAGATGGGACCGGATACTCCCGCTCTACCTTGTTCTAAAAAGTTATCCAAAGAGGCTAATATAAAATTTCGAAATGCTTCTTTGGGGATGTGATTGTCTTGAAAAAAATCATAAGACTCATGCCATAGCCATTGAGCCAAGTTTCCGGCTGAAGCACAGTGTGCGTGGTATTGTGCTTTTTTTTCTTTGTCTAAGTAAAAGCTAGGATTGTCTAGTTCTGGCAAAATATCTTTAAGACTTTTTTCTTTATCAAAATATGCAAATGGAATTTCTTCGTATACTTTTAAAGCTGGAAAATTAAGGGCAAAACTATGCATAGGATGAAGGTTGTCGATTCCATCAATGTGTAGACTTCCTGAAAAATGAACAAAGTCTAGATGCTGAAAATCCTTTTGAAGCTCTAAGGCAAAATGTTTTATGGCAGAATCAGAGATACAAAGTAAAACCTTGGAGCAAATATTTAGTTTTACAACTAAAGCGTCTTGCTCTTGTTGGCGAAACCATTGAATGTAGGGGATTTGCTTTAAATCGAAGTAATGGCAAAGGTTTTTTGCCAATTTTCCGTTACCTATGATTAGGTAGGGTTTCTCTGTTTCTGGTACCTGTCGCATGATCAAGTCCTTTTAAAGAAAGCTTTTCTAAAAGTATGTTTTTAAAGTTCACAGTCCTTGCCAACACAGCTGGTCAAGGCTATGAATGCAGAATATAGATCGCCTAAAAACCTACAATACGCCAGGCGTTATTATTAAGGATTTGTTTATGCCTAGAGGATTAAAAATACTACTTATTTCCCTTTGTTGTGTGGTGGTTCTTGGAATGCTTACGGTGTTCCTTCAGGGCAATATTGCTCCTAAATCCCGTGGAATCATTAAGGTGTCTGGCTTTCAAGATTGGCAAGAGTTAGGTAAATTTTCATACAGACAGCTTTATGGGCGCTTGGGTTATGTTGAGCAAATTCAATTTGGTTTTGAGTTAGAAGAACAGAAAACAGTAGACGAGTTTTTAGAAGGCTTTTTAAAACACGCAGCCGAACAAAAGGATGAGCGTTGGGGTTATGATAAAGTAGGTGAATTAGGAAAGAGACTTTTGTTAAAACCTGGAGAGAACCTATTTCGCGCTTCAAGTAAAGAGAGCGTGGTTGAAAAAGAAGTTCGTAGAATTTTTATTCAATTTGGAGAATTAGAACACGCAAGAAATTTAGATGAACTTCCTAAGCGCTGTAAAGAGAAAGAGTACTTTTTTGATTACGAATGCATTCGCATTCGAGTATCATTGGTTGCTGCTGGTAAGTGGAAGAAAGTAACTAGCTGTAAGAAAGCAACTCTGGACCAAGTGGGTAAAAAAGATTATCTAGTGCTTATCAATGATTCTGACTGTGATCATAATTAAAAAATAGAGCATTTAAAATTATTGCCTTTCTAAATAGTGCTTTAATCAATCGAGCTCTTCAAACTCTAACCTCAGCAATAAGCGTCTCACAGGATTTTCACCCATGGCTTTTGAAGATCTGTGAATGGTTCCATTTCCGAAATTTACTATATCTTCGGCTTGGAGGCCTGAAAGATCAATGGATCTCGTGCGATGCGCTCTTTCTAAAGCCTTTATCCTTTTCCCCCAAAACTCACTACGGTATTGAGTGTCAGAAAGAATGACTATTCCTTGGTTTGATTGCAATTCGAAGATTTTTCCATTTGGAACAGCGAGATGAGACAATTGGCCATTACTTATTGTGGGGCTTGAAGTGGTTATTAAGTTTTTTAGAGGAATCATCACCCTATTAGAGAAGGGAACTGAATAGATATCTGAATTTAAAACTAACTGTGTATTTGCATAATCTTCTTTTGATTTTGGACTATCTGTAATGGAGAAGAAGCCAATAGTGGTATTCTCCATTTCTCTTGGGTCGGTATGCCAGCCTTCAGTGTTGGTTTTGGTTAGAATTTGAACGTCTTTGAATTTTAATTTTCTTTTAAAATAATCCTTTTTCATGAGGCTATCTAGAAAACTTTGAACAGAGAATTCTACAAATAAAATAAAATCCTTATATTCAAAAACATGACTTTTATTTTTATTGAGCAAAGTATTAAAGCCTTTCATGACCTCAGCTCTACTCCTCAAAGAGCTCAAAACTTTTCCATTTAGCCTCTCAACAACACTTTGGTCATTCATTGAGAAGTTCAAAACTTTATTGACCATGTTAGGTGAAAGTAAGGGGATTTCTACTACTTCAGCCCCATCTTTTTTCAATGTGACCTGGCTGGGTAAAGCTGGAAATAGGCCTAAGGCTTCGGTACGTGAACGCGGGTCTTTTTCTTCAAGTGGTGAATTCTTTTTTGAGCTTATTTTACAGTTTGCCTCTGATTTATGGAATCCCAAAAGGCATGTGATCAAAAGGAACTGAAATAAAAATGGATATAAGCTAAAACACATGGTTTAGGAAATTGCAAAGCTTGTACCATTGGGAAAGCTTTTCTTTTGGAGCTCAATTCCTAGGGGAGGTTTTTCCGACCAGCTTATATACAGGCACTTGTAGTGTTTTCACTCTGAAAAATTGAAAGGACTATTCTCAAAGAATTTTTTTGACTAAGAGGCGCTTCATCTGTCTCTGAACTAAGCCTTCTTCACAAACTCAGACTTCAAGCCCATAGCTCCAAAGCCAGGGATTTTACAGCTAATATCATGACCATCGGCTGCGTCTGGATCTAGTTTGATGTTTTTTACTTTGGTTCCAGCTTTGATCGAGGAAGCACCTTTTACTTTTAGTTCTTTAGCAACAATTACCGTATCACCGTCTTGTAAAACGTTGCCATTGGCGTCTTTAATCTCTTTAGGAGAGGAATCAGTTTGTGCTTCTGATTCAAGATTAAATTCATTTCCACACTCAGGACAAATCCAAATAAATCCATCTTGATAACAATATTCAGAACTGCATTTTGGGCAAGTGGCTTGGTCTGTACTCATGAGGCTCCCTAGGGTCTTTTTTAGTAAGATACGATATTCAGAAGGATCTGTTTAGAAGAAAAGGGTGTACACTTGGATTTCAAACTGCATTGCTTAAAAGTAATAAAAATTCTTTAAACTTTGAGACAGTCTTACACATTAAAATGCCGCCTATTTAAACATGCAAAAATACAAAGCCTCACTGTAAACTATTTCGTCAGTACAATCTGTAATAGTTTCTATTTACTGTGAGACCAGGGACATAAAGCAGAAGCTAAGATATAATCCAAAGTTAATGATCAGATTGTTTTGTTGGGCTTTATTTTTAGTATTTTATTCTTTTGGGCAAAGTGCATTTGCTGTTGAAGGGCCATGCAAAACTTCCTCCAAAGAAAATATCTATTTTACGGAAAACCCTGTTGGCTTTGATCATTTGACGAATTATTTGGCGCGCATGCACGAAGAAGCAAATGATCGTAAAAAAGAAAATATGCTGCAAAGGAAAATCAAAGAATTTAAACGAAGATACTTTCCGAAAAACGACGAAAAAGTTTTGGTGGAACCCGAAAGAGCCCAGGCCTTGATCCTAAGTTATATGGAGCTTCTTTCTTATTCAAAAAATGAAATTGAAATGATGCAGAAGGTTTTCGCGAAAGAAATTAAATTGGTATATGGTCCATCTGGAGAGAAAAGAGAGGCTAGCTTATTTGGCTTTGAGAAGTTAGACAATGAATTCACCATAAACCTGAAAGACTTTAAAACTTTAGAAAGGTATTTAGTTAGTACCGCACAAAATCGATTTCGAAGTATGGCGCCTGCAGACTTTGCAAGTCTTCATGAAATTACTGAAAATATCTGGGCCAATGTTCAAAGATTTTATCGCCAGAGCGCTATCATGTCGCTTAACGAAAAACTCTCTCCTTTAGCAATAAAACGGGTAGGTGGTTCTGAATTTGAGCCTGCCACAGAAGGCTCCTTACAAAGTATCGATCAATTTGTAGCTCCAAAGCAACGAGAGTGGGTGGAAAATAACAATCTACCACTTTATCGAGGTGGCTTTTTTATTAGAAATATTGGCAGTCGATCTCCGCATGAGTCTAATCGCTTTAATGGACAGTCAAAAGGCTTATTTAGTTACCAAACAATGGACGGAGAGAAGTTAATATCCTATCGTCCCATTGATAATGTAACGATTCGTGAAATTTTAAAGTTTTATGAGGACATTGAAAAAAGCTCAGCAAAAGACTTTTTATTAAAACCGGTAGGAATCCATTTTGTATATGGCAGAGCTCGTTTGCTGTTCCCTATTAAGAGAGTTTATTTTGGAAATCAAGGCATTGGTAGATTCAAGGATCTCGAGGAAAAGGTTCAAAAGCAATTAGAAGAACTTTTTGTACCAGAATTTTTTGCTTTGACCTCTCATCCAGATTCTAAGAGTTTTAATAGTCAGGTTTTTGAAAATGAATACCTCTTTTTTAAAGAGGATGGCTTTTTGGGAATGGCCTTGCCGGTGAGAGCAAAAATGTTAATGGATGCTTTTTACCAAGGTAAGCTCTATAAGAGTACGGAAATAGAGTTCACTCCTGAAGACTAATATTTCCCTAAACTATTATCAGAAGTTATTTCTTGTTTCTGAGAAAAACAGTAGAAACTTCGAAGCTATCATAGAATCGGAAGAGCTTTTTTTGTGAAGTTGGGGAGTCTTAGTTAAGCTTTCCAGCGCTCGATTAAATCATTTACGCTTTGGTTGAATTTTGCTTTAGCTCCTGAATCCCCATGAAATTTTCGATAAATACTTTGCCCAAGATAAAGAGAATATACCTCGTAGGCAAAAAGCTCAGGGTCTAAGTTTTCTTTTAATTCTCCTGAGCGAATGGCATCTTTTGCTATCTTTTTTATGTATTTAACTAGACGATTTTGCTGGTCGTACAAAAAGTCTCTTACCATTCCAGGTTGGTCATCAAATTCAATCATTGCTAAAATAAAGATGCAGCCGCCTTTCATTTCGAAGGGAGCTTTGTCAAACCAACTTGGCCAATGCTTTTGAATGGTGCTTAATTTTTCAAGAGGGGAGTTAAACTCTTCTGCTGGTTTCAAAACAATTTCAATAAAATGTTTTTCGGCCGTTTTTAGTAAATCAAGTTGCAGTTGCTCTTTGGAGTTAAAGTGGGCAAATAGGCCACTTCTAGACATTTTTACTTTCTTCGAGATTTCACCAATGCTTAAGCTCTCAAGGCCAACAATACTAGCTAAATTGAGAGCTTCGCGTATGATCAATTGTTTGGTGCGTTCACCTTTTGTCATTTAATCTTCTTGGTTAAAAAAGTCCATGCTCTGGTAAATTACGCTAGAGTCGTGAAGAATTCTAAAGTGTCCAAGACCATTTGTCACATTTAAGTTGATACTTTCTTCTTTACTCATGGTCTCTAGATTTTTCTCTAATGGAATAAAAGGGTCTTTCACATCATGAAAAATCATGCGTGGGTTCTTAAACTTTGTCCAAGCAATGCGAGGGTTAATTTCATCAAAGTTTCGGCCCGTTCTACCTTCAATTTCCTTAAAGAGGTTATGAATCATTCGTGGTGAAATTCCAAAACCTGTGATCACATCCTGCATATTCTCAAAGAAAGGAATTACAGGGGCAAGTAAAACGCAGGCCAAGTCTTCAGGGAGATGTGCAGAGATAATTGCCGAAGCGCCCATACTGTGGCCTACCATACCAACGATTTGATTTCTAGCTCTGGCGTAGCGATAAGCTTCTTCAAGTCCAGCCACATACAAAAAGAAATTCGAGTAGATACCACTACTTTCACCATGGCCAACATGATCCATAGTCCATACGGAGTAGCCGTTTTTTAAAGCGTCTTTCATAAAACGTTTATAGTTACTTCCTTGTCCTGACCATCCATGAACGAAGAAAATTGCCTTGTCGGAATCTCCTTTGGAATACAGTCGAACTCGATGTCCTAGAACTTCTATTTCATGACGTTGAAAGCTATCGTCTAAAGTTCGATTGCGTTTTGGTTTTGTTGGACTACACAAAAGGTGCTCTGATAACTTCACAGAAGTTTTAGGGAACACATCAGTTAGTGTATTAGAACCCCAGTGGATTAAGTTTTTACCTAATTTCGTGGCGATATTGTTGGAACCACTTCCAAAATAAATTGCTTTCATGATTTAGCTCTCCATAAATAGAACACTTGTACTTTTATAATAGCACTGGTGTTCTAAAATTCTAGAGGTGGATTGTTAGAATTCCTGGAATGCCCATATTTTCGATTTGAATGTATTAAATTGAGATTTTTACCTTAACGAACGTTCAATTTAAAGGGCGATAGTCTAGTTGAAGCCTTGTCTGATAGGCAAAGGGCTCACAAAAGAGTCGTTTCAGCTTTTGTGGAAAATTATACCCAAAGATTGTCTGCTTGGAGTTGAAAAAAAAGGAGCTTGTTAGGCTCCTTTGATATTTTCTGGAAAGATTTTTTATTTTGTTAGCGTGCAGCCCGGAAGTGTTGGATCAATTTCATAATTTTGAGTCAGACAGGCATAAAATTGATATGTTTGCTGACCGTAAGATGCGCCTTGAATAACACTGATGTTTCCGCTTTTGTCCACTTCACAAGGGTTGTTCATAGTACATCGTTGACCGTCTCTATTGCTAGTATTGTTAACGCCAATAACTACCCTTGAGCCAAAAGCTAAGATTGGAGAACCACTAGTTCCACCAATGGTATCACAGCCAGGCTCAGAGTATCTAATTGAGTTTGTAAACTCCCAATCGTCTTCATAAAGTTTAGGAACAGTTTTATCTACCTGGCAAGTATAGCCTCTTTCCCAGTAGCCAGAGATAATCTCAATCCTTACATTATTTTTTGGAGGCTTATGATAAATGACTAAAGGAAGAATTCCTGCCTCGTCCAATATTTGTTGATAGGTTTGCTCAAGTTCATAGATAGCAGCATCTGTTCCAGTCATAGTTGCATACATGATTCTTCTGGCCTTTAACCTGTGTCGGTTTCCAAGGCTGTCAAACACTACCATATCTCTTTTAGAGATTCGGTTCTTTATGGATTTTCCCGGATCAATGAATCCTGGAACGCAATGTCCGTTAGTTAGCATTAGAGCATTTTTATTCTTAGACATTCCTTGGAAAGCAACCAAGCTACCGGAGCAGTTGTTTAGTTTAATGATTCCAGCAAAGTTATATTGAAAAAATTGTCGTGGAATTTTTGAAATGTCATTTTGCAGTTGCATTGAATCTTGTAAATTTGCTTCAAATGGTGCGATTGGAAAAGCTTTTACAGAAATTGAAAATTGAAAAAATAGAACGATTAAGCCAATTAATTTCATCAACACCCCCCCAGATGTTTCTGTGTAAACCTAGAAAGTCGCCCCCCAGCGACTGAGCTAGTATGCGGGGATAGTAATAAAACCCTATAAAAAAGTCACCAAATGCCTATGGCTTGCTCTCAATTTGTAAAATGCTCTTATCTAAATCATTATGGCGGATGGAAACTCCTAATGAATTTAGGTATTTAGCGTATACCTTTTTAGATTTACTTTTGATGTCACTAGTCATTTCTGGTTCAGGAAACTCAAAGTGTTCTCTCCACCTAGAGATTAAATCCGACCATTTCTCAGGTTGATTATTGGTAGCGATATAGTTTTTTGATTTCTCACCAAATAGGTGAGCGTGAACGATGCATTGGGCAAGGTCTTCAACATGAATTAAATTAACGTAACTTGGGGAGTTTTTTACTCGAGAGTTTCTAAGCCAGTTAACAGGACTTTTTCCTGGGCCATAGATTCCTGAGCTAAATATAACTTTGCCCCCATACTTTCTAATAGACTCTTCTACCTCATAGCGTTCATGCTCTGTATCTAGTTTGGAGTCTTCGTTAATTTCCTGGTTCAGTTCCTCGACTAGAAAGCTACCTGTCGTTCCAACAATTGTAATATTGGTCCAAGCTTGGGAATTTAATAAGTTCTCAATTTTTGCAACTTCCTTGATAGGAAAAAATAAAATACAGCTGCTGAGTTGTGGAAGGTTTTTCCAGGAGTTTTCTTCCTCAAGGTCAAAGTAAATGCAGTCTGCTTGGCTTCTAGATGTTTTGAAAATTTCAATCTCTGGAAACTTATCTCTAAGGTATTTTTCAGTGTATTTAGCCGAGTAACCATAGCCGAGTAATAAAATTTTTTGATCGTCTTTGTTAAATGAGTTCAAGTTTATCTCTTTTTTATAAGTTTTATCGAATGGGTGGATCTTCACAGCGAAAAAGCTCTAGACCTGATGGCTTGTTTTCGAGTTTTTTCGAAGCATCTCGCAAAGCGGTACGTAAACCTTCTTCAATGACTGGATGGTAAAACGGTAGAGAAAGAGTTTCTCTTATATTGAGTTTTAAAGAGATTGCCCAAGCTAGGAGGTGGGCAAGGTGTTCAGCCTCAGGGGCTTGAAACTCAGCGCCTAGAATGCTTCCCGTTTTGCGATCGGCATAAACATGTAACAAGCCTTGCTCTTTTAATTTTACAATACTTCGTCCTTGGCCCTCAAAACTGACCATTCCAGTGATAAAGTCTACGCCCTCGTCTTTTAATTTTTGATAACTTTTACCAACCACACAAATATTGGGATCACAAAAAGTAATATAAAGAGGCGTTCTTCGTTGAAAACACTCTTGGTTGCTACTACTAATCATTCCTGCAATTCCACCTTCATCAGTTGCTTCATGAAGAACGGGGCGGGTGTTGTTAACATCACCTACAAGGTAAATGTGTGGGTGTGATTTAAGTTGGAATGACATTGGGTCAAAAACAGGAACTGATTTTTTATCCATTTCAGGTTTTATTTTTTCTATGCCTAAGTTTTTTAGGTTTGGAGAACGTCCGATACTTACAAATAGTTTTTCAACTTCAAAGGCTTCGCTACCTGCATGAACAAGTAAATTTCCATTTTTTAAGCGTTCAATTTTTTGTACTCCGTCGGTAGAAACCTTCATTTCCTCCCTAAGTTTATTTAAACAGTAGTTTTGAATTTCGGGATCGCTCAGCCCTGCTAGGCGAGTACCTCTGGTAATGGCAACGCAGGGAATCCCTAAGCGATTCATGGCCTGTCCCAGCTCGAGACCAATTACACCTAAGCCGATTACTGCCATAGATTTAGGGAAATCTTCCAGTTCAAAAAGTTCATCGCTAGTAATGATTTTATCCCGAAACTCCAACCATTCTTTAGGGATAATCGGACTGGTACCAGTAGCAATTATAATTTTATTGGCTTTTATTTTTTCACCATTAACTTCCAAGGTGTGTTCATCGATGAAGCTTGCATTACCACGAATCAATTTGTCTTCGAAGTATTGATGTGAGGATAAAACCCCTCGGACAAATCGATCTCTCAAATCTCTAACATGTTGAAAGCTATCTTTTAAATTAATTTCGAGCCTTTCAGCGCCTGAAATTCCTTCTTGTTTGAATTTGTGTCTACGATGATAGTCATTAGCAACTTGTATTAAAACTTTGGATGGCATGCAGCCCACTCGTGCACAGGTTGTCCCCAGAGCCCCACCATCAATAATCACATAATTATCAGTGTTTTTAGCAAGCTTTCCTCGTGCAGTAAGTCCAGCACTGCCGGCGCCAATGATTGCTACATCTACTTGTTTCATTCTTGCTCCTTGCTATTAAGTAATGGAAATTCTATGCTTTAAAAGCATACTGGTTCCTTTGCGGCATAACAAGTGAAACAGAGATTGAAATAGACAGAAGTTTAATCCAAACATGACTAAAGGAAGAAGAATGAAAAAGCTTTTAATTGGTGGAACTCATGGAAATGAATGGACTGGGATTTACCTTCTAGAATACTTTGCAAAATTTGAAGATTATGATGAATGTGTTTTAGCAAATCCCAAAGCCTTTCAACAAAATAAAAGGTTTGTGGACGAGGATTTAAATCGTTGTTTTTCTCAAGAAAAAATCCAAGATCCTGGTACTGTATACGAAAGAGCGAGAGCGGCAGACTTAGTAGAAAAAATCAAGAAGGTAGATCTTCTTGTGGATTTACACACGACCACATCAAATATGGGGCCCACAGTAATTTTCTCGCAAAAATCTAGAGAGGTGTATCAGGTTCTGGCCTACGTTCAAAAGAACTACCCAGAAGTTAAATTTCTTTTTAATCCTGATCCTAATAAGCAATATATGATTTCTCATGCAAAATTAGGTTTTGTTATTGAGGTAGGTCCTGTTGCTAACTCTTGCTTAAAAGCAGATGTGTTTGAGTCTTCAAAGAAAATTGCTAAACTAATTTCTCAAGCGGTATCTTCACAGATAAGCCTTCCAGAGAGTTTGGAATTTTACGCCTATGAAATGAAAATCGACTATAAATATGATGAGAATTCTAAATTAGCATCGATGGTTCATCTTGATGTCCAAGGTAAAGACTTCGTCCCGCTAAGGCGTGGCCAAGCAGTGTTGCAAGATTTCTACGCTAAAGATATTGTCGTGGATGGTGTAGAGGGTTTGTTCCCAGTTTTTATTAATGAGGCGGCTTACTATAATTATAAATACGCCCTTCAGTTGGTGAAAAAAGAGCTATGGCCTAGACCATAGAGTGTTTTGATAGGATAGATCCTTGCATTAAAACCAAATCTAAGTAACTGTTTTTACTTAACATAAATGGAACTGATGTTTTTCCTTGATATACATAGTATAGCTAGGTATATAGTATAGCTATGTTCTTGAAGAATTGGTTCATTCAAATTAGGAAAGGCTATCTAGAGCTTATGATTTTGCGGATTTTGGCGCAAAATTCACCCCTTTATGGACTACAGATTCTTCAGGAGTTGGATAGACGTGGTTTTGCGACAAAAGAAGGTACGCTTTATCCTCTCTTAAGTCGTTTGACCAAAGAAAAACTTTTGAAACCACAATGGCAGGGACAGGAAAAAGGCGTACCGAAAAAGTATTATTCCCTTACGGATAAGGGGACCAAACTTTTGGGTGAAATGTCGGAAGAATTTCAATCCATGTATCTGCATTTTAAAAACCTTGGACAAGGAGAGAAAGATGAACTCTAAAGTGGAAAGTTACTTATCCGCATTAGAAAGAGAACTGCAGAACTTAAGCACGAGTGAACGCGCTGAGATAGTTTTGGAGATTAAAAGTCACATTCAAGAAAGCATTGAGCATGAAGGCACAAAGCTTGAAGATGTCTTAAAAGATCTAGGTAGCCCAAAAGATGTGGCAACAAAATATTTATTAGACCGTGGAATTTCTTGGAAACCAAGTGGTTCATCCGCAGGCGCTAGCGTAGCAATTGGGATTTTTAAATGGTTAACGATTGGGTTTATTTCAATGATGGCTTTTATTGCTTTAATGGTATTTATGGTTTTTAAGCAGTTTTCCCCTTTCGTTGATGTTAACGAAGAAATGGGGAAAGTTAAACTTTTTGGCGGCATGATCAATGTTGATGAAAAGATAATGGAAAATTTTGATGGAGATTTCGACTTTGAAATAAGCGATTCTGCCCAACACAGATATGAGAGAAATTTTGCCATCGAGCCAGGTGTGAGAATTGAAACCATTGATGTAAACTTTGGCAATGGTAAGTTAGAAATTGAAAATCACTTAAATAATACAATTCGTTTATCTTGTAAGACCAGAAAATCAGACACTGATCTAGTTGAGCCAAGTATTTTGCAAAAAGAGAGCATTGTTGAAATTGATATGTTGAAGCACTCGGGTGGAAAATGCGAGCTCTATGTACCACCAAATCTTTTTTTAAATGTTAAGGCAAAAAATGGCAGAGTAGAGTTAGAAAAATTGGTGAATCCAATGACTGTAAAATTAAACAACGGAAAAATTAGCTTTGAAAATGCTCCAGGAGCGAAATACAAGTTTGATATCGACCTTGGTATGGGAAAAGCGGATGGTTTTAAGAGTTCAAATGCTGCTGATGCCATTGAAGTAAAGTTAAGTCTCGATAAGGGACGAATCTCTAACGATTAAAATAAAATCTATTCTCTAATTGGCCTAAAGTTGGTTCAATCTCGGATGCAGATTTCCGATAAGAAATCTGTATTTGGGAGGTAAGTTTGAAGGCTTGGATCAATAAATTAATGGACGGCTTAGAGTTTGATTGGAAAGAGGACAAAGACGGAAGCCAAGTTGCAGAGCAACCAGAAATTTCAGAAGAGTTAGCGACCATTCTTTATGTAATTGATCATTACAACAAATACCTCTTTGAAATTGAAAAACATCCAATTCGTAAAACTCGTCAGGAGTTTGATGAGTATGCAAAAATGATTGTTCGAGGAAACGACAATAATCGTGAACGCGCTTTATTTAATTTTCGAAAGTTCTTCAGTTCCTATCGAATCGATGAAGTGTCTTATATCCAACAAACCTTTGATGATTTTAAAACTATCATTTGGGATTTTGTCGATCAACTGGGAGAAGAGTTTCGCCATGCTGAAGCCGAAGACAATGATGTGAAGGCAAGCTTTGATCAGCTAAAGGAAGCTGTGGAAGCAGACAGCATCGATGAATTGAGAAACCATTCAAGAAACTTCATCGATTGTTTCATCGAATATCAAACTCGACAGGAACATAGCAATAAAAAGCGTATTCACAAGATGAAAAAGAACCTTGATGTAGTTAGAGAAAAATTGGTAGAGGCAAACGATAGTATGCGCCGCGATCATTTAACGGGTGCATTTAATCGCAAGAGCTTTGATGAAAAAATGGAAGAGCATTGGCGAATGTATCAAATGGAGCCCAAGCCGTTAAGTCTGTTAATGATGGATATAGATTATTTTAAAAAGATTAACGACAACTACGGACATCCTGTTGGTGACTTCGTCTTACAAGAGTGTGTTAAAATCATTCAAGACCATTTTACAGATAAAAATCAGTTCGTTTCTCGAATAGGCGGAGAAGAATTTAGTGTGATTCTTCCTAAGATAGAGAGTCGAGACGCAGAAAAGTTAGTAAAGTCACTCCAAGATAAAATTCGCAAAGAGGTTTTTATTGATGGTGAACATCGAATCCAATTTACCATTAGTGTTGGTATCGCTGAGATTTGCCATGATGAAACTATAGAAGAATGGATGAAACGTGCAGACGACGCTTTGTACGAATCCAAGAACACGGGGCGAGATAAATACACAGTTTCTCCTAGATTACGTGTTAAGTCAGTAGCTTCTTAAGTGCCGAAATTTAAATATCGTATAAAAAAAGCGGAATCCTTCTTATGGATTCCGCTTTTATCTTGCCGCTCCTAAGGCAGCACTTTCTAAGTTGTCTTGAAGGACATGGTAAGCGTTTAGCCTTCGGCCTTCTTTTGAATAAGGCAGAAGTTTTTCCTCTTTGTCTGAGCTTTTAATCAACTGAGCCTTTATTTCTTGATAGTCCATTTCCACGATGGAATTGGAGTAAAGTAAGGCCGCAGTTTTACTGACAAAGGCAGTCGCTTGAGATGTACCAGTTAGGCTTTTCGTTTTTCCATTTAAACCAAAGCTTAGGATGTCTGCTCCTGGAGCGAATAGATCGATACTAGATCTTCCATAGTTGGAACTTGCGATCTTTCTACTCTCTTTTGACATAGATCCAATACTCAAAATGTTGTCTTGCTTGTATCCAGCAGGATAATAGGGACGACGGTCGTTGTTTGAGGAATGGTTTCCGGCGGCGGCGACAAAAAGAACGCCTTGGTTTTTAGCGTATTTAATGGCTTCTTCTTCTTCGTAACTAAAGGCGTAGCCACCAGCAGAGTAGTTGATAATTTTAGCTCCCATGTCTACGGCATACCGAATCGCTGAGGCCGTGTTCTTTATGCTTTGTTCGGTAGAGTTTTCTTCTTTAAAGAACTTCAAAGGTAAAATTTCAATCTCATGTTTTTGTGGATCGAGTTGGTCGATAATGATTCCGGCAATATGAGTACCATGAGAGTTCGTGTCCTCAGGTAATGGATCGTTGTCGGCAAAATCCCATCCACGATAATCATCTATATACCCATTCATATCATCATCAATTCCGTTTTTAGACTTTTCCACTCCGTTTTTATCTAAGCCCATTTCTCCAGAATTATAAGATAAAAACTTTTTCAGATTTTGATTGTCATAATCCATTCCCGTATCAATGATGGCAACAATCACTTTTCGCTGTGGATTAATCTTACTCAAAGCTCTTCCCAATTCGATGCTTTCATTTCCCCAAGCTTTTTTAGCTTTTGGAAGTTTTAGTAGATTTCTAAGATTAGTCGAATCTTCCACGGCATTTATTCTACGCATAGTTCTTCGCTCTCGATGGTCAGTTCTACGATCTCTGATTTCTTCCAGCTCATTTATAAAGCTCGCATAGTCTTGAAAAATCTTTTGAATTGAATGTAAATAGTCGAGAATAAGTAAACTGATTCCTAAAAATACAATAGACCCATCTCGCCACACTTTGGCGTTATGCATACTGCCCCCTTTGATTTTTTTGAAAATAAAAAAAAGAAATAACCAGTAATAAGCTAGGTCACTCTTACTAATGCAAGCCCAGGGCCAGCTCTATTGCTTGTATTTTAAAGAAAAAGTAAAGAAGCTAGTCGACTGTCTAAAAGATCTACGGGGCTTTGGCCTTAAACTAATCAAAATTTGTTTTCATAGGACTTAGCTCTATTTAACATAAATGGATCAATAGTGAGCGAGGAGCTACAAATGAACGAAGATGAATTGGTCGATGTACTTTTAGTGTTAAAAGAAAATGCGGATTTAAGAGATATTTTCTTAAAAGTTTTGGAGCAAGCTTCGTTTTCTCAACAACAAAGAATTGCTGTACTTAGAAATTCATTGGAGCAAAAAAAAGCGCCTCAAGAAATCATTGGATTTTTAAAGAGTCTTAGTGATGTACATACGGCAAACTTCGTTTATACAGAATTAAAAAAGGCAGCTTAAATAAGCTGCCTTTTTTTATAGGTAATCTTTTAGTTCTTTTTCAATTTTCTCAGGAGTGTCTTGTGGGGCATATCGCTTAACCACATTGCCTTGGCGGTCCACTAGGAACTTTGTAAAGTTCCATTTAATTGCCTCGCTTCCAAGAAGGCCTTTTGCCTCTGATTTTAAGTAAGCAAATAGTGGATCAGTATTGTCACCATTCACCTCAATTTTTTTAAACAGTGGAAAGCTAGCTTTGTAGTTTAAATCACAAAACTGGGCAATCTCTTCATCAGTTCCAGGTTCTTGTCCACCAAATTGATTACAAGGAAAAGCAAGAACGGCAAAGCCTTGGCCAGCGTACTCTTTATGAAGTCTTTCAAGGCCTTCATACTGAGGAGTAAAACCGCAAGCGGAAGCAGTGTTTACAATAAGTACGACTTTGTTTTCGTAGTCTTTCATAGAAACTGTTTCACCGTTATTTAATTTTGCTTCGTGATCGTAAAACATAATTACCTCTGCATCTGTTTAGTTTTTGCGTCTTAGATTCGATATACATTTTAAAAGATTTTTTTAAGATCTTCATTCAATAAATAGAAGAATGTGTATCTTTAGGTTAGAAGCGCTTGCTAGGCATTCAAATGGCCTTCTGACTAAACCAAATCACTCGGATTTTATTGTGTTTTATCTGAATTTTTTGGTTCTTCATTTCTTGTGGCAATAAATGCAATTACTCCTGTAATTACAAAGACCACCACTGCTTTTAATTCTAAAGGCATGCTGGGGCGACTTAAAGGAAAAGACACTCCAATGAGAATCATACTGATGGCAAGGACCTTATATTTTCGACGAATTCTTTTGTGTTGCTGCCAATCTTTGAGAAAGGGCCCAAGGTATTTATTTTCAATTAAATAAGAGTGAAACTTAGGAGAGCCTCTCTCAAAGAAAAAGGCCGCCAAGATAACAAAAGGAGTGGTGGGTAGAAGCGGTACGAACACGCCGACAAAGCCTAGAAGACAACAAAAAATTCCTAAGCTTAAAAAGACAATGCGCATAAGTTAGCCAAACAAAGATGTATCATCATAATTTTTAGGTGGAGTTCTTTTTAAAAGAATCGCTGGTATGATGGAACTTACTACTGTGTAAATGATCAATCCAACAATAGCATCATTTCGAACCCCTTCATCTTTTAAGATCAAGGCGATCACCACACCAAAAATTAAAGTGGGTAACAGTGAAATACTAACTTTTCTGTGTTCATCATCTCCGATATTCAATAAATATCTCATCGGTAAAAAGGTAGTGAAGTATCTTAATGGAATAAAGATAAGTAGAAAGCCTAATCCAAACAAAGCTCCAGCCCAATCAAAAGTCATATCTGAGATCGTCAGGCCAGCTCGGAAGAAGTAAAATGGTACGAAGAAGGCAAAGAATAGTTGCAGTGAATAAAGTAAACGACCTGTTTTTTCATCTTCGTCAAAATGATGAAACTGCGAGGCAACCATTCCGACAATGAAGGCACCCACAAGATAGTAGGTTCCGATTTCTCTAGTGATAATTCCACACAAAAAGGCAATTAGGACTAAGAAGGTCATCTCAGAGTCTGGAGCGAAGGGTGCAATTTTCTTAAGAAATAACTTAAAGAAATAGGGAAGAATAAGAATCATACCTACAATCACCGCAAGAGATAGTAAAAGCTTCCCAATAGACTCTGATTGTAGAGTAAAGAACAAGATTAAAATTGCCACAATTTCGGCGGCGATGGATTTGTTTCGTATCCAGGTCTTAACTTCATCGGTTAACTCGTAACCATGAACGGAGTTTAGAATAAAGCCCGTGCTTGGCGTTGTTAATCCAAGTGCTAAAATCAATGAGGCTTTTGTACCAAGTCGAAAATAGTAATCGATGGCTACCGTCGTTAACATAATTAAAAACAAACTTAGACCAATTGATTTTAACAGAAACTTATAGTTCTTTTTTAAAACCGCCACTTCCACTTCCATTCCAGCAAATAGAAATAAGGAAGTGATCCCAAGAGTCGATAAAATATAGAGTGTTTGAGAACCTTCAAACCAATCCAAACCAAAGCCAGTTGCAACACCTAATACGATCGCTGTGATTCCTGATGGAACTCCGTAGCGCATTAATATCTTAGGTAAAAGTAAGATGGCGGCAATCAAAATGAAGTATTGTAAATCTGTCGTCAAATCTTCTCCTAAAAAGAACCAGACACTATTATAAGGTAAAGAAGAGAAATCTGGAATAAAAACAGTCCATCTTTTCGCTAATTAGCAGAAATTTAACGAATTCAGTCTCTAATTTGGTTAAGATAGAGGCAATTAAAAGTCAGGCGAAAAGATTTTAGCTGATAAATTTAAGTAGATAATTTTTTATAATCCAACGAATTTCTAACATATTTAAAATTTAGAAATAGACTTAAATTTTTAGGTCTTGATAAAGCGAAAATAAAAAATTCTCTATAAAAAGTGAATCATCCAAGCAACCAAGATAACCTGAGGCAAAGTCACTAGTGGCAAGGCGAAAGCGATTTTCCAAGATTTGGTATTTTCTTTTAGTACCATAATCTCAGTATAGTCTGTAGAAACTCCTGCCATCATAAAAGCAAAGGCATTTCCAGGGGACTTCGCACGCAGGAAAATGTCACTGGCAATCGGGGCAGAACCCTCGGAACAAACTTCTAAGATGCTTGCAAAGATGATTGTAAGAAATAGTCCAAACCCAGTGTTTCCGAAATACTCTTCGTATTGGGCAACGCTTAAAATCTCGCGAATAGCAGAAGCTAAGATGATTCCAATGAACAACCATTTGATGATGCTCTTTGAGTCTTTGATTCCATGCCACACAACGTCTCTTAGAAACGCAATGGGTGTTTTTGGGATTTCTTGCCAAAATGATTTTTGTTCGAATTGGTTTTCATCTTGTAAGTTTGATGAAGCTGGATTTTCGGGAAGTTTACCGATCTTCACTAAGTAGTTGAAGATTACACCAGACACAACAGCGATGATCATGGATAAAACGATGAAAGCCATTGTCCAAGAAAAGCCAATTAAACTGATTAAAATTAATGTTAATGAAAATGAGTTCCAAGGACTAGCAATTAAAAAAGCCATGGTCTGTCCAAGACTCATTCCTTTATTGTAAAGCTTAACTCCCACCATTAAAATTCCATGGGAACATAAATCTAAAAGCACTCCAGCTAGTGTGGCTCTCAAGATTCCAGAAAAGTTCTTACCATTACCCATCAGTTTTTGAATACTAGATTGGGGCACATAATGTAAAACGCCAACGGCAAAGCCACCTAAAACGATACCAAACCACATTTCATTTAATAACTCGTAACAATGGTGGGTGAAGTTTTGAAGTTGTGGGAAATTGATTTGCTCTAAAGGTATATGCAACAAATGAACTAGGTAAGCAGCAGCCACAATGCTAAAGGATCCGATGAGCCACCAGTCCTTTTTTCCAGGGCCAGGGCTACAATGACTTTCTTCTTCTTTGGGTCCACAACAACTACTCATACTTCAGAGTTTAACAGGTTTTTTTCAAAAAGTTAGCTAGAAACTGGAGACAAAGGCATTCGATTTGATTTTTGAAAACTAAGTCCTAGTGCAAAAATTTCCTCTTAGAAAGCTCCTAAATACAAACTAAATAACAAAACCCGAGAATTTCAGAAAACACTAGCCATGAGCCTAAAAATAAGGCTAAATCGGTCCTTCGAAAAGGATGAATTTTGGAACCAACAAATAAAGTAATTTTTATGAAGCATAAGCATACAAACTGTAATCACGATCATGGTCAAAACAAAGATTCTTTAGAGTCTCATAGCGAAAAGAAAGCTCATAAACACGTTCACGCTCATGGAAAAGATCATATTCCTGCGGATAAGGTTGGTATTGCTCTAAGTATGATGTGTTTGGTTCATTGTTTGTTAGGTCCAATATTGATCGTTCTCTTGCCAAGCCTAGGTGGTTTTTTAGGGGGAGAGTCTTTTCATTGGTTAATGTTAGCCTTGGTAATTCCAGTGGCTTATTACTCTTTCTTTAAAACCTATCGCTCACATGGCTTTAAGCAAGCCATTCAAATTGGTAGTGTTGGAGTTGCTTTTTTAGTATTGGGAGTTTTAATTCCTGAGCTTATTCATGAGCATGATCACTCCGAAACCGGCTTGTTGAGCATGCATTCCTTAGAGACTGCCTTTACTGTATTTGGCGGTTTGGTTCTGGCTTTTGCTCACTACAAAAACTACCAACAATGCCAATGCAAAGATTAGTTTTTAAATCATTATAAATTCGAATTTTTTCTGTATTAGACATTGGTTCAATCCATGCTGCTTTTGATAATTTGTAACTAATTTTTTCTAGCAGAAAATCAGAGTATTCCAATCCTTGGGTTTCAAATTTCAATGGAGTCTAGGGCCAATTTTAATCACTTCTTATGGAGCGGTTTTGAGTGTCATTCTTAATTGAAAATTAAGACTAAATTCACTCTAAAAGAACTTTGAGACACTTTTTGATACATTAAGATTAATAAGCCTTTTAGGTTTAAGTTCCAGCAAAGTAGGCTTTGATAAATCCCGATATATATTAGGAAATGGAAAAAATATTGGTAGGAATTCTTATCGTCTATTCAGGGTTCAATTTGTTGAGCCTGCAAATGAAGAACCTTCATAATATCAGCCTATATGTAACTCTTAGTGCTTTTCTTTTAAGTTTCTTTTACGGAATTTTCGAACTGTTTATAAAAAGGAATTTGTTAACTATTGATAATGAAAATGAATATGAGATGCAAAAAACTCAGGTGCTTAGCTTAGAAGAAGATCTGGCCAATATGAAAGAGCAAATTGAGCAACTTGCTCGCTTGTCTTCTCTGGGGGAAGTAGCTGGAAATATGGGGCACGAAATTAATAATCAATTGGCAGTCATAGAAGGCTGGGCCGATCAGCTTGCCAGAGCTGAAAGCAATCCCAAAAGAGCCACTCCTGAGTTTGTAGCAAAAGCCGGTGGAAAAATTTTAGCTCATATCCAAAGGCTTCATCATCTCACATCTGCAATTAGAAACTTTGTCAGAAAAAATAACGAAGCTGAATATGGCTATCACGATATCAGAGACATCGTTAAAGACGCAGTGGATATTGCGAGGCCTAAAGCGAAGAAAAACAATGTAGCCGTGAAGAGTTTTTTTGAAGGCAAGGAGTTTTCAGTTCGTTGCATGGGCGTTGAAATTTCACAGGTGATTTTAAACTTACTTAGCAACGCGGTAGATGCTGTTTGTGAACAAGAAAAGCCATGGATACAAGTACGAGTCATAGAAAAGAAATCAGAGTTTGAAATTTCGGTAACGGACTCAGGGGATGGAATCGATCCAGCCATCGTGCAAAAAATGATGTCCCCTTATTTCACAACAAAGGCTCCTGGCAAAGGAACTGGAATAGGGCTATCTATTTCTAAGAACATCATTAAGTCTCATAGTGGGAGACTAGAGTATGACTCTCAATTTAAATACACGCGATTCATAATCACTCTTCCTAAAGACTTACCGAAGAAAAATAAGGAAGAGAATAGTGTTTCTGGGTAGTTAGGGAATTCCTTTAAAAGTGTTGATATTTCATATACTTGACTAGTTAGTTACCAAAATGTGAAAAATGCAAATTGAGTTAAATAATCTCTAAATTCTCCAATTACGCTAGCCGATAGTCTAGGTATGGAAGCTAAAAAGACATCAAAAAATCGATACAATTATAGGAAGCCGATTCACAACCTTAAGGTTGTAGATCTAAGTATTTTTGCAAAGTACCCGAGCTTTGCTAAGACCGCTGAGATTCTCGATATCTCCGTAAACGGGATGTTGCTACAAATTAGTAGGAAGCATCTCTCTAAAAAACTTAAAAATACGTTTAGTTTAAGTGATTTAGAAGGAAGGTATTTGAGTTTAAAAATCGAAACCATGAATCTAGATTTAGATGCTCTAGTGGTCAGAACGAAAAGCATTGATAAGGACACTTTTGAAATTGCTATCGACTACTCAGAAGGGGCACCAGAATATTGGCGAGAATGCCTATTTGATATGCTGCCGGATGATGAAGAAGGCTAATCGTCTAGAATAGGTCCTATTTCGTAGGATAAAACCATAGGGAAGCATTAGCTTCTCTTTCCATTTCTTTCCCTTAGTGTTAAGATTATTCTTATGACTACCCAATTACAAAGCCTATTAAATTCGCCAGAAGACACCAGAGACCAGCAATGGGAGATCAACTTTTTCGAACAGTTTGTGAAAGAAAAAGTGGATTTAGTATTTCCTGATCCAAAGCCAGGTCCTGATAGCTGGCCTTATTTGTTTTTACATACCGGGCCAAACGCCAAGGAGCCTGTGAAAGATGTATTGGGCTGGTTATCAGAAAAGGGTGTGGGTTTAGCCTTAAACCCCAATAAAGAGATGCCGGATTACATTATGCCCTATGGGATGATCTGGTATTATCGTGAAACCGGAAACTTCCTTTCTGATCATTTTAAATTTACAGGAAAAAAACTTCAGATAGAGCAAGGTAAGCAATACTTTACTGGTGAGCCATCAAAAGCTTATATCCCAGAATATGTTCGCAAAGTAGTACGCGAATTTTTGCGCCAACAAGGTGTTTTAAACCCTAGAGTATGTATGTTAAGTGAGGACCAACAATATTGGGATCTTTGCTTTTCGTTGGAATCTTTAGGAAATCCACCAAGTCATGAGCATGCAGGGATTGCCGAAGCATTGGGTTGGTTTTTTCCGAACCACTATAGCATAGTTTTGATTAGTGAGTCTGCCATCGGTAGTTTCTACTCTTTGTAGTAATTTAAAAATCCATTTTCTTAAAATTTTTTGCAGAAGGTGGATTATTTAAACTCACTGATTTTTAAAGACATACTTATATCATCTAAACTTAAATCGCCAATTCTAGCTATATCCTTAGTGTATCCTGTTTGTTCGAAACCTACTTTTTTGTAGAGCTCAAAGGCTGGAAGGTTCGTGGCGAACAATTCCAAATCTAAATACTCAACATCAATTTTTTTACACAAGCTTACGACTTCTTTTAAAATCTTTTTCGCAATGCCTTTTCCTGTATGCTCAGGGCATACGCCAAAGCCGTTAATGTGGCGTCGATGTTTAATGCTTTCAATACCATGATACTGTAAAACACAGTGAGCTAAGACTTTTTTGTTGTCATCGAAAGCGATAAAAACTTGATTATTTCTTTCGGAAATTGGTTTGCCAAGTTCGCTTTTAAATTTTTCTAAAAAAGAAATTTTTTCTGGCACTACAAGGCGGGGAGTAAAGTGTGGAAAGCCATTTACACCGTTTCTTTCGGTGAGGAGTTTTGCAAGATGCTCGAAATAGGCATCAAAGTCTTCATTGGTCTCAGCGATTTTAAACTGAATGCTTTCCATTAACTAAAACTAATGCTTTCGCCACGGCTAATTTTCATCATGCGATCTAAAGAACCATGAGCGCGTTGACGAAGGTCTTCATCAAGTTCAATTTTTGGTTCTAAGTTCAAAAGGGCATCTCTAATTTTCTCTAGAGTGTTTAACTTCATATAAGGACATTGGCTGCAGCCACAACTTCCTTCGGCATTTGGCGCTTGGATTAACTCAGCGTCGGGACGCATTTTGCGAATTTGATGGAAGATACCGTCTTCAGTTGCAATGATAAACTTTTTGGCTTCACTGTTTTTAGCCTGTTCGAGAATGAAAGAGGTAGAGCCAACATGATCGGCGTATTGTAAAACTTCAGGTTCACACTCTGGGTGCGCAAGAACTACGGCATCAGGATTTTTTTGAATTAAGTTATAAAGCTCTTTGGCGTGAAACTGCATATGCACTTCACAACTACCATTCCACATTTCCATTTCACGATTTAATTTTTTAGACAAAAAGTTTCCAAGATTACGATCTGGACCAAAAAGTATTTTTTTACCTTCAGGAACTGCATTCACAATTTTTTCTGCATTACTAGAGGTGCAAATGATGTCGCTTACCGCTTTAACTTCAGCACTGCAATTGATATAGCTAATCAAAACGGAATTTGGATTGGCCGCTTTCCACTCTCCGTATTCTTTACTCGGTGAGCTGTCTACCAGAGAACATCCTGCTTTTAGGTCAGGAACTAAAACGGTTTTGTCTGGAGAAAGAATTTTTACAGACTCACCCATAAAAACTACACCCGCTAAAAGAATAACATCGGCTTGAGATTCAGCGCCTCTTTGAGCAAGGTAAAGACTATCACCAGTAAAGTCTGCGATGTCTTGGATTTCACCAGCTTCATAGTAATGCGCTAGAATCACTGCGTTTCTTTGTTCTTTTAGCTCTTGGATTTCTTGCTCAATGGATTTAATCATTTTTGCGCCTCTTGGTTTAATGGGCTATAGATATAAATGATGCGGCACGAATAAGCAAGATCGCAAATCCATGTAAAAGCCTGCAAAAGCCATCTTATCCCTAGAAAATCTATCCTGGACAAATAATTGGCCTTTAGTTAAGAAAGAGTTTATAACTTACAGGAATGATTAAACAAAAACGAAAGGACTAGTTTGGAATCGATTGTTAGCTCTATTAATTCGGTGATTTGGAGTCCCGCTTTAATTTATTTATGTCTTGGTGCTGGTTTGTTTTATTCAATTACCACTCGGTTTTTGCAAGTTCGTCATTTTAAAGAAATGTGGCGTTTGATTTTAAAAGGGGAAAGTTCTGAGCATGGGATTTCTAGTTTTCAAGCTTTAGCGGTTTCTTTGTCAGGAAGAGTAGGGACTGGAAACATTGCAGGTGTTGCTGCTGCCATTGGTTTTGGTGGTCCGGGTGCAGTTTTTTGGATGTGGGTTGTGGCTTTCCTAGGATCAGCGACTGCCTATGTGGAGTCTACTTTAGGACAAATTTATAAAGAAGACTTTGAAGGAAGTTATCGCGGTGGACCAGCTTATTATATTGAAAATTTGTTGGGCTGGAAATGGTATTCTTTTATTTTTGCCTTAGCTACGGTTCTAGCATGTGGACTTTTATTACCGACGGTTCAATCAAATAGTATTGGAAACGCAGTTGCTCAAGCCTTGGGTGATGGTTCTCAAATCAATAGTTTCTTTGGTGTGCTTAGTAGTACAAAAGTTTTTACAGCCATTACCATTGTGGTGCTTTTAGGTTTTATTGTTTTTGGTGGTTTGAAAAGAATCGCAAACTTCACTCAAGTAATCGTTCCGTTTATGGCATTGGCTTACATTTTAATTGCTTTAAGCATCATTGTTTTAAACTTAGATAAATTACCTGGAGTAATTAGTTTGATCATTGGAGATGCCTTTACACCGATGGCTGGATTTGGTGCAGCGATTGGTTGGGGAGTGAAGCGTGGTGTTTATTCAAACGAAGCTGGACAAGGTACAGGTCCTCATGCGGCAGCAGCAGCAGAGGTAGATCACCCAGCACAACAAGGTTTGGTTCAAGCATTCTCGGTTTACATCGATACTTTATTTTTATGTAGTGCTACGGCATTTATGATTTTAATAGGTGGAACTTATAATGTGCAGGGACCTAATGAGAGTTTAATCGTTGAGAACGTTGCTGCAAATACAGAAATTGCTTCACCAGCATTTACGCAAATGGCTGTTGATAGTGTGTTAACCGGTTTCGGCGATATTTTTGTTGCTCTAGCTTTATTCTTTTTTGCATTTACCACATTGCTTGCATATTACTTTATTGCCGAAGTAAATTTAGCCTACCTTCGAAAGCATTTTAAAATTCCTTTCAATGATACGGCTTTAAAGATAGTGATCGTTTCAGCTGCTTTCTATGGAACGGTTAAAGACGCAAGTCTAGCTTGGGGAATGGGAGACATCGGTGTAGGACTAATGGCTTGGTTAAACATTGCTGCCATCCTTGTGATATTCTTTAAAGGCAAGCCAGCTTTGCTCGCGCTAAAAGATTATGAAGAGCAAATTAAAGAAAATCCCGATAAAATTAGCTTTGATCCTAAGAAGCTTGGAATAAGCAAAGCTAAGTTTTGGGAAAAGTAAAACGAAGGTCTAGGGGCGCTATTTAGCGCCTTTTTTTTGGTCTTTAAATTCATTATGTAGCTGTTTTGATTCAATTTTATTCACTGTAATGCCGATAACAAATTATAGTGAGATGGTGAGTTGAAAGTTAAAAATGTACATACCCCACAAATTGTAACTTTATTTTTAGGCTTTGTTTTTAGCATAGGCATTTACACCTATTCATTGGTTTTTGATTTTTCTAAAATCGATCAAGCCTGGATCGAATACCAAGAGCTAGTATCTAATAAAAAACATCTGATTTCAGAATTAAAATCTCAAATTGGTTATGGTGGCATGATCCATAATTTTAAAAATTATCTTTTACGTAAAGAGGAAGTTTATAAAATAGCTGCCATAGAAAACATTAAAAAGGCAAAAGAGATTATAGGGGAAATTGAAAGAATTGATTCAGAGACTGTAAATTCTCCGGAGCTCTTATCGCCACTAAAAAGTGTTATAAACAAATACGAAGTTGCTCTTGATGTGATCACAAAACTTCAACCAGCTCTACCACATGAAATTGATAAAATTGTAATGATTGATGATAGTGAAGCTATTAAAGCTTTTAGACTGTTGCAAGATAAAGTACTAATTGAGCGTTTAAACACTAGAGACAAGATCTTTGGTCTTGTTAGTGATTCTAAATTAAACGTAGTTTTTGGAGTCATCAGTAGTTTATTGTTTTTCTTGGTAGTAATTTTTTGGGTGAATCAAAAACTTTCAAAAGCCTTACAAGTGGTTTCGAACCAACAAGAAGCTCAAGTGAACAATGCAAGGCTTTCTGCTTTAGGACAAATGGCAGGTAGTGTAGCACATGAAATTAATAATCCTTTGGCGATCATTAAAGCTAGAGCCGACGCCTTAGACCGTGCCGTTCGTCGTGGAGATTTAACAGACGAAAAGTTAACAAAATTTACTGCGGATATTCGACGTACAGTCCTTCGTGTGAGTGCTATTATTAAAGGCTTAAGAAGTTTAACGAGAAACTCAGCAGAAACTTCCCTCAAAGAAGTTTATGTTGCAGACTTAATTGACGAAGTTGTGGCGCTTAGTTACGAGCGATATCGTTTGGCCAATGTAAAATTGGATATTCTTGGAGTAGAAAATCAAAAAATCTATGTCGATAAGGTTCAAATTGGACAGGTTTTGATTAACTTATTAAATAACTCCTATGACGAAGTATCAAAAACGGATGATGCCTGGGTTAAAATAGAGTTCTGGGAAAATTCCGAAAAATCTTTTCTTTCAGTGAGTGATTCTGGAAATGGTATTCCTGAGGAAGTGGTTGATCGCTTAATGGAGCCTTTTTTCACAACTAAAAACTCTGACCAGGGGACTGGAATTGGCTTAAGTATCTCTAAGGGTATCATTGATAAGCATCATGGTAAGTTCTATTACGATAGTGGTTCCGCTCATACTCGTTTTGTTATGGAGCTACCTAAAAAGACTGCTTTTGTTAAAGCTAGTTAAAAAACGGATTTTTAGAAACTAAAATCCGAAAGATTAAATTTTTCCACCTTTTAAAACTGTGATGATTGATTTAGACAAGGAGTTTAAACTTTCAAACACACCTTTGCCATCTTGTGCTGTGGCTTCAAATTCTGGTGCGTTGTATTTGTTTAATTCTTTTCTCATTTCATCAATAGACATAGCATTTGGAAGGTCGCGTTTATTGTACTGAATTACTAATGGAATTTCAGTAATGTCTAAACCTTGTTGTTTCAAATTTACTTCGAGATTTCGGAGTGAATTGATATTTTCTTCCATTCTCTCTTTTTGAGAGTCTGCAACAAAGATGATTCCATCAAGCATTTTCATAATTAGCTTTCTAGAAGCATCATAAACCACTTGCCCAGGAACAGAGAAAACATGAAACCTTACGCGATAACCACGAATTTCGCCCACATCAAGTGGTAAAAAATCATAGAACAGAGTTCTTTCAGTTTCCGCGTTTAATGCTTCAAGCTTGCCATCTTGTTCTTCGGAAGTTTCATGGAAAATGCGTTGTACATTGGTGGTTTTTCCACCCAGGGATGGACCATAGTAAACAATCTTACAGATGATTTCTTTGGTTTCTGGGTTTACTAAGGACATTAAATCTCCACGCGGTTAACAAAAGCTCGTCCAATGGTTCGACCATCAATATAATCAAGGTCACCACCAATCGGGATCCCGTGAGCCAGTCGAGTAAGCCTTATTCTATGCCCTTCTAACATTTTTGCAATATATAAAGCAGTTGTGTCGCCTTCTAAATTAGCATCTAGGGCTAAAATCACCTCTTCAATGGCGTCATCATCATTCACTTTTTTAATTAACTCACTGACTTTTAAGTCAGCAGGGCCAATTCCGCGCATTGGATTTATGGTTCCGTGTAAAACGTGGTAGCGCCCATAAAAGCTTCCTGAATTTTCGAGCTTCATAATATCGCTTGGTTCTTCCACAACACAAAGGCTTACTTTGTTTCTTTTTTCATCAGAACATATTCTGCAAACAGGGCTTTCGCTATAGGCAAAGCAGCTTTCACAAAGCTGAACCTTTTCTTGCACTTGCAGTAATGCTTTTGCTAAATCACTTGGGTATTGGCTACGATTTTTTAAAATATAATGGGCCAGGCGACCGGCAGACTTTTCACCGATCCCTGGGAGTTTACTTAGTTCTAAAATAAGTTGGTCTAAAGAAGCTAAGTGACTCATGTTTTACATTCCAAACATGCCTAATGGGCCAGTGATTTTGCCCATTTCTTTCTCGCTGTCTTCTTTTGCTTTTTTCAAAGCGTCGTTAGCAGCAAGAGCAATTAGGTCTTGAATCATTTCTTGGTCACCGGATTTAGCCAGGTCTTCGCTAATTTCCACGCGGTCGATATTGTTTTCGCCTTTAACGATTACTTTAACTGCCTCGCCACCAGCAGTACCTTCATATTCACGTTGAGCTAGCTCTTCTTGAACTTTCTCCATGCGCTTTTTCATTTGGTTCATTTGCTTCATCATGCCTTGCATGCCGCCGCCAGGAAATCCACCTTTCATTATTTCGTCTCCTTAATTGCTATGATTTTTGCGTTAAAAGTCTCTAATGCTTTCCCAACTATGGGATTCTCTTGAATTTGTTTTTGTAGAGCTTCTTTCGCATCTTGTTTTTTTTGTTTTATAATCTCAGCAGGACTATTCATTCCTGCGTGTAGTTTATCGTCTATAGGTAAAAACTCAATCTTTTCTACTTTTTCAGCCCATCCTGATTTTAAAATCACTTGTTGGATTTTGAGTTTTTTAGATTCTTCAGAAAGTTGAGCCATTAAGAATTCTTGTTGTTTACGAATCCCTAGTTTTAGCTGCCCATCTTCAAATGAAAGAGCAATGCAGTGTTCAAGTTGGGCGGCCAAAATCGGAGTGTGTTTTTGACTGTGTTGAACCAAGCGCATCCAGTTTTCGCTGAGGTCTAAATCATTTAAATAATGTAGAGACTCCATGGCGTTACTAGGCTTTGTCATCATACTAGGCTCTGAAGCCTTAAGCTGAGTTGCCTTCTGAGAATGCTTTTGTCTTTCTTGGGAATTATTTGAAGTAGGATTCAAGTCTTGGGCAGAGTTTCTTGAGCTATTAGGCATTGTGCTGCTATCAGCATGGCCATTTTGTGAAGCCTGAGGAACTTGTGTATTTTGAGAAGAGTTTGAATTAGTGTTGTGCGCTAGCTGAGAAGGCTTTTTTTTTTCAAGCTGCGAATCAGAATAATTTCCAGCCACTAAGTTTTTAATGTATGGCGCCGAAACCATACGCAGCATGGCCATTTCTAAAACCATAATCGGGTTGTGAGCTTTCGGTAAGTCGTTACCCGCTTTTAAGGCCATATCAAAAAGCATATGCACTTCTTCGGCACTGTATTCTTGGGCTAATTTTTGTAAAATTTGAATTTCACTTTGAGGAAGATCTAACAAGCTTTCAATATTATGATTTCCAGACACTTTCACCAAAAGAAGGTTTCTAATTTCTTCGATGAGTTCGTCCATATAGTTTTTAGCATCAGTTCCACCTTGGTGGATTCTCTCTAAAAGACCTAACATCGCCTCTTGATCGCGATTGGCCAATATCTGCAAGCCATCCAAGATCAGTTGACGGTCGGTTAAACCGAGTACTTCTACTAGTTTTGTGTACTTTAAGTCTTTATCGCAAAAGCTGATCACTTGATCTAGTAAAGACAAAGCATCTCGCATAGAACCATCTGCTTGCCGAGCTACTAACCAAATGGCCTCGTTTTCGTAGGCTACATTTTCTTGCTTACAAATATGAGATAGATGATCGGCGATTTTTTGCGTGCTAATGCGACGGAAATCAAAGCGCTGACAACGAGATAAAACGGTTACAGGAATTTTTTGAACTTCTGTAGTCGCTAAAATAAAAGTCACATGCTCTGGTGGCTCTTCTAAGGTTTTTAGAAGAGCATTAAAAGCACTGGTGGAAAGCATATGTACTTCATCGATGATATAAATTTTGTGTTTTCCGCTAGACGGCATATAGCCAACAGAATCACGAAGCTCACGAATGGCATCTACGCCATTGTTAGAAGCTCCATCAATTTCAATGACATTTACACTAGAACCAGAACTGATTTCTTCACATTCAGAACATTTGTTACAAGGGCGAAATTCAACAGCATTAGGGCAGCGCAAGCTTTTTGCCAAAATACGAGCGCTCGAAGTTTTACCAACCCCGCGTGTACCTGTAAACAATAGAGCATGGGGAAGGCGATCGGCCTTCAAGGCATTTAAAATTGTCTGTGCAATGGATTCTTGGCCAACCAGTTCTTGAAAACTTTGCGGTCGCCATTTCCTAGCAATAACCTGATACGACAAACTGCCCCCTGAAAATAAGTGTCAGGCGACCCATGGCACATCTTGAGCTCGCTGCCGCTGCTTCCTTCCGGACCTGACGGGGTTCACAAGTCAAAGATTGCATGGGACCTGACGTTGCACAACTTAACGGAAAACGGTCAATCGGACAAGGTTTCTAAGTATGTGTGATGGACTTAGAGGCTTATGCTGCAATGTTTAAAGACTCTTAAGCTGAAAATGAATGAATATTTTATATGCACACATATAAATCAAAGTATTTCCGTTTTGTATAGAGTTATGGGAGGCTTTCAAGAGTTGGCCCTTCCTTTCTAGAGGGTACGAGTCTCTGCTCTTAGGAGTTCGCTAGCAGTATAACCGTTAGAGTGTTTAGACTGAGCTTGCAAAGTGCGATCTGAAAGCTTTTTTATTCAGACGACGCTCACAAGTTTTGAAATTTACTAAAGCATAATTGGAAGATGGTACGAGTAGATATTAAGCATCTGAGCTTTCTCTTGCATTCAGAATTAAGCTTTCTTAGGATTTCACTATAACTTTAAGGGGAAAATTTTATGAAGAAGCTTGGATTAATTTTATCATTACTGTTTTTAACAAACTGTGCCCATCACAAAAGTCATCATGTAGAAGTAGATACAAATTGGGGAAACCTAGAGAGAGTAACCAATGTACATCAACATGTGTATACAGCAGGGCAACCCAACGAAGCAGCAATTGCAGCTTTTAAAGAAAATGGAGGAGCAGTTGTTGTGAACCTTCGTGAAGAGTCAGAGACTGGTTTTTCTAAAGAAGAGAAAAAATGGGTAGAGTCTAAAGGAATGACTTATTATCACATCCCAGTAAATGGTAAAGACATGAAAGCTGCTCAGTTTGATGCGGTAGAAAAAGTTTTAAGTGATCACCCTAAGCAAAAGGTACTGGTACATTGTTCTAGTGCAAACCGTGCCGGTGCTTGGTTTGCTTACCATGTTTCTAGAAAGCACAAAGACAAACCAGAGAAAGCCATGAAAATGGGTGAGGCTATGGGAATGACAAAAAGTGGGTTAAAATCTCAAATGAATGAAATGATCAAAGAATAAAGACTGAAGCTGAATTTATATTTAGAAGGAAGGCAGCCTTGGGCTGCTTTTTTTTGATAAAGAAGAGACATTGATCTGTTTTAATAGCTGTTTCGAGCAAAGACGTTTTTCCTAAAATCCATATAAATAGCTTTTGTTATTGCGGGCACAAAGTAACTAGAGAACTTAAAAGAACGTATGATATAGAGATGAAATTAGGGATTTAACTCTCTTTTTTTGTAAAATAACTTAACAACTAAAGTGAAAAGGCCGACTAAATGATATGCTACGAGTTTTTAGGCTGTATGTCGCGTTATCGTTTATACCCTTGTTGGTTTCTTGTTTTTCTCAAGTGGGAGAATTACAAGGTATTATTCGTGACGATTCTACTGAAAGTTCATTAGGTTTTAAAATTCTTAGAGATACAGATCAATCAGCTGTGTCGCATACTCTACCAATTTCTTGGAAAATTACATTTGATCAATCCATAGAGAGTGGAGCATCTATTAAGGATTTAATACAATTGAGTGACTCCAGTGCAAAGTTTGAACTGGAAGAAGTTGTAGAAGGTGTAGAGTATAAGGTTCACGTCTATGAATCTGATTTTTCCGATTTAACTTTAAATATTAATACCGAAGGCTTAAAAAGCCAAACGGGTAAAGCATTTAAACGAAGTCCCGCAGAACTTCAAACAGTAAACTATAAAAGGCCATTTGCAGCCAGTGGTTCTATCCACCTTTCAAGCTTTTTACCAAAGCCTTCATTGGCACGACTTCGTTTCAATGGCTATAAAGATGGAAAATTAATTTTGTCAAACACTGCAGTTTTAGATCGTTTTGTACTTACAGATGGTACTCCGGAAGGTTCAAAGTATGTTCCTAAAGCGCAGATATCCCCAGTCAACCAAAGTATCAACTCTTTACACTTACAAATTTTCGATGACCCAGAAAACTTAAATAAGTCAAAGTTAGTAAAAGCGGAAAGTGCCTATTCGACCGAGTATGAAGTTATTTATGATTTTGATGTTGTGAGAGCTTATCGATGGCGAAGAAACTCAAGTCCACAGAGGGCAAGAGGAAATCCCTTCTTTCTTTTTAGATCTCAAATATATTTTATGGCAGTGCATACCGATGGCTATTTGTATTTATGGAAAACTGACGGCACAAGTGTCGGTACAACAAGGCTTTTTAAAATGCCGGAAGTAGTTTTAAGTGACACCTATTTAGAAGCGAGTTTTCAAACCTATGACGAAAATTATTTTCTGATGAATGTTAGCACCTCTGAAGAAGGAGCGAACTGGTATATTTCTGATGGAACGGCCGATGGAACCGAGTTTATGGGTGACACTCGAACAGGATCTGCAAGTCATATTTTTGGTGGCGTATTGAGAGCCATCAATGGAAGCTTTTTATACCAGGGGGCAAATGATTCTGGTGGGGGTTGTTTTTTTATCAAGGATAAAATCATCAATAGTGATCCAATCGATAAATGTAGTGTGTGGAGTGATATCGCCGGTGGTGTTGTTGAAGCGGCGGGTAGGTTATATTGGATCAATAACAATCAAATTTTATACTCTTTTGACGGTAATGCCGTTCGATCTGAGGGACTGACGAATAATAAATGGATAGCTAGACTTCAAAATGGAAACTTAATTATTTTTGGAGCCGATAAAATATACCAAGTTCCATCGAGTGGTGGTTCTCCAGTAGAGATCCAAGACTTTTCATCAAGCATAGATAATACTTATCGATGGGTAGCATTTAAAAATAAGGTTGTATTTAGTGCTGCTAATGCAAGCTTGGGCACTGAGCTGTATATGATGGATATCGACGGAACAGTAAGTTTAATAGAAGACTTTAATTCTGGTGCGACATCCACTTTTGATACGGGCACTCTTTGGTTTGGTGAAGTTATAGGAGACTATTTTTATAATTTTGTGAGTATTGCAGGGCAGACTTACATCATCAAAGTAGACTATTCAGGGAATGTGGTTAAAATTCCTCTAGCAGATACATTCGAGTTTTCTACTAATAATATTGCGGCTCCAGCCTTTTGGCAGGTAGGAGAATATATTTTAACAACCGCTTCTAATTCACAAGTGGCTAATGAACTTTTTAGAATAAAGCCGGATAACTCTATTGAGCCATTAATGAATACAATGCTAACGACTTCGAATTCTATTTTTACGGGATATAATTCACAAAATTCGACCTATAGTCTTTTTGCGGCAAACACCTTGAGTGGTGAAGCATTATACAGTTTTAATGTTAACACTAACGCCATTGTAAATTTATCGGGACCATTTACACCGGTTGGATCCAAAGGTGTAGATTACCTCTATTATTCGGAGCGAGAAAGTATTTGGTTGTTTTCTATTACTGACAAAAATTATCGTCATAAAATTTATATTACGGATGGAACATTGGGGGGAACTAGTGAAATTACTGGTTTTGGTGTTCCTGGTCAGGTAGAAGTGTTTGGTGAAACGAAGGATTATTATTTTATCTATTCCGTGGATTCACAACCTGTTTCTGATCGATTTATCTACTCTGTGAATAAGCTGAGCTTAGCGACGACTAAACTTTCTCAAGTTCGAGCTCCTCAGATTTTCAGCCCATTTTGGCGATCCTATGATTTAGACTATGACACAAATCGAGTGGTATTTGGCGATACTTCTGATTCGCCGACTTTAACAGACGGAACATTAGCGGGAACGATTAGCCTTAACCCATCTTCTACTCCTCATAGTATATCAAATGTCGATCCATCTCTAATGATTAGCTCTTCTAGTGTTTTTGCTTTAACGCATTGGGAATTACTAAAATTAGATCCCACTGGCGTTGCTGACCCTGTTGATGTGACAACATTAGTTTCTGGTTACTCCATTCCTAGAGTAGCAACGGATACTGTTGTGATGTTAAAGGACAGGGCGGTATTCTTGATTTACGATGGTGCAACTGGAAAGGGCGAGTATTACAGTTATGATGGAACAACACTGGAGAAAATATCTGATCCCACTCCTGGCTTAGGCAATGACTATGCCTACAACAATGTTTATGCTAGGAACCCGGTTCATTCTGATTTTCACAAAGCCTATGGTTATGTTTCCAATTGGATGGTCATGCTTTACAACTTTATTAATTACAATCATTCCGTAAGTACGATCGATACTCTAGGTGTATATCCAGCTACCCCAATATGTGATGCAATGAATGACCGCTGCGTTTATGCGGATTCTAGTAATGTGTTTTTAGGTGATCTTGATTTAACTCAAATAGAAGACTGGGGAGCTGTTCCTGGTGGCGTAAATGTACTTAGTACAGCTGATGAAAGTTCTGGTGTTGTACGATCATTGGCTGGCGCTTACTATTGTGTTTCTAGTAATGGGATTGAATCCTTAGGAGTAGACTTGGACGGTCTTAATGCGGTAAGCATTGGAAATAATAATTTCATTTTCTCTGGTGACGAAAATTCTTATTATGTGATCTATAAAGTAAACTGTGGCCTAAGTTCTAGTATTACAAAAGTTGGAAGTTTCGAAGAAAAAGATGTGCAACCGAGTATAGCTTTATTCTTAAGGAATAAAGCTATAGTCTCTTATAACGGCAAGAACTTCTTCTTGGACTATTAAAACTTTTTAGAAGCTAGCGTTTTTAGCCGAAGTTTTAATGTACGAGTTGCGCTGAAGAACTAATTTCTTTATAGCAGAGGCATTAATAATGGGGAGGGGGAACTTCTTCGGATAAATTCTTAATTCCTTGATCCAATCCGCCTTTCAGTTTTACTTCTTCAAATTGTAGCCAAAGGTTTTTTAAGCGCTGGAGCTCTTTTTGTTGCTGAACAATGACTTCGTTTAATTCTTCTATTAGGTGGTCTTGGTAAGAAAATTTCATTTCTAAGTCAGTAATTCTTTTCTCTAAATCTTCCATTCTATACCTTAGTGTTTTTATATTTTAGTCTGATTATTGCTTATTTAAATAATGGCATCAATTGGCCCTGAAAACTTCGTCTAAGCTGAATGCCACAATATAGCAATTCTCTGAGTTTTTGGGGAAAAAACTTCTTTTAAGCATGGATTTGAATTAATTCTAAGTTCTCTTAAGGCATATAGGTGTCAGTGGGCTATTTATAAATGAGCTAGTCTTGGCAAAATAAAATTACTTGGAGGAAGTGCTCTAAAAATGAAGCCTATTGAGAAATTTTCACGAGTACATTTAAACAGAGTTTTACTCAGTCGAAAGCCTAGGCTATTTACAGTTTTAAAAATCATTAAAAAAAGTACCTAGAGTTATAGTTGTAGAAATTAAAAACTCTCTTACTCATTAACTCGAGGGCTTGCGATAAATTTAAAAAGCTTTGTAAGATCATGAAATTATTTTCTTTAGGCCTTGCCAAGTAGAGCATTTAGGTTTTCTAATTCTTCTGCCCAGTAGTAGTAGTCTTTAAATTGTGGAAATAGTTGTGGGAAATGTGGGTCCTCCCAACGCTTTGCAATCCAAGCACTATAATGAATGATTCTTAAAGCCTGTAAGAGAGGAATGAGCTTAAGTTGTTCTCTGTCAAAAGATCGCAACTCCTCGTAGGCTTTTAAGAACTCTTCTAAGAGCTCACCTTCATCGCCAGCTGTGAGCATCCAGATGTCTTGAGCAACAGGTCCTGTGATGCAGTCATCAAAATCCACAAAGAAAAAGTCTTGGCCATTATCAAGAAGGTTTCCACGGTGGCAATCACCATGAATTCGTTGAAAAGGAGTTTCATCACTAAGATCAATGTATCTGTTAATAATCTTGGTAGCGGTAGTTATGTATTGGCGATGCACGCTAGGCTCTATCCAGTTTTCTAAGACATCTAAATCGCTCCAACCATAGTCCTCTCCATCTAAAAAAGGCCGGTGTTGAAACTCGTCCCTTTGTCCAACATTGTGTAGTCGAGCTAAGGTCCTGGCAATTTTACGAATGTCTTTCGGCATGATTTCATCAGGCATTCGACCTTGGTGTTTTTCAAAAAAACTAAAATAGATTCCATCTTGTAAGCCAATGCTATCTTGATTTTTTGGGTTTTTGATTGCTGAGCCAACCATAAGTCCTTCGGCCTCTAGCTGACTTAAAAACCAGTGCTCTTCGCTAATGGCCTCATAAGACCAGCGATTCGGTCGATAGAATTTTGCAATGATTGGGGCTCTTTCTTCAAGATAAATATGATATACACGATTTTCGAAGGAATTTAATTGGATTAACTGTCCGGTTGGTTGAAAACCAAAACTTTCGGTAGCTGTGCAAATCTGTTCCGGTGCTAATTTGTAAAAACCTTCTTTATTCATCATCACTACAATATTTACTGAATTCTTCTATTGGTAAAGGATTAATTCTAATACTTTGGGTTTAAGCGTTTAAGAAAGGAAAAAAAGATGGTTTCCTACTAGAAACCATCTTTGCAGACATTTTTAGAATATACTTCTGATTAGAACTTTGCGTATTCGTACAAAGGAACCAATTCGTTACCCGAGATACATTGAACCTCTTCAAAAGGAAAAGGAAGTGTTTGATTGAACCATGAAAACGAATTTTCTCTTCTTTCTTGGCCGAAAAGGGAGCCAGTAATTTCATCACAACTGGAAAGTTTTGCTAGTTCTATGTAAGACTGACTGTCTTCTCTGTGGAAGAATGAAATTAACTTCTCTGCTTGGTCACAGGATTTTAAGGCTTCATTTCTAGCGATTGCCGCATCTGCCTCAGATTTAAATTCATAAGAATCTTCACTGTGAGAGCTTTGATAAAACATAGATAGTTTTGAATTAAAGAAAAATTCAGAAGCCAATTTACATTGGTCACTAGGGATTTCTTCTTGATAGCCAGTAGAACCAGTGGTGTGCTTATCGGCAGAACTAGCTGGAACTTTTTGGTAAATTAATTTATCCATCTTATCAATAGAAGTTCTTGGCTTAGGTTTTGCGTCAACTTCGCCGAATCCAAAGAAAGTGCTATTGAGTTGGTCGGATGAGAATACAGTATCAACTTTAGCTACTTTCGTTTCAAAAGATTTCATCTCTTCCGTTTTAAAGCCATAGGCTTGTACCGTCTCTAGCATGCTTTTTACGGTAGAATCCCAGTCAAACTCACTATCTCTGAACAACTCCACAAGCATCACTTGTTTCGCATCCAGCACACGAATGTCACCAGCAATGTTTGCTGTAGGACCATAGTTAATTTCTGCTCGACCTGCGGCAGTCATTTCGATTCCTTTTAAGACCATTTCGTTGTTTTCAACAACAATGTATCCAGGAAGTACGTGACCGGTCTCATAAATGAAAACAAGATTATCGGTTGGTGCATTTCTAAGTGAGTTTAAAGTAGCAAATAGGTTTGTTCCACCATAGCATTGAATCTCTCCAGCACTCATTGGATGTTGTAGTGCCCAAGCCTCTGGGTGGTATTTGATTTTATCTCCATCTAAATAGTCAGATTCGATTTTCGAATCAAATTGGACTTTGAAGTCATGTGGACCAATCGCTTCCACTTGAGAAATCTTTTTTAACTCTTCCATTGCCTCAGTTAAGCTGTCGAAATTTACATTATCGGCAAGTTCATTCTGTAAAACAACCGCTTCAATGACTTCGGAGAAATCAGGGGTTTGTCCTGCTTTGATTGCTTCTGCTAATTTAGCCTTTCTATGCTCAAGAGCTAAATAAGTGATTGAATCGGTTGAATATTTCGCTTTTTTTTCTTCAAGGGCTGAAAGCAAATTTGAAATTTCTAGGATCTCATTTTCTGTTCTTTCTTTTGTAGCTGTATTTTCCCAAAAGCTCTCTTCGAGCGTTTGAAGTTGTTGGATTCTTAGTGCTATTAATTCTGGACTTTCTGTAGAACCAGAGTTTTGTAAGTGAGAACTTAGTTCTCCCTGACGTCTAATTAAATTATCAGTAAAAATTTTTAATTTCTGTTCATCAGCTTTGATTTCTGCTTGGGCAAAACTAATTTTTGAATCAAGTTTAGAAAGCTTTGATTCTAGTGTTTCAAGTCTACTTTGTTTTAAATTAAGTTCTTCAGTATTACCTTCAGACCAAAATTTCAGGCTATCCCACCAACTTGTCTTTTCTAGTTCTTTTATTTCACTTTTTAAATTTTTTACCTTTTCTTCCTCTTCGGATTTCAAGGCTTTATAATTTGTTAAAGATTTTTTTGTGGATTCGATGTTTGCGCTTATAGACTGAATTTCAGATTGGTTATTCTCTATAAACTGTTGCAAGTCAGTCACAGTTTTAGAGTTTGCTTCAAGTATAGAATCTGCAGCCCCTTGTTTTCTGTGTAACTCATTAATAGAGGTTTGATAGCTTTCTTCATCAGATAGATCTACACCAAAATCTTGCATAGCTTCGTCTTTAATTTTTGCAATTCTGCTTTCTGTATCTACTAAGTTTTTTCTCACTTCTTCCAATTCAGAGTTTAGAGATTTGAGCTCAAGATCTAAATCTGAGTTTTTCGATTGAAAATAATCCTCGATTTCGAGTTTATCTGTTGAAAACTCAGTTTGTTGCTTTTCTGAAAATTTTAGCTGCAACTTTTCAAGGCTATTAAACTGTGGAATTTGAATTTGTTTTTCTTCTGGATTTGACTGACAAGCAGACAAAGCCAAACTTAGCAAAACTACTGCGTGAATCTTTTTCATATATTACTCCCGTATTTTTTCAATGGAATTAATAGCAATTTTAATGCCGAGTTGAAAACGAATAAGTTTATAGAAGGACTGGCCTATAAAAAAAGCTTGTACATTCATTGATCAGTATTTTGAAAGAACTCCAAATACTTTGGAGCGAGTAATTAAAGTTTTTGATTAAGCCCAATCGATTTAAGTACAGAAGCTCTTTGAGTAAACTCAGTCTATTAAAGTGAAAAGCAAGGCCTATTTAGCTGATGCTCTACAAGAACTATCTGATTCTTGCAAAGAGCGCATAAACTTTAGCCAAGCTTTTGTGTCTGCCATTTTTCTACTTTGAGAAGGGTAGAAGTTTCTGGAGCTTATATTATTTCGGTAAGCTTCGAAAGCTGTTTCAATATATGCCCTTCGATCGATCTCATTATTTAAAACAACATCGTATCCAATGTCTTTAGCAATAAACCCAAGGGTAGAATGCTCTCCTAAAGTTAGATCTACTTTGGGAATTAGGTCTGCAGAACTTAGGGAAGATTCATAAAAATTCACTGCCACACTTAGAGTTTTTCCATTGGGATGTTCGGTAAGTAGGCTCTCAGAGAGGCCATCAATGAAAGAGATATCAAAATTGGGATGAGGAGCATATACAAAAGTTAGATTTCTAGAGTTAGGGTCTTTCAACCACTTAGTTTTAAAACCTGCAAAAAAGCGGTGAAAATCTACAATCGCTGAATTGCCTAAAAATAGAATTCGATAGGCATCTTCTGGAGAATGCTGGAACAAAGTCTTTAAATCTTTTTGAGACGAACTTTTTAGGTTTTTGCCAGAGTATATTTGATTTAAAAAAAGGTGAGGTAAGCTATTTATCTTTTGTTGATCTACACCACTGTTTAGTAGGAAGTTTTTCATTTTCTCTGAATGAACTAGAAAGCTAGTTTTAAAATTTTTGTTCCTTGCTAGGCTAATCATTCCTTCTAACAGACGCTTATTGTATCGGTTGTGGATATTTTGCTTTTCCATAATTTCCAGTTCGAAAACATAATGAATATCAGGGCGAAGTTTGAAATATCTAAGTTCAGGACGAGTTTTGAGGAGTTCATCCCAATGAATATTTAAATAGCCAAACATTGAATGAGTTAAACTACTGTATAGTCCCAAAATTAAAATGGAATTTTTAGAAAAGCTAGACAGTCTTTTTTCTAAACCTTCATCTTCACTAATTGTTATGCCTTCGCTTGAGACATAGAATTGTTCAGCAAGTTTAGTTTTTGAGAATAGCTCCATAGCTTCGTGGTAGCTTCTTTCCTGGGAGCGTCGGCCAGATGATCGATTGATCTCAGTTTGTGCAAAGGAAATGCTATTTGCCAAGATTAATACTATAAAAATTAAAGATTTTCCCATACATAAAGGTATAAGCTGAGAACTTCAAAATGTGAGATTTAATTTTCAAAAGCGAAATATTTTCAGTTTATCTGAATAACTTTAAGACGAAATTAGGGCCTTTTGAGGGGAAAACTGTCATATGCATAGTCTTAAATTTCAAATATCCATATCTTTTTGGTCCATTGAATATTATGACTAATGAATGCTACTAAACCAAATCAAAGAACAGCTCCTAAAAACACATGATAAAAAAATCACCATAGAGTGGATCAGTGGTGTGGAGTATTTAGTTTATGATGGTTTTTATTTCCTGTGGAAAAAAAGAGCTTATTATCGAAATATAAATGCTAAAGTCTATCCCGATCTAAAATTAACAATCACTACAGGAAAAAAAGCTCCACAATGGTTTATAATAAAGTTCATAGAAGAAAATCGTTCCTGGCTTGAACAGAGTTTGCAGCATCATTTTAATGAGTTGCTAAAATTAAAAGATGAAAAACTACTTCCAAGGCCAAAACCAGGTGGCTGGGCTCCTTTGATGGGGCATGCAATGCGCTTAGAAGAGGTGAGTAGCAAAAAGGAACAAGGCGCTGATTGGCAGAATAAGGTTTTAAAAATTTATCCAGGCAGGAAAAGTTTTCTTCAAGCCTTATTTGATTTTTACAAAGCCGAAGCTAAAAGACAAATCACAGTGATTCAAAAAGAAGTTTCTGAAAAAATGGGACTGTACCCTGTAAAACTGAATTTTCGAAAACCTCGCACACAGTGGGGAAGCTGCAATTCAAGAAAAGAGATCACTTACAATTGGAAACTGATTGCAGCGCCTTACCGATGGATTGAATATGTGGTTGTACATGAGACTAGTCACCTTCAATTTATGGATCATTCTGCAAATTTTTGGCAATTAGTGGCCAGCGCTTGTCCTAAATACAAGAGCTATTCCAAGGCTCTCAAATCGCAGCAAAATATTTTTGAATTTCTCAATGAAGAGTCTAATTTATACCTACATAAGTTTCACTTTAATCGATTAGATAAAAATGCCTTTTCTGATTATTAGTTTCAGCAAAAGGCCATTGGCCTTTCAATTGGGTTTAATTGAATTGGCCTTAGCTCAAGGCCTGTGAAGTAATTTTAATGAACTTTCCTTTGATTCGGGCGAAAAGACTGCCGGTGGAACAAATGTGCCTGCAAGCCAGAAGAATATCCATTGAGGAAATATAGGATGAAGAATAGGTTTGCTGCAGGTCCATTTTTGCACCCGAAATTAAAGTGCTAGCTCAGTGTAAAATACCTTCATAGGTTTGCTAAGAGAGACTTTACTCGTATTTAAGAAGCATTTTCTTAGAATCCCCAAAGGCTTTGGAGAGTTTTATAGTTTGTAAATAACTCCTTAAGCTGTTCTTAAGCGGCTAGAACTGGCCCACATAATTGCGGATAGAATTTAACAACTACTGGAAAACTTATGTTTTAAGTACTTTGACCGGTTTTGGTTTTTCTTGCATTGAATTTAGTAAAGAATTTCAAGTCTTTAAAATGCTATTATCCGCAAAGCGGCTACTGCTTGGCAAATATTAAGATCAGAGGTGTTGTTTGGAGGCCATAATTTAAACAAGATGAGTTTGTGAAAATTACAAGCCTATAATGAAAAGTTAAAAAGACCATAAAGTTTTGCTATATTTCGCGGCATATTACATTTCAAAACTGTTCAGGAGCTTATACTTTTGAAGTCTATCTTATTGATCGCAATATATTGCTTAGTGAGTTTGTCATCTTTTGGCTTTAGCTTTTACTCTCAATTGGTTTGGGAGAAGCCAAACATTTATTATTATTTTATGAAGGATAGTCGTACGCCTTCACTCTTGAAGCAGTCAGAAGAAATCTTTGCTAGGGCCAATAAAATCATCGGCAGGAAGTTTTTTATTAGAACGAATGATTATAATAGTTCAGACATTCGAATTCGTTTTCGAGAGGATGACATCTATTCAAATGTTGCTGGTCATAGTTTGTTGGGACAAGGTGCTTTACGGGAGGATAAAGAAACTCCTACTTTCGTCTTAAACTATGATGGGTTTGGAGAGCATAAATCTTTAGATGAATCTCATTTTTGGCATGAGTTGTTACACGTAGGTGCATTTGTTCACGAATTTCAATCTCCGCAGTTTAATCTTTATCAACTTAACAACCAAGCTTTTTGGGGAGAGGAAGCAATTTATCAAAGTGACTATGATGATTCTAAGGTTGAGTCAAAAGATGACTGGATTTCAAATTATAAGATTTTAAGTCATGAATATGTACAGTATTCATTTTACGATCCTTACTCAGTAATGAATTACCACAACACGGAAGACTATAGTATCGAACCAATGAGACCAGCATTGAGAGAAGCTAAATCCGATAGTGGAGAAAGGCTTTACCTTTCCTACTTGGACACATTGGGTTTGAAGTATCTATACAATCCTAAGTATAAAAAAACTAAGGTCAAAGAATCTTTCATTCATTTAGATAATAGTGGTTTCAAAAACAATTTAGGAAACTCCAAATTTAGCGATGTGAGTTTTGAATTAAAGAACGGGCAAATTATCCTACAATTGTATTTTGGCCATCAAGCTTTTGTGTTTAAACGTAGCCATTGGGGCTGGGGCTTGCTAAATGATTCGGATATCTATGTGAACGGCTTGAAAGTAGATAACAAATTGTTTGAAGAACGAAATCTTATTTTTGATTATCTAATTCCGGGAGCCAATGAAATAATAATTCAGCCTAGAAAAAGTATTTTGCCAAAAGATTTTCTTTTGCGACTAGAATTTGATGAACTTGAGTACTCTTTTTCAGATTATGGTGAATCAGGATCCATGATCAATCAAGACTCTGGTTATCACTATTTCGCTTGGTTAAATGCGATTAAGGAATATAATTTTGAACCGGTAGATTCATCCTCCTATTTTAGGAATTCAAGCAAAGCTCTTTTTTCTGAAGATAAATTTTCTAGTTTCTTGGAAGAACTAAATCAAAAAAGAGAGATTATGGTCAGCCAAGAATATACAAAAATTTTATCTAGCTTACCTGTTTTCTCCAAAGAAAATGTAGAGAAAAAGAATCAGGATTTAAAAATAAGGTTTGAAGAATATGATTTAATGAAAACCATTGAGCATATGGATTTTGATGAGCTTTTAGAGTTTTTTAATTCAATGCAATTTATAAGCTCGCGTGTTATAAAGTCTCAAAAGCCCTTCAAGGCTTTGGCTATGGCTTTAGTTGACTCAGATTTTGATGTGATTCGTAAAAGCTTTAATGAATTGAAAAGAGCGCGTAAGGAATTTACGGAAACGGAAAAATTTTATTTGTTAGCACTGCTTCCAGATTATGAACGGAATTTTAATGGCGCTGTCACTGTTCAGTATTTTGAGCTTTTATTAAAAAACTTTGGAGCTGCTGAGATTTTTAAGATCGCAGAAAGATTTGTTTCCCTTGAGCATGCTATGGAAGGGGCTGCAGATTTTTTTGATTATTGGTTATATGCATATATTGATCTTAAAATTGAAAAGCTACCTACAAAAGAAATTTGCGATGGCTTTGGGCACTGTAGTTATTCGAAGTTTTTGAAAGTGATTGAGGAAAGTACAATTCTATTGTGGTCTATGGATACGCAAGTTTCTTCGAAATTAGATCTAAATAAGTTGTTTGAGTTTAGCTGTTTTACATTAGACGACTTCTGTGTTCCTTTGGCTGAGCTATTTGCAAAGCATTTCACCGGAGATATAGTTAAGCATTTACAGAGTGCTTTCACAGATATGGATCCTTTTTTGCAGCTTAGTGTGTTGGAACTTCTGAAAACTCGAAATCTTCTAAATTACGAGGAGTTTGCTAGAGCTGGATTGCTAGATGTTCGTGATAAAATGTTTTTTGAAGATGGTCAGTTTCTGGCTGAGAACTCTAGAGACTATATGTATCTTAGGGCGGTTACAGAAGAAAAGGGTGATTTACAAGACGCTTTTGTTGACTGGTTGAAGCTTGCAAATCATGAGGGAGATCGTCCCGTAACTGGTTTTGCAACAGATTTTATTAAAAAGACTTACGAGAATTACGGAGGCATTTCTTCTATTTACGAGGAAATGTTTAGTAAGCCTTGTGATAAAAGTAGGTTGGGCAGGAACGCCAATTGGTATTATATGAGTCAAGAGTGGTTCCTTCCCTTTAGGTTTATACATAAATCAAGATCATCCTTTTTTAGCAATGTAAAGACTAGCTTTAAAGATTGGTTCGTGAGTAAAGACGAAAATGATCTCTCTCTCTATTGTGAACCTAAGTTTGATTATAGTTCGGAGTTATTAAGATACATTCTGGCCACAGGAGACTTTAATGATTAGATTGGCATTGGTTTGGATTTTAATTTTCTTTTTTAAAGTAAATCTAACACTGGCTGGTGGATGGCAGACGGAGAAACCGGGTAAGTATCATCCTGGAAGTGAAGCTTATAAAGCGCTTAATTTTCCATTTGGTAGTGTTGTGGGAATTAATGAAGCGGGAGATCAGTCTTTTTCTTGTGTAGGATTTTTTGTTAATCGTTTTTTTGTGAGTGCAAAGGCTTGTTTTGATTCTCTCATTGAGGGCTATAAAGAAATATATGTTGCCCCAAGGTTGAATATAAAAGACTTTAATTCTCTTGATGAAGCCTTTGAAGTAAAAGGGGTGCACTTTGGTGAAGATCCTTTGGGTGATGAGTTTTTAGATCTGGTCTACCTAGAGTTTGACGATGTTCCCATGACCTTAAAAAGAGAGCAAAAAGTTTGGCGAAATGTAGATCCAACGAATTTTAGCGGCGAACTTTACCTTTCCAAGCTTGGTAATTTTCAATTTGAACTTTCTAAATGTGAGTCATTCAAAAAGAGTTACGATTACTTCTTTTTTGAATGTATAAATCATAATAATTATCATCATTATGATGTGTTACCGTGGATTGATGCTCAAGGGACATTAATTGGATATACCATTGCAATGGTGGGGAACACAGATTGGCAAGGTTTTGGAATTTTTAGGCCAATCACAGATGATATGATTGGTTTATTTTTTCGAAATGAAAGACCTGCTTCGATTCAACAAAGGTATATGGGGCGCTTTTTTGCGAGGACTCGAGGTCTTAATTTACTTACAAAATGTCCTAAGCAAAAAGAGATTGAGATCGAAATGAAAGTTGGAACAAGTTCTTTCCTGAGGGCCTTTGGTGTTAAGGCAAATGGTCTTACTCATATTATGCAGTTAAAAAAAGGTGAGAAAGTATACCTAAAAGCAAAGCTTAAACCTGGCATGAAAGCACGCTGGAGTAAAACGGCAAGAAAAGACGGCTACGTTGAAATTGATGCATTTACAGAAGATGTTGTGGATTATGTCGTAGAATTGAAGTGCCAATAAACTTTAATTTTTTTGGAGATAAATGGGTTTGAGGTAGGGATCAGTTAATGTGAGAAGCCTGTTTTTTAATCAAAAGCTCTTTAAAGGGCTAGGTGGTGCTGAAAAAATAGGCTATGCAAATGCCTTCCAATTGCTTCTAGTTTTTTTAGGAATCACAGATTTCTACAAACTAATTTCTATAAATATCTTAGATCCATTCTGAAAACCAAATGAAAACTTCATGATATGCCTAAAAAAAAAGCTCATTCTATTGAGTATTGTAAAAAGTCCGCAAAGAAGCCTAGCTTTTAGGCCCTAAACATTTAAATTTATTCAGTTGTTTCGCTATCATAATGCAATGCAAATCTTAAAGAGAATGCGCTGAGAACTTGCCTTACAGGCCTTAAAAGATTAAAACAAGAGCATTGCAATTTGAAAAAAATGAAATTGTACCGTTCTAAATGAAAATGGAAGGCTTGGTGTTCTTAAATATTCTAGCTGTTTCAATCATTTACGGTGATTTTTGAAATGATATAAAATCATTTTTGGAAGAGGAAAAACATGGCTCAAGACCACCATAACCAAGCTGGATTCAACGTTGTAATTGGTAGCATCATCTTTACATTGGCTTTCATGATTTATTTGGTAGCGATTCACCCGGGTGTAACTCTGGACGAAAATAAACCAGCTGCTAAAGAAGCTTCTAAATAAAAGCAGGTTCTCTTTGATGTTTAAATCTTTTCTTTTCACATTTCTTGTCTTGTTTTCGGTTTCTAGCTTTGCTGGCATTGAAAACCAATTCAAAAAAAATGAAATGGACGAGCTCCGTGATGGCGTAGGTATCGACGAGAAGCTTGGTGATAAGATCGATTTGAATCTTAAATTTAAAAATGAACAAGGCGAAGAGGTTAGTCTCGGTAGTTACTTCCAATCTGGAAAGCCAGTGATGCTCGCCCTTGTTTACTTCAATTGTCCAAGTCTTTGTAACTTTCAACTTAACGGAATTGTTGAGACTTTAAAAAAGTTGGAATGGACAACAGGTAATGAGTTTGAGTTTGTGATCGCTAGTATTGAGCCAACAGAAACTCCAGATTTAGCAAAAAGTAAAAAAGAATCCTATATGACTGTATATGATCGTAAAGAAGGAGCCAAAGGTTGGCACTTTTTAACAGGAAGCCAAGAGTCGATTACAGCTTTGGCCGATCAAGTAGGATTTCGATATAAATGGGTAGAGTCCCGAAATGAGTACGCGCATACTGCTGCGACTTATGTATTAACTCCAGAAGGGAAAATTTCTCGTTACCTTTACGGTATTGGATTTACTCCAAAGACCCTTCGTTTATCTCTGGTCGAAGCATCCAACAACAAAATTGGTAATGCTGTGGACCGTTTCTTGTTGTACTGCTTTAGGTACGACCCAGAAAAAAGAGGTTACGCTTTTTATGCGTTCAATATAATGAGAGCGGGTGCTGCTGTCTCAGTAGTGGCTTTGCTAGCATTCCTCGTTCCATTTTGGATAAGACAGCGAAAACAACGCTTAAAGGAGAACAGTTAGATGTTGTGGATTCAAAGTGCTCATGCAGGCAGTAGTTCAATGCCTCCACAGGCTTCCACGATGGCACCGAGTGTAGATTACCTTTATTGGTTTCTAATCATCATCAGTGCTATCGCCAGTATTATGGTTATTGGTGGAATGATGTGGTTTCTATTTAAATACCGCCGACAGAGTGAAAACGACAAGACAGCTTACATCACACACAATCACATGGCCGAGTTCCTATGGAGTTTTATTCCTTTGGTGCTATTCATGGTTTGTTTCGTTTGGGGTTGGGTAGTTTTTAACGACCTTAGAACTCCGCCGAAAGATTCTTATGATATCTATGTGAAAGCCAAGAAATGGTCTTGGGATTTCGAATACACCAATGGATTTGTTAGTCCAGGTGAATTGGTTGTTCCAGTGGGTAAGCCAATTAAGCTATTAATGACCTCAGAAGATGTACTTCACAGTTTCTATGTTCCTTCTTTCCGTATTAAACAAGATGTGGTTCCAGGGCGTTACACGACGACTTGGTTTGAAGCGACAAAAACGGGATACTTTCAAATATTCTGTACTGAGTTTTGTGGTTTGAACCACTCAGGTATGTTAGCCAAAGTAAAAGTGGTTGAGCCTGAAGTTTTTCAAGCTTTCCTTGAGGGAAAAGTGATCGAAGAACTTACTCCAGTTCAGTTGGGTGAAAAAATCTACAAAACTCGTAACTGTAATGGTTGTCACTCTTTAGATGGTAGTCGTGTAGTTGGACCGAGTTTTAAAGGTCTTTTTGGAAATAAGAGAGAATTTGCCGATGGTTCAACAGCAGAGGCTAACGAAGATTACATTCGTCAGTCGATTATGAATCCAAATGGTCAAATTGTTAAAGGTTTTGCGCCAAATCAGATGCCATCATTTGAAGGTATGTTGTCTGATGAGGAAGTTCGCGGCGTGATTGAATTTATCAAGGCGCAGAAATAGGAGATTCGAAATGGGTGCAGCAGGATCTAATTATATAAATCATGAAAAAGGTTTGTGGTCGTGGTTAACTACAGTTGATCACAAACGTATTGGATTAATGTATTTTATCACAATTATGTTTTTCTTCCTTATCGGTGGTATCGCCGCTTTAGGAATCCGTTTAGAGCTTTTTTCTACGGGAAAAACAATCATGGACGCAGCTACTTACAATCGTTTCATGACATTCCACGGGGCCATAATGGTATTTATGGTAATCGTTCCGGGAATTCCAGCGATTTTAGGTAACTTCTTCTTACCAATTCAACTTGGAGCGCAAGACGTTGCTTTTCCTAAGTTAAACTTACTTTCTTGGTATGTTTTAATGGCTGGGGCGGCAATTTCTGTTGGTTCACTAATTTTTGGAGCAGTGGACACAGGTTGGACTTTCTATACTCCTTATTCTATCGACACCGAAAACGGTGTGATCATGATGGTTGTAGGGGTTTTTGTGATGGGGATGTCTTCGGTTCTAACGGGACTAAATTTCATCGTAACCACTCACAAGCTTCGTTGCCCAGGAATGACGATGACGAAAATGCCATTGTTCATTTGGGGTCTTTATTCAACATCCATTCTTCAGGTTCTAGCGACTCCAGTAGTTGGTATTACTTTGTTACTTCTAGTAACTGAAAGAACAATGGGCGTAGGGATCTTCGATCCAAAATTAGGTGGTGATCCAGTATTGTTCCAGCACTTTTTCTGGTTCTACTCTCACCCGGCCGTTTACATTATGATTTTACCAGCGATGGGTATCATTTCTGAGATCATTACTTGTTACTCTCGTAAAACGATTTTTGGTTACACAGCAATTGCTTACTCAAGTTTAGCGATCGCTGGTGTGAGTTTCTTCGTTTGGGGTCACCATATGTTTGTATCGGGTCAGTCAACAGCGGCTGGTTTGATCTTCTCTCTACTAACAATGTTAGTGGGTGTACCAACTGCGATTAAAACTTTTAACTGGGTTGCTACTATGTACAAAGGATCGATTCGTTTTGATGCTCCTATGTTGTATGCAATCGGTTTCTTGTTTGTATTCACAATTGGTGGTGTGACAGGAATCATGCTAGCTACTTCGGGAATGGACATTCATTTTCATGATACTTACTTTGTTGTAGCTCACTTCCATTACGTAATGGTGGGTGGAACCTTGCTAGCTCTTATGGGTGGTTTGTTCTACTGGTTCCCTAAAATGTTTGGAAGAATTGCGAGTGACACTTTAGGACGTTGGTCTTTTGTATTTGTATTCTGTGGTTTCAATATCACTTTCTTCCCACAATTTATTTTGGGTTCTATGGGTATGCCTCGTCGTTATTTCGACTATATCCCTGAATATGAAACTTTAAATAAAATCTCTACAATGGGTTCTTGGGCAATTGCTCTTGGTTTCGTAATTGTTTTAATCGCAGTGATTAAAGGAATTCGTAGCGGAGAGAAAGCTGGTCCAAATCCTTGGGGAGCGAAAACTCTTGAGTGGACAACGGATTCACCTCCAATCCACGAAAACTTTAAAGAAATTCCAACTGTGACTGGGGGACCATATGAGTACCGTTAAGCATCACGTAGCACATCATTTCCGTGATCATAATCACGAGTATGAATCGAGTAAACAAGGGATTTGGTTGTTCATGTGTACGGAAGTACTAATGTTCGGTGCGATTTTGGTGGCATTCTTTTACTACCAAGCCATGTATCCTGAATCTTGGAAAGAAGGAGCTGAGCTTCTTGATTGGACAAAAGGGGCGGCGAATACCATCGTTCTTTTAACTAGTTCATTAACGATGGCTTTAGCAATCTACTTCATTCGTGTTGGAAAACGCCAAGCGGCTATTATGAATTTGGTAATCACTTTGATCTGTGGTTGTATATTCATGGGTATCAAATACATGGAGTACTCTCATAAATTTCACATGGGAATTTTTCCAGGTAAGTTTTTTGAGTACAGCGCACAGACAGCAGATCTTAATTTGTATGTAAGCTTCTACTTCTTGTTGACGGGTCTTCATGGAATTCACGTACTACTAGGAATGGGATTGATTACATGGATTTTGATTCGAATCATGAGAGGTCACTATGGTCCTGAGCATTGGACTGGCGTTGAGGGTGTTGGTATTTTCTGGCACTTAGTGGATTTGGTTTGGATTTATTTATTCCCGATTTTATATTTAATCTAAGGAGATAAGAGCATGGGTAGCAATGGTGAACATCATTTAATGTCATTAAAAACGCATTACGCAGTAATCGGTGCCTTATTTGTTTTGACCGTCATTACTGTAGCAGTAGCACAGTTCGATTTTGGCGTTCTTAACGTTTTTATCGCCTTGGGTGTTGCGACTGTTAAAGCGTATTTTGTATTAGCGTATTTTATGCACTTAAAGTGGGATAGTGTTATGAACCGAGTTTTGATCGGTTCTTCATTCTTTTTCCTAGCTTTACTTGCGATTTTTGTATTCTTAGACGAAATGACGAGAATTAACCCTCGTTTGTAGTCTAAAAGACATTGCAATGAAAACAGAGGTCTCTATCGAGGCCTCTTTTTTTGTTTTAGAACTCAAATAAGCTCCTGTGCTCAAGCACTCATTTTTTCAATTTAATTCTCTATAAATTTGAATGTAATCAGGCATTAGTTATTTACAATAGGTATCAAAAACCGTCTGCATTCCAATGGTTGGATTTGGGAAATATCTAAAATGGAATTTCTGTGGTATGTCTGATAGTGAAAATTTAAGATCTGCATAGCAACTATTTTCTTTCTTTATAAACTCGACCTTGTGGACCTTAAAACCTGCAAGCGAAAGTGCTAATAAGTCTAGATTTGCCGGAACGGACATTTTTGGAATTATTCCTTCTCGGTCTAAATATATTAGTCTTGAAACTATGTTTGCAATTTCAAGCGGATTTTCGATCTGGGATACCTGTCTATCCTCTGAGGCAAAAACCTGAAATGATGTTAGAAAGCTAAATAGTATAATTAAGTATTTCAATTACCAGTCCTTTTTTGGGTTAAAACTAACGAATATTGTCACTAGTAGAACAGTCTAAACAATTTATAATCAAAATTATCAATTCTTATCAAGGAATGAGCAAATATCATGCCTATAGGCTAATTTACTCATACACCGAATTTACTCATAAGAAATCGTACCGAAAGGGGCAGTTTATTCGC